>JACCDG012081895.1_pt1 | contig 61922 bp, 52 predicted proteins | sample 7442471 | NCBI WGS metagenome assembly JACCDG01 (sample SAMN15323444, study PRJNA562643) | freshwater metagenome | isolation source: river surface water | place: USA:Blue River Watershed | collected 2017-08-17 | reverse complement strand
TTCAACTTACCAAAACAAACTATCGAAGAGTTTCTTGACGGGATTGCCGAACCATTGATATCTAGAATAGATCTTAGATCAGCTATCACAGAATATCACAAGAATTATAAAGAGCAGGCTTGGGAAACAAGTGAGTGGGATAAATTTCAAAAACTACTAGTAGCTGAAGATAAAAATACACCTGCTAGATTAGAGCTAGAATTTGACCTTGATGATTTTGGACTAAACAAAGTAGAGTCTTTTATAAATGAAGGATCTCCTGAACAACAGCGAGTGAAACAGAAAAATTGGGATGGCTTCGTTAATCTCTGTTTTAGGAGATTGTTAAGCGTTGGTAAATACAGAGAATTTATTACTCAATTTCCCAACTTTTTATCAAATACACAGGACACAAGCTTAGCAACCCTTTTGCTTGCCACAAGGGCCAATGATACGAATCCAAAAGCTCATCTAAATAGTATTGCCTTATATATTTTATTTATCAATAAAAGTGAAAAAGTGGATATAGAAATCCCTCATTCAATTCACACTAGAGTCACTCCAGATCGAACTTTTGGCTTTTTTAAAAGAGTTATTCAGCATGAGCTCATTTTAAAAGGCCACCCAATATCAGAAACTAGAATCTCTAATGAAACCAATAGATGGCGTACATTTAAACAGCTGCTTGCTCAAGATAGACGAGAGACAAAGAGAGAGTTAGTAAATAAATTCACACCTCAAGAATTTGAGCGAGCTAAAATCAGTTCTTTTATAAAAGAGGGATCTCCAGAACAACAGCGAGTGAAACAGAAAAATTGGGATGGCTTCCTCGCAGGATATTTTAAAAAATGTTTAGGATTAGGCAAGATTAGTACGTTTATTAGAGAGTTCCCAAAGTTTTTATCAAGAACACGAGATGTTAGCATAGCTACCCTTCTACTCTCCGTTAGAACAAGAGGTCTGAATACAGAAAGATATCTTAACAGCGTAGCGTTATATATTTTTTATATTAATAATGATAAGCGCGCTCAACTACAACTTCCTTGCGATCTTAACACAATAGTTAACCCCGACAAATCTTTTGCCTACTATAAAGCACGAATAGAGTTAGAGAGAAAACAACAGCAATTCCAACTTAAACAAGTCGGGACTTAACATAGCTACCTGGAGCATTTTCCAGTGGCTTAGATCCTTCTTGGATTTTTCTTGCCGCTACCTTTTCACCAGACTGTTTCGCTGCCCAGTTATTCCAGTCGGTCCACCAAGAACCTGTGTTATCTCTAGCTGTCTCTAGCCATTCTTTAGAGGTTTTTGCAATCTTATCATTGGTCCAGTGATTATATTTATTACGGCTTGGGTGATTCACTACACCGGCTACATGTCCAGAACCACTTAATGTAAACCTAATTGGCCCACTGTAAATTTGAGTGCCTTTGTAGGTAGATTCCCAAGGAGTTATATGGTCTTCACGTGTTGACAATATATAAACTGGAACATCCACTTTTCTTAAATCAATAGGCGTATCACACAGAGTAATACCATTAGGTTTTACGAGCAAATTTTTCTCATACATGTTGCGTAAATAAAAAGAGTGCATCTCAGCAGGCAACCTTGTTGAATCGGCATTCCAATAAAGAATGTCAAATGGGAATGGATCTTTACCCATTAAGTAATTATTTACATAGAATGACCATATCATGTCATTAGCGCGAATCATACTAAATGTCTGCGCCATTTCATGACCATCTAGATAGCCCTTTTCGCTCATCCTTTTTTCCAAAGTAGAAATTTGCTCATCATCAATGAATATACCTAAGTCTCCAGCCTCACTAAAATCCACTAAAGAGGTTAGGAATGTCGCAGATTTAATTGGAAACTGCTTAGTGTTTTTAGCCCTTAAGTAAGCAATTGTAGCGGCAAGTAAAGTGCCTCCCAAACAATAGCCCATAAAATGCATCTCTTTTTCACCAGTAATCTGTTGGACTGCATTAATAGCTGCTAATGGCCCTTCTAACATATAATCTTGAAATTTTTTATGACCCAATTTTTCATCAGGGTTTGCCCAAGAAATCATAAACACAGTATACCCTTGTTCAACCAACCAACGAACAAAAGAGTTTTTATCTTGAAGATCCAAAATATAATATTTATTGATCCAAGCTGGCATTATTACCAGCGGTGTTTTATGGGCTTTTTCAGTTAATGGCGCGTATTGAATTAGCTGAATCAAGTCATTTTGAAAGACAACTTTTCCTGGCGTTACAGCTAAGTTTTTACCTACCTCAAAAGCATTAAAATCTGTTGTAGAAATGCGCAACCCTTGTCCATTAGATTTAGAGATGTCTTTATAGAAATTCTCTGCTCCCTTGACTAAGTTGGCGCCATTCGAAGCCAGTGTTTCTTTCAAAACTTCAGGGTTAGTAAGTGCAAAATTAGTTGGCGCCATCGCATCAATTAAGAGCTTGGTGTAGAACTCTAGTTTTTTCTCTTCTTTAGGTGAAAGCCCCTCAACCTGCTTTACAATGTCCTGTAGCCAAGCCGAGTTCATAAAATATGATTGTTTAATAAAATCAAATACTGGGTTATTCTCCCAGGCTTCGTCCTTAAATCTATTGTCTTTACCTGGCACTTTATACAGTGGATCTAAAGTTTGCCCTAAAAATCTCTGAGTGACATTTGACCATAGATTCAAATAATTTTGAGTCAATTCGATGTTATTTTGAATTGCTTTTTGAGGGTCAGACCAAACTTGATGCATCACTTGCATCAAGCTATTGGACATATTTAATGGATCTAGTTTCACGTTTTCAAAACCTTGATTAGAATTAGCAAAAGCACACACCGAGGCTTGATTAAAAGAGTTAAATGCCTGTGCTAAATTTTCTGTAAATTCCTTTACATCAAACGCTTTTTCCTGAGAATTTTGGTCAGCCATAACATCCCCTAAACAAACTTGTATCAAAGAGCTTAGCATGCCAAAAATTATTGGGCTAGAATAAAATGGTTAACGCCTTGAGATCCAAAGAAAAAGGGCTCTCGACTAATGAGAGCCCTTTACTAACTAGAATCTAGTTCCAATCAGATTTTCTTCTGAGTTTGCGTCTTCTACGTAGCGCTTCAGCTGCTTTTCTTACTTTAGCTTCTGATGGCTTTTCGAATGCGCGTTTCATCTTCATAACTCTGAAAACACCTTCTCTTTGCATTTGTTTCTTTAATGCACGGAGAGCCTGATCAACGTTATTAAATCTTACTAATACTTGCACGACTTATACCCCCTTTAGAGTATTAAGGTTAATAAAATTATGCAAAATTTGCACAAGTTTAGCTAGAAGTACTATTTTATACCAATTTTAGTAACTTGGCAAGTTTACTCCATCAAACCATCACCAAACCCGACTCCCCAGTAAACAATGCGCCAACTTTGCCGCAGCCATCAGCTTTTTTAATTGCTTCTTTGCGCGAATATGCGTTTACCCCTAGAACTAATAAACTCATAGCTAAGCTTACTGCATTTGTGGTGGCCAAAAGTATGCTCTGAGGACTTGCTGGATCACTGGAGTTTAGAGCAAGCAGAGCAATCTGAACTGGTGTTGTTGCCAGTCCGTAAAGTATATAACCAGTCTCATTAGTTTTAGGCACACACAGCGCGGTATTACATAAAGTAGATAAACCAAAGAGCATCGACCCAAAAAGTGCGAAGTTTTTTTCCATAAAGCCGTGTCCCAAATATATGAAACCGTGCACCGCAACATTGGTAAATGCTAGAAATCGTCTTGGATCCCCACAATCAAATAAGATATGAAAAGGGGGCGTGACCAACCCTTTTAGAGTAGTTTTCCAAGATCCTTGGGGGATACTACGTTCACTTGCAACAGTTACTAAAAGCGATGCAAAAAAACCAACTGCGCATCCTCCTACATACAAATCCGTACCAAGTGGCTTTGCATTTGCGGACAATGTTGAAGCAGTTGCAAAAGCATAGCCAATACACATAAACCCTCCTAAAATTCGGTGAGTATTTCTTCTTAAAATCTCAGAAATACTTGTAGGCCCTTGGTTGTTTCCTAAGAGCCTTATATTTGCATTAGAATCTGTCATTTTTACCTCAATTAAACTCTTTCAAAACCACTATTAGCTCTTACTTCGGTAAAAGTTTTTATACCCGAAGCTATGGATAAAACACCTGAAGCAAGGAACAATGCTTCTGAAGCAATTATTATTGCTTTGTTTTCTTTTTCCACACTAGCCAATCCTAAAGCCACAACTGAGAACGCCGTTTTTAACAAACCAAAAGTCAAAAGCGCTACATCATCACGTGTTGGCAAAGCAAGGCTTACTGCTTTTGCCAAAGCGTAAGGTGGCATCAGCATACTTATCAAAGTACTATATTCACTAATTAGCATTGCTTGAGCAGGTATGGCAAAAAGATCAGTTAGCAAGCTACCACCAGCAAAGAACCGTCTTAAGTTGCCGCAAGGGTTTACCAGCTTTATTCCTAAATGAGGTAAGAACTGTCCCCAAGTCATTTTATTTTCTTCTTCTAATTTCCTTTGATAATACTCTTGATCTAACCCACATGTGGAACAAGAAATTGAAGTTAATGCAGAAGTTGCTAGTTCAACTGCAAAACCCGCACATAACAAACCAAAGCCTACTGGATTTGCTTGGCTGTTGAATCTAGAAAAATTCAGACCCCAGCCTACCGCAGTGAGTACCGCTACTACCTTAATTGTATTGGAAGTTCTGTCTACTTGTTGCTTTGTTATCGAAGTCTGCTTTAGAAATCTATTCATATACTACACTCCCACAGAAACTGGAGCATTTCTCTCAGCGATCTTTGTACTTACACCAGACGCTATAGAAAATATACTTGTAGCCAAGAATATTGAATTAGCAGCAATAATAGGGGCAAATTTTTCTGGCTCTTTAAGCGAAACAAAGAGAGATATTCCTTGAAAAATGCCCTTTATTGCCCCCCAAGCAATATATGCGTTCTCTGATTTTACTGGGCCAGCAAGAGCTGAGAACTGGACTAGATAATATAACGGCTCAACTATACAACGTACTGTAACAAGATTTCCCATATTCAATATTTCTGCTGGTAGCAGCAACCCATTACCAACAAAATTGCCAAATGTATAGAAACGTCTAGGATCCATACAAGGGTTCAACATACTTTTTGCTATATGCGGAATGTACTGCCCCCATGTCATTTTTTCTTCTTCAGCTCTTTTATCTGAAGATGGTCTACACAAACAGGTAGAGGTTAGCATTGTAATTGCAGATGTGATTAGTCCTACCGAAATTCCTCCATCCCAGAGACCTCGTCCTGTAAGATTGTTAGAATCAAATTTTTGAAAGTAGAATACACTATAAGCCGCTACAGAACCTAGGCCTATTATAGGCATAGTGTACTTTGCAAAGAAGCTATTATCAGATTGTTTTGTTACTAAAGGATCTTTCATAATTTTACCTCAATTATATTATTAAATTAACCTAAGAAAACTGCCTTTGTTTTGGCGTAAATTCCTTCAGCATTTCTTACAGCTTCGGCATGTGATGCGATGCTTACACCAACCGCCAAAGCACAGCTTGCAACCATTGCCAGATCTGTAATCAAAAACCCAATATAACCTTCTGGGCTTATCAATCTTTCTACCAAAGGATATGTTTGTGGAATTCCGACAATTAATCCAAATGCAATATAAGCAGTTTCTTTTTTAGGAATGCCAGCAAGCGCAGTGGTTGCCAGTGAAAAAAGACAACTTGGATAAGCTAAATCCCATGCAGTAACATCTTTACCCAACATACTATACGAGATCACTGCGAGTATGTTTGTGAGCGCGTAACTTGTAGTAAAGAAACGGCGTAAATCTAAATGTTGAAAACATGGTAGTGGTGGCGTTATCATACGCTTTAGTACATCCCCTAAGTATTGGCTGACATTTAAGTATTTCAGATCTTCTTGGGGTGGAGTATTACGAGTAAAAAAAGAATAACCAATCACCCAAAGCGCGCCGATTGTACCTAAAGCCGATGCCGCCAAGTGGATTTCTGCGCCTACTGATTTTTCGCTAAGTTCTTTTCTATATTGAACTTCTGAAGCTATATAAACAACGATCCATAAAGCTGCTTGAATTGGCAGGTTATTCTTATGCAAAAACTCAAAAATTCTATTTCTTCTTTGCTTTGCAAGCAGGGATTCTAATTCTCCGTTTTCTGGGTCTTGGACTATAGAGTCTAGCATAAATCACCTAAAAAATCATTTCTCAAAGAAGCTATGAGATAAAAACTTTTAAATCCACCAATATATTTTTCTGTGATTTTGGGTTTTGGTACACTAATTGCTAAATTGATTTACGCATCATAGTTTTTAACAAATATTTATGAATCTTGGGGCGAAACCAGAGTTTCAAACTATTGCAAATATCAATCTAGGCACACCTATTGGGTCTATAATGAGTTTGCAAGGTTTTGCTCTTGGCGAGAATCCTGAAGAGTCTGAAGTAAAGTTTGAAGCTGTGCTTGCGAAAGCTAGTTTGGAGAATGAACAGTCGGTTGAATCATCAAAAATTTCACCACAAGAAAATTCACCTATATCGTTAGAGCAAACTCTTGGGTCACTTTATCCAGAAGCTGACGATGTCAAAATTTCATCACCGCAAATCAATTCTGATGCCGTAGTTGATTCTCCAAAATTAGTCGAAGAGTTAAAGGTTATTGATTCAGCCTACATAAACCACCCTTCACAGGTACAAGAGCTTACCGTCTCATCCACAGAAATTGAGAATGTATTTCCTAATAAAATATCAAAAAAGCAAGACGAACTACAAACTGAAAAAGTTGAAGTAGCAACTCTTTCCCCTGAAGTTTTAGAAGCTGTGAAGCAGTTTGAAATTGAAAATGATATTGAGCTTTCAGAAGCACAAATAAGTCAAGCTGTGGCAAGCCATGTAGATGTAACAGCAACTAAGCCTAGGATCGCGATCGAAGAGACTGAAAGTATAGCCATTCAACCTACTCAAAAAACTGCGTCTTTATCAGCTGTTGCAGTAGCTTCAGCACCACAAGCAGAAATCGTTATTCCAGTTAGAAATAACTTACCTACCAAAGCAACCTTAAAAACTGATAAAAAAGTAGAAGACTTAAATTCTAAAACGGTTATTAAAACTAGCCTACCTGTTAATATTAAAGACATAGAGTTAGTACAAAACGAAAGCTTCTTTCATGATATAGAGTCTGAGCTCTCGAATGATTCTCGCGAAGAAAAATTTATTTCCAAAGTTACAGCTGAACCCAAAGAGGCTGTATTACTATCTCAAAAACCTAAAGAATTCGCGCCAATTCTTAAAATCGCACATTATCAAGAGAGAGGAATTCCTGTTGAAAACAGAAGTCAAAATATTACGCACCAAGTCGTAAAAGTTTTAAACAATTTAGAAACAAAAACTCAATCCATCACTGTTCAACTTGATCCAGTCGAGTTAGGAAAAATTGATATTAAAATGGAAATTTCCCCTAAAGGAGAGACAAAGGTTCAGATCTTAGCAGACAAACTAGAAACGTACGCATTGCTAGCTAAATCCTCAGATCAAATTCAATCTATATTAGGTGAGAAGGGACTGAATCAAGATTCTACCTCATTGAATTTTGGATTAAGAAATGGAAATTCGAATCAACAACATAGCCATCAACAGTTTGCTTCTGCTAACACAAAGACTGGTACTACTGAAAACGATAGCTCTAAAATAGAAATTAGCGTGGCACATTTGTTATATAAAGACCCTAACAGGCTAGATATCACAGCTTAGGAGATAATATGAGTATAAATGCATCTTTAAAATCAGGACTTACAGACATCGAATTAAAGCCAAAGGAAACTTTAAAATTCAAAGAGGTTGACCCTGAGAAAAGAATTCAGCAACAAAAAATGGAATTCATGACTTTGCTTACAACGCAGCTGAAAAACCAAGATCCTTTTTCTCCAATGGACACGAACACAATGGCACAACAGATGTTTGCCATCAGCGGCGTTGAGCAGCAATTAGAAACAAATAAAATCCTCGGAGTGATTAGAGATCTTATCAATGAAGGTCATACTAGTAATGCTGTTGGCTACATGGGTAAAACTGGCTTCTTTGAGGGCAACACCATTTTAATAGCCGATCCAAAAGCTAAATTTCCAATTAGGTATGAGGTTGAAGGGGAAGTTGAAGGTGCAACAATTAGAATCTATGATATGAGTGGGAAAGAGGTTCACACACAAAGTGCCTTAGCAAGAGAAGGAAAGAACGGCTTCTTATGGGATCCACAAGATAAAGTGCCAGCCGGAGTTTATAAATATCACATTGAGCTAAATTCAAAAAACAAAGACAAACCCGCTGTAGCCAAAACTTATGGATTTGGCAGAATAAATGGCATTACCATGGACAGTGGTAAGAACTACTTCGATGTTAACGGCGAACAAATTCCAGCAAACAGGTTTAGCCAACTTATTGATTTAGATATAGGACGCGCAAAAGAGAGTGAACCTGAACAACAACCTACGCCACCACAAAGCATGACAGAAAACATCAATTCTATGCTTCAGGAAGCGATGAATGCTATAAATACTCAAGCTCCTGCTGAAAGTGTCATTGCAACGGAAGCTATTGCAGGTAACACCTAATTTGCTTCGAATCTAATATACTGTTATAATCAGCTAGTACTGAGTAACTCTATGTTAGAAAAAAAATTCGAAATTGAGATCAAAACCTTACTACCCAAATCTCCATCAAAGATAGCGGTTGCTGTATCGGGTGGCGCAGATAGCTTGTCTCTTGCCCTCCTTTTAAAATATGCTGGAATAAAATTTGTTGCACTAATTGTGGATCATGGCTTGCGAATCGAATCAGCCAAAGAGGCATCCTCTGTCCAGAAGCATCTTCGAAGGCTTAAAATCGAATCTCATATTTTAAAGTGGTCAGATAATAAACCTAAAAGCAATATTCATGAAAATGCTCGCAGAGCACGCTATAAGTTACTCACTAATTATTGCCATGAGAATAACATTCGATATTTACTAGTTGCGCATACCAAAAATGATCAGGCTGAAACAATTATGTTAAGAATTTTCAGAGGTTCTGGTGTAGATGGAATCTCTGGAATAAAGAAGAAGACAACTATGAATGGCATCACAGTTATAAGACCATTACTAGATATAAAACGAGGGGACATCGAACTCTTTTTAAAATCTAAAAAAATTAAATGGATTGATGACCCTTCGAATTATAACACAAAATTCGAAAGAGTCAGAGTTAGACAATTGCTCTCATCGTTTCATGACAAAGACCTGTGGCTTGATAGACTATCTTTACTCGGAGAAAATGCCAGCCGTTCTTCAGACTATATAAAAAAAAGAGTGAGATCAGTCTTTAAAAAACTTATAGAGATCGACAAATTTGGCTTTATAAGTGTGCCACATAGTAAATTTCTAAAATTGCACGAAGAAATTGCGCTAAAACTACTAGTTAAAATAATCACCAGATTCTCAGACAAGGAGCATCAACCAAGATTAGCTAGTTTAGAAAAGTGTTACGAACAAATCATTTCAAAAAAAGACACTGTGCTTGGTGGTATAGAAATAAAGCACCACAAAGATAAAGTCCTGTTTATAAGAGAGTTAAAAAAAGTAGATAAAGAAATAAAAAACGGAATTTGGGACAATAGATTTTTTATCACACCAAATAATAAATTTAAAATCGCCCCACTAGGCGAAGATGGCTGGAAACAGGTCAAGTCAAAGGTCAAAAAAAAGAACTGGCCACATATTAAAATTGTATATTCTTTACCGACTCTGTTTGAAAAGAAAAAAGTTGTTGCCTGCCCATTATTAGAGATCGGCACTAGTAAATTTAAAGCTGATTTAGCTTTGTAATGAGATCAAATCACCGAAAATTTTCTTACGCCATCCACTTAAGAAACGAATATTTTTCCTTATTCCATTAGCAAACTTTACTATCTCATCTGAAGTAGCTATAAGAGATGGAGATATATTTTCTCTTTCCGATATTTCATGCAATTTCTTGCGTAGTGTTATAAATGCTTCTACTTTTTCGCCTCGCCTCATCTTAGACATTTTAGTAACTTTTTCTATTATCTGTAAATCGCCCTCAGATACCGTCGCTGAAAGAGCTGTATCAATTTCAGATTTAGATATAATGGCTTTTCTTGGTTTTCCCGAGAATTTCAAAATTGTAATTATGTCTTGATCGTGAAGCACTAGGCTCCTCGCAATATTTCTATCAATAGCAATACGTTCCCGAAGCCTAAGTATCTTCAAACAATCTGTAAGCAATTCTTTGGTTTCAAGCTGTGTGCAAAATTTTCTAAGTAGCTCTTCTTCTGAAGCATAAAAATCAGTGTTATCTTCTAGTACTTTACACTCCTCCTTAAGCCACTCTTTCCTACCCAATCCATCAATTTTACTGCTAATAATAGGAAAAACTTGGTGCAATAGTATTACATCGTCTAAGGCATATTTTAAATGCTTATCACTCAATGGTCTTTGCAGCCAGTCGGAAAACTGTAGATTTTTATCTAGGTTTTGCTTTAAAAAATCTCTGACTAACACTTCGTAGCTCGGAGGTTCTTTATATCCCAAAAAAAGCAGAGCTATCTGGGTATCAAAAATATTTTTTGGAACAAACCCCAAAGAGTTAAATAACACTTCTAAATCCTGCTGGCATGAATGAAAAACTTTTACAAGCCCTTTTCTACTGAATAGAGGCTTTAATAGATCAAGATTCACTGTAGCTAAAGCATCTACAGCGAAACTTACTTTTTCACCAGCAATTTGAATTAATGATAACTTAGGATAATAGTATTTATCCCTCATAAATTCTGTATCTACTGCTATATATAGATCTGTTTCAAGCTTCGTCAAACAATCTTCAAGTTGCGCATCAGTTGTGACTAGCATCTACTAATTTTCCCCAACTAAAATATCACGCTTACCTGTGTGGTTAGGAGCGCTTACTACCCCTTCTTTTTCCATTTTCTCTATTAAGTTTGCAGCACGATTATATCCAATTCGTAAACACCTTTGAATATAACTTGTAGATGCTTTTCTATCTTTTAGAACTATTGCAACCGCCTGATCATATAAATCATCCCCAGTACTTTCAAAGCCACTTAGAACTTCATCGTCTTCTTCACTCACAGTGACACTTTCAATATATGTTGGTGTACCCTGACTCTTCAAATACGTTGCAATCGCCTCAACTTCACGGTCATCAACAAATGGTCCATGCACGCGCTCGATTCTACCGCCTCCGCGCATATGCAACATGTCGCCCATGCCTAGTAGTTGCTCTGCCCCTTGTTCACCAAGGATAGTTCTACTATCTATTTTTGAAGTTACTTGGAAGCTAATTCTGGTTGGGAAGTTTGCTTTAATTACACCTGTAATAACATCAACCGATGGACGCTGTGTAGCCATTATCAAATGGATACCTGCAGCACGCGCCATCTGAGCTAGACGTTGTATTGAGCCCTCAATATCCTTACCAGCAACAAGCATAAGATCAGCCATCTCATCAACAATAACTACAATAAACGGCAGAGGGTTTGTATCCATAGAAATAGTCTCATAAATTGGCTCACCATTCTCTGGATTGAAACCAACTTGAACGTGTTTCTCTAATTTTGTTCCATTTCGTAGGGCTTCGGCAAGCGCTTTATTGTAACCTTCAAGGTTCCTCACGCCTAACGTAGACATGTTGCGATATCTTGATTCCATTTCTTTCACAACCCACTTTAACGCAGCAACAGCCTTCTTAGGCTCTGTTACTACAGGTGTGAGAAGATGAGGTATCCCATCATAAACTGAAAGTTCCAACATTTTAGGGTCAATCATGATGAACTTACATTGCTTCGGTGAATATTTGTAGAGCAAAGATAAAATCATTGTATTAATGGCTACAGATTTGCCCGAACCTGTTGTACCTGCAACAAGTAGATGTGGCATTTTGGCTAAGTCTGCAATCACAACTTCACCAGCTATATTTTTACCAAGTATGAGTGGTAATTTTTCTTCTAGATTTTGATATGCTTTTGTCTCCAGCAATTCACGCAAATACACGACTTCCCTGTGAGAGTTAGGCAGCTCTATGCCCAAAGAACTTTTCCCAGGGACAACCGCTATTCGCGCAGAGATAGCACTCATAGAGCGGGAAATATCATCTGCCAACCCAATAATTCGTGAAGATTTAATGCCGGCAGCAGGTTCAAATTCATATAGAGTCACTACAGGTCCAGGATGAATCTTAATCACCTCACCTTTTATTCCAAAATCTTCTAGTACTTTCTGCAAAATTTTTGAGTTTTGACTTAATGCCGCTTCATTGATGATATGATTTTTATTTTTCTCAGGAACCGCACGCAAAAGAGAAGTCGATGGCAACAAAAAATCATCTGGATCTAGTAGCAACTTAGACTGCACTTTAGCTTTTGTTCCCTCTACTTTTGGTGCCTTGCTTACAATTTCAACAAGAGCTTTAGGCTGTGGCAACTCAGGCTGAATTTCATCCTCTGTTCTAACCCCTGAAAACTTAGCTATTAGTTTGTAGACAGAGTAGTAAGAAAATTTACAGAACCACAAGGTTATGTATGAGATAATAACAATCTGATTAACAGCAAAAATAGATAGTTTTTTTAACTCACCTAAAGTTAAGCTTAATGATCCAATAGTTCCGATTATTACAAACAAGACGCAAGGCCAAAAATAGACTTCTTCATTAAATTTCAAACTTAGTTCGTTTTTTAGAAAAGATCCTATATACCCACCATAACCACTGCTAATAAATAAATTTTCATGGCCTATCATAGCAAATATTGCCGCAAGAATCGGCGTTGTTAGCAATAGCAAAGCGACCCTAATTGGAATGAATTTGATTTTTTTTCTCAGTACCACTTTGAAGCCAAATACAGCAAAAAAAAGTACCGGCAATATTGCCGCCAGTCCGAGTGATTGGAGAATTGGGTCAGCAACAAACGCACCATAAGATCCAGCAATGTTGTGTACATAACCAGAAGAAGCGCGATCGAAAGAAGGATCATCTTTGTGATAACTAATTAAAGATAGAGAAATAAATACCGCTAACAACAGCAATGGAACACCGAAAATTATCGGCGACAACCCTTTCAATACAGATGAGCTTAATCTTCTAAACACCTTACCCCAAATAGAGATTTCAATACATTTTATACATCATAGGGGAAAAAAATTCCATTTGTTTTTCTTACACTAGTTATAATTAGAAGGGAAAAAAACATTCTTAATACTGCACTTGCTCAAATCTATATTGCTCCATTGATCTAGATCACACTCAACCACTACTAGTTTACAAGTCACTTCATAATTTCTAGCTCCAATGGCATCATCACTACTGCTTGCTGGGTTAATCAAATCAAGAACAGATGTAATCCCTGGGTTATGGCCTACAACCAAAAGATTTAGAACTGAATCGCTAGTATTTTTGATTTCTTCTAAAATTTCGTTTCCTGAAGCGTTGTACAGCTCCCGAGAAAAAGTAGTTTTTGTCTTGGCATACTCGAGCAGCTTAGAAACTGTCTGCCTAGTTCTAATTGAATCGGATGATTTGATTAAGTCAATATTCCATTTGTTTGCGTTAAGAAACTCAGCAACTTCAGCTGCTTCCTTATACCCCAATTCATTTAATTTTCTATCTGAGTCTGACTCATTATGAACTCGAGGAGCATTTCCATGGCGAAGAAGAAACAGTTTTTTCATATAAAAAATATCTTTTAGTTGATTTATAGTTTAGTAAATCTTGCTTTTCAATGATTAATCTTATAGACTTTGCTGCAAGTTAACTTTTTTGACTGGTCGAATTATTTATGAATTACAAAACTATATTGTGTGCGGCAATATTAACACCTGTGCTTTCGTCCCAGGGTTTTGCTTGTGAAAAACATATGCACTCAAAGAAACAGGAAGCCAATATGTCTGCTACACCTGTGATGAAACCTAAAGATGAAATGTCTGGGGAAGTATGCTTTCCTTACAGATATACTTCTGAACAAAACAAAACCCAAACATTAGGAATGCTACGCGCTAGCGGCGAATCTGCTCCAGCTTCAACACCGAAGCATATGAGCGAAGATTTAACTCAAGAGACAAAGGTTGTAAAACCAAAAAAACGTAAAGTTTCCAAACCAAAGCCTGTAGCCAAAACACAGGATGCTTATCAGGAGCCGATTAAAGCAGCACCAGAAGCAAATGTGGATAGCCAACCTGTGAAACCAGTTGCGCCAGAGCAGCCTAAAGAAACGCCAGCTGCTCCTGTTACTCCAGAAGCTCCAAAAGCTAAGGAAACAGATGCTGGGACTGTAACTACTCCTAGCCAAACACCCGCAGTTGTAACGCCTACACCTACACAACCTGCAACACCAGTAACTCCAGCACCAACTGAACTAGAGAAATCAGCGGCTCCACAATCTCAAAGCTCGCAAATGAACTTAACTCCTCAACCAACACCTTCTATTAATCAGTTGGCTTCAAGAGTTGCGAATATTGAGTATGCTGGAAGTGAGGTTGATATGTCAGCTATGAACATGGGTTTACTAAGCTCTATCGTTGCAGATCTAAAAAATTCCCAAAGCCTAAAGGCAAAAATCCATAGCTATGCATATAGTGATAGTGGCAACATGAGCGATGCGAGAAGAATCTCTTTGCAGCGAGCAATTAAGATCAGAAAACATTTGATCGATAACGATATTAGCGCTAGCCGAATCAGTGTTAATGCCATTGAGGATTCTAACAATAAAATGAATAAAGTTGAAATTCAGTTAGCTGAAACAAATTAATGATAAAAGTTTTGAATCACATTCCTACAAAGCACCACAGAGAAATTCTGCTGGTGCTTTGTTTTTTATTTGTGAACACCTTTATTATATCCCTGTATTACGTTTTCAATGCTCCGCATGATTATTTACAGGGCGTTTACGCAAAGATAATGTACATTCATGTTCCGTCTGCTTGGCTTAGCATGGGTCTTTACTTCGCCGTTGGAATGTTTTCAATTGGATACTATTTAATAAAAAACCCTTTATTCTTTTTGTATGCCAAATCAATTGCACCAGTCGGTTGTACCTTGACATTGATCACTTTAATTACTGGTTCAATATGGGGAAAACCAACATGGGGAACTTGGTGGGTTTGGGACGCGAGGTTAACCTCAATGCTTATCCTTTTTTTCATCTATATTGGCTATATTGGCTTAGTAAAATCATTTGAAGATCAAAGACGCGCAGCAATAGTAAGCTCCACATTTGCAATCGTTGGACTAGTAAATATTCCCATCATTAAATTTTCTGTTGATATCTGGAACACACTTCATCAACCATCAAGCATTTTAAAACTGACAGGACCAACTATTCACCTTGATATGCTTATTCCACTGATTCTTTCAGCTATTTCGTTACTAATTTTCAGTTGCATTTTGGTACTTCTAAGAGTACGAATAGAATATTGGTCAAATAGAGCAAATAGGCTTGTTTATTCCTCTAAAAAAGAAATATATTCTTAGTACAGTTCTTGTCTTTCCATTATTAATATCGGATTGCGTTGCAGGAGCTTGGCTCTATGAGGAAGGAAAAACATACAACGCCGAGGGCATATATAGAACTTTTCCAAAAACTTCTTCGACATCAATATTCTTACCAGGACTTCCAACCAGCTCAGCAAATGTTCTATTAGATGGAGTCAGAACATCACTTGTTACTGAAACACAATATGGATTATCAACTGAGTCAACAATCAAAGCTAAAGTAGATGTTGGCTATGTAGAAGATAAATTTGATATCGAGGTAATAAGTTCTGGGGTAAAATCTAAATATAAATTCACTAACCAATATACAAGTATCATCTCTGAATTCGCTTATAGACAGCAGATGTTTCGAGATACTAACGGAGTATTTTCAACAAGCTTTTCTTTTTTCCCTGGAGAGCTGGTAGTTGCAAGTAATGAAATTTACTTCATAGGCGAGCAGCTATCTTATGAAATGCGTTTTTTACATGGCATAGCTTTTGATAGCGAAGCTAATTTCTTTGGAGACTATCAGGGCGTGGCTCAAACCAGATACCATTATTTTGAATGGCAGATGGCAGCGCGACACTACCCTCAACTCTCCCAAGTACAATGGGATTTTGATCAACACTTAGGGCTTCGTGTGATTGATGATTGGCTATTTGTTTTTGGACTGTATAACACATTTCATGGGGCATCTTACACAAAACGCCCGTACTCACAATCCGATTTAAATACATTGGCCAATAGTACCTCTCTAACTAGCAATCAAAGAGTGTCTCTAATTAATGGCATTAAGGCCGTTCTCAGCCAGAATTCAACATACAGAGACCATAAATTGAATTTAAAAGCTTCTTATGCACTTGCTCCAGACAAAAACCTATCCATAGAAAGCTTTAGCAATGTGTTTGTGCAAAAGCCTTTCACAAACAATACGGTAGTGCTAACCTATGATGTGAAGTTTTGAAGTCTTCACATGGTAGAGAGCACTCTGAAAAGAATAGCAAATCATATTCTAAATCTTAGGCGAAATAAAATGCGCTTGGAGAAGTATTCTGATGACCCTCTAGAATACTGGAAGAGAATTGAATCCGATTTTTCAGCTAAAACCGTATTTACTCCTGAGATCAAAGCTATGTGTCTTGCAATACTTCTAATCATAGCTGTAGCACATATTTCAACACATTACTTCGCAGCTTTTTATACAGTCATGGTTATGAATGGATTATATCTGTTCGCAAATACCTACAGACTCTTGCTTTTTTTAAATGGCTTACGCATCTTAGCAACCACTGCAGAGGAGGATAGTGCTATAACTATATCAGATGAAGAATTACCAAAGTACACTATTCTTATTCCATTATTTAAAGAAGCTACAGTTATTCCAAAGCTTGTCAATGCGTTGAGCAATCTTCACTACCCACCTGAAAAAAAACAGGTTCTAATAATACTAGAAGAGGAAGATGATGAGACCCCAGTAGCTATTAAAGCAATTGAGAATCTCCCTAGCTACTTTGAAGTAATAACCGTACCGAATTCTTACCCCCAAACAAAGGCCAAAGCATGTAACTACGCTATGCAGTTTGCGACAGGGAACATAACAACAATATTTGATGCAGAGGATAGACCCGACAAAGATCAGCTTCTAAAAGTCGCACAGAGATTTAAATCCGTGGATAGAAATGTAGTCTGCATTCAGGCCAAACTTTGTTATTACAATACTGGTGAAAACTGGCTAACAGGGATGTTTGCAATTGAGTATGCAAATCTATTTAATTATGTGTTGCCTGCAATGAGTAAGTTTGACTTTCCTATACCTCTTGGGGGATCCAGCAATCATTTTAGAACCGAAATATTAAAAGAAATGCATGGGTGGGATCCATATAACGTCACAGAAGATGCTGACTTAGGTTTACGTCTATCCGCAAGAGGTTATAAAACCCAGACCATTCACTCCTTTACCCCTGAAGAAGCTCCAATAACCGTAGGAGCATGGATTAAACAAAGATCTAGATGGGTAAAAGGATATTTTCATACTTTCTTTGTATATATGAGGCACCCTGTCTATGTATATAAGAGATATAAATTCAAGGGATTTATATTTTTTATATACATGTTATTCCTCTCTCCTTTCTTATTGGCGACTATGCCAATTATGCTATATTTTTCAGGAAAAATAATTTTTGGGTTCTACGCCTTTCCTCACATGACTGAACAAATATTAAAATACTTCACTGTATTTAATTTGTTCTATGGGTACTTCGGTTTATTATTCATGACATTTATAATGAAACAAGTCCAAGACCTAAGCCAAGTAAGATTATGGTTTACATATCCTCTATATTTCATTCTCCATGTAATTGCAGCAGTGGTGGCATTTTATAAACTACTAACCAACCCGCATAAATGGGATAAAACTACGCATGGCGTGAGTAAAATAAGCCATTAATTAATATAAACCAGATTTACTAAATCAAATATTGCTTTAGAATATACATCGGTTGTACTAAATTATCACCTCAATAGACTTTCAAAAAATGCAGTTTGTACATTTAAGATTATATTCGGATTATTCGCTTGGACTTGGCGTGGTAAAGATAAAAGACCTCGCGAAGCACTGCGCAATGAATAATATTCCTGCAGTAGCTATTACAGACAAATATAATCTATGTTCGTCCCTGGAATTTGCTATGGAAGCACAAAAATCTGGGGTACAACCAATAAATGGAATCGTTCTAAGCATTAATTACAAGGGAATAGTCGGTGATATATTGCTTATCGCAAAGAATGAAATCGGTTATAAAAACTTACTCATTTTATCTAGCTATATCTATACTAATGAAGTTGGCGATAAATGTGTTCCATTAGATATTCTATCAGAATTTTCAGACGGTATAATCGCACTTATAGCTGGCCCCCAAAGCGTTGAAGAGAAACTTTACTCTGAAAACAAGATTGAGGAAATTTCTACATTTTTTAAAGAATGCCAAAAAATATTTAAAGATGATTTATACATTGAAATATGCAGGTCTTCGGCAAATCTGAAGTACGAAGAATTTGTTCTCGATCTCGCTTATGATCTAGATATTGCAATCGTCGCAACCAATGAAATTGCTTTCCTGAAGAAGGAAATGTATGAAGCTCAAGATGCTTTTATTTGTATAGCAAATGCAAGATATTTGATTGAAGATGATAGGCCTAAAGCCAACAAAGAAGGGTATTTCAAAACCCCTGAACAGATGATTGAGCTTTTCAAAGACATTCCTGAAGCCATAAATAACACAGTAGAAATAGCTCGGAAATGCCAGATATTTTCACAAAGTAGAGATCCATTGCTGCCACGTTTTACTAACGATCACTCTGGAAGCGAATCCTCAGAGCTAGAAGCACAAGCTATAAAAGGTTTAGAAAAAAGAATCCATCACATAACAGATGAGTTAGAAAGAAGTAAGTATTTTGACAGAATAAATTTTGAATTAAACGTAATTAACAAGATGAAATACGCTGGGTACTTTCTAATTGTATCCGATTTCATAAAATGGAGTAAATCACAAGGTATCCCTGTCGGCCCAGGAAGAGGTTCTGGCGCAGGCTCAGTAGCAGCTTGGGCTTTAGAAATTACTGACTTGGATCCCTTAGAGTATGGTTTACTCTTCGAAAGATTTCTAAACCCAGATCGTGTTTCAATGCCAGATTTTGATATCGACTTCTGTCAAGATCGCCGTGAAGAAGTCATAAATTATGTACAAAAAAAATATGGTAAAGAGCGAGTAGCGCAAATCATAACATTCGGAAAACTTCAGGCTAGAGCTGTTCTTCGAGATGTTGGTCGCGTATTGGGAATGCCATACAATGCCATAGATAAAATTTGTAAGATGGTACCCAATAATCCAGCAAATCCAGTCACACTAGCCCAAGCAATAGATCTAGATAAAGAACTACGAACACAAAGAGATAGTGACGAGAACATTGCAAAACTTCTATCAATAAGTCTCCAACTCGAAGGTTTAAACAGACATGTCTCAACACATGCAGCTGGGATTGTGATAGCGGATAGACCAATAGTAGAGCTTGTACCATTATACAAAGATCAAAATTCAACTATGAATGCCGTTCAGTACTCTATGAAGTATGCTGAAGCAGCAGGCTTAGTAAAATTCGACTTTTTGGGGTTAAAAACTCTGACAGTAATTTCTTGGGCATGCAAATTGATCGAAAGCAAAGGCGTTAAAATCGACCTCTCAACAATTCCTCTTAAAGACTCCAAAACATTCCAGATGTTATCTAGGGCTGAAACAGTTGGCGTGTTTCAGTTTGAGGGCGCAGGAATGCGCGAAGCAATTAAAAAATTAAAACCTGATTCTATAGGTGATCTCATCGCTCTTGGGTCTCTGTATAGACCAGGTCCTATGGACAATATTCCAAGCTATATCAACCGTAAACATGGTTTGGAAACACCTGAATATCTACATCCTAAAATGGAGAGCATTCTAAAAGAAACCTATGGCATAATAGTTTATCAAGAGCAAGTTATGGAAATCGCCCGTGAACTTGCTGGATACACTCTTGGTGGAGCTGACCTACTTCGCCGCGCGATGGGTAAAAAAATAAAAGCTGAAATGGAAGCTCAACGAGGTGATTTTGTTAAGGGCTGCACAAACAATGGAATAGAAAAAAATAAAGCTGAGGAAATCTTTGCTTTAATAGAAAAATTCGCTAGCTACGGCTTTAATAAATCACATGCTGCTGCATATGCCATCATTTCATACCAGACCGCGTATCTTAAAGCTAATTATCCTCTTGAATTCATTGTCGCTTCCTTAAACCTTGAGATAGATGACACCGACAAAATCAACTTGTTTTTAGAAGATGCCAAACACCTAGGAATAAAAATTCTTCTTCCGGACATAAACTTCTCTCAGCCTACCTTCTCTATTGAGGATAATGCTATTCGCTTTGGATTATGTGGCCAGAAAAATGTTGGAATAAAAGCAGCAGAGATGATTGTGAAAGAGAGAGAAAAGAATGGTAAATTTAAAACACTTTATGATTTCTTTGAACGTTGTGACGAAAGTGCAATCAACAAACGTCTTATAGAGAGCTTTGCCAAATCTGGAGCATTGGATTGCCTACATAACAATCGCAGAGAAATACTTGAAAATACAGAGCTTCTGATTAGGCACTCTAGTCTGCAAAGAAAAGAAAGAAGTACTAAACAAATCGGACTCTTCGGAGCTTTTGATGAAGATATAAATTTCTCTAAACCGGCCTTAAAAGATCACACTCCTTGGAGTTCTCAAGAAAAACTTACCGCAGAATTTGAAGCATTCGGTTTCTATCTTTCATCTCACCCCTTGGAAGAATACTCAGCAAAATTGGCAAAGGCATATATTACTGAATCAGTAACAGTAGAGTCCAGAGCAAGCTTTAAAGGATCAAAATTGACCATTGCTGGCGTCATTACTTCTCGCAAAATAAAATCATCAGCGAAGGGTAAGTATGCATTTATACAGATTTCAGACAGATCTGGACTACTAGAGATTTGTATTTTTAATGAGCAAATATTAATTGCAAACGAAGAAGCTTTACAACCAGGGAAAATTGCCATATTCAAAGTTGATGCACGAAAAGATGACACTGGCCTTAGAGTAATAGTTGAAAGCGTATCTAACATTGAGTCTGTATTAAGTTCTATTCAAACTACAGTTCACATTCATATTAAAGACCCAAGTCTTATTCAATTAGTTAAACAAAACTTAGGTACTATAGGTAAAAAAGTAGTGATGAGCTTAGAAGTAAATGGAAACTTTGTGTCATTTAAAGCACCTGCTAACTTATTTATAGATTCAAGAGGTGAGCAAGCCCTCAAAACTGCAAATGGAATTATAATAAGAGAAGAATAATCTAGCTTATCACAGTACTTATTGGCCCATTAGAGCGGCCGTGGATGAACTGGTCAAGATACTTATTCCCTGACTTCATCATTTTTTTACCATCTCCTTGCCAGATAAATTTTCCTTCATGAATCATTGCGATTTTATCGGCTATTACCCTAGCACAATGCATATCATGTGTAATAGTTATAGTTGTCGCTCCTAACTCTTTTGAGCACTTTGCGATTAATTCGCTAATAACTCCCGACATGATAGGATCAAGTCCAGCTGTAGGTTCGTCAAAGAAGATAATTTCAGGATCATTCGCTATAGCTCTTGCTAAAGCTACTCGCTTTTGCATACCTCCAGATAATTCCGCAGGATACTGATCAGCGACCAATGGCTTTAATCCAACCAATCCCAACTTTTCTATCGCCAGTTTCTTTGCATTTGCTTGTGATAAAGTCTTCTCCTGCAACTGACAAAATGCAACATTTGCCCAAACTGGCAAACTATCAAATAAAGCTCCTCCTTGGAATAGCACCCCAACCTTGTCAATAATATGCTGTCTCTGCGCCATTGAATAGAAAGTGATATCCTCTCCATCAATCTTAATTTGTGTATTACTATCTGGAATAATTAACCCAATAATAGACTTAATTAAAACGCTTTTACCCGTACCAGAACCACCTACTACTACAAATGATTCTCCCTTAGAAACATCAAAAGATATACCTCGCAAGACTTTATTATTGCCAAACGATTTGGATATATTTTTTACTTCAATCTTTTTTGGAGCTGCTTTTTTCTTCATCAATCTTCAAACTAATTCGTTTAACATCCTAACCCGTGGCTTATTTTCTTGCAACTCCAACAATTACATAGTGCATATTTTGTGGAAAAAACTTATCTAAGAACAACTTATCTAGTGTTCCCAATATATTCCTTTGCCTATTACTCCTGCCCAAAGCCCCTAAAAACCCCAAAGTCTGGTAGTCAACTTCCTTAAATTGCGCAAATGTACTTTGTATCTCCTCGACTTTTAAGTACGTCCAGCGATTACCCCATGGCACAAACTTCTTACGCAAAATTTGATGTAACCACGATCCTTCTAAATTTTCTACAAACCAATACTCCCCACCGTCTCGCAAGTTATTATAGATATTAGCTATTATGGTTTTACTTACATCACCTTCTTGAACCCCCAATATTGATTTAGTCACTATTAGATCTTGAGTTGGCAATTCTATAGGTAGCGTCGCGTTAACTACCTTATACTCTATATTCTTGGGATTATAATGTGCATGAAGCTCTTTGCACTTTTCTGTCGGCAAATCAATATCTGAATAAATAACTGATTTACATATTTGAGAAAGCCATAAACTTAATCCACCATTGCGCGCTCCAATTTCTAGGCATTTTGATTTTGATAAATCTAGCTTCGTTTTGGCTTGCCAAAACGGTAATGCTCTTGACCAATTGACAACATCCCACTCCATTATTATGTCTTTAGTTAATTCTTGCGTCATTTCTTTATTGCTATTGTCAGCCCTGATTCAGTAGGGATTATGATACTATCAACCAAGTCAGATTGCGAGATTTTTTGATTAAAATCACGAACTGCACCTAATGTTTTTTCTCTGAATTTACCAGGCATATTTCCCGCAACTTCACCGTACATTAAAGTATTATCTACAATAATAAGTCCCCCTTGCCTTAAGAGAGGCAAGCACAAATCAAAGTAGTTAGAGTAGTTAGTTTTATCAGCATCGATAAAAACGGCATCAAACTTATTAGTAATTGTCACCGTCTTTAAATACTCTACTGCATCCGCATGTATACACTTAATATTCTTATGACCTTCTAAAAATCTCGATGCTTTTAAAAAAGTTTTTTCCGACTTTTCTATTGTGGTAACCTGCCCGTCTTCACCTACTTCGTTTGCCAACCATAACGTGGAGTAGCCTAATAAAGTGCCTATTTCTAAAACGTTTTTTGCTTTTACAGCTTTCAACAACATCTGCAATATTTTCCCCTCAAGAGGCGTGATTTGCATCTGCATTTCACTCTCAGATCTATCCTGAGGCATTTCAACCTTATTTATCTCTTCTTTGTACAGAGATTCTATATAAGAATATACTTGGATGGCTTGATGTCTTGTCATGTAGAATATCTACATAGCAAATGGGGATTTGTCAAATCTTCATGCCACCAAATAATTATCCATATCTGGAATCAAGTGGGATTGATAATAGTTTTCTAAAGGTTTTAAGTAGCCATTTATATCTTCCCCTTCATAACCAGACGCTACTAAGTGAGGGTATCTAACGACCAATTCACAATCGTACTCATATGGTTCATACCATGACTTCAAGCCCTTAATAGTATTTTGAATTGTTGATTGATCCTTATCATCTGGATAGTGGGACTTGAGTAAAACATCAACCTCACCCACCATTTTTTTATAGTCATCTTGGTTGGATAAATATTTTAATCCATTTAAATGACTAGATATTTTAGATACCGCATTTGGATATGGATTAGAATGATATTTATACATTGAGTTCATAGCATAATGCGTTAACTCATGAATGAACGTGCCATAATACTCCAGAGTACCGCGTTTAGAGCTAACAAAGATATCAGAACCACCATCATAATAACCCGCGGTTATTATATCGGGAGTAGTATTATTTTTAGATGAGTAATGCGGGTCATTAGTGAATACGATATGACATTTATCTTTACTACAGGCCTTTGCACTCACATCCATAACTTTGGCCACTATCGGATGCAAATTATATAAAATTGTAAAGTAATCCTTCAGCTCCCCACATTTAAGCCCAGGCTCACATTTTGTGTGAGCGGACAAAATAGCAATCGTATCTTTGGATTTATGTGTTTGATCAGCTTCCCCCAATATTTTCTTTAAACACTTGTGATCGCTATAAAATTCCTTACTTTTTTTGTTATCTAAAAAACAGTATAGAGCATCCACTTTTTCTTGCGCATCAAGAGTATTAATGTCTCTAGACAAAAGTAATAAATCTTTAACTAATTTAATATCAAGAAAATCGCTTAAAGACTTTATAAGAGGGCTTTTAGAAATCGAAAATTCAGGAAAATAGGTTTTAATATAGTCTCTGATATACTCTGCCCCTTCTTTTGTCTTAATGTTTAAACTGTCTAACGTAGAAGCATTTTTCTTCAGTAGCCTACTCGCTTCATGAAAATCCCCAGAATTTATAGCTTTTTCAATGCTTATAAGTGTATGACTCATCTCTCCCTCCATCGATGAATTATACTATTTAAGCATAACATAAAAAAAGCCGACCAAATTAAATTGATCGGCTTTTTATTTGATTAAAAAAACTAATAACTTTATTTTTTGGCTCGCTTGTTGCCCTCATCATCTTTTACTTCTTCAAAATCCGCGTCCACAACCTTCTCATCAGATGAAGAATTATTATCTTTATTGTCTTCTGAGGTCGAGTTGCTGTTAGCAGAATCCTGTTGAGCTTTATACATAGCTTCGCCAATCTTCATCGACGCTTTGGTTAAAGCTTCAGTTTTATTGTCTATATCAGACTTATCTGTACCTTTCACAGCCTCTTTCAAGTCATTAAGAGCCGACTCAACTTCAGCTTTATCTTCAGCAGAAATTTTGTCGCCATATTCACTCAAGCTTTGCTCAGTAGAATAAATCATGCCTTCAGCCTTATTTTTACTTTCGATAAATTCTTTTTTAGCTTCATCTTCTTTTGCATTAGCTTCGGCATCACGAACCATTTGCTCAATTTCTTTCTCAGTTAAGCCACCAGAAGATTGAATTGTGATCTTTTGCTCTTTGCCTGTTGACTTATCTTTCGCAGAAACGTGCATAATACCATTAGCATCAACGTCGAATGTAACTTCAATCTGTGGCATACCACGTCTTGCAGGCGGGATGCCTTCAAGATTAAATTGTCCAAGAAGTTTATTGTCTGCGGCCATTTTTCTTTCGCCTTGGAATACACGAATTGTAACCGCATGTTGATTATCTTCAGCCGTTGAGAAAACCTGACTCTTCTTAGTTGGAATAGTTGTATTTCTTTCAATAAGCGGGGTGAATACGCCACCTAGAGTTTCAATACCGATTGATAACGGAGTTACATCAAGAAGCAATACGTCGGTAACATCGCCAGTCAACACACCGCCTTGAACAGCAGCACCAATTGCCACAACTTCGTCTGGGTTTACACCTTTATGTGGCTCTTTACCGAAAATTTCTTTTACGATTTCGATCACTTTTGGCATACGAGTCATACCACCAACTAGTACAACTTCATCAATCTCACTTGCAGAAAGACCTGCATCTTTTAATGCTTGTTTACATGGTTCTATAGTTTTTTGAACTAAATCAGCAACAAGGCTCTCCAATTTTGCGCGAGATAATTTGACCAACATGTGCTTTGGTCCTGATGCATCTGCTGTAATGTACGGTAGATTGATCTCAGTTTCCATTGAACTTGAAAGTTCAATTTTTGCACGCTCAGCTGCTTCTTTAATTCTTTGTAATGCTAATGGATCTTTGCTGATATCCATTCCATGTTCTTTTTTGAATTCACCACACAAGTAGTCGAGAACTCTTAAGTCAAAATCTTCGCCACCAAGATATGTATCACCGTTGGTTGATTTTACTTCGAATACGCCGTCACCAATCTCAAGAACAGATACGTCAAACGTACCGCCACCTAAATCATAAACAGCGATTGTCTTTGCTTTTGTTTTATCTAGTCCATAAGCAAGAGCAGCAGCAGTTGGCTCATTTATAATTCTCAAGACATCAAGACCTGCAATCTTACCAGCATCTTTGGTTGCTTGACGTTGCGAGTCATTAAAATATGCAGGAACAGTGATAACTGCTTTTGTAACTTTTTCACCCAAGAAGTCTTCAGCTGTCTCTTTCATTTTTTGCAAGATAAAAGCACTAATTTGGCTTGGTGCATATTTTTCATTTCTTGCTTCAACCCAAGCATCACCATTCTTAGCTTCTACTACTTTATATGGAGATCTTTTAGCAATATCTTGTGTTTCTTTATCTTTATATTTACGCCCGATGAATCTCTTCACCGCAAAGATTGTATTATGAGGGTTAGTAACGGCTTGCCTTTTTGCAGGCTGCCCCACTAATTTTTCATCTTTATCAGTAAAAGCTACGATAGATGGGGTGGTTCTTACCCCTTCTGAGTTAGCAATAACTTTCGGCTCTTTGCCTTCCATTATAGCAACACATGAGTTTGTAGTGCCCAAATCTATGCCGATTACATATTCTTTTTTAGCCATTTTTCCTCTATTAAGTAACAATTTCTATGTTAGCTATATAGTGTACCCATTACCTTTTCCAAGTGCTTCACTCATAAAATATAAAAAATAGTTGCAACTCTAGGTTGAGTACGCTAGCCTAAAGGTTGTAGGAATTATATTTCTGAATTATGACAAATATCTTATATATAGACTCAGATACCAGCCAATCTGCAACTCTACTCCGATCCCTTAAAAATGAGGGGCTTAATGTCAGTTTTGTGCCAAGTTACTCAGCTGGATTCAATGTTATCGCCAGTAGGAATTTTGAACCCTACACCATTCTTTGCGCTGACCAAATTGGGGATTTAGAATGTATAGACTTTTTGCGAAAAACTAGGGATCATAAGCTCGCAAAAAAAGTCCCAATAATTGTTTTAACTGATAGCAAAAACAGCGATCATAGCTTACGGGCATTAGTTGCAGGGGCAGTCGATATTATAAGTAGATCAAGCGAATTGAACTATTTACTGGCCAAACTTTACGCACAATCCAAATTTTTCGCGAACAATAATACAACTCGCGTAACGCGCAAAAAGCTAAACTCTTCCGAAAGAATGCTACTACTAAGTATACGCACAGAACTCGATACTATTTCCAACAAAATAACCTCTGGATCAACTTCATTGCCTGAGTTTAACTCTGTAATCGATAAGTTTTCAAAATACTTATCCAATAAATTAGCCTAGACTTAACTATTAGAATTATTGAATCTCTACAATCTATTAACCAAGTCAATTAAATTTTTTTAAAAAATAATATTTTTAATCTTGCTCTCTCGATAGTTTTGCGTATCAAATATTATTCTACAGCTTTATAAAAATACCTATGCAAAAAATATTCAGCCTTCTTTTCTGCGCAATAATTTTGTTTTCACAAAATTGCTTAGCTGATGGCCCATCTCCATCTTCAGTTAAGAAGTATGATGTTTTTGGCGTCGGCACAGCTACAATAGATGTTATAACAAAAGTCTCTGAAGATGACTTCAAAAGATATCTCTCTGTTCCCTACAACATTAAAAAAGGGGAGATGATTTACATTGATGAAAAGACAGTAAATGAGCTGCAGTCCAAAATGAAGAACAGTGAAATTATGGCTGGCGATAGCGCCGCCAATGTGATGGTGGACATAGCAAGCTTGGGCGGGAAATCTGCATTCAATACTATCGTGGCTGACGATGAGTTAGGTTTACTATTTAACAAGAGTTTAGAAGACTTTGGTGTGCTGGCATTAAACCAACCTAAAACTGACAACTTCCGTACTGCGCGCAACCTAATATTTGTCACCCCTGATGGTGAGCGCACCATGCTAACATATAATGGCATAGCTGAGGAATTTGGGCAAACTGATGTAAAATACCATCACATTAAAGACTATAAAATGGTTTATGTAGAGGGAGGCATTTGGGATAACGATGGAAAAAAGGCAAAAGCTACCTTAAGAACTTTCAACACAGCAAAAAGAGTAGGAGCTTTAAGAGCTTTTGCTTTACATGACTCATTGTATGTAAACAAATATAGAGAGCAATTTTTGGACTTAATTAAGAATGTCGATCTTATATTCTGCAATGAAAAAGAAGCCTTCGCATTATTTAAAACAAAAGATATAGAAAGTTCAGTTCAAAAATTTAAAGAACTAGGCAAAACCACAATCATGACAGCAAGCTCAAAGGGTGCATACATTATAAATAAAGATGAAGTAATACACATTCCAGCCTTAGTTTCACAGGACAAGGTAATAGATACAACCGGCTCTGGAGATGCATTTACTGCTGGGTTTATATACGGCTACTTAAAAGGCAAGACTCTACAGGAAAGCGGTGAGATAGGCGCTAAAGCTGCGGCCTATATTATTCAACAACTGGGCGCTAGGCCTAAAGGAAAACTAGCAGACATATTATGATGATTTTAGCTATAGATACCTGTTGCGGCAGATGTAGTGTTGCAATCTTTAAGGATGATACCTGCATTCAATATTTGATTGAAGAAACCCCGAATCGGCAGGCGGAATTGGCCATACCAATGATAGAAGAAGCCCTAAAAAACAGCCAATTACAGTATAGAGATCTAGGCTATTTTACCTGCACAGTGGGACCGGGCAGCTTTACTGGCATTCGGATTGGAATTGCTGCGATTCAAGGAATTAACCAGACTTTGCGCAAGAATGTTTTGGGAATTTCCACCATGGAATGCATGAGTTATTTTAGCTGCGAAAAAGAAGTAATGACCTGTCTTGATGCGGGCAGATCTCAATATTACTGTCAAACTTTTAACAATAATATACCCACATCCAAAATTTTATTACTCGATAAAGATGTAGCGTTAAAACTAGCTGGAAATGTAAAAATTATCGGGGCACTTGGGAACAAAGAATTGCCCGATGCCAAATTATTAGCCACGGCAGCCCTTAGAAGAATTAAAGACAATGCATTAGACAAAACAGCACTTAAACCCCTGTATATTAGGGAATCCGATGCTGTAGAGAAAAAGAAATTAGAAAGCAAAGCTTGAAATTTAGCAATTTTCACCTATCTAATACTACAAAACACTATATCGATATATGAGCAAGAGAGACTTTTACGAAACGCTTGGTATTACCAAGGGAGCAAATGCTGACGAGATAAAAAAGGCCTACAGAAAATTGGCTATGCAGCATCACCCAGATAGAAATCAAGGCGACAAAGAAGCTGAAAGAAAGTTCAAGGAAATTAACGAAGCATACGAAATATTAAAAGATGACGATAAGCGCGCTGCATACGACAGAATGGGGCACTCAGCATTTGAACAAGGTGGCGGATTCGGCCAAGGCGGTTTTGGAGGCGGAGCTGACTTCTCAGATATGTCAGATCTATTCGGCGGTATCTTCAACGAATTTATGGGCGGCGGAGGTCAACAACGCAGACACCCAGAAGAAATGAACCGTGGCTCCGACCTAAGATACAACATGACGATTTCTTTAGAAGAAGCTTTTAACGGCGGAAAACAAGAAGTCAACTATAGAGCCCATGTAAACTGTGATGCATGCAAAGGATCTGGGAGCAAATCTGGCAAGAAAACCACATGCGGAACTTGCCATGGATCAGGAAGAATGCGAGCTCAGCAGGGCTTTTTCATGATAGAGAGAACCTGTCCAACCTGCTCTGGAACTGGAGAAACAATAGCTGATCCATGTAATAAGTGCCATGGTCAGGGACGCATACCCCAACAAAGGAAAATTAACGTTACTATTCCAGCAGGAGTGGAAGATGGAATGCGCATTCGTGTCGCAGGCGAAGGGGAAGCAGGAACCAGAGGTGGAAAACCTGGAGATTTGTATATTTTCGTTACTGTAAAAACTCACAAATTATTCGCCCGCGAAAATTCCGACCTACACTGCGTTGTACCAATGAAAATGACAACAGCAACTTTGGGGGGCTCAATAGAGGTGCCAACCATTGATGGTGGCAAAGCCAAGGTGACCATCCCTGAAGGAACACAATCTGGAACACAATTTAGATTAAGAGGCAAAGGAATGCCAATCATGAAGTCCTCACGAACTGGGGATATGATTGTGCATACTAAAATCGAAATACCTTCACGCCTAAATAAAAAACAGCGAGAGTTGTTAGAAGAATTTGATAAAGAATCTGTCAATAATTCTAATCCTGAAACTGAAGGGTTTTTCTCAAAAATGAAAAACTTTTTTGACGATAGAAAAGGATCTTAAAACTTAGCAAAAGTAGTATTTTATCGCGTTTGATAACTTAAGTAATATTTTCCTTTTTAAGGATGTATGAAATATAAGATACCACAAAAGCTATGTTTAGTATTGGCAGAGCAAAGACTTTGAAATATATCCAAGTTGATTCAGAATAGTTTCGCCAAATAAGCTCATTTAAAGCAGCAACACACAAGAAAAAAAGTCCTAGATGTTTTGAGAATCTGAAATAGGTTGCGCTTCTCAAGTTTATTGCCGAACCCAATAGCCGTCTAATAAGGCCTTTTTTTAAAATCATGCTATCTACAAATAAAACAATCGCAAAAATAATATTTACAAATGTTGGCTTCATTTTAATAAACATACCATTTCCACTATAAATCGTAAGACCTCCAAAAAACGCAAGCAAAGTAAACGAACAGATCAAAATCCATGAGATTTTGCGTTGAGTCATGTATAAATAACAAATACAGATAAATGAGCTAGCAATTAAAATCACTACTCCATATATCAAGTTGTACATGTTACTAACTAACAAAAACAGTATGGATGGCAATATTTCAACTAATAATGTAGGCGACATAAGTTTTTGTATTGTAATGAGTTGGTTAATTTCGTAGGCTAGGTAAGTCATTATACATATTTTCGCATGCTAAAACAAGTATTGTGCATATTGTCATTGGTTCTTATATGGTTTCCTGCCCAGGCAACCGATCTGAACCCATTTGATGTGGACGGCGTAGAGATTTATGCTGAGTCAGATTCTTTGGATAATGCCCGTAGAGAAGCAGTCAATAAAGGAACACAAGAAGCATTTGTCATTCTACTTAAACGGCTTATTCCTTCATCAATGCATTGGAAAATTGATAATATAAAACGCGATCAGATTTTCGACCTTGTCAGTGACACGAAGGTTATCAAAGAGCGCATGACCTCTAAGACTTATATGGCTACAATAAGCGTGTCTTTCAAGCCTGAAGAAATAAGAAATATCTTAAATAAAATTGGGGCTAATTATGCTGGTGAGTATGCTCTTTCTGCTCTTGTAATTCCTATATTAAACATTGATGGCAATTACCAAATATGGGGGGATAACGAGTGGGCTAAGGCTTGGGGGCAAATGCCATTGGTTATTGGGCTAAGTAAATACTCTTTTGCGATGGGTGATCTAGAAGACGATGCTGATATAGACCAATTACAAGTAATGAAAGAACCTTTTAGTCATTATAAAAAGATACTTGAAAAATATCACGCAGATCAAATTATTTTTGTGATGACAAAAGAGCTCAATACAGCGTTTGATACAAGTGTGCGCATTGTGTCGCAAGATGATGATGTTACCTTGCACTCAATGCAAAAATTTAACAGTAAAACCGGAGATGCTGATTTATACAAAAATTTCGCATTAAATATCCTAACTAAAATTGATGACTATTATAAGGGCGTAAACCCATTTGATGAAAATAGAACCTTTAAAACTCGCATGGTAGCAAGCACTAGCTCCCCAAAAGACTGGGCCGATATGAGGGCGAAATTAATCACTTTGAAAGAGATTGAAGACATTCAAACTATTGCAACTACTAATGAATATGTAGAGTTTGATTTGATATATAAAATTGAGCCTTTAGACATGAGCGCAGCTCTGGCAAAACACAACTTTGAAGTGTCTGAAGAAGGTGACATACAGTATCTTAAAGAAATAAAATCAAAATAATCGCTTGACGCATGACGTTGGGTTGTTATATCCTGTGCTGCTGGACAAAATTCAGATTTTTTATGAAAAATAGCTTAGATATAAATAAAATTCCTAGAAACATCTTCAGTTTTCTGCGGTTCTTTTTGAAGCCTATTAAGTCACATGTAATTTGGCTTTGCGTGGTTATAACCGCTGTAAGCACGGTATATGTTTTCGATGGGATCTTAATTCGTGCACTAACCAATAAGTTAACCAGTGGAAACCTAGATGGTCTCTATTGGTTTGCAATTTACTACTTTATCTTTTGGGAATCAATCAATTGGCTTTGGAGAATATGTGACTACTTTCGCATGAAAGTATACCCTTACTTGTTTTCGACTATAACCGAAAAACTTGTGGAGTACATGACCTTACATTCCCACGAATATTACCAAAATAATTTTGCCGGCAGTTTATCCACAAAGATCTCTGATGTTGCCAAAGGATCTGAGCGCATTTTTGACTTCTTAGTTTTCAAGGCTTTTCGGGTAACTCTAATGCTAACATTTCCAATTTTATTGGTTCTAAGTGTGAATTTGTGGGCAGGTCTAATTGTGGGCATTTGGACAGCTTCTTTTCTATATCTATCAGTAAGATTTTCACGTCCCATAGAGAAAAAGGCTGCGATATTTGCCGAAACAAGAAGCACACTAATAGGCAAAGTAGTGGATGCAATAGGTAACATTTCAAATGTAAGACTATTCGCTAGAAGAAGTTTTGAGGGTCAATATTTAGCCAAGTATTCTAGAAAAGCATTTGATGCATCAGCGAATCTTTCATGGATTGAGCTGAAAGTGAATTATCTCAAAGGTATTTGTAACAGTATTGGCATCGGCTCTTTGATGCTTTGCTTATTATACTTATATCAAATACAAATTTTAGGTCTTGGCGATCTGATGCTAGTAATTACGGTATGCATGGGTATAACTATGGAAACTTGGATGTTTTCAGAGGAAATTGGGAATTATAATGATTACAAAGGCACCACCCAACAAGCGCTAAAAATATTACTGGTTGATCACCAGCTAAAGGATGCTGCAGATGCTACACAACTCGTAGTTACAAAAGGTGAAATTAAATTTGATAAAGTAACATTTAAATACCGCAAGAATAGTAATCTTTTCAAAAACAAGACTGTGACTATAAAACCTGGTGAGAAAGTAGGGTTGGTTGGTTATTCAGGAAGTGGGAAAAGTACTTTCGTAAATTTAATAACTAGGTTCTTTGATGTGGACGGTGGCCGAATTCTTATCGATGGGCAAGATATAAGTAAAGTAACCCAAGATAGTTTACGAGAAAGTATAAGCTTTATACCACAGGATCCTTCTTTGTTTCACAGAACTTTGATGGAAAACATCAAGTATGGCAAGCCTTCAGCTTCTGAAAAAGAAGTAATAGCTGCTGCAAAAAACGCGCATGCACACGAATTTATTTTGCAAACAGAGAAAGGCTATAACTCCCTTGTCGGCGAACGTGGCATTAAACTTTCTGGGGGGCAAAGACAGCGTATCGCAATTGCACGCGCAATGCTGAAAGCCTCTCCTATTTTAATTTTAGATGAGGCTACCAGCTCTCTTGATTCAGTAACTGAGAACTTGATCCAAGAAAGTTTAGCAAAATTGATGAGTGGCAAAACTACCATCGTGATTGCTCACAGACTTTCAACGCTACTTGAGATGGACAGAATTTTAGTGTTTAACCAAGGGCAAATAATCGAAGATGGAACTCATACAGCTCTATTGAAAAAGGAAGGTTTGTATCACCATCTTTGGAACTCTCAAGTTGGTGGCTTCTTACCGGACAAATTGGAAGAGGAAATATAATGATTAAGAATCAACGCCCAATCGCCGCAAAACAAGTGTGGTCTTATATTATAGATACTACCAAGCCATTTCCTATAGGCATGTTCATCATGTTTTGGACTGCTCTTGCTTGGTCAGCTGATCTATCGATCAGGCCATATTTGTTAAAGGTTATCTTAAATCGCCTTCCAGAAGGAACGCAGGAAGATGTGTTTATAAATCTTGCTGTACCCATTAGTTTATACTTAGCAATGTATTTTGTTCTGACAACCACATTCCGACTCTACAATTATTTCATTGAAGTAAAAATGATTCCAGAGATGCGTCAGAAAATCGCTAATAATGCTCTGGGGATGCTTGTCGACAAAAGCCACAATTACTATCAAAATACGTTTTCTGGAAATTTAGCTAATAAAGTTAATGACCTTACAAGAAGTGTTCCTGAGATTATTCAGCTTGTAATTGATAGATTTTTTAGTCATGCACTTGCGCTGATAATTGCTGTTATTACATTATGGCAAGTGAATATGTTTTTTGCACTTGCTACATTAGGGTGGGCAAGTTCAGTTGTTCTTTGGGCGGTATTTTTTTCAAAACGATTAACGATTCAAGCCAGTGACTGGTCAGAATATGGGTCAATAATTACTGGTAAAATTGTAGACGTGCTATCCAATATTCTATCTGTAAGGTTGTTCACTGCTAAGCATAAAGAGAAAGAAGAACTTAATGATACATTTGAAGGCGCTGTTTCTGCAGAGAAAAAATTGCACTGGACATATTTTTGGATGTGGGGGTTTTATGGATACTCTTCCTTTGTTCTACAAATCGCAAATTTTTATTTTTTATGTAAAGGCAGGCAAGAAGGATGGCTAACAATTGGTGACTTTGCCCTTGTGTTAGTCATCAACATTTCTATTGTAGATTTCTTATGGCAAGTAACTCGCGAGTTTTCAAACTTCTCTAAACTATACGGTGTTATTTCTCAAGCATTGAGTGTTGTTCAGGAAAAACCAGAGTTAGAAGATGCTGAATCGGCAAGCATTCTTAGTGTTCAAAAAGGCCAAATTATTTTTGATAAAGTTAAATTCCACTATAAAGGAACCGAGCCACTTTTTGAAAATAAATCTGTCGTAATCAAAGCTGGACAAAAAGTAGGTTTGGTTGGTTATTCTGGTGGTGGAAAAACCACTTTTGTAAATCTAATATTACGACTTTATGATGTTTCTGAAGGTAAGATTCTCATTGATGATCAAGATATCAGTTCAGTGACCCAAGATAGTCTACGATATAATATCGCTATGATTCCACAGGATCCTTCCCTCTTTCACCGCAGTCTAATGGACAACATTAGATATGGTCGAATTGATGCAACTGATGCAGAAGTGATCGAAGCTGCGAAAAAAGCACATGCACATGAGTTTATAGCAAATTTACCAAATGGTTACGAATCATTAGTAGGTGAACGGGGTGTTAAACTATCTGGCGGACAGCGTCAGCGAATAGCTATCGCTCGCGCTATTTTGAAAAATGCTCCGATTTTAATTTTAGATGAAGCGACAAGTCAGCTAGATTCTGTTACAGAAAGTTATATCCAAGAGAGCCTATGGAAATTGATGCAGGATAAGACAACCATCGTAATTGCTCATCGCTTATCGACGTTACTTCATATGGATCGAATCTTAGTTTTTGATCATGGAAAAATTGTTGAGGATGGGTCGCATGAAACTCTTCTAGCCAAAAAGGGATTGTACAAAACTTTGTGGGACGCACAAGTTGGTGGGTTTTTAGGTGATGATCAAAAGGAGGATGATGTGGGAAGCCGTGAGGAAGAGCTATGAAGAAAATTATTGAAGAATTATATATTAGAGAATGCAAAGATGATACTGAGTGGGTTGCCGCTAAGCATTATCGAAATACTTATTTTTTTATACCAATAGGTATAGAGGATCCATATACATGGACTTTCACTCATAAGGATTATTTTCACTTTGTTTTATATCAAAGCGTAGATATTATTGGCTATGCCAGTATTCAGTTCTGGCCAGATCAAAGAGCGGCAATTCGTATTATCGCCATCGAGGAGAATAAGAGGAATCAAAATTCTGGTAGTGTATTTTTAGCACTTATAGAAAACTGGCTGAAAAGTTTAGGTGTTAAAAGCATCCATGCTGAATCCAGGCAAAGCAGTTTAAGATTCTATCTTAAAAACGGCTATACAGAAATGCCGTTCAATGATCCTGAAAACCAAGAGTTTGATCCAAACGATGTTCCGGTGGGTAAAGAGTTGTGAATTCATCAAGTATAGAACTCATAATGTCATTTTTAACTGGATCTTTTGCACTAAAAAGAAATGTCAGCAGCCCAGAGCTCGTAATTACGGGCGAGGCAAAATTTTATCCTGAATCTGAAAATACTATAGAATACTATGAACATGGCCATTATTTTCTGGATGGCACTGCTCAAGAATTCTATCAAAAACAATATTTCATATATGATTCTGGGCTACTAAAAATTTGCAATAGCAAAAAAGAAATTATGCATAAAGCCGTTCCGATATTTTTGTCAGAATCAGCATGTACTTTTTCCCATGCTCACCTTTGTAAAAATGATGAGTACTTGTTGAATTGTCGGATAGCAGGGAACACCATCTTTATGGATTATAAAATTACCGGCCCTTCCAAAAATTATTTAATTCATACCCGTTTAGAAAAAAAATCAAGATGAGGATTGCTAAGGTATTATGATAAAGATTAATACAATTACAACTTACACATCTCGAACTCTGCCGCAAAATTCTTGCTGCAATTTTACGAGTAAAGAATTATTTTTCGTAAAATGACATAAATGATGGAACAATAGATGGTCAGCGCAAATTCATTAAAGTTAATAACACTAAACATCTGGGGCGGTCACGTTAAAGAGCCATTGCTTAGTTTTATAAAATCAAAACAAGATGTTGATATTTTCTGTTTTCAAGAAGTTTATTGCAAAGCAGAAGCAAAAATTAGCGATGAGACAAGATATATCAACCTCGATATATTTTCCGAAATTCAAAGTTTATTACCAAATCATACAGGATATTTCAGGCCTGTAGTGCAAGGGATATATGGTATCGCTACTTTTATTAAAAAGCATTTACGTTTAATAGAAGAAGGTGAGCACCTTATCCATGCTAATGATAATTATATTGGCATTGGTCCAACTCACTCGAGGATTTTGCAGTATTCAAGAATTGAACATATGGGTCAAAAATTTTATGTGATCAATGTGCATGGATTGTGGAACGGTATGGGTAAAGGAGATAGCCCTGAGAGAATTAATCAATCGCTTGAAATAAAAAATTTCTTAGATTCTACAAATGCCCCAATAATTTTATGTGGAGATTTCAATTTAAAACCAGGTACAAAAAGTTTGGAGATTTTATCGCAAGAGATGGACGATCATATTAAAATAAGTGGTGTTCAATCTACTAGAACTTCTTTTTATCCTGGTGCAGAAAGATTTGCTGATTATATATACTCTTCTAAAAATATTGATGTTCAAAATTTTCAGGTTTTACCAGAAGAAGTATCTGATCATGCCGCATTAATGATGGATTTCGTGATTACAGATAGGAATGAGGCACATAAAACCATGGAGGCGGTATGAATCATAACATCAAACAGTCAACCCTTACGCCTGAACTAAAGAGATCGATCTACAATGATTTTAAACAACATGCGATTGAGTCTGTGGGTTTTGACGGCTTAGCTCAAGATCCGGTAGCATTTGAGATCGTTGAGAATGAAGTATCTATTTGTATATGTGTTTGCCAATTATTTTGGGGTAATTTGCATATAAAATATCTACTCACCAATAAAGAGCATCGTGGGCGCGGTATAGCAAGAGCTTTAATGGAACACGCCTTTGCTTTTGGTAAAGAGAAGGGATGTAATTTTGCATTCGTTGAAACTATGAGTTTTCAGGCTCCAGAATTTTATCAGAAACTTGGATTTAAGATCGAACTCCAGAGAGACGGTTATGCGGCAGGCACTTCATTTTACTATTTAAAGAAGGTGTTATGAAGCGTCAGACTCAAATTCATCACCTTATGGAAAAAGATATTTTAGCTATCTCTGATGCTTTTAACAAAATCGGCTGGAATAAACCACCTTCGCTTTCCGAGGAATATTTCAAGGAACAAGAAGCGGGTGAGCGATTAGTTTGGGTGGCTCACCTCCATGATGAATTTGCAGGTTACGTGACTTTGAAATGGCGCTCTTCGTATTCATCTTTTCAAGAGCAAAGCATCCCCGAGATTATGGATTTAAACGTACTGCCACACTACCGAAAAATGGGTGTTGGTTCTTTGCTGCTTGATTGCGCTGAAAAAGAAGCGCTAACAAAAAGCCAAACTATTGGCATCGGTGTTGGCCTATATGCAGGCGACGACGGTGGATATGGACCAGCTCAAAGGCTTTATGTAAAGCGCGGCTACATCCCAGATGGAAAAGGTGTTACTCATAATTACGAACCCACGATTCCAGGCAATAGCTATCCGCTTGATGATGACTTGGTTATGTGGTTTACGAAGAAATTGAGGTGAAAGAATTTCTGACTTTCCCATATACTATATCGGCTGAGTCTTGCCTGATAGCAAAGAAAAACAAAGTAAATTACCAATAGACAGCCAGCATGATAGCCAATATATTGAGTGTATTAGAGTTGTTTTTAGTGCCTACGTAATGCATTGGGTTTGTTTTTTCTTTTTACTATTTTTTATGTGTGATGCACACGCTCAAACAAAACTTATCGGCCCTGCAGATCCCAACCGTATTACTAAAGATATTCAAGAAAAAACCTTACCCCACCACCCAGAAACTCAGGCAGGATTACCATCCTCAGGTGGAGATACCATAGCAAATGCTCCAGAAAATGCAGATAAAATAAAATTTAAATTAAATAGTCTTAAAATCATTGGTGTCGAATCGATCGGTACACACATGATTAAAGATCTATACGAAGATAAAATTGATACCGAAATATCTCTACTCGATATTTATGAAATTGCCGACAGCATAACAAAAATTTATGCAGATAAAGGCTACATTCTCTCCAGAGCAATTGTACCTGCCCAAGAAATAGATAAAGGCAATGTTATAATTAAAGTTGTGGAGGGAAGAATTGGAGAAGTCATATTAGAAGGTGAAGTTCCTAATAAAAAATTTCTAAGCCCAGCTCTTGATAGGATTCAAGAATCAAAACCCTTAAATATTTATGATTTAGAAAAACAGATATTGCTGTTGAATGACCTTTCAGGCGTAAAATTCCGCTCAATACTTAAACCTTCAAAAAAAGAAGGAACAGTAAACTTGTTATTGGTGGCAGAAGAAGTAAATTATCAAAACCAAATCTATGTAAACAACTACGGCTCTAAATTCGTTGGCCCGATTCAAGGAACCGCCAGATTAGGTTACAACCATTCCATCCTACTACCTTTCAATCAAACCGAATTTTCTTACATATCTACAAGCAATACAAAAGAATTGGGTTATTTTGATTTAACGCACTCACTTCCTCTAAATACCTTAGGTACAAAACTTTCATTGAAAGGCGGTTACTCTAAAGTACAACCAGGATATACACAAAAAAAATCGGATATCGCAGGCAGAAGCAATACTTACGATATAGATATTTCGCAGTCCATTATAAGATCTCGACTACATAATTTATCTGGCAAACTTGGTTTATCAGCTAAAAACAACAATACAAACATCTCTAGGACATCACCATTAATTCGTGAAAAAACTCGTTCTCTAAAGTTCTCTGTAACTTATGATAATATTGATTCCTTTCGCGGCATTAACGTGATTTCTTTGAACTATTCTAAAGGCATAAGAGCATTTGGAACTAGCAAAATGGGGCAAACAAATCTTTCTAGAGCCAAAGGTAGGCCAGATTTTCAGAAGTATGATGGTGCTGTTACTAGATATCAAGCTCTTCCAATCGATTTTAGCTTACTAGGCACCCTTATCGGCCAATATACTAATGACCCCTTATTATCCTCAGAAGAATTCGGCTACGGTGGATCAACGTTTGGCAGGGCATATGATTCATCAGAGATACTTGGTGACAGAGGTTTTGCTGGTATGCTAGAACTTCGCTATGATGCTGTTCCCCAATTCTTAGATCTAAAAGTTCAGCCATTTATTTTTTATGATTTTGGAAGGATTTGGAATATAGATACCGGACAAGATAAGTTTAACAACGCCTCCTCTGGGGGATTGGGTTTTAGACTTGATCATAAACTTGGGATCTTCGGTGTCTTCAATTTGGCCCAACCCATGGATAAAAAACAACTCAATCCCCTACATTCTAAAAGCAAGGACAAACCTCGTTACGGCTTTCAAATTGGCATCAAATTCTAGACAAATCAAATAATTAACTATTTATTAACCATTCTATGTAATAATATAAGTATGTGGCTTGACCCTTGGGTTATAGCGGAATTAACGGCTGGTGAATAGTGTGCTAAACACAAAAAAAATTGTTAGCATCAGTAACAAAATTCATAAAGGGTTGTTTACAGCCTTTATCAAGCTAATCAATTTTATTGATCTTTACCTCTTCAAATACTCGAAACTTAGTCCAATCAGAAGAAAAGCTAACTTAATTCTGTTTGCATTTTTATGGGTTGTAATACACTCGGGCATCCCAGCTTTAGCTAACCCAGAAAATGGTGTAGTTGTTGAAGGCTCAGCGACAATAAACGTTGATGGCAAAAAACTTGATGTAATTCAGCACACCGATAAAGCAGTAATTGATTGGAGAACTTTCAATATTGAAATTGATGAGCATACCCAATTTATTCAACCGAATTCTGGGTCGCTAGCACTAAACAGAGTATTAACAGCTGACCCATCTTACATACTTGGCAGGCTCTCGGCAAATGGGAACATAATTCTCATTAACCCCAACGGAGTATTCTTCGGCGCTAATTCTAGAGTTGACGTAAACGGCTTGATTGCATCAACTGCAGATATTAATAACTCCGACTTCATACAAGGGCGATATAACTTCATGACGCCAGGAAATCCGAACGCTATAATACGAAATGATGGGCTTATTAATGCAAAAGAAGCTGGTCTTGTTGGCCTTGTTGCACCAGTTGTTGAAAATAATGGTATAATCTCAGCTAAATTAGGCAAAGTGAGTTTAGCCTCTGGAGATACATTCACACTTGATATGTATGGTGACAATTTAATCAATGTAGCAGTCAATGGGAATATTGCAAAACAAGCTGTGAAAAACACAGGGACGATTGAAGCTGATGGGGGAAGAATTGCACTTACTGCAGCAGCTGGTAGGGATATTGTGGATAGCTTGATTGAAGTGAAAGGAGAGCTAAAAGCTCCAGCAGTTGCAGAGAAAAATGGGAAAATAATAATTTATGCTGAAGGATCAAACGCTGTTACAGACACTACAACCAAAGGAATTAAGACAGGTAAAAGCACAGTTTTAGTTGATGGAAAAATAGATGCTTCAGGAAAAGGCATTGGAGAAAAAGGCGGAACGGTTGAGATCTATGGTGATCAAATTGGTTTACTTGCAAATGCAGAAATTGATACATCGGGAAATGTAGGCGGAGGAGATGTAAATATCGGTGGTGATTATCAAGGTTTGGGAGACAAACCAAAAGCTTTTGCAACTTACGTTGATCAGAATGCAACCGTAAATGCGGATGCAATTGAAAATGGTAATGCGGGTGATGTAATATTTTGGTCCGATGATGCGACTCGTTATTATGGTACTACATATGCGCGTGGTGGATCACTCGGAGGTAATGGTGGATTAGTAGAAGTATCTGGTAAAAATTATTTAGATTTCCAAGGTAACGTAGACACATCTGCTGCTGTCGGTGAGACGGGTAATTTATTATTAGATCCAGGCGATATAAATATCTGCTTATTTGGCTCAAGCTCGCTTGCTGCATGTAACCCAACTGGCTCACCATCCCTCACAGCAGTAGGCAATATCTTTGACTCTGGAGCGAACGCTACATCTTATGTTAATATCGGCACAACTGGAACGGCTGGTTCATTACTAAATTTACTAAATGCAAATAATGTAACTGTTCGCACAAATGCAGCAGGAGCTGGCGCAGGCGGAGGTGATATTACAGTACATGATGCAATTTCAATTGCAGCTGCCAATACAAGAACATTAACTCTGCAAGCACATGATAAAATTTTTATCAATGCTCCTATAACTGTTAGGAATCTAACATTAACCGCAAACGATCTTGATATCGGCGCGGCAATTAACTCAAACAGTGCCGGGAATGGTACTTTAACAATTCAGCCATTTACAGCTTCAACAACAATTGGTGTTGGTGGCGGTACTGGGACTTTAAACATAGGTGATACGGATATAAGTAACATTCAATCTGGATGGCTAAATGTTGTTGTGGGCTCTGCAACCGGAACAGGGCAGATGAATGTTGATTCATCTTCTTGGTTAAGCCATACAACACTACAAACACAAACTGGCCTTTTGAATGTACTTGGAGCTCAATCTTTAGCATCCACGAAGAATTTAACAATCAACACTAGAAATTTAACTCTTGGTTCTACGCTTTCTGGTACTGGTACATTAACCATTAGACCTGACAGCAATGCTATTACGATGGGACTTGGTACAGGTGCAGTTGGCACGCTTAGCTTAGACAATACTGAGATAGCAAACATTCAAGACGGGTGGAGCTTATTATCTTTTGGACAAACAGGATCAACATCAGCATTGAATGTTAATGCATTAACTTGGAGCGATAACGTGCAGTTTAATACTGCAACTGGACTTTTAACTATTGCTGGCAATCAAACGTTGGGTGCTAATAACTTAACTATTCAAACCGGCAATTTAACAATTGGTGCTAACTTAAGTGGCTCAGGAACTTTAGCAATAAGACCTGATACAAACCGTACAGTCGGCATTGGTACAGGTGCAGTTGGGGTTTTAAACCTAGACAATACAGAGCTTGGATTCATTCAAGACGGTTGGGGTCAAATTAATCTAGGCTTATCTTCTTCTACAGCGGCAATGAATGTAAATGCATTTACTTGGAATGATAACGTCCAATTTTTAACATCTACTGGACTAATGACAATTGCTGGCAACCAAACATTAGGCGCTAATAACCTCACTATTCAAACTAGAAATTTAGCATTGAATGCACAATTAGCAGGTAGCGGCACACTTACTATTCAACCCGAAGGTAATACTACTATGGGTGTTGGTACTGGTGCTGCTGGCACGTTAAGTTTAGATAATACAGAGCTAGGACAAATCCAAGATGGCTGGAGTCAAATTAATTTAGGCTCTACAGCAAATAATCAAATACTCACTGTAGCTGGAAGAACTTGGACTGACAACATTGCCTTCAGAACAAGTAGTGGTGCAATTTCAATTACAGGAGATCAAGTCTTAGGTTCTAACAACCTAACATTCGTCGGAACTGGGGGTTTAACTCTAGGTGGAAATATTACAACATCTGGCACACCATTAACATTCAACAGAGCTGTAACACTAAGTGGTAATCGCACAATTGATGCAGGTAATGCTTTAATATCATTTACTAGTACAATAACCGGTGCAGGAAACAGCTTAACCGTAAATAGTACAAATGCAGCGACTAATGCAATTAATTTCGGCAGCACAGTTTCTGGAGTTAATGTTCTAGATGTAAATGGTAAGGCTCAGACAAATGGCAATATTACCACAACAGGCAATATGACATTTGGTAATACTTTGAATCTCAATGCTAACACAACACTTAATGCTGGTGCAGGCACAATCTCACTAAAAGATGTCACAGCTAATAATCGCACATTGGCTTTTGGTGGTGCAGGTGGATTGACATTAAATGGAAATATTACTTCAACAAATACGGCGATTACATTTAATAGAGCAGTAACATTGGCTGGCAACACTTCTGTAAACTTAGGTACTGCGGCAGCAACTTTTAGCAGCACAATTAATGGAAGCAATACTCTAACACTTCTCGGAACTGGTACAAAAACATTTAGTGGTGCAGTTGGCGGAACAACAGCTTTAACTGGCCTTACAGTTACTGGCAATACTACACTTGGCGGCAATATTACAACAAATAATGGGAATGTTATTTTCAACAATTTAGTAACCCTAAGCGGCTCTAGAAATATCAGTACAGGAACTGGAAACATTACTTTATCTGGTATATCAGCAGGAGCTAATACTTTTACTATGACCGGTACTGGTGGACTAAACCTGAAGGGAGCTTACACATCAACTAACACAGCATTTAATTTCAATAGAAATGTAACTTTAATTGGTAACACCACAACCAGTTCTGGAACGGCCGCAACTACATTTGGTGGAACGGTTGATGGTGCATTTACTTTAGGTACAACAACTACAACTGGAGGAACGGTGTTTAGTGGAGTAGTTGGAGGAACAACACCAATAACCTCTTTAACTGTTAGTGGTCCAGCTAGCTTTGCTGGTAATGTAAGCACAAATAATGGAGTAGTGAGCGTTAGTGGTCTTACAACTCTAACTGGTTCTTCGCTAATTAGCACAGGTACAGGAAATATAACATTAGCTGGGGTTACTGCGGGTGCTAACACTCTTACATTCGCAGGCACTGGTGGGCTTACTATGTCAGGTAACTTCACGTCAACTAATACTGCATTTAATTTCAATCGTGCAGTTACTTTATCAAATAACACTGTAGTAAATTCAGGTACCGCTAACACAACTTTTGGAAGCACTGTAAATGGTGCAAGAACATTATCAGTAACAGCTGGCAACACTATACTAAGCGGTGCTGTAGGTAATACTACAGGTCTTACCGGATTAACCATTACAGGGCCAGCTTCTGTGGCTAGCAATATTAGTACAACTAATGGCGCAGTGAGTATAAGTGGCCTTGCAACTCTAACTGGCTCTTCTTTAATTAGCACTGGCACTGGCAATATAACTCTAGCAGGTGTTGCAGCTGGTACTAATACTCTAACTTTAGCAGGCACCGGTGGCTTGACAATGTCAGGTAACTTTACCTCAACAAATACTGCATTTAATTTCAATCGTGCAGTTACTTTATCAAACAATACCGTCGTAAATTCTGGCACTGCAACCACAACTTTTGGAAACACTGTTAATGGAGCAAGAACGTTAGCAATTACTGCCGGTAATACTGTGTTTAGTAGTACAGTAGGTAATACTACAGCACTTACTGGATTGACGATCACAGGACCAGCTAGCCTGGCTGGAAATGTCACACTTACAAATGCTGCACTTTCTATAAGCGGCTTGACCACTCTTACTGGCAACTCAACTCTGTCTACTGGTACTGGAAACATTACTTTAGCTGGCGTTTCTGCTGGCACTAGAACGCTGGTGTTTTCAGGCACTGGTGGGCTTACTATGTCTGGTAACTTCACTTCGACTAATACTGCTATGACATTCAACAGGGCAACAACTCTTTCAGGCGCAACAACGGTAAACTTAGGAACAGCAGCTGCAACATTTAATAGTACAATAGATGGAAATAATAGCTTAACGTTACTCGGCACTGGTACAAAAACATTTACAGGTGCAGTTGGGGGAACTACAGCTATTGGTGCTTTGAATGTAACTGGCAATACAACTCTGTCTAATAGTGTGACAACCAACAACGCGAGCATAACATTTAACAGTCCTTTAACTCTTGGTGCAAATAGTGTTATCAATAGTGGTACCGCTACCACGACATTCAGTAGCACAGTTAATGGGGCTAGAACTCTTAATGTAACAGCAGGGAATACCGTATTTGGTGGAGCAGTAGGTAACACTACAGCACTAACTGGCTTAACAGTAACAGGCCCAGCTAGTATTGCTGGGAACGTAACACTTACAAATGCTGCACTATCTGTAAGTGGCTTGACTACTCTTACTGGCAACTCAACTCTGTCTACTGGGACTGGAAATATAACATTAGCTGGAGTTGCAGCTGGCACTAATACACTTACTTTGGCAGGCACTGGTGGGCTTACTATGTCTGGTAGCTTTACTTCTACTAACACTGCAATGACATTTAACAGAGTGGTAACTTTGGCAGGAGCTACTACCGTAAACACAGGAACAGCCGCCACAACATTTAGTAGTACAATAGATGGCAATACCAGCTTAACCTTACTCGGAACAGGTACAAAAACTTTCAGTGGGGCAGTTGGTGGTAGCACCGCTCTAACTGCATTAACCGTTACGGGCAATACTACACTTGGCGGCAATGTTACAACCAATAATGGGAATGTTGTCTTTAACAACTTAGTTACTTTAAGTGGCTCCAGAAATATTAATACAGGAACTGGAAACATTACTCTATCTGGTATCACTGCAGCAGCTAATACTTTCACAATGACTGGTACAGGTGGTTTAAATCTAACAGGAAACTTCACATCAACCAATACCGCCTTTAATTTTAATAGAGATGCAACACTTACAGGTGCAACCAGCGTTAGTACAGGATCTGGAGCAGTCACATTCAAGAAGATTGATGGGGCTCAGAACCTAACAGTAAATACAACAGGCAATATCACTTTCTCTGACTCAGTTGGTTCAACCACTCGACTTGGCACAGTTACTATAACAAACGCTAATGCTCTTAGTGCAAATTCATTTAAGTCTGGTAGCTTCACTCAAAGCGCAGGTACAGGCACAACTAATTTCGCAGGAACGGGACTTAACACAACCAATAACATTAGTATTACAAGTAGTGGGATCACTGGAACATACTTTGGTATTGGTGGGCAATTACATTCTGGTACTGGAGCTATAAATGCAACTACTTCGTTTAATACTTTAAATATCACTGGTGCATCTGCTAATTTACTTGCAGGTTACATTGGTTCTGCAGGACCTGCTACACAAAGTATGGCAAACTTAATTAGCATAAATAATATTTCTCACCCGAATCTAACACCAAATGCAAATTTCAAATTCGGTGGATTTACTATTGGCGCATCTACCCCATCGTCAAATAACAATAATAGCAACACACTTCCAAATACAGTCATCCATGAAATTACAAATCCAGATGGTGATGATGAGAATTTGGAAGACGATATAATCGACAATACAGCGGCTTGCGACAACAATGTGGAAGATTCTACAAGTTGCAGAAGCCTGAATAAACCACCTGTAGTTGGATTCTAATTTTTGACCAACAGTCTAGAGTACACATTATACAGGGGTTATCAAGATTCTTTTAGTATAAAATTTTACAAAAAATCGCTTGCAATAGCATAAATGCTAGCATAGGGTTTTTAGGTAACCTTTGTTTAATTAATTTTTCGAGGTAAAAAGCCGTGAATAAACAAGATATCATTAATGCAGTTGCAAAAGCTACAGGACAAACAAAAGCTGCTGCTGCTGAATCAGTAGCTGCATTCTGCAACACAATCAAACAAGCTCTTAGCAAAGGTAAAGAGGTAAGATTGATTGGTTTCGGAACATTCAAAACACGTCGTGTTCCTGCAAAAACAGTTCGTAATCCAAGAAATGGTCAAAGCATCAAAGTTGATGCTCGTACAGCAGTAAGATTTAGACCTGGTAAAGATCTAAAAGATGCAGCTAATGGCTAATCTTTAATCTTAATGGATTTTAAAACAGGCTTCCATTTTTTATGGAGGCCTTTTTTATTGCTCCCATGGAAAAACCACCCAAGTACTTTGGGGGATGTCTATTTGGTAAGTATTTATAAAAGTCTTTCCTTTTGGCTTGGCATAAAGGCAGCATAAATGCGCATTTGGTAAAAATTCTCTTGCTTTGACAAAAGATTTACCTGTGTCAACTAAGTCATCAACAACCAGAAAATCTGATTCATTAGAGCTCAGATATTTAATAACTTCTAATTGCCCTTGCTTATCAGATTCGTCGTAACTTGATAAACATATGGTATCAACATATTTTATATCTAAATACCTGCTTAATAGAGCTGCAGGCATCAAACCACCGCGCGTGATACAAATTAATTTCTGCCATTTACCTTTAGACTTTAATGTGTCAGCCAGCGCTTTTGTTGCTAACTCTATATCCTGCCAACTCAAAAAAAGTTTAGTGTATGTTGTCATATTGTAGACCAAAAATTATACACCAACTTATATTGACTACAAATTATATAGTCAATGTCTGAGTGATACTAGTGCAGACGAATTGAATTTATATTTTGTATAGTATTACCAATTAAATGACGCAATTGTTGTGTAAATTCCGGACTATTCTCAATACGCGCTCCAAGCTGATTATAATAAGCAACTTCCCCAGTTGTACTTCCTATATGAGAAAAGAATTGGGACACAGATCCACTGCCATCGACACATGCAATAGCTCTTCTCAAACTCTCTTCTTGTGCATGAGTGTTAAACTTTAGAACACGTTGAGTAATCACATCAACAATTTGATTTAGATCAATCTGTGGCACATTGTTTCTCAAGCTAGTTGTTGATGAACTTGAGCTAGCTGAACTTCGCAATGTCGAGGCTGCCGCACCAGCTGCAAGCATCTGTTGCATTTTTTTCTGATCTGCTCCTCCTACATACATAGACATAGCTTTCTTCCTACGATCTTGTTGTGGAGCTGGATCAGCGCTTTGTTGAGCATCAGCTTCAGGCTGAAGTGCGGTATTTTGAACTAATGAAGGCTTTTGGTCAGCATCATTATCATCATTTTGACTTGCAGGTTTAGCACTTATAGCTTTTCTTGTTGGCGGTCTTTTACCTGACATACGAACTCTGTTACGATGGATATCCGTAGGTTTTTCTTCCCTTCCTTCCGCATTAGAAACTTCTGTTTGCGACTGAACTACTGCAGCCTGAGGAACAAAAACAGCTGCTACTACAGCGTTTTGCTGTGGTTGCGCTTCTACAACTACTGCATTTACTGCAACAACAACTTGTTCATTTACTTCTTCAGTTTTTCTTTGTTGGATATGAGGTCTATTAGCTTTAGTAAGAGAATCAAACTTCGCAAGCACACAATCTAAAATCTCTGCATTAAATTGTTTCCAATCAATATTAGGAGATGATTTTTCAAGTCTATCACGAGTTGTTTCTGCAAGTTCAGGAGTAATTATTCTAGCTAATGTCTTATTAAAAAGATTAACTGCTTCTACAGCATCTAATTGAGCAACTTCATTAGTAATACGCGCAACTACACCTTGTATTCTAATACTAAGCGCAACTAACGAATTATTTCCATAATATGGTGCGTAATTTTTAGTAAACATCGCTTCTAAAAAATCCAACACTTCTTCATCACTATTACTCTTGATGATCTGATTTATCTTGGCTTTTTCTTGATCCAACCTTGAAACCACTCCAGCTTCATAATAACTAGATAGAAAATCCTGCATTCTTTCCAATCTATTTTGATCAAAGTTATAGTGATCATCTGCACTCGCTATAATTTCACAAAGCTCTACCTTTTGTGACTGAGTTGCGTTATCCATAACATCATCAAAAAACGCTTTTCTTTCTAAATCTACTTCCGCATAAACTTCATTTAATAAATCTTCATAAAAATTCAACTCTGCAAGGGTGGTTAAATCTTTTGAAGCAAGTATAGAAGTTGCAACCTGGGATTCATGTATTTGTGCTATCTCGCTCTGGATACTCTTTACCCATTCACATGCCTCTGTAAATGTCACTTCATTTAAAATTCTTTTTATTTCAGATCTATTTTCAGACTTAGCTCTTTCAGAATTAGCGTCTTGTGACTCTGAAGTTACAAGTTCATATTGAAGCTTCAACTTAGCTTCAAAGTTAGCATTATTTAGCATTGGATCACCCCTTTAATTTTGCCACGGCATAATACCACTTTACTGACATACTGTCAATTTTTTATCCGATATTAGAGTGCAACACCTCGAAATTTTAGAAAACATTAAAAAACACACTTATTTTCATTTAAGCCTATTGTTTACAAGACTTTTTTGGAACGTTTGCACCTAACAACCAAGCTTTCTAAACAACTCTCTAACCGTAATATTTTGCTTAGGATGACTGAAATCTGGCGTAATTTCAGTGATAGGTTCGAGTACGAATTTTCGTTTATGCATTTCTGGATGCGGGATAACAAGCTCTGGAGTCGCAATCACTAAATTGCCATAAAATATAATGTCTATATCGATAATTCTTGGGGACCATCTGGGTGCCCGAGCATCTCTTCCCAGTTTTTTTTCGATGTCCTTAATTTTTCTAAACAATTCTAATGGCTGCAAATCGGTCAGACCTATCGCCGCCGCATTTAAAAACGGAATGTCCCACTCCTGCTTACTTTCATCTGGAAGTAGTGCGGGATATTCATAAAATTTCGACACCGTCAGATCTCTCAAAAACTCCAACTCGGAAAACGCAGATTGGATGTTTTTAGATCTATCACCTAAATTACTACCGAAAGCTAAAACAACTTGAATCATCCAAACTTATGCAACCTGTCAGGATTTAAAATCTTTAGATCTAAGTTATTACCCAAATCTACAGCGACATAAAATGAGTTTTTGGGAACGCGATTCAACCTACCTTCTACTTTTGTATTTTTATTTGGCGCCAATACAAGACTAATTGGCATTACTAACTGACCAACATATTCTCTTTCTATATTGTACACTGAAAACCTAATACTACTTAGCTTTCTATCTTGCTCAGATGTGTTCAACACTGAAACCGCAACTTCTATTTCTATAGAGTCATCACTAGCATTAGACGATTCAATCTCTCTGATACTACAATCAACCAATTCCAATTTTAGCCCCTCATTATTATACAAACCTACTTGGTCAAATATTGCTTGTAGAGATGGAATTTTATGCACAATCAAGGTTCTGTGGAAGACTATAGACATACTAACAAAACAGATAATAGCCAGACTTGCTGCCAACATCGAACCATAATAAACTACTGCACGTTGATACAAGGGAGTTGACGGTGCCACAAATCTTCGTGGGGAGGCTTTCATCTCATCATGATTATGAGCTGGCGCGGCAATTGGCTTAATTTGCTCTTCTTCTTTCAATGCTTCAACAGGAGTAGTAACAACTGGCGCAGCTTCAACTTTTGTTTCCGCTTGTTCAGATTTGGATTCAGTGACAGGAACCCCAACAACGTGCCATGTATGTGCACAACTTGAGCATTTAACCTGCCTACCCGCCTCACCTATTGCACCATCAGGCACATTAAACTTTGTCGAACATTTCTCGCAAATAATGATCATGGAATATTAACAATTTTTTAGTATGATTACATGTAAATCTAAACGAAGGATACTGAAATGCAAGAGCTGATAGAAAAGTTATGGGAGACCAGAGAAAATTTAAAAGATCATGCGAATCTTTTTGAAGATGTGTTTGCAAGATTGGACAAGGGAGAGATTCGTGTCGCAGAAAACATAGATGGCGAATGGAAAACAAATGAGTGGATTAAAAAAGCTATTCTTCTCTATTTTCTAACGCATGATAATGAAGTGGTCGGAGCCGTTCATAAAAGCTTCGATAAAATTCCTCTAAAGTTTTCTAACTTCACAAAAGAAGATTTTGCATCCGCTGGTTTTAGGGTGGTGCCAAGTGCAGTGGTTAGGAAGTCTGCTTATATTGCGCCCAAGGCTATATTAATGCCATCATTTGTGAATGTTGGGGCATATATAGATAGTGGCACTTTAATTGATACTTGGGCAACTGTAGGGAGCTGTGCGCAAATTGGAAAAAACTGCCATATATCTGGAGGAGTTGGAATTGGTGGGGTTCTTGAACCCATACAAGCTAATCCTGTTATTATTGAAGATAACGTATTTATCGGGGCAAGAAGCGAGATAGCCGAGGGCGTAGTTGTTGAAGAAGGTGCAGTTCTTTCTATGGGCGTTTACATTGGCGCTTCAACCCGTATCTACAATAGACAAACAGGCGAGACTTTTTTTGGTAGAGTGCCAGCATATTCGGTGGTCGTTCCAGGCACAATGCCAAGTTCAGATGGAAAAACACAAACATATGCAGCTATTATAGTAAAACAAGTGGATGCAAAAACTCGTGAGAAAACAGGAATAAATGAATTGTTGAGGGCCGCATGAGTAATGTTGTAAAAATTGCACAAGAGCTAATTAGAAAACAAAGCGTCACACCTGCTGATGACGGTACGATTGATTATCTAAAAAACTACTTAGAGAAGTTGGGGTTTAAATGTACAGTCCTTGATTTCGAAGGTAGCGATTCATACCCAGTTAAAAACCTTTATGCGCGTTATGGGGGAGCTCAACCTAACTTTTGTTTTGCAGGACATACGGATGTTGTTCCAGTGGGTAATGAGAAAGATTGGTCCCTTGATCCGTTCGCTGGAGAGATTAGAGATGGCATATTAATTGGGCGTGGCGCAGTTGATATGAAAGGTGGAGTTGCGGCATTTGTTGCCGCAGCAGAACAGTTTGTTAAATCTGAAAAATTTTCTGGTAGCGTCAGCTTTTTAATTACAGGCGACGAAGAAGCAAAAGCAATAAATGGCACTAAGAAAGTTCTGAAGTGGATGGAAGAAAATGGTGAGAAACTTGATGCATGCTTAGTTGGAGAGCCAACCAATCCTAATGAACTTGGAGAAATGATCAAAATCGGTAGACGTGGATCTGTCACATTCGATTTAGAAATTGAAGGCACACAAGGCCATGCTGCATATCCGCATCAGGCAGACAACCCTGTGCGTAAGCTCGTCACTATTCTAAATGACTTAAATAACCATGTTTTAGATAAAGGTAATGAAAATTTCCAACCTTCTAACTTAGAAGTAGTAAATCTAGAAGTTGGAAACGCAGCGGCGAATATTATACCTGCTAGAGCAAGGGCTAGGTTTAATATTAGATTTAACAATATGCATTCTGCACAATCTCTAAATGCTTTGATTAAAGAGAAGATCTCAAAAGTCACCAGTAAGTATATATTAGAAATGGAAGCTGGTGCAGAATCGTTTATAACAGAAAAAGGAAAATTATCAGATTTGGTATCGGAAGCAGTAAAAGAGGTGACAAAAATTATGCCTGAGTTAAGTACTTCGGGCGGCACATCTGACGCGCGGTTTATTAAAGACCATTGTCCAGTTGTGGAATTTGGTTTGATCAATAAAACTGCGCATAAAGTTGATGAACAAATCAGCGTTGTTGACCTAGAGAACCTAACAGAGATATATTATAAGTTACTGTATAAGTATTTTAAATAGGGTCGTTATGATTTCTCCAATTCTTCCATTATATGAAAGAGCTGACTTAGATTTTTCTCATGGTGAAGGCGTATATTTATATACCACTGATGGGAAGAGATATTTAGATTTTGCATCTGGCTATGCAGCTTTAGCTTTGGGTCACTGTCACCCTAAAATGGTCGAAGCTATACAAATTCAATCTAAAAAATTATGGCATCTATCAAATCGCTACAAAATCCCAGGAATGTATGAATATTGCAAAAGGCTTATAGATAATTCATTTGCAGATACTATGTTTATGGCGAACTCTGGCGCAGAGGCTGTAGAGTGTATGATTAAAATGGCTAGGCGCTATTTTAATGAAAAAGGCCAGTTAAACAGATACCACATTATTACGCTTGAAGGAGCTTTCCATGGAAGAACCCTAGCTTGCGCTACCGCGGGTAGTTCAGAAAAAATAAAAGGGTTTGAACCAGCAGTGCAGGGTTTTGTACGTGTGCCATTCAATGATATTGAGGCTTTGAAGAAGGCAATTACTAAGGATACCGCAGGGGTCATGATCGAGTTGATTCAAGGCGAAGGTGGCATGCGCCCACTTTCAGATGAATATGTAAAAGAATTAAGAGCTATCTGCGATAAAGAAGGCATATTGCTTATGATTGATGAAGTGCAATCTGGCATGGGCAGAACTGGTGATTTATTTGCCTATGCTACATATGGAGTCAAGCCAGATTTGGTCGCGCTCGGCAAAGGTTTAGGCTCTGGTTACCCAGTTTCCGCATGTCTTGCAACTGAAGAAGTTGGCAGAGCCATGAAGTCTGGCTCACACGGCTCTACATTCGGTGGTAACCCAATAGCAATTGCAGTGGGTAGTGTAGTTTTAGACGTATTACTGGAAAAAAGTTTCTTGGACGGGGTGCGCGAAGTATCAAAATATCTTAAAGAGCAGCTAGATACCCTCGCAAGCAAATATCCTCAATATATAGAGGATATTACTGGTAAGGGCTTAATGCTAGGAATTAAGTTAAGGAAAGATGTTGATGTGGATTATTTTACAATTCTTTGTCGCGACAACCTTATTTTATCTATTCCAGCCTCGGGGAATGTAATGCGCCTAACTCCACCACTAATTATAAACAATCAACATGTTGACGAAGCAATAGAGTGTTTCACTAAAGCTTTTGAAGACTTGGGGAGCACCTCTAAAAAAGTGGGTCACAAGGTCAAAAGCGTGGTAAAATCTGTCTTTCGCAAGACTGGTCTAAAAAAGGAATAAGCATCTTTGTTGTTTTTATACAACAGCGTTATAAAAAATCCTCAATTTTATAAAATATAAGGTGATAGTCATCTCTATGGGTGGTTTACTTGAGATTAACTGTAGCAAAAAGCTACATGCTTTTTATTTAACTTAATTAGAGATAAGAAATGAAAAAATTATTATTAACATCTGCTCTAGTTGCTGCTTTTGCTAGCTCTGCGTTCGCGCACTCTGGCCCAACAGTAACTCTCGGTGGATCACTTGACACACAATTGGGTGTTAGAAGCCAAAAGTCTGGTTTTGATACAGATGCTCCACAAGCTGCTGCTACTGCTCAAAACAAGCTTCATAAGTTTGCTATCGTGAACGATACAAAAGTTCATGTTAAAGCTGATGGTAAAGCTGGAAACGGTTTGAAATATGGCGGTATGGTTGAACTTGCAGCTGATACATCAAATGACAAATATGACCACTTTAACTTCAATTCAAATTCAAACAGAACTTTTGCATATGTTGAAAGCATGTTTGGCCACCTTTCTGCTGGTAGCATGGCAGGCGTTGCTGATTCTATGACAGTTTCAGGTGATGGTATTGCCCGCGCTACTATGGGCGATGCTAAACGTTGGTGGAATCCATACATCTATAGCACAGTGAGCGGTACAGCTGCTGCACCTCATACAGCTGCAGATCGTAAAGTTTCTGAACACTTCATTGTAACCCCTGCACTTCCGTCTAACTATGACACAGGTGGAGAAGCTCTTGCTACTAAAGTTAACTATATGACACCTACATATATGGGTTTCAAAGCTGGTTTAACTTATATTCCTGATATTGAGCAGCATGGTTCATCAAGCTTAACACACACCGTTAGAAAAGATTCTGGCACTCTCAATACTATTGGAAGCACATCTTTTGTGAATGGACAAGACTTCACAGCAGCTTTCAAAAACATATTTAGCGGTGGCTTACACTATGCTGGCAAAATGAGCAACGTTGGCTTGAAAGCTTCACTATTAGGTGAAACTGGTGATGCTAAAAACGCAAACTTCCCTCAAACAACAGCTGGTAACAGACATGACTTAAGAGCTTGGTCTCTTGGTGGTAGCATGAATGTTGCAGGATTTACTCTTGCTGCATCTTATGGTGACTGGGGCAAGTCTGGTGTTCGTAAAGCACTTACAACTGGCAAGAAAAAATCTAGCTACTGGACAGTTGGCGCTGCTTATGAATACGGTTCAATGGGCGCAAGCTTAACATACGTGGAAAGCAAAAGAGGTGGGATCGATTCAACAACCACAGCAACTCCAGGTACAGCAGCTTTAGCTAAAGCAAAAGAACACAGAAATGTGACTTTAGGTTTAGACTATAAACTAGCTCCTGGATTTATGCCTTATGCTGAAGTTTCTTTCTTCAAACTTGATGAGAAAAATACAGGAACAGCTGCTGCTTCTCACAACAAGAAGAACGATGGTTCAATCTTCTTAGCTGGTACAAAACTATCATTCTAATTTGAATGTAAGTTTAAAATACTATAGGATAGCGGGAGTAACATCCCGCTATTTTTTATGTCAAAATCTCTAAATCTCTACCTAGTTTCCGATTCTTCTGGCGAAACAGTAATATCAGTAAGCAGCGCTGTAATATCTCAATTCACAGATATCAACGTCGAGAAATTCATGTGGCCAATGCTGCGCTCTTTCAATCAAGTCGACAAGCTCGCCCACGATATAAAACAAAAACCCGGAATTGTACTCTACACCATGGGTGATGATAAAATTAAAGAGTATATGAAAAACAAATGCTCCGAAGCTGGCGCCAAGTGCATTCCAGCAATCGAACATGTGATTGATGACTTTGTAAATCACCTGGGCGTTGAAGCCTCTAAACACGTCTCAGGTGCGAAGCACATGGATCTGTCAGAAAAATACTTTAGCCGCATAGAAGCAATAAACTTCGCAATAAATCATGATGATGGCCAATCCTTACATGATATAAATGAAGCAGATGTGGTCTTGGTCGGAGTCTCCCGATCTTCTAAAAGCCCAACAACATTTTATTTAGCCCAAAGGGGTTTAAAAGTCGCAAATGTGCCCTATATACCAAATGTTGGACTAGGCATTAATCCTAAGGAAATTACAAAACCGCTGGTAATAGGCTTGATTATTTCACCTGAAAGACTAAAGCAAATTAGATCAACGCGACTAAACTACTTAAATAGCGCCACTCTTGCTAAAGATTATATTGATGACCATAAAATACGCGATGAGATTAGAGAGGTTCGACAATTGATTGCCGAAAATGGCTGGCCTTTTATTGACGTGACTGGCAAAGCAATTGAAGAAACTTCTGCGGAGATCATAAATATGTACTTTGAAAAAGTTGGAGCAAGACAGACGTTTGGCTGGTAATTAGCAAAATACTCATGCTATATTAAATTTAAATATGACTAAGTAATTATTATGAAGAGAAAATTCAACAAAGGATCAGGCGGAAACAACGGGAATGACTTCACCAAAAAGATAATGTTGTGGCTCGGTATAGCCCTTCTCATCCTCCTTGTGTACGATTCATACGTTGGCGCTCACATGTCTGGCAGTAAAGTTGCTTTCTCAGACTTTCTTTCTAGAGTAGAAACAGGCCAAGTTACTGATGTAACTATGAGAGGTAACCAAATCGATGGTAAGTTTTCAGACGGTACGCGCTTTACAACACTCGCTCCTAATTACCCAAATTTAGTTGATAAACTTACAGCACAAAATGTTAAAATTGAAGTCGCCCCTTTAGAAAGCTCATCAGGCGCTTTCTTGAATTTCTTCTTGTCGTGGCTGCCAATTATTATATTTATAGGTGTTTGGTTTTACGTTTTGAAGCAGATGCAGGGTGGTGGCGGGAAGGCCATGAGCTTTGGCAAGTCTAAAGCCAAAATGATTTCAGAAAAAAATAATAATATTACCTTCGCAGATGTTGCTGGCGTTGACGAAGCAAAAGAAGAATTAAAAGAGATTGTCGATTTCTTAAAAGACCCGCAAAAATTCCAAAAACTTGGTGGCAAAATCCCTAAAGGCTGTTTGTTAGTAGGCTCACCTGGCACAGGTAAAACTTTGCTTGCCAAAGCAATTGCTGGTGAGGCGAAGGTACCATTTTTCAGTATTTCGGGCTCAGATTTCGTTGAGATGTTTGTAGGCGTCGGTGCAAGCCGTGTTAGAGACATGTTCGACCAAGCTAAGAAGCATGCGCCGTGCATTATTTTCATCGATGAGATCGACGCAGTTGGCCGCCATAGAGGTGCAGGACTTGGTGGTGGTAACGATGAACGTGAACAAACACTTAACCAAATGCTTGTTGAAATGGATGGATTTGCGACCAATGAGGGAGTTATAGTAATCGCTGCGACCAACCGTCCAGACGTACTTGACCCTGCATTACTAAGACCTGGTAGATTCGATAGGCAAATAGTTGTTTCGAACCCTGACATAAAGGGTCGTACACAAATTCTAGGTGTACATATCAAGAAAATTAAAGTTGGGCCAGATGTCGATTTAACCGTTGTAGCGCGAGGAACGCCTGGTTTCTCAGGTGCTGACTTGGCAAATTTAGTTAACGAAGCTGCGCTACTAGCAGCTCGTCAGAATAAGAACATCGTGACTATGCAAGATCTAGAAAATGCTAAGGACAAGGTCATGATGGGCGTTGAACGCAAATCTATGGTGATGAAGGAAGAGGAGAAAAAACTCACAGCTTACCACGAAGGTGGACATGCTATTGTTACAGTCTTTATGCCAGCATCGGACCCAATTCACAAAGCTACAATCATTCCAAGAGGCAGAGCTTTGGGGATGGTGATGAGGCTGCCTGAAGATGACAGATTCTCAATGACACGCGAAAGGCTCAAAGCTGATATCGCCGTTGCTATGGGCGGTCGTGTTGCTGAAGAATTAATATTTGGCTATGACAAAGTTACAAGTGGAGCATCATCAGACATTAAAATGGCAACAAGCCTAGCTCGTAGAATGGTTACCCAATGGGGTATGAGTGATGCCATTGGCCCAGTTCTTGTTGGTGATGAGCGCGAAGAAGTATTCTTAGGACATTCTTTAGGCCATGAAAACAAACGTTCGGATAGCTTGGCTGCCACAATTGACGCTGAAGTCAGGAAGTTTGTTGATGAAGGTTATGCAACAGCTACTAAAATTCTGACTGAGCATATGGATAAACTCCACTTGCTAGCTAAGAATCTCCTTGAATACGAGACTCTTACAGGCGATGAAATTAAGGATTTAATCGCTGGTAAGCCTGTCGACAGATCACAAAACAACATTGTAGATACTATTGACACTCCTTCAGTTCCTACAAGTGGTAAGAAAAAACCGAAGGTTTCTCCAACTGAGAGTGATAATCCGCAGGGTGCGTAAAAAAGCAAAATAAATTCAGACATGTACTTCCGCCGCCTATAGCGCTGGAGTTATAATGCCTCTGTGATCATAAATTACAGGGATGTATGTCCAAGGTTTTAAGAAGATTTTTCAATACTTTTTCAGTTCGCTCTGAGAAAGCCCTATTTATTAGGACTAGGCCAGATGAAAATTTGCCAGAACAAAACAGAAAACAAATTGCTGAGATTATGAGAAATCACAACTTGCTATGCACTTTTAATGTTGTCATTGCTTTGGCGCAAACGGTCATGATTAGGCCCGTAGATAATAATAGGCTCTATGTTGTGGGTAGCCCACATATCGCTCTAGCTGCATTTGATGAGGATATGGAGATTATCGATGGCTGCTCAGTGAGCAAAGGCATGCTTGCACCAAGAATCTTTTCAGGTCATAGATATGGAAATGATGAAATTGTAAGTCAAAAGTATATAACTGAGGCTAGATTTCAAGATTCAAAAAATTCGGCTAGGCATTATTTCGCTTGTCCTTCAATTGTTCAAAAATCATTTTCAGCCTATTCTAATGGAAAGAACTCCAGTAAGATTCATAATGCAGGCGGTGATTTCTATCTCATTGTATTGCCGACATTTACAGATAAACATAGGCTAATGCTAAGTATTCAATCTTTAATAGCAACAGATAAGAAATATGATCGCATGAACAATAATTGCGGTCATGCCGTTTTAAAATCATGTGGGTCTCATCAAAAATTACCTTCTGGTTTAAGTACACAAGAAGCATTAGAGTTTGTTTTAAAGCATTTCAATATACCTATGCCCAATGAACTACCCGATTTGTTCCAATCTCCTATTGCTTTAGGGCATGCTGAGTCAGTATTTCTTAGGGTCAAACGCCAAATTATGTATGAAGAAGATAGCTATAAAAGACATCTAAGACATTATTTTGATATAATATTATAACTTCCATTGAATTTAAATTTATCTAGTATATTTACTTTCTAGATAAATATTCAGAGGCCTTATGCTCAGAAAGCCCTTAGCCCAAATTTACAATGACATCATTGGGAACCACAGACTTCACGATCATTTAATTCCAGCATTTAGAAATTTAACGAGTGTTCCTCACCAAGCTATACCCACAATAGCTTCTTGTACAAGAGAATATGGGGTACACCCCGACACTTTGCCAGTCGTTCTAGGAACAATGAGATATATAGCTGAATTTAGAGGCGTATTGACAAATCCTAAGACATTCCATTCATTTGGAATACTGCTTTTAAGCTCTACTTATCATACCAGCAATAGGCATAGAGAGTTTGCGCGGAATAGAATCCAAATTAAGGATATTACAAGAGTAAGAGCTGCCCCATTTCTTATGAATTTCTTTTCACACAATACTGAGGCTGCTAATGTCCTGTCCCGTCTTAATAACTTAAAAGAAACGCCTAGAATACCATTACTTACAGACCGACATTGGGCTACTGATTACTTTGGTTATAGAGATGTATGTCGAGAGTATAATAAGTCAAATTTAAGTAAAACGGAGGTGACTTACCTGCTTCAATTATGTTTTCAGATGGCTGATTTAGCTAGGCATTATGCAACTCTATCATTTCCACACAGGACCAAATGGTATAATACAGAAAAAAGAGAAATTGGCCAAACGTGGGAAATATCAATAAAAGATCGAGAAGAAGCAGATAAAATAACTCGTGATACTTTCAATGAAGCCGAGATTGGATGCGCTGATAAAACGATAGTTAGACAGGCTCAAGAAAGGGCTCTCTCCGACCCAATGTTTTCACAACAAGTCATTGATATTGCTCAAGATTTTTATACTTTTCACGAGTTCGCGTCGCGCTTTTCTGCGCTAAGGGCTGGAGGGTGGAATAGGTAGCCTTAGCGCTTGCCAAGTAACGAATTGTACTGTATAAGTATCCAAACAAAAGCGTTATAGGCTATTTAGGCATGCCTTTAATGCACCCTTGAAAGATAGGGAAAATAACTAAAATCGGAGATTAAAATGCCAAAGATGAAAACCAAAAGCGGTGTTAAAAAGCGCTTTAAAGTTACAGCGACTGGAAAAGTTAAATCTAGCCAAGCTAACAAACAACACAACATGCGTAAGAGAAGCAAAAGACAACTTAGAAATCAGAGAGGGACAACAGTTCTACCTGATATGGAAGCAAAAAGAGTTAAGCAATTCATACCTTACGGTTTATAATTTTAATTAGTGGAGTTTAAAAATGGCTAGAGTAAAAAGAGGGGTCACCTCAAGAGCGCGTCACAAAAAAGTATTAAAGATGGCAAAAGGCTATAGAGGCCGTGCTAAAAATTGTATTCGCGTTGCAATAGAGAAAGTAGAAAAGGCGTTGCGTTATGCATATAAAGACAGACGTCGTAAGAAAAGAGATTTCAGAGGCCTTTGGATCCAAAGGATCAATGCTGCTGTTAGAGAACATGGCATGGTATACTCTCAATTTATTAACGGATTGAAAGTATCAGGAATTGATCTAAATCGTAAAATGCTTTCAGAGATGGCAATCCATCAGCCTGATGCATTTGCAAAAGTAATTGAATCAGCTAAGAAAGGTTTGTCTAAAGCTGCATAAGTAAAATAGGTAATTAATGTCTATAGAAGCAATCCGCAAAGACTTCGAAGAAAAAATAGCGAAGATTAACTCGTTACAAGATCTGGAGTCGATGCGGGTTTCTTTTTTGGGCAAAAGTGGAATACTCACTGAGCAAATGAAGCAAATCGCTAATTTGCCAGTTGAAGAAAAAAAATCTTTTGGCGCTTCCGTAAACCAGTTAAAAGAGTCTATCAGCCAAAAAATTGATTCATTAAAATCTAATCTTGAAGATGCAGCGCTGAACCAAAAGTTAGCTAATGAATCAATCGATATCACTATAAACCCTAGAGATTATAAAGTTGGCAAATTGCACCCAATCGCAAAAGTAATTTCTGACGTAAAAGAAATTTTTGCCTACATGGGCTTTGAGGTTGCCGACGGGCCAGAT
>JACCDG010196544.1_pt1 | contig 62081 bp, 56 predicted proteins | sample 7442471 | NCBI WGS metagenome assembly JACCDG01 (sample SAMN15323444, study PRJNA562643) | freshwater metagenome | isolation source: river surface water | place: USA:Blue River Watershed | collected 2017-08-17 | reverse complement strand
GTCTGCATGATGTCGGTGATGTTCGCCGTGAAGAGTTTCTCGTTGGCCGTGTACATGGTGGCGGTGTGGCGGGCGGGTGGGGCGGCCGGGGCTTAGACGTCGAGGTACTGGACGTTGAGGGCGTTGTCCTCGATGAACTGCCGGCGGGGCGGCACCTCGTCGCCCATGAGCAGCGTGAACAGGGCGTCGGCCTTGGCGGCGTCGCTGATGGAGACCTTGAGCAGACGGCGGTTCTCCGGATCCATGGTGGTCTCGAAGAGCTGCTTCGGATTCATTTCACCGAGGCCCTTGTACCGTTGGATGGACAGGCCCTTGCGTCCGTTGGCGCGGATCTGGGCGATGACCTCGAGCGGGGAATGGAGCTCGATGCGGTTCTCGTTCTTCTGGCCGGGGTTCTCGGTGATGACGAAGCGGGGCTCGTCGGAGGCGGAGAACCGCTCCCCCTCGAAGCCGGCGGCGGCGAGAGCGTGAAGGAGCTTGGACATTTCGCTCGCCTCGAAGATCTCGTGCAGCGTGATGCGGCGGGCGGGGACGGCGGCCTTGCGGTCGGCGGCGGCCTCGGGCTGCTCGAAGAGATCGGCGTCGAGCCCGTGGCGCTGCACGAAGGCGGCGCGGGCGGACTCGTCGAGGAGGAACTCGTGCGACTCGCGGTTGCCCTCGCGGATGCGGGCGATGTAGCGCGGCAGCGCGTGGGTCTGCGCGTCGCGGCAGTCGAGGTAGGCTCCGAGATTGGCTCCGTAGCGGGAGACGCCGGCGCCGAGCTTCTCGAGGGCGGCGAGGGCTTCGACCAGGCGGTCGATCTGCGCGGGGGCGAAGATGTGCTGGTCGCGCAGGCGGGTGATCGTGACATCCTCGGAGCCGAGTTCGAGGAGGATGCGGTTGAGCTGCTCGTCGTTGTCGACGTACTGCTCGCGCTTCTTGCGCTTGATTTTGTAGAGGGGCGGCTGGGCGATGTAGATGTACCCGCGCTCGATCAGCCCGCGCATCTGCCGGTAGAGGAACGTGAGCAGCAGCGTGCGGATGTGGGAGCCGTCCACGTCCGCGTCGGTCATGATGATGATCTTGTGGTAGCGGGCGCGGTCGGCGTTGAAGCCGCCGACGGCCTCGTCGCCCTCGCCGATGCCGGTGCCGCAGGCGGTGATGAGGGTGCGGATTTCCTCGTTGGCGAGGACCTTGTCGATGCGGGCCTTCTCGGTGTTGATGAGCTTGCCGCGGAGCGGGAGGATGGCCTGGAAGCGACGGTCGCGGCCCTGCTTGGCGGACCCGCCGGCCGAGTCACCCTCGACGATGTAGAGTTCGGTGATCGCGGGGTCGCGCTCGGAGCAGTCGGCCAGCTTGCCGGGCAGGCCACCGCCGGAGAGGGCGCCCTTGCGGACCGTCTCGCGGGCCTTGCGGGCGGCCTCGCGCGCGCGGGCGGCGTTGAGCGTCTTGTCGATGACCCGCTTGGCGATCGCGGGGTTGGATTCGAGGAAGAACTTCAGCTTCTCGCCGACGATCCGCTGCACGATGCCATCGACCTCGCCGTTGGAGAGCTTGGTCTTCGTCTGGCCCTCGAAGCGCGGCTCGGGCACCTTCACGCTGATCACCGCGGTGAGGCCCTCGCGGACGTCGTCGCCGGTGATCGAGGGGTCCTTCTCCTTGATCAGGTTGTTGGCGCGGGCGTACGTGTTGACGACGCGGGTGAGCGCCGTGCGGAAGCCGCTCAAGTGCGTGCCGCCCTCGATGTTGAAGATCGAGTTGGCGTACGCGAAGACCTGGTCGTTGTAGCTGTCGTTGTACTGCATCGACACATCGACGACGATGTTCGGCAGGCTCGGGTTCGTCTCGTTCGCCACGCTGTCGCTGAACGTGATCGGCTTCTCGTGGACCACGTTCTTGTTCGTGTTCAGGAAGCGGACGAACTCAGTGATGCCATCCTTGAAGAAGAATTGATCGGTCTTCTGCGACCGCTCGTCGTGGAGCTCGATCCGGATGCCAGGGTTCAGGAACGCCAGTTCCCGCAGGCGCTTCGCGAGGATCTCGTATTGGAACTCCCGCGTGGTCTTGAAGATCTCCGGATCCGGTTTGAAGCTGATCTTCGTACCTGTCTTCTTCGTGTCTCCAATCACCTGCATCTTTTGCGTGGTGTTCCCTTGCGCAAAGCGCATCTGGTAGACCTTCCCGCCGCGGCGGACCTCGGCTTCGAACCATTCGGACACCGCATTCACGCACTTGGCGCCGACGCCGTGAAGGCCGCCGGAAACCTGATACGCGCCTTTGCCGAACTTGCCGCCCGCGTGGAGGTTCGTCAGCACCAACTCCAGCGCCGGGATCTTGTACGTCGGATGGATGTCGACCGGAATGCCGCGGCCGTCGTCCTCGACCGAGCAGGAACCGTCGAGGTGCACGCTGACCCGCACGAGGGTCGCGAAGCCCGCGAGCGCCTCATCGATCGAGTTGTCGACGACCTCGAAAACGCAGTGATGCAGCCCGCGCTCGTTGGTGTCGCCGATGTACATGTCGGGGCGCTTTCGCACGCCCTCCAACCCCTCGAGCTTCTGGATTTTGGACGCATCGTAGTCGTCGGCTCCAGGCTTGGTTTTCGGCAGATCTTGCGGGTCAGGAAGGTCGGACATGTGGGCAGGAAAATCGCGGGTTTCGGAAGTGGAAAAGTGCATCCGAAAACAGGCGTAGCCACAACGGAAAACTCGGCCGAAAAAGAGGTCCAAACCGCGCCTCTCCGCGCCCCGTAAATGCCCCTCTTTCCAGAGTCTTGGCGTCAATTTTAGGTTGCCGACCTAAGATTATCCTTCACCCTGCCGCTGCGTGAAGCTTTCGGTCAAGGTCGACTACTCCTGTCGGGTGCTGGCGCGAATGGCGCGGATGTACGGGACCGACGTGCTGGCCCACATCGAGGAACTGGCCCGGATCGAGGCCGTTCCGGCGAACTACTTGGTGCAGATCCTGACCGAGCTGCGCAACGGCGGTCTGATCGTCAGCCGACGCGGCAAGCAGGGCGGCTACGCGCTGGCCCGGCCGCCCGAGGAAATTTCCCTGTACGACATCGTCCGCGTCATCGAGGGCGACCTGCTGGAGACGAACATGGCCGGCGAGGGCCAGTCCGGCCGCCGCGTTGCCCACGTCTGGGGCGAGGTGCGGCGGGAGTTTGAGGGCGTTTCCCGCACGTGGACCCTCGATAAGATTGCCTCCAAGGCCGGCGAGGAGATGTATTACATCTGACGCCGCGCGACGTTCCTTCCCATGCTCCCACCCGTCCTCGAAAAACTTCTCATTCTTCAAGGACGGGATCGACGCCGGCTCGATCTTGAAGCGCAGCTGCGCGGCGTCCCGGCGGATGTGGCGATCGTCGACCGCAAGATCGCTGCCGAGCGGGCGGCGATCGAGGGAGCCAAGGCGGAATGGCAGCAGCTGGAATCGCGCAAGAAGCTCCTTGAGACGGAGATCGGCAGCGTCCAGCAGAAGTGCGCCCGCTACAAGACCCAGCAATTGGAGGTCCGCAAGAACGACGAATACCGCGCGCTGGGCCACGAGATCGAGTTGGCGGAGGCGGAGATCAGTCGGCTCGAGGAGGAGGAACTCGGGGTGATGTATGCCATCGAGGGCGCCAAGCAGAAGTTTGCCGCCGCCGAGGCGGAGTTGAAGGCCAACATCTCCACGCATGAGTCGCGGCTCCGCACGCTGCGCGACCGCGAGGCCGTGCTGTCCGCCGAGCTGCAAGCCGCCCGGGCTGAGGTGGCCGACGCCCGGAAGCCGCTCGATGAGCCGGTGATCCGGGTTTACGATCGCATCGCCGCCCGCCACCAGCCGGTCTGCGCACCCCTCCGGGGCAGCAAGTGCGGGGGGTGCCATCTCAAGGTCTCTTCCGAGGTCGAATCCGCCTCCCGCGGGCGTTTCGAACCCACCCAGCCGCTGCCGACTTGCGACCAATGTGGCCGCATCGTGTGGTGGGAGTCGGCGATCTGACCCTTGCGGCCCGGCTTGCGTCCGCCGGGTTTCGCTGAGATTCTTGCCCTCCGCTCCCGCTCTCGGGTGGTGGCGGACTTGGTTTTGGGGCCAGATTGTCGCTCCAGGTTCTTTGAATCCCGCGACCGGCGCGAGCCGGTGGCGGTGTTCCTCCTTGGAGAGGAAAGTCCGGACACCATAGGGCACGGGGCCGCACGAGGTTAACCCCAAGTGCGGGCGTTGCGCGTCAAGGCGCGGCGACGGACAGTGTCACAGAAAACAAACCGCCGGGATCGGTGGGCGAGCAATCGTCCGCCGGCACCGGTAAGGGTGAAAAGGTGGGGTAAGAGCCCACCGCGCCGTCCGTGAGGGCGGCGGCACGAAAAACCCCCTTGGGTGCAAGGCAAAATAGGCGACTGGGTGGCCCGCCCGATAGTCGCGGGTATGCCGCATCCCGCTTGCCGGGACGGTGACGCAAGTCAGCGAGAGAAATGACAATCGAAGCGCTTCGGCGTGGAACGGAATCCGGCTTATCGGCCCCAAAACCAAGTCCTTCCGCCCGGGGTCCCGCCCGGGTGCGCTGGGAGTTTCCCCTTGACTCTCCCGCTCCGGTCTGGGTTTTTGACCGGCTTCCAAGATTATCTTACGCCATGGCCAACACCAAATCCGCCATCAAGGCCGCCCGCAAAGCCGCCCGCCTTACCACCCGCAACCGGGCCACGCAGACGCGCCTGAAGACCCTGCACAAGAAATTTGAGCAGGCGGTGGCCGCCGGCGATACCGCCGCGATCAAGGCGGCAGGCAGCGCCTACGCTTCCGCGATGGACAAGGCCACCAAGTCCGGCGTCGTGCACCGTAACGCCGCCTCCCGCGCCAAGAGCAACGTCGCGAAGCACTCGCGCCCGAAGGCCAGCTAAGCGCCGTCCGGCGCTGCCTCTTCCTCCGGGTCCTCCCGGCCGTTTTCGCCCCGCGGTGTCCGCGGGGCTTTTTCGTTTCCAGCCTTCGCACCGCGAGCGGCGGCGCGGCTTGGCGGGTGCGCGTCTTCACCGAAGACGTGGCGGGGTGGGTGTTCGACACGCGGTGCGGTGCGCAAGGAGCGAGCCCGCCGCCGCCGATCCGCCTGCCGTGAATCCAAGCCGCATCAGGCCCGGTCGGGCTGCGGCAGCAGGCGATCGCACAGGGCGAGCAGCCGTACTCGGAGGGGGTCGCTGCGTGCGGCAAACGCCCGCTGCCGGGATTCGTACTCGGCCCGGCCTTCGGGCGTTTCGATCGGAATCGGGGCAAAGCCAAGTCCGCGGAGATCGTAGGGGCTGGCGCGCATGTCGACTTCCCGGATGTCCCGGGCGAGCGCAAAGGTATCCGCGATCAGCTCAGACGGGGTATACGGGGCGAGTTTGAACGCCCATTTGTACAGGTCCATGTTCGCATGGAGGCAGCCGCGTTGCTCGAAGCGGAGCGTGGCCGTGCGGTCAAGGGTGTGGCGGTTGCGCGGGCGAGCCTCGGTCGTGAAAAAGCGAAACGCGTCGAAGTGCGTGCAGCACAGGGGCAGCGATTCGACGATCTCCGCCAGGCGCTCGGGAGAATGGCGCAGGGGCCACGCCGCGTGCCGTACGTCGTCGGGTGCCTGGCGGTACACCATCGCCCACTCGTGCAGGCCGTGGCAGCCAAAGAAGGGCGCCCGCTGCTGCGTGGTTTGGAGCAGATCGCGCAGCCAGATCACGAAGGGACGGCGCTTTTCCGGAAGGGCATGCACCGCCAAAACCACGCCGCCCGCCGTGCGCTCGTACTCGGGCCAGCGGAGAAACGCCTCCGCCTCCGCACCGGCAAGCACGACGTCGGGTCCGGGATGCCACTGCCGGAGCCACGCCGGTCGAAAGGCGTAGTACGAGAAGAGGAAGTCCCAGACCGGATGGCTCTCGCCGCGCGAGGCGCGGTCTTGGTGAGGGTCGGTCCACGCCCTCACCCGGAGTTCGTGGGCCTGCTGACGCGCTTGCCAAGCTGCGGGGTCCAGCGTGGCGACGAACGCCGGGGAATCATGCCGTGGGGCATTCCCCGTCGGAGCGCGGGGCGCCGAGGGATCGGGAGCCGCGCCGGGAGTCGGGCTTGAGGCAGGGGCGTGCTCCGCCGGGCGGTCGAGCAGCGGGTGGGGCGCCGGACGGTGCGTGGGCGCGCGGGACGGGGTGAGCGTCTCGGAGGCGTTGCCGGGGTTCGGCATGCGGGACGCAGGGTGAGGAAGCGGGGCCCGGCCGCCAGGGCCGGTGGATGTCGCGCGGGGATCAGGCCCCGGGCGCGGCTTCAGCCGCGCGCGGACGGAAGAACAGGGCCGTGCCACCCACGGCGCCGACGAGGCAGCTCTCCGTCGTCTCCGCGAGGCGGGCATTCAGCGTCTCGCGTTCGTCGCGATCCGCCGCCGTGTAGCGGACTTTCACGAGTTCTTGCGCAGCGAGGAGGGCGCGGAGCGAGGAGACGACGCTGGGGGATGCTCCTTCCCGGCCCACCTTCAAGGACGCCTCCAGCGTCTGTCCACGCCCGCGGAGGCGACTTTTCTCGGCACCGGTCAGGGAAACAGCACTCATCGGAAATCAATCAGCTCAACCTGGAAGATGAGCCCCGCCTTTGGCGGGATCTTGCTGCCCACGCCCTTCTCGCCGTAGGCGAGCCAGTATGGAATCGCGAGCGTGCGCTTTTCACCGCGCTTCATGCCCAGGATGGCCTCATCCCAGCCGGGAATCACGCGGCCGAGGCCGACCTGGAAGTTGAATGGCCCTTGGCCGCGGTCGTAGCTGCTGTCGAACTTGGTGCCGTCGAAGAAGCGGCCTTCGTAGTGAACGCTGGCCCACTGGCCGACCTGTGGGGTCTCTTCGCCGGTGCCGAGGGCGCGCACGAAGTAACGCATGCCGGTCTTCGTTTCGCGGGCGTTGGAAAAGTCGCGCGCGAGGACCGCGGCCTCCGCTTCGCTCCACTGGGGCGAACGGGTCGCCAGCGCTTCGCGCATCGCGCTGTTGATCGGTTTCCCCGGATTGTCGCGGCTGATGATGCCGGAGCGCGCCACGAAGGCGATGCCCGCAAGGGCGGCGGCGAGGGCAAGCAGGACGAAGAGGCTGCGCATGGTGAACGGGAGTCGAGCAAGGAAGCGTGACCCGGGGCGGAACGCAACCTCGGCGTCCGCTTGTCGCCCTGCGACCTAGGGCTTGGCCGGCGCCAGCAGGAGCGAGATGGCGCCGTCGATGACTTCGTCGGTGACGAGCTTGAGCTTCTGGGCATCACCGAGCGGCGAGTCCGGAGGCGCATCGCGGTTGAGCTCGGCGATGATCGTGCCGGCGCGCCCGCGGGCTCCGGCGATGAAGGCCTGCTTGGCGTCGTGCAGGGAACCGCCACCGGGGTTGAACCGCGGCAGGAGCTTGTCCCCGATCCACAGGGCCCACTCATCCCGGTCCGCAAAGTAAGCCGCGACCATGCCGTCGGTCTCCGCACCGAATTGCCGCGCCAGTCGCTCCGCGATCTGGTCCGGGGTCGCTTCGCGATCCTCCACGTCGCGGCGGGCGAAGATGCGGACATACAGGCGGAGACCGGTGAAGCGCTCCACGTTCGCCAGCTTCGCCGCGAAGGCGCGGGCGCGCGGGGGCGAGGCGGGCAGCAAACTGGAGGGGTCGTCAAATAGCGCGGGCTTCGCCTTCGGCGTGGCCGCGACTTGCGCCGCGAAGCGAGCGTCGTCCACCCGGAAGGCCTCCGCCGCCGCTCCGATCCGCCGGATCTTGACGTTCATGGTGTCGCCCTGGCGGATCTGCGTGAGCACCTCCCGCCCGGCCACCACCCGCCCGAAGACGCTGTGCAGGAAATCCAGTCGCCGCACCGACCGCAGGGTGAAGAAGAACTGCGAACCGTTGGTGTCCGGTCCGATGTTCGCCATCGAGAGGATGCCCGCATCATCGTGCCCCAGCCCGGGGCGGAACTCGTCCGGGAATTCATACCCGGGGCCGCCCTGGCCGTTGCCGAGGGGGTCCCCTCCTTGCACCACAAAGTCCGGGACGACGCGGTGGAAGGTCAGCCCGTCGAAGAAAGGCCGCCGCGGCGCGGGCCCGAGGGAGCCCTCCGCGAGACCGACGAAGCTCATCACGGTCAGCGGGGTCTGTTCGAAAAAGAGCTCGGCGGTGATCACGCCCCGCGGGGTGGTGAACTCGGCATAGACTCCCGGACGATCGAGGGGTGACGAAGCGGTCGCCGCCGCGGCGGTTGCGGGTGCGTCCGGGCCCGCGGCGGCGGTCGCTCCGAGCCCCGGTGCCGTCACCGTTCCCGTGCCGGCCGCCGTCGACTGCTGATTGCCCGACGTCACCGGGCTCGATGCCGCGGATGCGGTGGTCGCAGGAGCGGCGTGGGTGGCGGTTGGCGCGAAAAAGCCGACGCCTACGGCGAGCGCGGCGAGGCTGAGGCGGAGGAGTCGACCGATTTCGGCGACATGGAGTTCAGATGCGCGCATGGGAGGGGGCGGGGTGGGAAGACGGACGTAGTTCACGGCGGCCGATTGCGCAACCGTGGGCACCGATCGCGCCGTGATGATGCAGTCGGGCCTGAGCCATCCCGCTCACGTACGGGTGTGGTGGGCCAAGGGAGCACGGGCTCGCGACACTCTGCTCCCAAGGGGGGCCGCGCTCCCAGGGAGCGGACGGCTCAGAGGAAGGTGCAGATGTACTGGCAGATGCCGGACTTCACCTCGATGGTGAAGCCGCTCTTGCCCGCGACCTCGAAGGCTTGGCCTGCGGTGTACGATGCTTGGGCCGACTGGCCATCGAGCACGACCTGGCAGGAGCCATCCACGATCTCCATGCGCTCCGGCGCGGCGGTTCCGAAGTGGTAGGAACCCGGATAAATCAGCCCGAGGGTCTTCTTGACGCCGTCCGGCATGAGAACGGTGTGGCTGACGACGCGCCCGTCGAAGTAGACGTTGGCCTTGGTGTGGACCGTGACGCCGCCGAATTGGGAGGGAAGTGCGTGGGACATGAGGGTCCGGATGCCAGTTCGCACAGGTCAACGCAAGCGTCGTCCGGGCCAATCTGCGCTGCAGGCTTTTCGCCGGCCGAAATCTCGCTTTGATACTGATTTATATGGTTCGTCCCGCATCCCCGGCCGGTGTGTTCCGCCTTTGCCTCGTTCTGCTCGTCGGTCTCGCGACGAGTGGGCGACTGTTCGCGATTGGCGAGCCGCTCGACTACTTCCTGCCCTCCGGCACCGCGTACGACTCGCGGGTGCCGACGCCGGAGCAGTTTTTCGGTTTCAAGGTGGGGGAGTGGCATCTGCGCAACGATCAGGTCGTGGCGTATGCCCGCGCGGTGGCGGCCGCGGCGCCCGAGCGGGTGCGGATCGAGGAGATGGGCCGCTCGCATGAATTGCGGCCGCTGCTCCTGATCAAGGTTTCGTCGGCCGCGCATCTGCGCGACTTGGAGCGCCTTCGCCAGCAGCACCTTGACCTGCTGGATCCGGAGAAGTCGGGCCAGCTGGACCTGGGATCGATGCCGGCAGTGGTGAGCCTCGGGTATTCGGTCCATGGTAACGAGCCCAGTACGATCAACGCGGTGCCGCTGGTGCTTTACCACCTTGCGGCGGCCCGCGGCGCGGAGATCGAGGCGATGCTCTCGCAGCTGATCATCCTCATCGAGCCGGTGCGCAACCCGGACGGCTCGGACCGCTTCGCGCAGTGGGCCAACATGCACCGCGGCCGCAATCCGTCGGCGGACCCCTCGACCCGCGAACATCTTGAGGCGTGGCCGCGGAGCCGCGTGAACCACTATTGGTTCGATCCCAACCGCGATTGGTTGCCCTTGGTCCACCCCGAGGCTCGCGCCCGCGCCGAAGTCTTCCATCGCTGGCGTCCGAATGTGCTCACCGACCACCATGAGATGGGCACGAACAATACGTTCTTCTTTCAGCCCGGTGTGCCGGCCCGGAACAATCCGCTGACGCCGTCCGGGGTGACCCCGCTAACGGCCAAGATCGCCGACTTCCACGCCCGGGCGTTCGATGCCCGCGGGCTGCTGTATTACAGCGAGCAGGGCTTCGATGACTTCTATCCCGGCAAGGGATCGACGTACCCCGATCTGCACGGCTCCGTCGGGATTCTCTTCGAGCAGGGCAGTTCCCGCGGGCACGTGCAGGAGAGCGACAATGGCGACCTGACGTTTGCGTTCACCATCCGCAATCAGGTGCTGACGTCGTTCAGCACGCTCGCCGCCGCTCAGACGTTGCGCCGCGAATTGCTCGAGCTCCAGCGCTCGTTCACCCCGGAGACGCTCGCGCTCGCCCGGCAATCGCGGGTCAAGGCTCACGTGTTCTCCGATGGCGGCGATCCCGTGCGCGGCGCGGCTCTCGTCGATCTGCTGCTGCGTCACCGGATCGAGGTGCGACCACTCTCGAACCCGCTCGAGGTCGGCGGCCGGACGTTCCGTCCGGACTCCGCGTGGGTCGTGCCGGTCGAGCAGCCGCAATACCGGCTTCTCACCGAGATCTTCGGACGCCGCACCGAGTTCACCGACTCCTCCTTCTACGACGTCTCCGCGTGGTCCGTGCCGCTGGCGTTCAATCTGCCGACGGCGGAGGTCGAGTCGGTCCCCGCGAGCGGCCCGGCTCTGCAGCAGGCCCCGACTCCCGTCGGCCGCGTCGTGGGCGGATCCAGCACCTATGCCTACCTGTTTTCGTGGGAGCCTTACTTCGCTCCGCGCGCGCTGCATCGACTGCAGCGGGAGGACATTCGCGTGAAGGGGCTGACCTCGCCGATCGATGTGGTGCTCGCGGACGGATCGCGGCAGACGTTCGGTCCGGGAGCGATTCTTGTTCCCGTGGGACAACAGCCGGAGCAGGCCGCCAAGATCGCGGCAATCGTCGAAACCATCGCTCGCGAGGATGCGGTCACGGTCCATGCCCTGCGGACCGGACTCACGCCGGGCGGGGTCGATCTGGGCAGCCCCTCCTTCGTGACCCTGCCGCGCGCGAAGGTCGCGCTGGTCACCGGCGAAGGAGTGGACGTCTACGAAGCCGGCGAGGCGTGGCATGCGCTCGATGTGCAGGCCGACGTCTCCGTCAGCATGCTGGAAACGCCCCTGCTTTCGCGCGTGGATCTCTCGCGCTACACGACGATCGTGATGGTTGATGGATTGTACGAGACGATCAGCGACGCGGCGGTGGACGCGCTGCGGCGCTGGGTGCGGGCCGGAGGCACTCTGATTGTCCAAGGCCGCGCGGGCGAGTGGGCCGCGAAGAAGGAACTGTTCAAGGCCGAGTACGAACGCTCCGCGCCGGATGGCGCGCACGCGGTGCGCGGCGCCTCGCCCACGAGCGCCCCGGCCGCTTCGTCCGCTTCAGCTCCCCGCAGCACCAGTGACGGCTCGGCGGCGACGCCGAGTCCGGTCCGGCGCCAACCCTACGGTCGCATGGACGATCTCGAGGCGTTGAAGCTGGTCTCCGGATCGATCTTCTCGACGCGGCTGGATGTGACCCATCCGTTGGGTTACGGTTACCGCGCCGACGAGGGGTCCACGGAAACGGACTGGCCGGTCTTCCGCACTAACATGCTGCGGCTCAAGCCGTCGCGATCGCCCTACGAATCAGTGGCGGTCTACACAAAGGATCCGTTGCTCGCGGGCTTCGTGTCCGAGCAAAACCTGCGGGCGCTCTCCGGCACGGCGGCCGTCGTCGCTCAGCCGGTGGGCCAAGGGGTCGTGGTGGCGATGACGGAGAGCCCGAATTTCCGGGGGTACTGGCTCGGTGGCACCAAGCTGTTCATGAACGCGGTGTTTTACGGCAAGGCGATCCGCGGGGTGCGGACGTGGTCGGGCTCCGAGGACAATAACTGAGCGCGCCGTGCGGGACGCCGGGCGCCGACGCGTCCGGCGCTCCTCAGGTGCCGCGACGGTTGCCGTAGAGTTCGACGTGCAGCCGGTGTGCGTAGCGGTAGCCGCGCGCCTTGCAGAGCTCGCTCAGCCACGCGGAGCGGGCCCGCAGCGCCTCAGGGGTCACGCCTTCCGGCATCAGCAGCACCTTGTGGCGGGGGATGTCCCGCTGGAGCGAGGCGAGCATTTCCTCCAGTTCGGCGACGTCGGCGGGTGAGGTGACGACGAACTTGAACTGGTACGTGCCTTCGCCGCGGTCGAGCCACGCGCGGATGACGTCGGGCTGCCAGCGGGTGGCCTCGTGCCGGCGCCGCCAAGTGGGATGCTGAGTGGCATCGGGGGCGGAGTTGAGCAGCTTCGGGGAGAGCGAAGCGAGGTCGCACGCGATGCCGGTGGGAGCGACGGTGCCGGCCGTTTCGAGAGTGATGTGATGGCCAAGTTTCCGGATCTCCGCGGCGAGAGCGTGGATGTCCGGCGCGATCATGGGCTCGCCGCCGGTCAGCACCACGTGGCGCGTGGTGGGATGGGCTTCGATCTCGCGGAGGATCTCGGGGAGACTGCGCTGCTTGCCCTCGGGCTGCCATGAGGCATAGGGCGTATCGCACCACGCGCAGCGGAGGTTGCAGCCGCTGGTGCGCACGAAGACGGAGGGGACTCCGGTGAGCTCTCCCTCGCCCTGCACGGAATGAAAGATCTCGGCGATGAGCATGACGACGCGGGCGGAGTGGAACGTTGCTCAGGCGCCGGGCGCGGCGGGGAGCGGATCGAGGTGCACGTAGTCCGTGGGATCGGGAATGCCCGCTTGCAGGAAAGCCTCGCGCCGCTCCACGCAGGTCCCGCAGCGGCCGCAGTGACGGTCGCCGCCTTTGTAACACGACCACGTCTGGCGGAAGTCCACGCCGAGCCGTGCGCCCTCCGCGGCGATCTCGCCCTTGGTCAGCGCAATGAACGGCCGCAGGAGCTGCACGCCAGCATAGGTGCCGAGCCGCATCGCATCCGCCATGGCCCGCATGAAATCCTCGCGGCAGTCCGGATAGATGGCGTGGTCGCCCCCGTGCGCGGCGATGACGAGCCCTTCGGCGCCGCGGCTTTCCGCGATGCCGCAGGCGATGCTCAGCAGGATCGCGTTGCGAAAGGGCACCACGGTCTGCCGCATGGTGGCATCGGCGTAGTGTCCCTCGGGGATCTCCCCGCCGGAGCGCAGCAGGTGGGAGGAGAAAAAGGCGTCCACGAAGGGCAGCGGGATCTCCAGATGCGACACGCCGAGCCGGGCTGCCTGTGCGGCGGCGAAGGGGATCTCGCACCGATTGTGCTTGGCGCCGTAGTCGAAGCTCAGCGCGGCGGCCACGGTGTGGTGTGCCCGCGCCCAATGGAGCGCAGTCACCGAATCCATCCCGCCTGAGCAGAGAACAACGACCTTCATGCGACGATGCCCCGAGTGTGCGCGACCGGAGCGGGGAGGGGAAGCGCGATTCACCCACGGCACCCGCCCGGAAATCCGGCTCGTTTTTTCGTTCCAGCCACTCCTATCTGCCGGAGGCGCATGGTCATTCTCCACGATCCCCAGTGTGCGGAGTACGGGTCCTACCTCCGGCCCGAGCAACCGGCCCGCGTGCTCAAGTCCGTGCCCTTCCTGCAGGCGGCGCATCCCGGTTGGGAGTGGCGCGTGCCCTCCGGGGTGGTGACGGATGCGACGCTCCAATTGGCCCACACGCCGGCGCTGCTGCGGCGCCTGCAGGGGCCGCCGGATTTCGACGAGGATACGCCGTACTTCCCCGGCATCTTCGAGCACGCCCGTCGCGCCGTGTCCGCCGCTGTGGAGGCCATGGAACTCGCGCTCGCACAGGAGCGGAAGGCCTTCGCGCTGATGCGCCCCCCCGGCCATCACGCCACCGCCGGCCAAGCGATGGGGTTCTGTTACCTGAACCAGATCGCCGTCGCTGCGCTGGAAGCCCGCCGCCGCGGCGCCGCCCGCGTGGCGGTGTGGGACTTCGACGCGCACCACGGCAACGGCACCGAGGCGATCCTCGAAGGTCGCGAAGGATTCCGGTTCTGCTCCGTCCATCAGTTCCCCGGCTACCCCGGCACCGGCACCCGCCAGACCGCCACCTGCCGGAACTGGACCGTCGCTCCTCACACCCCGCCCGGGGACCACATGGAGGCCCTCGCCAAGTCCTGGGACGCCGTGCTCGCGTTCCGCCCCGACCTTGTCCTCATCTCCGCGGGTTTCGACGCCTACGCCAAGGACCCAATTACCGCAATGAGTCTTGAGAAAGAACACTTTGTGGAACTGGGGCGCTGGGTGGCACAGGCCGACTTCCCGGCGGCGGCGGTGTTGGAGGGTGGCTACAGCCCCGACCTCCCGCAGCTGATCGGGGCGTTTCTCGAAGCGTGGGACGCCTGACCGGGACCTCGCATCGCTGATGCGAGGCTTTTTCGTTAGTCCGATGTTTGAGCGGAATTGAGCGTTGAAGGCGAAGCCGCGGGCGGCGACGGTTTCACCACGCTATTTCTGCGGCCCTGTCCCTGATGAATCTGCATTTTATCCCGTCCCCGCTCCGGCGCCTGCTCGGCGTGAAGGTGCCCTCGCCGAAGCCGACGTACGAACTGCTGGACCTTCCGGGATCCCTGGGGCCGCTGTTGGCCGCGTTGGATCGGGTGGACGAGGTGACGCTCGATACCGAGGCGGACAACATGTACCACTACAAGACGCGGGTCTGCCTGCTGCAGTTCCTCGTTGGCGACCGGATTTTCCTGGTCGATGTGCTCGCCCCCGGCATCGAGTCCAAGCAGCTCTGGTCGCGCCTGGCGACGAAGCACTTGGTGATGCACGGCAGCGACTTCGACCTGCGCCTGCTCCACGCGGAATGTGGATTCCGGGCCCACAGCCTCTTCGACACGATGCTCGCGGCGCAGTTGCTCGGACGGAAGCGCATCGGGTTGGCTTCGCTGCTCGAGGAACACTTCGGCGTCCAGCTCGACAAGGAAGGGCAGAAGGCCAACTGGTCCAAGCGTCCGATCTCACCCAAGTTGCGCGACTACGCGGCGCGCGATGTGGCGCACCTGCCGGACCTGCGCGACCTGCTCACCAAGGACCTCGTAAAGCGCGGACGCTACGCGTGGTTCGAGCAGCAGTGCGCGCGGCAGATCGAGGTCGGAGCGGAAGGCTTTGCCCCGCCGGACGAGAACGACTGGCGCATCGGCCGTTCCGAGCGACTCCGCGGCAAGGGCCTGACCGTTCTCCACGCGGTGTGGCATTGGCGTGAGCAGACGGCGCAGCGGTTGGATGTGCCGCCGTTCAAGGTCTGCTCGAACGATATCCTGCTCCGCTATGCGCAGTGCGCGGATGAGGGCGGCTCGGAGGCGGCGGTCGTGCAGGCCGCGCACCTCGGGAAACGCCAGGACCGGCTCAGCGCGTCGCTCACGGCGGCGGTGCGCGCCGGTCTGGAGCGAGATCCGCACACGCTGCCGCGCCGTCGCGGCCGCGACCCGGAGCACACGCCGCTGTCAGCCGAGGAGATTTCCCGCCAGGATCGCATCAAGCTCGCGCGCGATCGCGTGGCGGCGAAGCTCGACATCGAGCCCACCCTCATCGCCAACCGCAGCCAGCTCGCGCAGATCGCGCGCGCCCCGGACCGGATCGGCGCGATCCTGCTTCCCTGGCAGGCGGAGTTGCTCGACGGCGAGCACCTCCACTGAGCGCCGGTCCAGCGCAGGGAGCGTGCGGCGTGGATTCCTCGGCGAATATCTCCCGACACCTGCCGGCGATGGCTGGGCGGCAGGCCGACACGGCCGCGCTCAAGGTGCCCCGCGGACGACTCGCGGACGGCTCGATCGACTACCTCACGCTCTCGTTCCGTGAGCTCGATGCGGAGGTCGACCGCTGGTGCGCGCGGCTCGCGAGGGCAGGAATTCGCCGTGGCGATCGCACGCTGGTCATGGTGCGCCAAGGGCTGCCACTCATCGCCTCGGTCTTCGCGCTCTTCAAGCTCGGGGCCGTCCCGGTCGTGATCGACCCGGGCATGGGCCTACGCTCCTTCCTGCGCTGCGTCGCGCGCTCCCAGCCGCGCGCCCTGCTGGGCATTCCGATGGCGCGGTTGCTCAGCTGGATCGCGTTTCCGGCGTTCCGCAGCGTGGCGGTCCGCGTGGCCGTACCCTCCGCCCTCACCGCGCGTTGTCCGGGGCAAGGCGAGTCGGCTCCCCGCGCCTTCGCTCCGGCCGCGACCGGCCCCGACGAACTGGCCGCCGTGCTGTTCACTTCGGGATCCACCGGTGCACCCAAGGGCGTGCGCTACACGCACGGCATGTTCGATGCCCAGGTCGAACTGATCCGGCGCGCCTACGACATCCGCCCGGGCGAGGTGGACCTGCCGCTGCTCCCCGTTTTTGCTCTGTTCAATCCGGCGTTGGGCATGACCACGATCGTGCCGGAGATCGATCCGCGCAAACCCGCGGAGGTCGATCCCGAGCGCATCCTCCAGGCCATCCGTCAGGAGAAGGTCACTAACTCCTTCGGCTCGCCGACGCTGTGGCGCAAGCTGGCCGACCACGCAGCCGCGCGCGCCGTCACGCTGCCGACCGTGCGTCGCGTCCTCTGCGCCGGCGCGCCGGTGCCGCCGGTGCTGTGGGAACAGTCCGTCCGCTTGCTGCCCCACGGCTGCCTGCACAGTCCCTACGGTGCGACCGAGGCCTTGCCGGTCTCCAGCATCGCGGCGGAGGAGGTGCTCCGGGAAACCGCGGCGGCCACGCTCGACGGCGCCGGGACGTGTGTGGGTCGTCCCCTGCCAGGCGTCCGGGTGCGGATCGTGCCACTGGTGGATGAACGCTCCGTGCCGGGTGCGCCCGTGCGGAACTTGGCGGTGGGTGAGATCGGCGAGATTCTGGTCAGCGGCGCGAATGTCACGCGGGAGTACGACGCCCTGCCCGAGGCGACGCAGCACGCGAAGCTGCGGGAGGATCCGGCGGGCACCCTGTGGCACCGCATGGGCGACTGCGGTTATCTCGATGCTGCGGGTCGGCTCTGGTTTTGTGGCCGGAAAGCCGAGCGCGTGCAGACGGCCAATGGCCCAGTCTTCACTGAGCAGGTTGAGCCCCTGATGAATCGGCACCCGGCGGTGCGGCGCTCGGCGCTCGTCGGCCTCGGTCCGGCGGGTCACCAGCAGCCATGGCTGGTGGTCGAACTTGCCGACGGCGTGCGAGCCGGCGACGCGGTGCGTGCCGACCTGCTCGCCCTGGCGCGGCGTCACCCGCGGACCACGGTGCTGGCGGGCATCGCCTTTCATCCCCGCTTCCCGGTGGACGTACGGCACAACGCCAAGATCCACCGCTTGACGCTCGCCCGCTGGCTGGCGGCGCAGTCGCCGGCCGCGACGCCTGCTTCCTGACCGGACGGCGGCGGACCGACGCCGGACGGGGTCGGGCGGCAGGCGGCGGAGTGTCACGGCCGCGACGGCGCGGGCGCTTGCGCTACCTTCCCAAGCCGGGTAGTGCGTGGGCCCATGCAAACCCTGATTCAAGCGCTCCGCCGCAGTGCGGGCGTTGCCACCCTCTGCTGCCTCGCGCTGGTGTCGGCTCGCGCGGACGAAGGCCTCTGGCTCTTCAGCCACCCGCCGCGCGAAGCCCTGCGCCAGGCGCACGGCTTTGAGCTCACCGACGCTTGGTTGGACCACGCCATGAAGGCATCGGTCCGCTTCGGCGGCGCGTCCGGATCGTTCGTCAGCGCTGACGGCCTCGTGCTGACCAACCACCACGTCGGCCGCTCCGCGATCCAGCGACTGAGCACGGCGACCCGCAACCTCGAGGCCGATGGCTTCCTCGCAAACGCCCCCGCCGACGAACTTCCCGTACCCGGCATGGAGCTATCGGTGCTGCAGTCGATCGAGGACGTGACCGCCCGCGTTTCCGCTGCGGTGGGTGCGGCGGCCACGCCCGAAGCGGCGGCCGCCGCCCGGCGGGCGATCCTTGCGGAAATCGAGGCCGAGTCGCTCCGCCAGACCGGGCTGCTCAGCCGCGTCGTCACCCTCTACCAGGGCGGCTGGTATCATCTGTATCGCTATAAAAACTACACCGACGTGCGCCTCGTCTTTGCGCCCGAGGACGAGATTGCGGCGTTCGGCGGCGATGCCGACAACTTTGAGTATCCCCGCTACTGCCTCGATATGTGCCTGTTCCGGGTCTACGAAGGAGGACGTCCGGCGCGCGTGGAGCATTACCTCCGGTGGGCGAAGGAGCCGGTGAGCGCGGGTGACCTGGTGCTGGTGTCCGGTCATCCCGGTCGCACCGACCGGCAGTTGACCTTGGCGGAACTGTTGACCCTGCGCGACGTCACGCTCCCGCAGTCGCTGGAGAGCCTGCAGCGGACGGAAGTGGTGCTGACCGCGTGGGGTGGTCGCGATGCGGAGAACCAGCGGCGCGCGGCGCGCGTGCTCGATGGGGTGTTGAACAACCGCAAGCGCACGACCGGTCAGCTCGGGGCGCTGCAGGATCCGGTGTTCTTCGCGGGCTTGGTGAGCCGCGAGGCCGACCTCAAGGCCCGCTTGCAGGCGGCAGGCGAGGAGAGGGCGCTACGGGCGCTGGATCGCATCGCGGCGGGTGAGGCGGAGCGCCGCACCGCTTGGGTGCGGACCGCTCTCTTGGAACAAGGTGGGGCGTTTCGTGGGCAACTCTTCGGCTACGCGCGCGACCTGGTGCGGGTCGCGGTGGAGCGGGCCAAGCCCGATGGGCAGCGCCTGCGGGAATATTCCGACGCGCGCCGGCAGTCCTTCGAGCTGAGCCTGCTTTCGGTCTCGCCGGTGCACGAAGATCTGGAGCGCGTGTTGCTGGCGGATTCGCTCGGGCGCATGGTGGAGTTGCTCGGGGCCGAGGATCCCACGGTGGTACGCGTGCTCGCGGGTCGTTCACCGCGCGCGCGGGCGGCCGAGTTGGTTGCCGGGACCCGGCTGGCGGATCCCGCGTTCCGCCGGGCGATTTACTCCGGACAGACCGAGGGTGCCGATGCGGACGCGATGCTCGCGCTGGCGCGGCTCGTCGATGCCGAGGCCCGCACCCTCCGCGCGGCCGCTGAGGCGCGGGCGGAAGCGTCCGCTCAGGCGCACTCCGATCTGGCGGCCGCGCGCTTCCGTTTGATGGGAGGCTCGCAGTATCCGGATGCGACGGGGACGCTGCGGCTGAGCTACGGGACGGTGAGCGGCTATCGCGAGGACGGAGTGGAGGTGCCTTTCCAGACGGTCACCGCCGGCCTCTACGAGCGACATGCGCTGCAGAAGAACCGAGTGCCCTTCACGCTGCCCGATCGCTGGGTGCAGGGCCGCGAACGTCTCGCGCCGGGTACGCCGTTCAACTTCGTGGCGACGACGGACATCGTCGGCGGGAACTCCGGCAGCCCGGTGCTGAACCGGCGCGGGGAATTGGTTGGCTTGGTGTTCGACGGGAACCTCGCCTCCCTTGCCATTGGTTTCGCCTACGATGACACGACAGCGCGTGCGGTGCACGTCGCGGCGCCGATCATGCTCGAGTCGCTGCGGGCGATCTACGGCGCCTCGGCCTTGGTCGCGGAAATCGAGAACGGGCGCCTCGCACCGTAGGGAGGCGCACGCCGAGGCGCGGCGCCTCAGCGCAACGGCGAGAACTCGAGGGGGCGAAGAAACTGGGAGCGCACGCCGCCGGGCTGGACCGTGAGTGATCCGCCGGCGGCCTTCTCGGAAGCCTCCCGCGCTGCGATCCACGCCGGATCCGCGCGGAAGGCCTTGAAGGACTCCGCTGCTGCTTCCCGGCTGGCGTGGGCGAGCAGGTAGATGAGTGTGTCGTCGGAGCCCTTGGCGGCATCCAGCGGCATCCAGTAGCCGATGTGCGTCATGCCGTGCTTGCTGAAGAGGGCGACGGTGTGATCGCGGAAGCGCGCGTTGAGCGCGGCGAGGCGGCCGGGATTGGTCTTGTAAGTGCGGAGCTCGAAGACGCGTTCGGGGTTGTTCGCCGCCGCGGTGATCGCGGGCGAGTAATCCGTGGCGCTCAGGAGAATCGATTCGCTCTTGCTGACCAACGGCCCGTTGGCCTCGGACGCCTTCTGGGCGGCCTGCCACTCGGGGTCATTCTTGAAGGCGTTCCAACGGGCTTCGCGTTCAGCGCGGCTTGGGTAAGCGAGGAGGAAGACGAGCGCGTTGTCGGCCGCATCGACCGGCACCCAGTAACCGAGCCGCTCGATCCCATGGCGAGCGAAGAGGCGGTCGGTGTGCGCGCGGAACCGCTCGATCAGGTCATCCCGCTTTCCGGGCGCCGCCTGATAGATGCGCAGCTCGTAGCAACGCAGATCGGTGGACGAGCGGTCGGCGGCGAAGACCGTGGCGGTGGCGGCCAGGGGCATCATCCACACGGCGAGCGGGGCGAGCGAAAGCAAGTGGGTGAGGAGGGATTTCATGGTGAGGCAGGCGGAGCGAAGCGAGGGGGCGGGGTAGGAGAGGAGGGTGGGGAGATGAGACCGGGAAGGAGAAGAATCCGAAAGGGACTGGAGGAGCGAGCCTCGGGAGCGTTGCCGTTGCCGTGCGTGCTTGCGGGGCGGGGAACCAGAGCAACGTGTTCAGGGCGCCTTCGGCTTTTCGCGACCGATCAGGCCGCGCAGGCCCTCGCCGAGTTGCTTCACCCCCGACTTGAGGGCTTCAGCGGCGGCCGCTCCGCTGGCTGAGCCGACCGTTCCGGGAGAGCGCGCAACCGCGCCGAGCACGGCGGCGACGATCTGCCGGGTCGCCTCCGCCGCGAGTTGCCCCGCGGTCAGACCGCGCTCGGGCGTGCCGAGGTTGACCAGCGTGAGCTCGGGGATGCGGACGGTGACCGCCTCGGTGCCGACTCCCAGCGTGACCCGGGCATCGCGCAGCACGGCGTGGCGCACCGCGAAGCGTCGCGCGGCGCCGGTCGCGTCGGTGGGTGCCCCGGCGGGCGCCGGCCCGGTGTTACGCTCGATCTGTTTCAGCAGGTCGCTGAGGTTGCTGCTGACAATCTTAGTCTCGAGGTGGAACACGGCCTCGTCGATGCGCAGCTCATCGATGACGACCGTTTCCCGAAGGAGGCTGCTGGGCTGGACCTCAAGGTGGATGCGTCCGATGGAGGCGAGCGAGTCGGACTGCCAGCCGGGAGGATTGCCCACGCGGAGGGATTCGAGCGTGCCGACGCCGTTCCATGGCTTCAGGTGCGCGGCGCCAAGCGTCGTGGGCGTGCCCGTGATGCGCGGGGCCACGCGGTTGAACGCCTTCGTCGTGAACGAGCCGAGGAAGAACGTGAGTCCGACGACGAGCAGGACAATCACCGCCACAAGAACCGCGAGAACGCCGACGACTGCCTTCATGAAGGAACGATGCCGCGGCGCGACGGCGCTGACGACCTCTTTTTCGGCGATGCGGGCAGGGGTGGCGAGGCGGGCGGTGTGGGCGATGTGGGCTAGGTTGGCGGACGAGGGATCGCCTGCGCGGGGTGATCGGGCTGGCGTGGCGCGTGTGTCTGCGCATCGTGGCGCGCGTATGCTTCCCGGTCTTCTTTCCGTGACCTTTCGCAGCCGATCCCCGCGGGAGATTGTCGCGTGGGCCCGTCAGGCACGGCTGGCGGCCATCGAGTGGGGCGGCGACATCCACGTGCCGCCTGGAGACGCGGCGCGCGCGCGGGACGTGCGGCGCCTCACCGAGGAGGCAGGACTCACGGTGTCCGCGTTGGGAAGTTACTATCGGGCCGGTCCGGCGGCGAAGCAGGGGCCGCCCTTTGCCGCTGTGGTGGAGACCGCGCAGGAACTCGGTGCGCCCTGCATCCGGGTCTGGGCCGGCACGGTGGGTTCGGCGGAAACGGATACCCGCCAGCGCGCTGAGATCATCGCCGACCTCCGCGTCATCGCGCAGCAGGCCGCAGTCGCGGGCGTGCGTGTGGCGACGGAATGGCATGCGGGCACGCTGACGGACACGACGGCTTCGACGCTGGCGTTGCTCCGCGAGGTGGATCACCCGAACCTCGGCACCTTCTGGCAGCCGCGGATCGGTGATACCGTGGAGCAGGGGGTGGCGGACCTTCGGGCGATCGCGTCGTGGCTTTGCGCGGTGCACGTGTTTCATTGGCGAACGGTGCAGGACCGCCGACCCCTCGCGGAGGGTGAGGAACCCTGGCGCGCGTATCTCGCGGAAGTCCGCGCCTGCGCCCCGGCGGTGCGCTTCGCTTCGCTGGAATTTCTGCCGCAGGAAACGCTCGACGACCTGCTGCGCGACGCCGCGACGCTCGCGCGGTGGACCGCAGCGGCCGGCGAAACGGCGCCCTGAATCCGCGGCCTCATCCCGCGTGCACGGTCTCGCGGCGGTGGATCTTCACCGCGACTTCTTCCTCGCTGCGACCCCGTCGGATCCGGGGAACGTGGGTCGCGTCGACCTCGCGCGCGCCCCCACTCGGTAATCAAGAACCGGGATGGACCTCGTATTCCATGTAGGCGGCGGTCTTCGCGGCCGTGTCCTTGCCGAGCAACTGGCCGACGAGATGCAGTGAGCAGTCGATGCCGGCGCTGATGCCGGCGGCGGTGAGGATGTGGCCGTTGTCGTGGAAACGCCGGGTCGGATCCACCGTGGACCGCGGGGCCAGCTCCGTCAGCATCGGGAGGACCTGGTGATGCGTGGTGACGCGGAGGCCGTCGAGCAACCCGGCTTTGGCCAGCACGAGTGAGCCGGTGCACACGCTCATCACCCGCTCGGCGGCGGTGGCGCGGGTGCGGACCCACGCGAGGATGTCGGGTTGTTGGAGCAGGGCGCGCGTACCGAATCCACCCGGCACGATGAGGATGTCCGCGTGCGGGCACGACTCCAGCGTGTGGTCGGCGACGACGCGCAGCCCGTTGCGGGCCTTGACCGTGGGCGTGCTGGCGACGATGGAGACGGCGAACGCGGTGTGATCCGAAAGTTCATCCGTGACGGAGAACACCTCGAACGGACCGGCGAAGTCGAGGACCTCGACTTCGGGAAACAGCAGCAGGGCGACGGAGCGACGCATGGCAGTGAAGGGGACGCGAGGAGCGGGTCGTGGCGAGGCGATCTGGAGGGTCGCCGGCCGACGGAGGCTTATTCCCCCGCCGAGCGTTGTCGAGTGCTGGCCCGGGGCGAGTTGACCTCGGGTCGTGGCGTCGGAACACTGCGGCATGCCTGAGCCGTGGCGTGAGGATGAGCGAGACTTCCGAGTGGGCTGCGCCGCCCATGGCGGATCGGCGCGCGCGTGGTTCGAGGCCCAGGCGGCGGCCGTGGTCGAGCGCATGCTCCAACAGGATGGCGGCCCAGCCGTCGCACCGACCGTGATCCGGACCTGCGTGTCGGCGCTTTGGGATGCGGCGGGGGCGATCGGTTGGCCGGCTTCGCTGCCGGACGGCGTCACCTGCCGATCCGCGGAGACTCCGGGCGCAGCCTTGGAGCCGAAGGTGGTGGCCGTAGCGGCGCAGGTCGAAAGTGACGCGGAGCGGGCGCGGCTCCTGCCGGTGCTCCGCCAGCTCCTCAAGGCCTGCGTTTACCCGGAATTTACCGAATGCCGCGATTCCTATCGGGCCACCGGGGCGGATGGACGGTGCGCGCGGCAGCAGCGCGCGGTGGCGGCGGCGCGGATCAGCGGCAGTCCCTGCGTGGATTGTCCGTACTTCGTCGCGCGCACCGAGACGGAGCACCGCGACCTCCTGCTGGCGGGGTGGAGAGTGGGATCACCGGACGTGTTCCGCGGCGAGCCCTCCGTGTTTTTGCCTAATGATTTCCGCGCTCTGCGCCGATTTCTTTGGCTACGTTCGCGGTACGGCTCGGCCTGAGAGAAAGCTCTTCGCTTGGGAGGTGGGTTCGCGCGTTCGCGCCGCTCCCCATGCCTCCCTCCGCCAAGAAACATCGCGCCATCGTCATCGAAGACGAGACGGTCTTTCGCCAGCTCCTCAGCATGGCGTTGAGTCGCTTGCCGCGCATGGAAGTCATGGGCGACTACGCGGACGGTGCCGAAGGCCTGCAGGCGTGTCTCCGGGATCGTCCGGATCTCGTCGTGGTGGATCTGCAGCTTCCCGGGATGCATGGGATGGACATTGCGCGGGAGCTGCGGCGCCAGTTGCCGGAGACGCGGATTTTGGTGCTTACCTCGCAGCAGAACGAGAGCATCCCCTCGCAACTGGCGACCTTGGGAGTGCACGGGTTCGTGTCGAAGGGGGAGCCGCTGAAGGTCGTGATCGAGGCGGTGGAAAAGGTGCTCACCGGAGGCATGTTTTTCGCGTCGAGCAAGCCCGCGCGGCCGGCGTTGTCGCCCTTGGCGGCGCCGGCGGTGCCGACGTTGCGCAATCCGCTCACGCCCCGGGAAATCGAGGTCGCGATCGGCGTGGCCTCTGGATTTTCGTCCAAGGAGATCGCCGCCAAACTTAAGCTATCGGTCCGTACGGTAGAGAAGCACCGCGCGAACATCATGGACAAAGTCGAGGTGCGCGAAGTCGCCAGCCTCGTGCGCTGGTGCGTTCAGCAGCGCCTGATCACGATTTAGCAGCGTTGTTGCTCAGCCAGCGGCGGAGACGCGGGGTGCTTTCCGCGAAGCTGCTCGCGAGCGCCGCGATTTCCGCCGGGGTCAGGCCTCCGGGCGATTCCTCCAACCGCGTTTCCAAGGCCCCGCATTGCGCGGAGAAGAGGCTCAACCCAAGCTGGAACGAAGTGCCTTTCAGGCTGTGCAACAGTGCGATCTGCCGGGCTGGTTTCTCGCGACCGATGGTCTCCAGCAACCCCTTGGTTTCCTCCAAGTAGGTGCTGACGAGCTCACGCGTGTTGGCAAGGCCGACGAGCGTGATGAGCTGATCGATGGGGTGCGACGAGCCCGTCATTCGAACACGTTGACACGGCGAGGGGCGGCACGGCGAGGGTGAAGGTTTGGGTAATTTCACGCACGAAGGGGCGCGGGACCCGGAAAAACACTCGCCCGACCCCCGGGGTCGCGGCTTTGAATGAGCGATGCCTTTGTGGGAAACCAAAGCCGAGATCGCGCGGGACGCCGTGCCTGCCGTGGAAGAGCTCCTTGCCGAGGGCGAGGACGGGCGCCTGATGGTGCTTGAGGACAAGATCGCCGGACGCGCGTGGGTCGCCGGCTACTTCGAGGACCGCGGTGCCGCCGAGCGGGAGTGGCCGGCTCTTCTCGCCCGCCTGCCCGCCGAGGCCGCCGTCCAACCGGGCACCCTTCGCGAATTGGCTGACGAGGACTGGCGCGATAGCTACAAGGCGCACTTCCATGCGTGGCGTTTCGGCCGGCTGCACTGGGTGCCGATCTGGCAGCGCGAGACGCATCCGATCCCGGCCGGCGAGGTCGTGATCTGGCTCGATCCCGGCCTCGCCTTCGGCACGGGAAACCATGAAACCACGCGGCTGTGCTGCGAGCGGCTCGCGGCGTATGCCGAGGAGCGCGAGCGCGCGGCTCCGCTTGCGCCGGGCACGGCGCGTCCCGAGCGCGTGATCGATGCAGGCTGCGGCTCGGGGATCCTCGCGCTGTCGGCCTACCGACTCGGTTTCCGGAACGTCGCGGGCTTCGACAACGATCCCGAAGCGGTGCGGGTGAGCGCGGAGAACGCGGTGCTCAACGAACTCGGCGAGGCCGTCCCCTTCGCTGTCGCCGATCTGGTCACCGGGCTCACCGGCCGTCAGGCCGAGCTGGTGCTCGCCAACATCCAGGCGGACGTGCTGATGGCCTTTGCCGATCGCCTGCTGGACGCGGTGGCGCCGGGCGGTTGGTTGGTGCTGAGCGGGATTCTGGCGACGGAGCGCGACACGGTGCAGGCGGCCTTCGTCGGCCGCGCGCCGGGATGGCGCTGCGAAAGCCGCATCCTTGGCGAATGGAGCGACGTCGTGCTGCGCCGCCCGGCATGAGCGTGGCCCCGGCTCCGGAATCTGAACGGCGGCGTCAGAACCCCGACTCGTGGGGCGCGACGCCGACCACCTTGATCTCGATGCGGCCGATCTCCTTCACGCCGAGGTTCTGGCGGTAGATTTCGCCGATTTCCTCGGTCAGGTAACCTTGGATCGCGTCGAGTCGGGCGTCCGGTCGGATGCGCAGGCGCAGCTCCGTGTGGAACAGTCCGCCCTTGCGGGACACCCGGGCGCGGGCGGAGGCGATGCCGCGGACCTGCTCGCAGCAGGTTTCCAGCACGCGGTGCAGCGCCTCGCGGGAAATCTCCAGCCGCCCCTGTTCGCTGCGGGCGAGGATGAGCGACGAGGGTGCCCTTAGCACCAGGAATATCACGACCAGCGCCAGCACGCTCCAGAACGCGATGAAGGCGAGTGCGGTCGGTGACAGGACGTCGATCAACGGAGGCACGGGAGGAAACTGGCGATTGGAGACATCCGGGGCAATGCGTGAGTCGGGCTGTCTCGTGACCGATGCTCGCCCCAGTCTCTAGCCTCTTGATCGGTGCGGCGCGTCGGCGCGGCGAGATCGGGCTCGTTCGGTGTCCGGCGAGACGGCGGGACGCGCGCAGCGCGGTGACGGGGCGTGCCTTTAGTCTGTGGCCGGCGCGTCCGGCCAAGCCTCGTCGTTGGCTTCGGACCGGTTGGCGTCGGAGGCGGGGAGACGAACACCCTCGATGATGATGTCGACGCGGGAGACGTCGTTCCCGGTCATCGCGATTACCTGACGGCGGACGGCCATCTGGGCCTCGTAGGCGGTGCGTCCGATTTCCGCGCCGAAGTACACCGCGATGCGGAGCTCGAGGGCATAGGCACCGGAGGCTTCCTCGATGACGCGCACGCCGCGGGATTCAGATTCGCGCTTGGAGAACAACTCGCTGAGACCATCAGCGAGGCCGCCGCCGACGGAGGCGACGCCCTTGACGTGGAGGGCGGCGAGGCGGGCGATGCTGGCGACGACGGCGTGGTTGATCTTGATCTCACCGAGCTCCGGCTGGTCGTCGATCCGGGTCGGCGGGGTGAAGTCCGGGCTGGAGCGCATGTCGAGTGAGTACGCGAGCCGAGCCTGAAGTTGCAAGAAACCTTGCGGAATCGCGCAAGGCTCGGGCCGGGGTGACGCGTGGTGTGCGGCCCCGGCCCAGTTGGGCCACTGACCTCAGCTGAAGAGATCGGTCGGCGTGCGCGCCATGAACTCTTCCATGTACGCGGTGGTGGCCTTGCCGTCGATGAAGACCGGGTCGCTCATGATCGCCTTGTGGAGGGGGATCGTGGTCTTGATGCCACGGATGTAGTACTCGCTGAGGGCGCGGTACATCCGGCCGAGGGCCGTCTTGCGGTCCGGGCCGTAGGCGATGAGCTTGCCGATCATCGAATCGTAGTACGGCGGGATCGCGTAGCCGGAGTAGGCGTGGCTATCGACGCGGATCCCGGGGCCGCCGGGGGCGTAGTAGAGGTCGATGACTCCCGGGGACGGGATGAAATTGCGGGCGGGATCCTCGGCGTTGATTCGGCACTCGATCGCGTGGCGGTTGAACTGGATATCCCCCTGGTCGAATTCGAGCTTTTCGCCGTTGGCGATCCGGATCTGCTGCTTGATCAAGTCGATCCCGGTCACCTCCTCGGTCACTGGATGCTCCACCTGGATGCGGGTGTTCATCTCGATGAAGTAGAAGTTACCCTTGGCATCGACGAGGAACTCGATGGTGCCGGCGTTCTCGTAGGACGCGGCCTCGGCGGCCTTGACGGCGGCCTTGCCCATGGTCTTGCGGAGGCTGGACGTCAGGAACGGGGAGGGGGATTCCTCGATCAGCTTCTGGTGGCGGCGCTGCACGGAGCAGTCGCGCTCGCCCAGGTGGATCACCTTGCCATGGCTGTCCGCCAGGATCTGGAACTCGATGTGGCGGGGCTTCTCGATGTACTTCTCGATGTAGACCGCACCATTGCCGAAGGCCTTCTCGGCCTCGTTGCGGGCGACGTGGTACTCCTTGGCGAAAGAGACATCGTTGTGCGCGATGCGCATGCCGCGCCCGCCGCCGCCGGCGACCGCCTTGATGATCACCGGATAGCCGATCTTGCGGGCGGTGCGGACCGCCTCGTTTTCGCTGTCCACCGGACCATCCGAGCCCGGAACGGTCGGCACGCCCGCCTTCCGGACCGTGTCCTTGGCGACTGCCTTGTCGCCCATCATCTTGATGCTCTTGGACTTAGGCCCAATGAACTTGATGTTGCAGGATTCGCACTGCTCGGCGAACTTGGCGTTTTCGGACAGGAAACCGTAGCCGGGATGGATGGCGTCGACGTCGGCGATTTCGGCGGCGCTGATGATGCGGTCGGCGCGCAGGTAGCTATCGCTGCTCTTGGGACCGCCGATGCAGATGGCCTCGTCGGCGAGCTGGACATGGAGCGACTGGACGTCGGCCTCCGAGTAGACGGCGAGCGTCTTGACTCCCAGTTCGCGGCATGCGCGGACAATGCGCAGGGCAATTTCGCCGCGGTTGGCGATGAGGACCTTCTGGATCATGTGAGAGGGGAACGGGTTGGAGAAAAGGCGAGCCGCTAAGGGCCGGCCGGGAACGTCGCGGGAGGGTATCCCGGCGATCCGGCCGAATCCTAGCGGCTCGGCTAAGGAGCGAGACCTTAGTCGCGTTTGACCTTGAAGAGCTTCTGCCCGTATTCGACGGGCTGGCCGTTTTCGACGAGGACCTCGACGACCGAGCCCTTCAGCTCGGACTGGATCTCGTTCATGATCTTCATGGCCTCGATAATGCAGACCACGGACGTCTCGGAGACCTTGGTGCCGATCTCGGCGAACGGCTTACTCTCCGGGGACGAAGCCCGGTAGAACGTCCCGACCATCGGGGACTTGATGTAGGCGATCCCGGCTTCATCGCCGCCGGGGTTGCCGGCTGGGGCGGTCGAAGCCGAAGCGGCTGCGGCTTGGGCCCGGGGGGCTGCCACCGCCTCGATCAGCGGAGCGTCCGCGTAGGTCGTGCTCGCGATCCGGCTGGTATGGACCAGCGGAACCGCGTCGGCGCCGCGCTTGATCTTGATCTTAAAACCCTCCTCCTCGAGCTCGAAAGCTGTGAGGTCGGAGCGTTTCATCAGGTCGATGACTTGTTTGATCTGTTTGAGGTCCAAGGTTGAGCCTGGGTTAAGGTGCGGGAGGAGTTAGTGTCCCCACGCGAGGTACCGTTCAAAAACATTCCCGGTTTTTGTGCAATCCCGTATTTTCGGGCCGTTTTTCGCGAAAAAAGCCCCAAAATAGGCAAAAAAAGCCGGTTTTTGGGTCATTTAGACCCCTTCGTACTTTCGCGTTTTTCGCGAGTCGAAAGCCGCTCGCGGAACACACGAGTGATAAAGCGGTTTTCGGGGCCGAAAGGCAAGATTCTTTGGAAAACCCGGGTGATTGCCCCGGGAGAGGCTGGTTTCTTGCGGGGTTTCACCGCGTGGTCGCGGCGTGCGTGTCGCGTGGTTGCGAAACCTCCGGACGTGGGCAGCGTCTTCCTCGTATCCCCATTCGTGATGACCCCGATCCCTGCTTTGGTCCTGCGTTTCCTCGGCCTGTCGTTGCTCGGACTGCTGTTGTCCGGGGTGGGGGTGGCAGCCGAGGCGGTGCGACCGCCGAACATCATCTTCATTCTGGCCGACGATTACGGGGTGGGCGAAGTGGGGAGCTATGGCTCGGATCACTTCCGCACCCCGAATCTCGACCGGCTTGCTGGGGAAGGCGTCCGGTTCACGCGGGCCTACACGGTTCCGCTCTGCGGACCCTCTCGTGCACTGATCCTGACGGGTCGGTACGGATTCCGGACCGGTGCGACCAATCAGGACGCCACCGGCGAATTCACCCCGGAAGCCGAGATCATGACGCCCAAGTTGCTCAAAGCGGCGGGCTATGTGACCTCTTCCGTGGGCAAGTGGGGGCAGTTACCGCAGGCCCCGGCGGCCTTCGGATTCGATGATTCCTTCAAGTTTCAGGGCTCCGGCGCCTACTGGAACACGCAGGAACGGGCGAAAACCTATCAGGTGAACGGGAAGACGATCCCCTTGGGCGATGGGGAGTACCTCCCCGACCTCATGCACCGCCATGTGGTGGACTTCATCCGGAAGAACCAGGAACGGCCGTTCTACGTCTATTACTCCCTCTCCCATGTCCATTCGGACATCCTGCGGACACCGGATAGCCGGCCGGGGCTGCGGGACCTGTATGCGGACAATGTCGCCTACATGGACAAGCTGGTCGGCCAGCTGATGGACGAATTGGACCGTCTGAAGCTGCGGGAACGGACCGTGGTGGTGTTCATGGGGGACAACGGCTCGGCCAAGGCGCGGGCGGACCGGGCAACGATCGGCGGGCGGCGCCTGCTCGGCGAAAAGGGGTCGATGCAGGAAGGCGGCGGATTGGTGCCGTTCATCGTCAGCTGGCGCGGAACGGCCCCGGCGGGCCAGGTCACGGATGCGCTGACGGACGCCAGCGACCTCTTCCCGACGTTCGCCGAGCTTGCGGGCGTGCCTTTGCCGGCGGGCCGGGTGATTGATGGCCGGAGCTTCGCGGCACGGCTGCGCGGGGCGGATGTGCCGCACCGGACCTGGGTTTTCAACCAACTGGCTCGGAATTGGTGGGTGCGGAACGCGGGTTTCAAGCTCAACCAATCCGGAGAACTCTTCGACCTCAGCCGGGCTCCCTTTGCGGAGCGTCCGGTGCCTGCTGGTTCCGGCGGCCCGGCCGCGGAGGCGGCCCGGCGCGAACTGCAGACGGTCCTCGATCAACTCAATCCGGCGGGCGGCATCCCGGACCGTGGCGACCCTTCAGGGCGTCACAAGCGCAAGCTCGAGCGCGAGCGCAAGGGCGAATGAGGCGGCTCTGAGGCGTCGGGTCCCGAAGGCGTAGCGGATCGACGCGGGCGACCTCTCAGAGTCCAGCGGCTCGGATCAGCAGCAGCCTTGGGTCGCTCCCCGGCCGGACGGGACGCAGAGTTCCTTGGCCAGACAGTCGGTGTGCTTGGAGCCGAGCTGCAGCACGAGGCGGTCGTCCTCGCGTTTCGCCGAAGCGACGACGAGTTGGACGACGTTGCAGGTCTCGTACTCGAGCTCCACTGGCAGATCCTCCGTGCCGAGCACCGGCGCGGCGTGAGCGAAGGCTTTGAGGAGTTTTCCGCCGGTGATCCGGTGGTCGACATCGTCGCCCACCCACGTCTGCAGCAGGCACGTCACCAGCCGGCGGACGGTCCCGCCGCAGTCCACGAAGTCCTTCTGCACGCGGCCGACCTCGGTCACGTGGAAGTGCGGCTCGATCGCCTCCCCGTCGGTCCACAACACGGTGAGCGGTAACTCAGGAGCCGCCGCGAGTGCCGCCTTGAGCTGCGAAACGGTCATGCCGGCTCCCGGGCTCGCGGGGATGGGCTCGCGGCAGGCGCAGGCGGGATCAGAGCACGCAGGATCGATCGCCGAGTTCATGGGGGAAATGAAATGGACTTCGGGTCCGAACTCAACCGCGCCGTGCGACCCAGCCCGACCCTCTTGGGGTATCCGCTTCAGGACGGCTGGCCTCGTGAGGTCGGGGGGCCTGAGAGCGCGGTCAGACACCACGGTTAGGGGATGGGGTAACCCTTTCTCCTGGGCGTTCTTATACCTTTGCTTCGCCCGGTTTTTTCCGCGATGAACGGATCGGGCGTACCTCTCCAATGAAACCCAACGAATCCGTTACGATCACGCGCGCCCGCTTGCAGGCCGCCGCCACTCATGCCGGCGTTTCTCCCGAACAGGCGGAGCGCGTGTGGCAGAATTTGCAGCCGGATGCGAATGACGCGCCGACTCCGAGATTCGATGCGGAGCATGTCGCCTACTATCTGGGAGCGCTCGTGATCATCGGAGCGATGGGATGGTTCATGACCACCGCATGGGACGTTCTCGACGGATGGGGACTGGCGGTGATCGCGACGTGCTACGGCTTGCTGTTCGGTTTGATCGGACGACGCTTTTGGAACACGCCCGCGCGTCGTACTCCGGGCGGACTGCTCTTGACGGCTGCCGTCTGCATGACGCCGCTGGCGATTTTTGGAGTGCAGAAGGCGACCGGGTTCTGGCCGGTAGCCGATCCCGACAGCTATACGAAGTTCCATCCTTACATCAGCGGCAGCTGGGTCGTGATGGAGCTGGGAACCATTCTGGTCGGCCTGCTCATGCTTCGGAAGTGGCGCTTCCCGTTTCTGACGGCCCCCATTGCCTACGCGCTCTGGTTCGCGTCCATGGATCTACCGGAGCTGTTGTTCTATTCGAGCCCCTTGACCTCGGACCAGAAGAAGTGGTTTTCGATCGCCTTTGGGCTCGTGATGCTGGGCCTCACCTACGCGGCCGATCTGCGGCGAAAGCAGACGGACTTGGCCTTTTGGGGCTACCTGTTCGGGTTGATGGCCTTCTGGGGTGGGCTTACCGCCATGAACAGTGACAGTGAACTCGGTAAGTTCATCTATTGCCTGATCAATCTGGGGCTGATCGGTGTGTCGCTCATTCTCCGGCGCCAGACCTTCGTTGTTTTTGGCGGCATTGGCGTATTCATCTATCTGGTGCACTTGTCCAGCGAGGTCTTTGCCGACTCGTTGGCCTTTCCGTTTGTGCTCAGCTTCCTCGGCTTGGGGATCATCTACCTCGGCATCCTGTATCGCCGCCAAGGTCCTCTGCTGGAGAAGTGGATCCGCGCTCGCCTCCTGCCGCTGATCGGAAACTGGATCCCTCCGGCGGCCGGCGACGATCGTGGCTGATCCCAGCGCGGGTTTCTTCATCGCCCCGGATTTCGGCTGCCTGAGCCGATGAAAAACAAAGCCCGCCGGGCCAGAGGGCTCGCGGCGGGCTGAACGACGGGACCAGAGCAGGCGGTGATCGTTTCGGTCTCTTGGATCGAATGGGATCGCACTCGCGGCCAGTCGCCTTGCGTGGCGGCGCGGGCGGCGGTGGGCGAAGCGCGCAGCGCGGCGCCCCGCCGCGCTACCGCCCGAGAGCCTCGCGTCGCTTCACCTCGACGCGGATCTGGTTGGCGAGCTCGTCGTAGATCTTCGCGTCGTTGATCTGCTTGATGTCAGTCTTGCCGCCGAACTGGTTGTAGCGGGTTTCCTGCAGATTGAGCCGCGCCTCCTGCAGGGTGTCGTTGATCTTGCTCAGCGTGACGGTGATTTCGATGAACGTGCCTTTGTCGTGCACGGCGCCGAGCCAGAAGGCCTGCCAGAACTGCGAGCCCTTGCTCGTTTCCTTGTCGATGTTGGCGACGATGAGTCCGGAGTTCATGTCGGTGTTCTTGACCACGTAGCCCTGGTCCTGGAGGACGGTCAGCGTCGCCCGGTAGGTGTTTTCGTAGGTGCCGTCGACCTGCTTGGTCGTGACCTGCCGTTTCTGCATCGGCGACAACCCGGTGTTGGTGGTCGCGCAACCGGCGAAGAGGAACGCGAGCGAAAAGACGGAGAGGAAGTAGGCGGCTTTCATGGGAGGGAGATGATCAATAGCTGGCTTGGATGATGGAGTAGTCCTTCACCACGTCGGAGGCGTCGAAGGTGATCATGAGATCGAAGCTCTTGGTGGTGGCGGTGGAGACGGCGCGGCTGCCGCTCCAGAAGATGAGGGATCCGGAGTCCTCGCCGACGCGCGTCGTGAAGGACATGCGGTTGTAGTTCCACACCTCGTCGGCCGCGCGGTTCTTGGTGACCAGATTCGGGGCGCCGAAGTTCTTCATCACCTCGGCCTTGGTGGTGGTGCCCTTCTTGAGCGTGAGGGACACGTTGCCGGCGGTGAGCGGCGAGGTGGCCGCTTCCTGTTTTTCCGGGAAGGTGGCGCAGCCGCTCAGGAACAGGCCGGAGCAGCCGAGGGCGAGCAGCAGGGTGAGTCGAGGTGCGTTCATGTGCGCACGACTCTGCCAGTGGGGGACCGACAACGACGGGCCGACCCCCTTTGGATTACGGCATAACGAGCGAGCCGCGCGCGCGCCTTCGCGCCTACTCCGCCGCCTGCAGCAGGGCCTCGAGGTCGAGCGGGCGGGTGAACATGGCGAGCGTGCCGTCCGGGGAGCGCGGCCACTGGTCGGGGGAGCGGTCCCAGTAGAGTTCGACCCCGTTGCCGTCGGGGTCGTGCAGGTAGAGTGCCTCGCTCACGCCGTGGTCGGCGGCGCCGTCGAGTGGAATGCCGGCGGCGAGCAGTCGGCGCAGGGCGTCGGCGAGGGTGGCGCGGGTCGGATAGAGAAACGCCGCATGGTAGAGTCCGGTGGTACCGGGCGCTGGAGGACGGCCGCCGGCGCTTTCCCACGTGTTGAGCCCGAGGTGGTGATGGTAACCCCCGGCCGAGAGAAACACCGCTTGGGCACCGAAGCGCTGCGTGACCTCGAAGCCGAGCACGTCGCGGTAGAAGGCGAGGGAACGCTCCAGATCGGCGACCTTGAGGTGGACGTGTCCGACGCGGACCTGGGGGTGAATCGGTGTGGGGGTGTGGGTGGAGGAAATGGATTTCATGGAATGAGTTTCCGAAGGTGGTGACCGGATAAGAAAAGACCCGGCCAATGAAGGCCGGGTCTGGAAATCGACGGGAGGGTCGATCGGGGTCGCGCGGCCGGAGGCCGGAGGGCAGGTCTTCCGACTACCGGTACTCCTCGCCCGTGCCGGCGTTCACGATCTTGAAGTTCTCGACGTGGTAGTTCGGGTCGGCGCGGAAGGCGAGCTTCACGCCGTAGAGCTTCTCCACGCGCACGAGCAGGTCGGCGTCCTCGCTGCGCAGGCGCTCGAGGATGCTGGGGTGCACGAGCACGCGCAGGCTGTACTCCTTGCCGTCGTTGCGCAGCTGGATGCGGCGGGCGACCGAGCCGAGGCGGCGCTGGAGCTCGACCGACATCGTCGTCGCGCTCTTCACGATGCCGCGACCGCGGCAGTACGGGCAGTCCGTGTACAGGTTGCTCGAGAGCGACTCCTGCTGGCGCTGGCGCGTCATCTGCAGGATGCCGAGCTGGGAAATCGGGAGGATGTGGTTCTTCGCCTTATCCTCCGCCATGCTCTCGACCATCTTCTCGTACACGCCGTTGCGGTGGCGCCGCTCCTTCATGTCGATGAAGTCGCAGATGATCAGGCCACCGAGGTTGCGCAGGCGGATCTGCCGCGCGATTTCGACGGCGGCCTCGAGGTTAACCGCGTAGATCGTGTTCTTCTCGTCGCCGGAGCGGTTCTTGTGCGAACCGGTGTTAACGTCGATCGCGATCAGGGCCTCCGTCTCGTCGATGATGATTTCACCGCCGCTCGGGAGGGTCACCTTGCGGTGGAAGGTCTGCTCGATCTGCCGCTCGATGTTGAAGCGTTCGAAGATCGGGATGCTGTCCTTGTAGAACGCGATCTTCGAGCGCGAGCGCTTCGAGATCAGGCCGACGAGGTTGGCCGTGCGCTCGAAGTCGTCGCGGTTGTCGATCAGCACGCGGTCGACCTCCTCGGTGAGGAAGTCGCGGACGGTGCGTTCGACCAAGTCCGGCTCCTGGTAGAGGTTGGCCGGGGGGCGCTCTGACTGCATCTTGGCGCTGATCTCCTCCCACTTCTTGAGCAGGATGTGGAGGTCGCGGACGAAGTAGCGGGCCTTCTTGCCCTCGCCGGCGGTGCGGACGATGACGCCCATGCCTTCCGGAATGGTGAGCTCGTTGATCAGCTGCTTCAGCCGCTTCCGCTCATGGATGTCCTCGATCTTGCGGGAAATGCCGCAGCCGTCGGAATACGGGGTGAGGATGAGGTAGCGGCCCGGAATGGAGAGGTTGGTCGTGGTCCGGGGGCCCTTGGTGCCGATGGGGCCCTTGGTGACCTGGATGACGATTTCGCTGCCCGGCGGGTAGAGGCTGGGGATGTCCTTGACGGTCGGCTCGCTGGTGCGGGGGGCGGCGTCCTTCTTCTTGTTGACGCGGACGACCTCGATGGACGAGTCGGCGGCGGCCGGGAGCATGTCCCAGTAGTGGAGGAACGCGTTCTTGGCGTAGCCGATGTCGACGAAGGCGGCCTTGAGGCCCGGGTCGAGGTTCTTGATCCGGCCCTTGTAGATGCCGCCGACCATGCGGTCGTCGGAGTGGCGTTCGATTTCGAACTTCTCGAGGCGGCCGTCGACGAGCAGCGCGACGCGCTTCTCGAGGGGCTCGGAGTTGATGATCAGCTCGCGGTAGGACGCCTTCTGTTTTTGGAAGACGCTGAGGATCTTCTGGAGCAGCGGGCGTTGCTTGGAGCGTTCGATGGCACCGTTCTTGAGGTCGGCGGAGTTGACCTGCGGCGGCTCGGTGACCGGTGGCGGATTCGTCAGCTCGGCGTCGAACTGTGCGGGATCAGTGGGATCGCCGTTGCCGGCGTCCGGGGCGGGGGAGTGCGATGACTCGCTCATGGTGGTGTGTGTCCTGGTTACGGACGGGGCACCCCCGGTCGGCAGTCGCAGTGCAGGAGATTCCGGCAAAGCGGTCGTTATCGATGCAGGACATCACACTCATGTGAAATCCTTGCGGAATCGATAGACGCTTTGGACCAGTCCTTGCAGCAAGCAGCAACTGAGAACGAAGGAGCCACCGTAGCTAATGAAGGGAAGTGGTATGCCCGTGATGGGCACCAGCCCGATGGTCATGGCGATGTTCACGAACACGTGCACCGCGAACAGCACGGTCACCCCGAGGGCGAGGAGTGTGCCGAAGCGGTCTCGGGAGAGACCGGCGATGCGGAGTCCATTGAACATCATTATCCCAAACAGGCCGAGAACCGTGAGGCTTCCCAAAAATCCTGATTCCTCGGCGATGACCGAGAAGATGAAATCGTTGTGCGCCACGGCCGGAGGCAGGTACCCCAACTGGGCCTGCGTGCCGCGCGTCCAACCTTTGCCCGACAGCCCGCCACTCCCCACGGAGATCAGCGACTGATTCAGATTCCACGCGTCCTTCGTCCCCGAGGGATCGATGGTTTCCGGGGCGGCGAACGTAAGGATGCGGTTCCGTTGGTAGTCCTTCAACGGGAACCACGTACGTTCCTCATAAGCCCCCTTGTCGCGGTGGAAATCCAGTTGGTGACCCTGCATGTACCGCACGTACGCATGGCTGTCCCAGGCCACCAGCCCCACGACGAGCAGGAAGACTCCCAGAGCACCCGCGAAGAAGCGGGTGGAGAGTTTCGAGACGTAGAGCATGGAGAAAACCATCGGCGGGAGCACGATCACCGACTTCAAGTCGGGTTGAAGCATGATAAGCAATACAGGCAAACCCACCGCAAGGGCCAATTTGCCGAGAACCCCCAGAGACTGACGCACCGAGCCCACGGGGGAACGGACGAGGATGCTGGCGCCGAAGAGCAGCACGCCGACCTTGGCGATTTCGGAGGGCTGGACGGCGAAAAACCCGAAATCCAGCCAGCGCTGTGCCCCGAAGCGCTCGGACCCGATTCCGGGAATCAGGACGAGGAGGAGGGGTACCAGGCACCCGAAGTAGAACAGGTGGGCCACGTTCAGCCAAAAACGGTAGTCGATGAGTGACACCGTGATGTACAGCGCCGCGCCTGCCCCAAGCCAGACCAGTTGCGAGACCCAGTTGTTCTGGGGGGTCGAGAACTGGGCGCTGTAGATGAAGATGACCCCAATCGCGCTGAGCAGGAGGATCGCCAGCGGCGAAAGCCAATCCCACCGACCGCGCGTCGTGGTTCGAAAAAGGCGCGTCAGGGCGAACGGGTTGGAGGTGATCACGGCCATCGGAAGGCAAACGCTCCCCGGCCTTTCCCGCAATCTCCTTCCCGCGCTCCGCGGCGGGCTCTGGCCCCCGCCGCGCCGTCGGTGGGTCCCGAGCGTCCCGCGCGATGTCGGGCGCGTCCCCGCGGTCCCGGTTCAGGGGTAAATACTTGTGATTTTTCATCGGCGGCACAGGCTTGCGCGTTCTGTGAGTGCCCGAGCCTCCGAGTTCGCAGTCCTGCTGGCCGTCCAAGATGACGGCTGGACCGTGCACTTCGGGGTGGCCGCCGTCGCGGGGCTCGTGATCGGTCTGGGGGTCTCGTGGGTGCTGACCCGCGGTGCCCGCCGGCTCGCCGCGACCAAGGCCGATCAGCTGGTCGAGGTCGCCCGCCGCGAGGCCGCCGTGGCCGCCGAGGAGGCCAAGCAGCGCGCCGAGGCGGACATCCAGCTGCGCCGCGCCGAGGCCAACCGCGAATTCGACCGCCGCGAGATCGAGGTCGATCTCAAGCTCCGCGAGCTGCGTTCCCACGAGGAGTCGCTGGTGATCCTCGACCGCCAGATGGAGCAGCGCGAGGAACGGCTCTCCCGCGAGACCGCCGCCGTCCGCCAGGCCCGCGATGCGATGCGGACGCTGTCCAAGTCGCTCCGCCGGCGCCTAGAGGGGCTGGCGTGCATGGACGGCGAGGAAATCCGCCGCCAGCTGCGCGCCGAGGTGCTTTCCGAGTGCGAGGATGAATTGCGGGCGCTCCGCCGCGAGGTACTGGAGCGCTCCGATCAGGAAGTCGCGAGCGAGGCCAAGCGGATCCTCATCGCCGCAATGCAGCGGCTGGCGTCCCGGCCCAACAACGATCTCACCGCCACCATCGTCCAGCTGCCCAGCGAGGAAATGAAGGGGCGCATCATCGGCCGCGAGGGACGCAACATCAAGGTGTTCGAGGCGGCGACGGGCGTGACGCTGCTGATCGACGAGTCGCCGCAGATGGTGCTGATCTCGTCGTTCGATCCGGTGCGCCGCGAGATCGCCCGCATCGCCCTGGAAGGGCTCGTGTTGGATGGCCGCATCCACCCGGCGAGCATCGAGGAATTCGTCAAGCGCGCGCAGGAAGACGTCGGTTTGCAGGCTCAACGCTCGGGTGATGAGGCAGTGCAGCGGCTCGGGATCAACGGCCTGCACCCCGATGTCGTGAAGCTCCTCGGGCGACTCAAGTTCCGGTTCAGCTACACGCAGAACGTCCTCGATCACTCGGTCGAGGTGGGGTTCCTCTGCTCGATCATTGCCAGCGAGGTGGGCCTCGACCCGAACATCGCCAAGCGCGCCGGGCTCCTGCACGATCTCGGCAAGGCGGTGGACGGAGAGTACGAGGGCAGCCACGCGCACATCGGCGCCGAATTCATCAAGCGGCACGGCGAGAATGCCATCGTGGTCAACGCGGTCGCCGCCCACCACGAGGAGGTGCCGCCGGAGTCGGTCTACGCCGGGCTCGTGATCCTTGCCGACACCGTCTCCGCGGCCCGGCCGGGCGCGCGGGCTGAGTCGATGACCAATTACCTGCAGCGCTTGGAGCGGCTCGAGCGTCTCGCTCTGTCGCTGGAGGGCGTGCAGCAGGCGTTTGCGATCCAGGCCGGCCGCGAGATCCGCGTGGTCGTGGCGCCGCAGGTGGTGTCCGACGAGCGCGCGCGCGAACTCGCCAAGACGCTGCGCAACCGGATCGAGGACGAACTGCAGTACCCGAGCACGATCAAGATCACGGTCATCCGCGAGTCGCGCTTCACTGAGACCGCGACCTGAGGGTTGGCGGCTGGGGCGCGAGCGTGGAGCCGAGTGGCCCCGCTGGTTCGCGCTTCCCGTCCGCGCGGGGTTGCCTCACTTTCCTTCCACCATGCCCGATCCGAAGATCCTCGAATTCTTCCCCAATCCCGCTCCGGCGCGGGACTTCGTCATCGAACACACGCACCATGAGTTCACCTCGGTGTGCCCGATGACGGGGCATCCGGACTTCGCCACGATCACGCTGCGGTACGTGGCGGATCGGCGCTGCGTCGAGCTCAAGTCGCTCAAGCTCTACTTCCACGCGTTCCGCAACGAAGGGATTTTCTTCGAGGCCGTGACCAATCGCATCTGCGACGACCTCGGACGCGCGTTGGAGCCGCGGCAGCTGACGGTGATCTCGCACTGGAAGGCCCGCGGCGGATTCACCTCGGTGGTCACGGCCGAGTGGTCTCCCGCCCGCAGCAAGGCCCCGCGACGGAAGGCGAAGGCCCCGCGCAAGGCCCGCGCCTAGGCGGCAGGGCGGGGGTTGAGTGCCGCGACGACGGCGGCGTGCAGCTCGGGTCCGGCGGCGATGGTGGAGGAGGCCGGGTAGGCGGGGCCGCCCTGCCAGTCCGAGATCACGCCTCCGGCGCCGCGGATCACCGGTACCAGTGCGGCGATGTCCCAAGGATTCATGATCGGGTCGAGCATCAGGTCCGCGAAGCCGGAGGCGACGAGCAGGTAGCCGTAGCAGTCGCCCCATGTGCGACTCAGGCGCACGCGTTGCTGCAATGCGGCGAAGGCTGCGCCATCCTGGTAACGCGCGGGATTGAGCGGGTCGCTGGTGAGCAGCGTCGCGTCTTCCAAGCGCGAGCACGGGCGCAGGCGCACGGTCCGGCCGTTGAGTTGCGTGTGCTGGCCGTCGCCGATCATGAGCTGGCGAAGGATCGGTTGGTGGATCACACCGAGGACAGGCAGTCCCTGGTGGAGCAGCGCGATGAGCGTGCCGAAGAGCGGGCACGCGGTCATGAACGACTTGGTACCGTCGATTGGATCGAGGACCCAGACCCACTCGGCGTCGGGGCGGTCGCTCCCGAATTCCTCGCCGATGATGCCGTGCGACGGGAAGGCGCGCTGGATGCGGTCGCGCATCCGCTCCTCGGCTCCGCGGTCGGCGACGGTGACGGGCGTCTGGTCGGACTTCAGCTCGATCGCGAGATCGCTCGCGCCGAAGTACGGCCGAATGAACTCGCCGCTGGACTCCGCCAGCTCGAGTGCCAGTCGTCGGTAGGCGTCGGGGATCATGCTGGGAGGAAGGCATTGCTTTTGCCGGGAATCGACTCTCATTTTCGGCAACTCCTGCACCCGGCATGTCGTGGACCGAACACCCCATCCACTTCCTCGACTTCGAGGGTAGCCGCGCCAGCGGGGTGCTGGAATACGGGGTGGCGGTGCTGCAGCGCGGCGCGATCATTGAGACGCACACGCGGGTCTGCCGGGCGATCGGCCGGGTCAGCGACGCCGATGCCGCGGTGCATGGGCTCCGCGAGGCGGAGGTGGCGTCGGCGGCGCCGTTTGCGGACGAGTGGGACCGCTTCGCGGACCTGCGGGAACGCGGGCCGTTCGCGGCGCACTACGCGGGCGTTGAGAATGCGCTGCTCAAGGCGGCATGGCCGTACCCGCGGGCGTCGGCGGACTTCGCTCGGCCGGGCGAGACCGTGATCGAGTGGGGCCCGTGGATCGACACGGCCGCCCTGTACCGGCAGCTTTATCCGGCGGTGGGAACCGGCCGCCTTGAGGCGCTGGTCGTCGCGGCCGGCGTGCAGGGGCAGCTCGACGCCCTGGCTGCGCAGCATTGCCCGCCGACGCGGCGGCGCTATCACGCGGCGCTCTACGATGCCTTGGCGGGCGCCTTGCTCCTCGCCGTGCTCGGCCGCGATCCGGCGGTCGCGGCGCTCTCGCTGCCTCAGTTGCTTGCGCTCAGCGCGCTCGATCCCGAGCGCCGCGACGACCTGCTGCAACGCGAGTTGTTCTGACGCCGGTGGAAGGAGATCCGGCGGCGGGAGTGCCGCGCGGGCGACCGTCAGCCCGGCGCTGGGGACTTCGGCGCGGCGGCGCGGATCGCGGCGTGCGGGGCGAAGCGGTGGAGCAGCGTCGGCAGCGAGACCTCGGCGAGGGAACCGACGCGCCAGTCCACGTGATCGAAGATATGGTGGGCGGTCGAGGGATTGGGTGCGACCACGCACCAGAGCCCGGCGCGTTTGGCGGCGAGCGAGCCGGTGTGGGAGTCTTCGAATGCCACCGCCTCGTGGGCGCGCAGGCCGAGATGGCGGAGCGCGAGGCGGTAAAGATCCGGCTCGGGCTTCGGGGCTTTCACGTCGTCGCGGCAGGCGAGCGCGTGGAAGCGCGGCAGCAGCCCGAGACGGCCGAGGTGCTTCTCGCAGTGTGCGTGATCGGAGTTGGAGGCCAGCGCGATCGGCCAGCCCTCGGCGGCTGCCGCGTCCATCAATTCGATCACGCCCGGAAGGATCGGCTGGGCGAGCGTGCGGCGACGGCGGTGGTGCGTGAGCTGCTCCTCGAGTTCGCCGCGATCGGCGTCGGCACCGAAGGCGCGCCACGGATCAAAGGCGTAGTTGGCGTGGCCCACGCTGCGGATGAAGAGATCGCGCTCGAACGGCAGCCCGTGGGCCGCGTGCACGTCGGCGAACGCATCGATCAACGGCGTTTCCGTGTCGAGGATCAGACCATCGAAGTCGAAGACGAGGGCGCGTGGCATGACGGGGTTCCAACGAATCAGAACCCCGGCGGGACGCAACGGCGTCGGCGCGCTAATTTTCTGGCGACAACGGCGTCGGCGCGCTGCAGCGTGCAGGGCGGTGCTCGCCCTCCCTTCCGACCCTTTCCTGCCCGCGCGGCGCGACGCCGCTGAGTCGCGACGCGACGCGCTGCGGACCGCGGCGGCGCGGACGCGGGCACCGACACGGACGCACGCATCCGAACACGAACAGGCCCACGCTCGGGCTCGTGCACCGTTCGCCGCGGGAGCGCGCGCTGTCGTCAGCGGTGCGCCCGGCCCCGCGTCCTCCGGCATCCTGCAGTCCGTGGCTTCCGCCTGGGGTCGGTGGTGTGCTGCGGTGAGCTGGGCGCGTCTGCGGACCGCGCGGATCGCGGCAACCACGCGACCCGCGATGCGGCTGGCGTGGCGACTCGGGGTGGCGACCTTCGTCTTGGGAGGTGGAGTCCTCACGGGTCGGGCGTATGCTTCCGAAACGGCATCCGCGGCCGTGTCGGTGGCGGCGACCAGATCGCCTGCGCCGGCCCCGGTGGCGGGATGGCCGCGGCGGGTGGACGATGCGCTGGGGCGATCGGTGAGCGTGAACGCACGGCCGGTGCGCATCGTGTCGCTGACCCCGGGTAACACGGAGATTCTTTTTGCGATCGGGGCCGGTGACCGGATCGTGGGCGTGACCGCGTGGTGCAACACGCCCGAGGCGGCGCGGGTGCTGCCGAAAGTCGGCGGATTCGCGGCGACGACAGTGAACCTCGAGGCGATCGTCGCGCTGCGGCCGGATCTCGTCGTGGCCGGCGACGAGGCGCACCGCCTCGTCGTGGAGACCCTGGCGGGCCTCGGCATCCCCGCCATGGCGGTCAAGGTGCGGGACTTCGCGGGGCTGTTCGCGCTGATGCGGCAGCTTGGGACGGTGACCGATACGGCGGACGTGGCGGAGCGCGTCGTGCGAGGCCTCGAGGACCGCGTCGCGGCGGTGGCGACGCGGACGGCGGCGATCCCGCGCGAGCAGCGGCCGCGGGTTTACTGGGAAGTCTTTGATGCGCCCCTGATGACGGCGGGGCGGGGCAGCATGCTCGGGCGGCTGATCGAATTGGCCGGAGGCGAGAACCTCTTCGCCGACCTCCGCGAAGAGTATCCACAAATTGGAACAGAAGCGGTGGTCACGCGGGACCCGCAAGTGATCCTCGGCGCGGACATGGCGGCGACTGGGGCGGGGGCACTGACGGTGGAGCGGCTGCGGGAACGGCCCGGCTGGGCGGGTCTGACGGCGGTGCGGACGGGCCGCGTGGTGGCGTTGCCGGCGGATCCCGTGTCGCGGCCCGGGCCCCGCCTCGTCGACGCGCTGGAACAGGTGGAAGTGCTCCTGCGGGCGGACCTCCGCGGTGTCGTGCCGGTGGAGGTGAAACGATGAAGCCGGACGCGGAGTCGGGAGGAACCGGCCGGGCAGGGCGGACTACGCCCGTTTCTGCGTCCGCAGCCATGGGTGAGACCGGTGCGGCGCCGCGGCGATCGGGTGGTGGCGTGGTGGTGGCGTCGTCGCGCGAGTGCGGCGCGCCCCTGCGCGCGGCCCGTGGCTCCGCGCGGTCGGCGGGGCAAGGTCTGATGCTGCTCGGCGTGATCCTTCTGGTGAGTGCGTGGGCGAGCCTCAGTTTGGGATCGCGGATCCTTGGTCCGCTGGAGGTGTGGCGGGCGCTGGTTGGTGATGCGGCGGGTGATCCCCTGACGCGGGTCATCGTGTGGGAGTTGCGCCTGCCTCGGACCCTGCTGGCGGCGATGGTCGGGGCGGCGCTGGCGATGGCTGGGGCGGCGTTTCAGGCACTCTTCCGGAACGCGTTGGCGGACCCCTACATCATAGGCGCCTCGAGTGGGGCGGCGCTTGGGGCGACCCTGGCGATGACGTTTGGGTGGTCGGTCGGAATGGCGGGATTTGGCCCCTTGCCTCTGGCGGCGTTTCTGGGGGCGCTCGGTGCGGTGCTGGTCACCCTGCTCCTCGCGGAAGGGGCGGGGGCGGAGGCGGGATCGGTGGCATCGCTCCTGTTGGCTGGCACGGCGCTGGGGGCGATGCTCTCGGCGGCGGTCTCGTTCCTGCTCGTGTGGCGGGACCAGCCCTGGTTTCAGGTCTTCAACTGGCTCCTCGGCAGCTTCTCGGGGCGCACGTGGGTGCAGGTGGACGTAGGTTGGCCGTACCTGGCCGTGAGTGCGCTGGCGCTCTGGCTGGCGTCGCGGCCGCTGGATGCGCTGGCCGGTGGGGATGCGGTGGCGCAGAGCCTGGGGTTGGCGGTGCGGCCCGCTCGTTTGGGAGTGATTGCGGCGGCGACGCTGGCGGTGGCCGTGGCGGTCGCGGTGAGCGGCATCATTGGCTTCGTCGGATTGATTGCGCCGCATGCGGCCCGGCGACTGTTCGGGGCGGGGCATCGCCGCCTCCTGCCGGCGAGCGGGCTGCTCGGAGCGATCCTGCTCGTGTGGGCGGACCTCGGTGCGCGCACGGTGCTCGCGCCGGTGGAGATTCCGGTGGGGATCCTGACCGCAGTGATTGGCGGCCCGTTCTTTCTGGTGCTCCTGCGCCGACGTGGGGGACGCATCGCATGAGTGCCGTGTTGCGCGTGGCGGAACTCGCGTGCGGGTATGGCGAGACGCGGATCCTGTCCGGCCTCTCGCTCGAGGTGGCTCCGGGCGAAGTGCTGGCCTTGATCGGCCCGAACGGCTCGGGCAAGACGACGCTCCTGCACACACTCGCGGGCCTGTTGCCGCCGCAGGCCGGGGACGTCGCGTGGGACGGGCGATCGCTGCTCGCGCTGGGGCGGCGGGAGCGGGCGCGCGTGGTGGCTCTGGCGCCGCAGCGCGCGGAGGAAGCGGCGTGGCCGCTGACGGTGCGGGAGGCGGTGGCGCTGGGCCGGGCGCCGCATCGGGGATGGTTCCGTCCCCTGACGGCCGCGGATGACGCCGTGGTGGAGCGGTCGATGGAGCGCCTTGGGGTGGCGGATTTGTCCCAGCGCCTCCTGCCGACCCTCTCCGGCGGTGAACTTCGCCGCGTGCTGCTCGCGCGGGCGCTGGCGCAGAGCCCACGCGTGTTGCTGCTGGATGAACCCGCGAGCTTCCTGGACCTCCATTACCAAGCGGAACTCCTCGGAATCGTGCGACGCCTGGCTCTCGAGGAGCGCGTGGCGGTGGTCCTGACCGTGCACGACCTCGCGCTGGTGGCGGCGGTGGCGGACCGTGTCGCGCTGCTCGCCGACGGGCGGCTGCAGGGTGTCGGCACGCCTGGGGAGATCCTGTCTGCCGAGCGACTTGTGCCCGTGTTCGGGCCGCACCTGGAAGTCTTGGCGCATCCCCGCAGCGGCGGGCCCTTGGTGCTCCCGCGGTTGCCCGGAGTGCGGTGAACCGGGGCTAAATCCAGTTTCTCCGGCGGAGGTAGAACAGGATCGCGACGGTGCCGCTGAGCGTGAGTGCCCAGGCGCCCAGGTAGCCGAAGCGCGAGGAAAGCTCGGGCATGCGCTCGAAGTTCATGCCCCACCAACTGCTGACCAGCGTGACCGGGATCGTGAGTGCGGTGATCGCGGTGATCACCCGGATGCCGGTGTTGGCCTCGTGGTTGGACTTGTTCAGGTAGACGCGGAACGAAAGGATCAGTTGATCGGCCCATGCGCTGGCCTGCGTCTCGATCCGGCTGAGATCCTCGGTGAGATCGCGCAAGTACGGCACGATGACGGGGCGGATGAGCTTGATCGTGCCGCTTGAGAGCGACGCGGCGATTTCGCGTTGCGGGCGGACGATTTGCCGCAGCGCGGAGAATCGCTTGCGCAGCCCGGCCACGCGTGGAAACAGCTTGGCGGCGGGCATGTCGCGGAGGACGCCCTCTTCGATCTCCTCCAAGTCGCGGCGCAGTGCGGTGAGCACGGGCTGATAGGCCTCGACCATCAGATCCAGCAGCGTGTGCGCGAAGCGATCCGGCCCGCGGACGGGGGTGGACGGGTTGCGCAGGCAGCGATCGATGGCCGTCTGCACGGGGCGGAGCGGCTTGCGGTGGAAGCTGACGAGGAAATTCCGGCCGATGAACAGGTCGATCTCGGTCGTGCTGAAACGCTGGGTTTGCGCATCGTCGACCGCGTGCATCACGAGGTAGAGGTAGTCCTCGTATTCCTCCAGCTTGGGAAACGGGGAATCGGTGACGCAGTCCTCGATGGCCAGCGGGTGGAAGCCGAAGGTGGTTTCGAGCACCAGCTTGATCTCTTCCTCGGAGGGACCACAGAGATCGACCCACAGCATGACCCCGGGCTCGTGGCGCAGCGTGGCCAGCGTGTCGGGCGACGGATTGTGTGCGGCGAGACGCGTGTCGCGGTAGACGAGCGTGGTGATCATGTCTGATTCCGGGGGGCCGCGGGCGGGATGTCGGACGGAAGTGGGATCAGATCCAGCGGCGGCGCTTGCACCAGCGCCACATCACGAAGGTCATGCAGACGGTCACGGCGGCGGCGATGGGGTAGGCGTAGGGTGTCCGCAGTTCCGGGATGCTGGCGAAGTTCATGCCGTACCACGACGAGATCACGCTGGCGGGCAGGCTGATGGCGGTGAGTGCGGTGAGCGCCTTGATCCCCTCGTTGGCTTGGAAGCCGGACTTGTTGAGGAAAAGCTCGAATGAAATCAGCAGGCGATCCGCGAACGAAGCGGCGGTCTCGTCGATGCGGATGAGGTTATCGCGCAGATCGCGGAAGTAGGGCAGCATCACGGTCCGGATCATCTTGGATTCCCCGCGGGCGAGACGGGAGATCATCTCGCGTTGCGGCCGGATGATTTCCCGCAGGTGGGCGATCTCGCCGCGCACCTCGATCAGCTGGTTGGTCAGCTTGGTGTTGCGCGGCGAAAGCACCTGTTCCTCCAGTTCCTCCAGCTCGCCGCGGAGCTCGTCGGTCACGGGGATGAACAAGTCGACCACGGAGTCCATCAGCAGGTGGGCGAGCCGGTCCGGGCCGCGGGCGAAGACCCCGGTGGACTTGATGCAGCGCTCCTTCGTGGCGGCGATGGATTTGAGCGGGGCGACGTGGTAGGTGACGAGGAAGTCCTTGCCGAGGAACAGATCGAGCTCGGTGGTGTTGAACTTTTCCGTGCGCGTGAAGTCGACCGCGTGGGTCACGAGGAAGAGATAGTCGTCGTAATCCTCGGACTTGGGCAGGGAGTTCGGCGTGCGGCAGTCCTCAATGGCGAGTGGGTGGAATTGGAAGACCCCTTCGAGGATCTGTTTCACCTCCTCGGCGGTGGGGTTCTCCAGATCGACCCACAGCGTGAGCCCCTTGTCGGCCCGCACGATGCGCAAGGCCTCCAGCTCGAGGTCGCGGCCGACGAGCTTTCCGTCGCTGAAGACGAACGAGTGGATCATGCGCGGAAGGATCGTGGAGGGCCGTCGGGCCGAGGCAAGCGCGGGCCTGACCCTGATCCCGAGCCGCTTTTTGGGGTAAAGGGCGGGGCCCTCAACGGCTCCGACCGCTCGATTTGAGTGGACAGGAGCGCATGCGTAACGCGTTGGCAGGGAAAATGGTGAAACCGTTTGACCGATTTTCCTTCCCGCACTACCCGTAGTGGCCTCGTTTTTTGAGTCACACTACAGGTTGTGGTTGGCAAGGTGTGGATAACTTCCAACATCTTTTCATGGCCGGACACCCTCCGGCCGCTGAAATGACCCTTCTCGGGTCCTCTTTCGGATCGCAGTCCTCTCTCCCTCGTTCTCACACCTCCCTCCCCCCGGTTCTCTCGATGCAAAAGTCATTCTCCGTCGGTTCGAAGACATTCCTCCTGGATCAAGCAAAGGCCGAGGAGGCCTTTGCCGCGAAGCGCGTCATCAATGGTCGTGAGACCATGACCTTCAACCTCCTGCCGCTGAAGTATCAGTGGGCCTACGACCTGTACCGGAAGATGAAGGCGAACCACTGGGAGCCGGAGGACATCCCGATGGGCAAGGACATTGAGCAGTGGCGCGACCAGAAGCACGTCAGTGACGTCGAGCGCTGGATCATCCGGATGGGCATCGGCTACTTCTCCGCTGCCGAGGGCATCGTCGGCGACAACATCCAGCACGTGGTGCGGGAGTTGGTGACGGCGCCGGAGCTGAAGCTGGTCCTCGGTCGGCATGCGCACGAGGAGAACATCCACGCGGACTCGCTCCTGTACATGATCTCGTCGCTCGGCATCAACCCGCACGAGTGCGAGGCGATGTTCGAGGACGTGCAGACGATCGTGCGGAAGAATGAGTTTGTCACGCGCATCTCCCGCGACCTCCGTCGCGACCTCGACCTGACCCGTTCCGAGAACAAGCGACTGCTCGCGAAGAACATCTTCGTCTTCGGCCAGTGCATGGAAGGCACGCAGTTCTACGGCCTCTTCGGCATGGTGCTCTCGCTGTATCGGCAGAACAAATTCCCGGGCATCGGGCAGATGTTCCGCTACACCCTACGCGACGAGAGCAATCACATCGAAGTCTTCCGTAATCTCTTCATGGATCTGGTGGAAGAGAACCGCGAGATCTGGACGGCTGAATTCAAGGAAGAACTACGGTCCACGATGGCGGAGGCGGTGCAGCTCGAAAAGGAGTTCATCCGCGACTGCCTGCCGGTGAACGCGGTCGGCCTCGCGGTGGACGAGTTCCTCCTCTACATCGATTACATCGCGGATCGACGCCTGGAAGGCGTTGGCCTCGCGCCCCTGAGCCCTGGCGTGAAGAACCCCCTGCCGTGGCTGGCGGAGATGATGGACATTAAGAAGGAGCAGAACTTCTTCGAAGGCCGCGTCACCGAATACCAAAAAGCGTCCGCTCTGGAGGTCGCCCACGACGACGAACTCTGATCGCCATCGATTGGCGTCAGGCCTCTAACCTGAGGCTCGGCGACGGAAGAGGCGGGGTTACTGAGAACGAGACTCACCACAATGGGTTGTGGTTCTGCGGTCAGCGGAACCCAACCGCTGGTGAAATTTTGCGATTCTTTTAGCCTTCAGCTTGACGCCTGTTTCGCTGCGCGACTGAGTTTTGCGCGTTCTTCGAAAGATCGACGGATGGTTCCCTGACGACGTTTTTCCTCCTCCTCCCGCCCACGCCATCTGTGCTTCTTCACCCCCGGCTTCACGGCCGGTTTTGCTTCCCGCTGTTACCCCGTCCCTTCTGACCTGATCTCTCGGCTGACTCTCCTGATACCCCGCAGGAAACGGTTTAGCCGCCGCTCCTGCTTCGTCGTCTCTCGTTCCGTTCCTTTCCCTCCTGTCTTTTCCGTTTCCTGTTGGTCCTGAATCCCTCCGGATGAATCCCTCCCTTTCGCACGACCTCGCGCTCAAGCGCACCGTTCACACCCCCGTTGAGAAAAAGCCGCACTTTGCGTGGCGCGACCTGTTGACCGGTGAGTCGCTGGCGGTGCCGGCGATCACGCTCCTCTGCCCGCACGGCGAGGAACGCTTTGATGCGAGTGAAGTGGCGGACACGCTGGGCAAGGCGCTGACCAACGTGCTGTTGGCGAAGGGCGAGCGGGACATCTTCACGGCGGAGAACCGGGCTTGGGTGGTGAACATCGTCCGCGAACTCGTCGGCACGCTTTCGGATCAGGCCCGCCGCCAGTCGCCGTTGCGGCTGTCGCTCAACGGTCTCTACGAGCTGATTGAGAAGACGTTGGTCGACAACAATGCCTACGACGTCGCGAAGAGCCTGCTGCTGAATCGCAGCCACAAGCTCGCGATTGAGCGCCCGTCGTCGGCGACGAGCCACATTCGCGTGATCCGCCGCAATCACCAGGTGGTGCCGTTCGTTGAGCAGAAGATCGAGATTGCGGTGCGCAAGTCGTTCCTGTCGCTGCGGCGCGACTCCGCGCCGGCCGTGGGCATCACCCAGGCGGTCGCGGCCCGGGTGCATGCGTCGAAGCAGACGTTCGTCCACATTGAGGAGATTCAGGACATGGTGCAGGAGGAGCTGATGAAGGCGGGCCACTTCAAAGTGGCGGAGGCCTACATCCTCTATCGGGCGGAGCGGGCGGTGACTCGCGATACCGGCGCCCCCACGGGTGCCGCGGCGGAGGCTGGCGAGGTGCCAGCGGCGCCGGCGGCCGGCCAGGAGACGATGGTCGTGGTCAAGCGCGCCAATGGAGAGACCTATTTCTGGGACGCGATCGACCTGCGCAAGCGCATCGAGTTCGCGCGCATCGGCCTGGATCTTTGCCTGACCAACGAGCAGATCGAAGCTGAGCTGCGCCGTTCCGTCTTCGACCAGATCTCGCAGCGCGACCTCGACGCGACGATCATCCTCAATTCCAAGACGCTGATCGAGCGCGACGCGGACTTTGCGAAGTTCGCCGGCCGCATCCAGCTCACCTACATCTACGAGGAAGTCCTCGGTTGGGACATCGTGCGCGATGGCATCGGTGCGCTCCGGGCGGCCCACCAGCGCGCGTTCCGCAAGTACCTCGAACACGGCGTCGCGATCAAGCGGCTCAACCCGCGCCTCCTCGAGCTCGACCTTGAGAAGCTCGGAGCCTCGCTCGATCCGTCCGCCGACCTCGAGTTCGACTTCCTCGGCATCCAGACGCTCTACGATCGCTACCTCATCATCGACAAGACGCGGAAGCCGTCGCGTCGCATCGAGACGCCCCAGTTCTTCTGGATGCGCGTGAGCATGGGACTGTTCATCGACGAGGCGGCCGGCGCCCGCGAGGAGCGCATCTGCGGACTTTACGACCTCTACAAGAACCGCCGCTTCTGCAGTTCGACGCCGACGCTCTTCAATTCGGGCACGCTGCATTCCCAGCTCTCCTCCTGCTACCTCTACTACGTCGACGATTCGCTGGAGGGCATCATGTACCGCGGCATCGCGGAGAACGCCCAGCTCTCGAAGTGGGCGGGCGGCCTCGGCGGTTCGTGGACCGCGGTGCGCGGCACCGGTGCCTACATCGGCGGCACCAACGGCGAGTCGCAGGGCGTGATCCCGTTCCTCAAGCTGCACAACGACCAGCTCGTCGCGGTCAATCAAGGCGGCAAGCGCAAGGGCTCCGGCTGCGCCTACCTCGAGACGTGGCACAACGACATCTTTGAATTCCTCGAGCTGCGCAAGAATACGGGCGATGACCGCCGGCGCACGCACGACATGAACACGGCGAACTGGATTCCCGACTTGTTCATGAAGCGCATGGAGGCCCGCGGCTCCTGGACGCTGTTCCGCTCGAACGAGGTCAAGGATCTCCACGATCTCTACGGCCGCCGTTTCGAGGAGGCCTACCTCCGTTACGAAAAGCTCGCCGAGGAAGGGAAGCTCTTTGGCCAGAAGATCGAGGCGCTCGAACTGTGGAAGCGGATGCTCTCGATGCTCTTCGAGACCGGCCATCCTTGGATCACCTTCAAGGACGCCTGCAATATCCGCTCGCCGCAGGACCACGCGGGCGTGATCCACTCGTCGAACCTCTGCACCGAGATCACGCTGAACACGTCGAACGACGAGACCGCGGTCTGCAATCTGGGCTCGGTCATCCTCGAGACGCACTTGCTGCCCGATGGCTCGCTCGATCACGCCAAGCTGCGCGAGACGATCCGCCTCGCGGTCCGCGCACTCGACAACGTCATCGACATCAATTTCTACCCGACCAAGGCCGCGGAGACGTCGAATCGCCGCCACCGGCCGATCGGTCTCGGCGTCATGGGCCTTGCCCACGCGCTCTACCTGCGCGGCCATGCCTTCGCGTCCGATGAAGCCGTCGCCTTCAACGATGAGGCCATGGAGGCGATCGCGTACTACGCCTACGAAGCGTCGTCCGATCTCGCCGCGGAGCGCGGCACGTACTCGTCCTACAAGGGTTCGAAGTGGGACCGTGGCCTGCTGCCGCAGGACACCATCGACCTCCTCGAGCAGGAACGCGGCGTCGCCGTCGAGGTGCCGCGCGGCGGCTTGCTCGACTGGACCCCGCTGCGCGCCAAGATCGCCGCCCAGGGCATGCGCAACAGCAACGTCCTCGCCATCGCCCCGACCGCCACGATCTCGAACATCACCGCGACGTCGCCCTGCATTGAGCCGACGTACAAGAACCTGTTCGTGAAATCGAACCTCTCGGGCGAGTTCATCGTGCTGAATCCGTTCCTCGTGAAGGACCTCAAGTCCCGCGGGCTCTGGAATCAGGAGATGATCGACAACCTGAAGTACTTCGACGGCGAGCTGAAGGACATTGAGGCCGTGCCGGCGGACCTGAAGGCGAAGTACCTGACGGCGTTCGACATCGACCCGAAGTGGGTCGTCGACGCGGCCGCCCGGCGCCAGAAGTGGATCGATCAGGCGCAGAGCGTGAACCTGTGGTTGCGGACTCCGGACCTGAAGAGCCTGAGTCACATGTACCGCCACGCGTGGCATGCCGGCCTCAAGACGACGTACTACCTTCGGACGCTCGGTGCCTCGAACATTGAGAAGGCGACCGTCGCTTCGAAGAAGGAAGTCCGCATCGGTGCCGGCACCTCCGCCTCCGAACCGACCGCGGTTTCCGCCGCTCCCGCTGCCGCCGCTCCGGCCGCTGCGGCCGAGGCCGCAGGGTCCAAGCGCACCTATACCGCCGAGCAAAAGCTGGCCTGCAGCATCGAAGCGATGCGCAACGGCGGCGAATGCGAGGCTTGCCAGTAGGCCGCGGGACTGGCCACGTCCTTGCTTCTTCCCCGCCCCGAGGCGGGACCCGTGCGGCGCCCGAGTTCGGGCGCCGCCGCGTTTTGGACCGGGATTGACCGGCTCCGTCTTTTCAACAGGTTGTCCCCATGGACTGGAGACCGGCGTTTTCCCTTGGCCTGTTTCTGAGCGGGAGCGGCCTCGCGCTCGCGGCGGCGGATTGGACGGCGACCGAATCCCGGCCCAATGCCTTGGGCGAACGCAAGACGGTGGTCCGGGACACGTCCGGCCGCACGGTGGGAACCATCGTTGCGCGCCCCGCCAACGCCTTGGGCGAGGTGCGCGCCGAGGTCCGTGATGTTTCCGGCCGTCGCGTCGGGGAGTTACTTACCCGGAAGCCCAACGCTCTCGGCGAGACCCGGACGGAAGTGCGCGACCTCCGCGGCCGCCGGGTCGGCGATGCGGTCTCCCGTTCGCCGAATGCGCTGGGCGAGACGCGAACGGTCTTTCGTGATCCCAACGGCCGTGAGACCGGGCGGGCGACGACGCGGGCGCCGAACGCGCTGGGTGACCGCAAGACCGTGATCAACGGTCAGCTTCCGCTGCTGTCCGACCCCTCGGGCAAAGCTCGACCCTGAGTCGGCGCGGCACCGGGCGCGTTCGCGCTCGGGGTGGGGGAGCGCGGCTCCCGGACGACGAAGAGAAACCCCGCAGTGGCCACGACGGCGAGGACGAGGTTGGCGGTGAAGATCGCTGGGTAGCTGCCGGTGGCGTCGATGACGGCGCCGCAGAGAGCTGAGCCGGCGACGACGAAGCTGATGACCATCACGTTCCCGACTGCGATCAGGCGACTGGCTGGAACACCTGGGCAGAGCTCGGCGCTGAGATTCGCGAGTACGGCGGCGGCCGCGAACGGGCAGGCGGCGTAGAGCGTGAACGCCACGTACCAGACCCGAAGGCTGTCGCTGACGAGGCACAGCAGGAAGGAGCTGGTGAGCAGAAGACCGCAGACCACCCCGACCAGACGGAACCCGCAGCGGTCCGCCAATCGCCCCAGCAGCGGCCCCGAGACCGTCAGTGCCACCAAGTACAGCGGAACAAACAGTCCCAGCTCGCGTGCGGAGGCGCCCAGTTCGGCGCGCGCGCCAGCGACCATGAAGGGCGCGTTGGTCGAGGCGACCACGAGGAGCGTGTAGAAGAACATGAAGCTCCGGTAGCGGGCGTCGCGCCAGCGCTCGTGCACCAGTGCGACGACGTGGGCGAGGAGTGAGCCCTGGGGTCGGTGCTCCGTGAGCAGGTGCACGGGATGCACGTGGTCGCGCATCCGCAGCAGGATCAGGCAGGAGAGGAAGTAGAGGACCGAGCCGATCGTGAAGCTGATGCGGTAATTGAGCGGCGTATCCCAGCGCTGCAGCAGCCACGCGGCGACTCCACTGACCGCGAGGCCGGAGATCCCGGCTCCCACGGCACGCCAACCGAACAACTCACCGCGTCGATCCTCCGGCGTGTTGTCGGTGATGATCTCCCACATCAGGGAGTTCAGCGCGCAGGGTATCCCCAGAAACACCAGCATGGCCGCGGTGTAGAGACTCGCGTGGACGCCTGCGGTCCACGTCTCGCCCCAGATTGCCGCCGCGGCCGAATACGCGAGCAACGGCAGCATGCATCCCATGATGGGCAGCACGACGATGCGGAGCCGATCGGCGGGACGCACGAAATAGCCGACGAGCAGCTGCGTCGCGGAGAAGAGCGGCGGAAAGGCGAGGATCAGTCCCACCAGCAACTGCGGCGCGTTCAGCGTGGCGAGGTAGGCTGGAGCGAACGTCGAGTAGAGTGCGAACGGGGCACCGAGGCCCCAGAGGAATTCCCAACCCGCGAAAACCGTGCGATTGCGGCGGTAGTCGGCTGCGACCGACGCCCGATGCGCATCGGGGCCGCCGGGGATCCGACTGGCCAGACCCGGGAGAAGCCTCGCCCGGCCCGCCGGTGCCGACTCAGTGGTTGAGGGCTGCACGATCCGCCTCCGTCATGTCCTGTGGCCGAGGCTGAGGGCGCCACGGCAGCTTCAGGAAGACCATCGCGGTGGTCGCAATCAGGAGCAGCAAGGCCGCGATGAAACTCGCGCGCAGCCCCCAGTTATCCGAGATGAAGCCATAGCCCACGGGAGCGAGGCCGACCAAGGCGGAGATGAGCATCAAGAAGGAGATGTTGCGCCGGACCTGCGAGCGGGGCGAGCACTGGGCGGGGTAATTGACGTAGTACACCCCGAAGAGCTCGCCGGCGCCGTTGATGCCGAACGCCAACAGGAACCAATAGCCGGGCGCAAACAGCACCCACAGGACCCCGAGCATGAGCAGCCCCGCGGTGACCAGCAGTGGTACCTTCGGGTTGGTGCGGACCAGCAGCCAGCCGAGGAGGAAGCCCGCGAGGATCTTGAAGGAGAAGCGAAGGGCGAGCTGGTAGCCCGCCAAGTTTTCCGCCATCTGACCGACCGCCTCCTTCGTGAAGATGCTCATGTTGATCTGCACGAGGTTGCCCGCGTACATGAGCAGGTACGCGAGGCAGGCGATGAGCAGGATCGGGTAGCCGAGGACGGCGCGGAAGCCACCGACGATGCCATCCTGGAACGACTGCCGCGGCGGCTCCTGCGTCGGCACGGGAATCCGGTAGCGCGTGATCAACCATGCGGAAACGATCGTGCACCCGGCGCTGATCGTGAAGAGCAGCGCGTAGCTGTACGGGTAGACGGGGGCCCACGCCTCGGGCAGGTGGAAGTCGAAGATCTTGCCGTCCATCAGCAACTGGGCGCCGAGGGAGCCGAGGACGGCGAAGGCCGGACCTACGCCGAAGGCTAGACCAAGGGCCCGGCCACGGAGCTTCCGCGATACGCCTCGATCCAGCACTTCCCATCCCAGCACGCCGATCAGCGGCACCGAGATGCCCACCATGGCGGCGTGGATCACCAACGCCGTGACGATCGCGGCCGTGCCCGGCTGGACGACGATCACCGCGGCGACCATCAATCCAGCTGCCGCCATCAGCAGGTAGGCTCCCGAGAGCAGCCGCTTCAGCAGGCGCGCCTGCGGAAACAGCCACGCGATCACCACCGTCGTCCACGCCATGGCGAGGTAGACGGTGCTCGGCAGGTTCGCGATCGTGTCCGACGTCTCGAGCCGCTTGCAGAGGCTCGCCTGCATAAAGCCGATGTAGAGCGCGGGAGCCGCAAAGTACGCGATCGAAATCTGGGCCGCGTAGATCAGAGTGTTGCGCCGCTGGTCGCGCTCGGACGGCAGGCCGAAATCTCCGGCTCCCGCCGGGGTGGGGGTGGCCGGATTCGAGCTCGCCATGACGGGATGGGGGTGGGGTTGAACCGACCGAGTCGGACCACGCGAGATCCGGAATCGCTCTGCCGTTGTATACACCGTGCGACTCCGGCATACCGCTCGTCAACCGCGAATCGGCATGATTATTGACAGCCACGCCTATTGTTTCACGGCGCCGGATACGCCGGCGGGCCATCCGTCGGCGGAGGCGCACCTCGCGCTCTGGCAGGTGCAGACGGCGTTGCATCACCAGCCGGCGTTCCGGACGCGCGACCGCCAGCGTGGTGACTCCCGGCGGCTGCTGGCGCCCGCCCCGGAAGATCCGCTCCGGCTGGCGGCGGGGATGAACTTCCGGGTGGATCCGGTGCTGAACCGCCTGACGTGGACGGTGGAGGGGGAGGATTACGCGAAGCAGCAGTTCCCGCCGAACGTCGTGGCCTTCTCGGCGGGTGCGTTGGTGGCGGAGATGGATCACGCTGACGTGGACTGGGCGTTGCTGCACACGGACGCGACACTGTCGCGCGATCTCGCTTTTCTTGGTGAGTGTGTGCGGGCGTTTCCCGACCGGCTGCGGGCGATGGCGCTGGTGGACGAGGACGTGATTCCGCGCGATCCCGACCGGGCGATCCGGCAGTTGGACGAGGCGTTGCGCGGTCACGGCCTGCACGCGATCAAGATCATCCCGGAGTATGCTTACCGCGCCGGGGTGAGTGGGAGTTTCAATGACGGAGCGTGGACGCCCTTTTGGGAGGCTGCGGTGCGCTATGGGGTTCCCTTTTTCTTCACTCTGGGACCGCGGCCGGGCGCGCTGGATCCACGGGCGGGCTTCCTCGCGGAGCTGATGGAGCTGAGGCGCTGGCGGGAGCGGTATCCGGAGGCGAGGGTCAGCGTGACGCATGGATATCCGTGGCGGGACTTCTTGGAGGGAGACGGATTTGTGCTGCCGCCTGGCCTGTGGGAGCCCCTGCGGGGCGCCGGCATCCACCTCGAGGTGGGCTTTCCGTTTCGCATCGGTGATTGCTTTGATTATCCCTACCGCGAGTGCCGTCCCGTGCTGGAGGCGATGCGTCGCGAGGTCGGCGCGGAGTGGCTGCTGTGGGGTACGGACATGCCCTTCCAGAACCGCTTCTGCACGTACCGGCAGTCGCGTACCTACCTCGAACGGCACGCGCGGGACCTCTTTGCTCCATCGGAGATGGCGGCGCTGATGGGCGGGAACGCGGCGCGATTGCTCCGGCTGGCGCGGTGACCCAGAGTATCCCGATGCAGTCTGCTGAGGAGAGGCAACGGATCCGGGGAGGCGTGTGGTTCATGCTCGCGTCGGTGGCGTGCTTTGCCGCGTCGGTCCTCGTGATCCGTGCGCTGGGCGCGGGCGGCGACGGCCTGGTGTGGTGGACCTGCGTGGTGCGCTTCGTGGTGGGTTTAGCCGTGGTGGCGCTGGTGTTCCGCGGCCGCTGGGAGCCGGCCTCGTTGTGGCGCGACCGCAAGCTCATCGAGCGCGGTGTGATCGGCGGTCTCTCTGTGTGCGGCTTCTACCTGACCCTGCCGCTGCTGGGAGCGGGGCGGGCGACCTTCATCAACAACACCTACGTCGTGCTGGGTCCGCTGATGGCGGCGATCTGGCTGCGCGAGCCCCTGCGGCGTCCGTTGTTGGTGGGCGCGGTCATCTCGGTGGTGGGACTGGCGTTGCTGACGAACGCGGTGGGGCGCGGAATAGAGGCGGGTATCTGGGACCTTTTGGCGGTGGGGGCCGCGCTGGCCTCGGCGTGGGTGGTGATCACGATCCGTCAGTTGCACGCGGCCGGTGTGCATTCCGCGACGATCTTCTCGGCGCAATGCGCCTATGGCCTGGTGGTCTGCCTTCCCCCGGCGCTGCTGCACCCGGCGCCGCCGGGGCTGACGGAGTGGGTACTGATGATCGTGGCGGCGCTGGCGGCGTCGGGCGGACAACTCTGCATGACGTACGGCTTTGCGCGGCTCTCGGTAGCGGGTGGATCGCTGATCCAGATGCTCGTGCCGGTGATGGTCGCGATCGGCGCGGGCGTGTTCTTCCGGGAGTACCTCAAGGCCGGGGAACTGGCCGGTGCGGTGCTGGTGCTCGCGGGCATGGCCGTGCCCTTCCTCGGCTCGTGGGGCCGCCGCGGGGATTCCGGCGTTGCCTGACGCGGTGACGGATGCTCCGATCGCCCCGGATGCTCCGCTTCGTTTTTCACCCCGCCATGCGTTCTCTTCCGCTCTCCCTTTTCTCGGTCCTGGTTGTGCTCGCCACCCCTGCGGCGGCGCTTGCGGCCTCGGCGGCCGAACTCCGTTTCTCCAAGCAGAAGCTCGACGGCTTCTTCTATGCGGAGGGCGGGACGATTGCGGACTTTGACGGAGACGGCCGTGCTGATCTGGTCGCGGGGCCGCGGATCTTCCTCGGTCCGGATTTCAAAAAGAGCGTGGTGTACCGTGCGCCGCATGCCTTCGACCGCCTGAGTTACTCCAACAATTTCCTCACCTACCACGACGACTTCAACGGGGATGGCCGTCCGGACATCCTCGTGATCGGCTGGCCCGGCAAGGAGGCCTTCTGGTACGAGAACCCCGGCGCGGGTGTTGCGGGCGACTGGCCGCAGCACCTCGCGTATTTCAACGTGGATACAGAGTCGCCCGTGTTTGGTGATGTGGATGGCGACGGGAAGGCGGAATTCGTGGCCGGAAGTCTCGCCCGTCTGGGCTATATGAAGCGCGACCCTCGCGACCCGAAGGCGCCGTGGAGCTTTCATCCGGTCACTCCGCCGGGCAAGTGGCAGCGGTACACGCATGGCATCGGACTCGGCGATGTGAATGGAGATGGCCGCCCGGACATCTTGGAGGCGAACGGCTGGTGGGAGCAACCGGCCAGCCTCGAAGGCAATCCAGTGTGGCGCTTTCATGCGCAGTCGTTCGGTCCCGGCGGCGCGCAGATGTACACGTACGACGTGAACGGCGACGGCGTGGCGGATGTGCTGACGAGCATCGCGGCTCACGGCTACGGGGTGAGCTGGTTCGAGCAGCGGCGCGAGGCGGACGGCCGCGCCGCTTGGGTGGAGCACCCGATCACCAGCCGGACCGGCACGGAGCAGATCGCCGGCGTCCAGTTTTCCCAGCCGCATGCGGTGATGTTGGAGGACGTGGATGGCGACGGGTTGAAGGATCTGATCACCGGCAAGCGGCACTGGGCGCACGGGGACAAAGGTGACCCCGAGCCGAACGCTCCGGCGGTACTGTATGTCTTTCGCCTCGGGCGCGGGGCGTCGGGAGTGACGTTCACGCCGGTGCGCGTCGACGATGACTCCGGAGTGGGCTGCCAGTTTCCGGTCGGCGATCTCAACGGCGATGGCCGTCTCGATCTCGCGATCGTCAACAAGAAGGGCGTTTTCGTCTTCCGCCAGGAGCCCTGAGAGCCAGCGCGCCGTGTACGGACGGCCGTCGCAGGGGTGTGAGTTTGCTGTAAAATCGGAGTAGGGGATTCCATCCACTCTTGTCATTGAGGCGTTAGAAACGCTCCGTTCCAACGTGCACCACGGAAACCGACGCGTCGCCGGCTTCACGCTGCTTGAAATCATCGTGGCCGTCACCGTCATCGGCTTTCTCGCTGCGATGGCGATTCCGGCGTTTCGGATCATGCGAGAGCGTTCGCAGGCTGGGCGGATTGCCGGAGACCTGCGGGCGTTTCGGACTGTCTTTACCACCTACGCGTTGGAGAATGGCAGCTGGCCACCCTCCGCGGGTGCCGGAGAAATCCCGGATGGGCTGCGCACCGCCCTGCCGATCAATTGGACGCAGGAATCTCCCCTGGGCGGAAACTGGCAGTGGGAGTCTGATCCCGCTGCCGGCACGGGGACGATCGTGCTGTCCGGTGGTCAAACTACCCGCTCCGTCTACCTGAAGGTCGACGAACTGTTCGACGATGGCGACATCAGCGCCGGTCCCCTGCAGTTCGACGGCTCGAGCCTCCGTCTCGCGATGGAGCTCTGAACGCAGCGGAGTCCTCGAGTTCACTGCGCTCGATCGCGAGAGCCTGCGCGCGGGCGCAGCACCGCGCCGAGAGGTCGACGCCCTCCGCGTGGAGTCCGAGCGCGTTGGCCACCGCGAGCACCGTCCCGGCGCCGCAGAACGGGTCAATGATCGTGTGTGCACCGGTTTCGTCCCGGGCGAAACGGATGGCCAGCGCGGCCGCCTTGATTCCCATCGCGCGAGGCCAGACCGCGCGCCCCGGCTCGGTAATGACATCGGGCATGCCATCACCCGCGCGGGCCGGGAGCGCGCGCGACAGGGCGATCAGGTGCGTGTACGTCGGGCGGCCCCGGACCGCGCGTCCGGGCTCGAAACGGCAGACGATCCGATGGAAGACCACGTGGGCGCCGACGGCGGCGCCGGCCGCCACCACGAGCGCGCCCTTGTCGATCCAGTGGTCCTCGTATCGCACATCGGACTGAAAGAACAGCGCCACGCTCGCCGGCGGCGTGGCGTGCACGACGCACCCCACGGCATCCGTGAACCACGCCCGCCAGTCGCGTTCCGGCTTCCCCACTTCGGAAATGTCCGGCAGCGAAGTCACCAGAGCGGCGCCGGTCCTCACGCCGCCGGCACGCAACCACGGCAGCGCATCTCCGCAGTGCACCGTCCGCCGGGGAATGATCCGCTCCGGGATCGTGCTCACGGTTGACCTCGATGACGGTTCGCTTCGCGTCGCTCCACGCGGGCTCCCTTACACGCGCTCAAACTTGAGGGGGTAGGTCCGCCCGGAGTCGAATTGCGCCACGTAGAGGCTGCCCTCGGCGTCGACGATGGCATCGTGCGGATGGATGAAGGTCTCGCCCACCTGCCGCATCGGCCGTAGCTGTCCGGCGTCGTCGTACTCCGGCGCGGTGCCGCCGACATTGGCGACGACACGGAGGCCCGCATCGAGGATCGAGACGAAGCCCCGGCTTTGGCGGTCGCGCGGCCAGTTATCCGCGAGGTGGGCGACAACAGCGTGGGATCCGAAGCGACGGATCTGGCGCGGATTTCCGCCCGGCAATGCGGTGCGACTGATCGGCTGGCCGGCGAGGTCGAGTCGCAGCAGGTACTGCTGGTCACTCATCGCGATGAGCAAGGACTCGCGGCCCGCAGCGTCGGTGTCGACCATGCCACCGTGCGGACCCCAGTGCGTGATGCCACCTTCGGCCCCGCCAAACACCCCGATGCGACGACCCGTGGCGTCGTAATGCAGGATGTAATCGCGGCCATAGCCATCGAGCACGTAGAACTCGCCGTTGGCGCGGTGCAGCGTCCACGAAGGACGATACTGATCCTCCTTCTCGTAGCGACCGGTGTCCGAGGGCCAGCGCCATTCCGCCAAGACGGTGCCGTCCAGCGTGGTTTTCACGACCCGATGCGTGCGCAAATCGGTCAGAAACAGCACCTCGTGTTCGCCCTCTCGGACGAGTGACAGCCCATGCGCACCCGGGTAAGCGGTGCCCCACTTGTGCACCAGACGACCCCGGCGGTCATAAATGATCACATTGTTGCGCACCTCGTCGGTGAGGAGAATGACGTGACCCTTGCGATCGATGGCCAGCCCGTGGCCGTGGTTGACGGGAGTTAGCGCGTCGAGCACGCCCCAACCGGGAATTTGGCGATAGCGGAAGTCGCCATGGCCGAGAACGGGCGTGGACGGAAGGATGGCGGGCGCGCTGGCGAGCGGCGACGCCCCCAAAGTGCGGGCCGAGGCGAGGGCGGTGGCCGCACCGCTGAGTTGGAGGAAACGGCGACGGGAGAACGTGGAAGACATGGAGGCGGCGACGGACGGAAGCGTACGGCAGCGCGGCCGGATGGCGAGACCGTGCGGTACACGGATGAACGAGAGCGACCCTGCTTTCCGGACACGCAGCGGTCTTCCGGTGGAGGCGCGCGTCGGACTGGCTCCGGACGGGCCCCGCGAAGCCGCACGTCACACCGCCCGGGCGGAGGCCGTCGGAGCGGACCTCGCGGTGAATCGATTAGGCGCAGTTATCAATGTCAGCTAACGTGCTAATGCGCTAAGAGTTGACGGCCTGTGAAAGCGGGATGAAACTTGTGAGCCTGTATGTGTTTCCTGTGTCTCGGTCGTAGTTTGCCCGGAGCTTTTGCGGTGTGTGTCGGTACGCTTCTTCTCGCCTGTGCGGGGCTGCACGCGCGGGCGGAAGTGG
>JACCDG010108138.1_pt1 | contig 62168 bp, 67 predicted proteins | sample 7442471 | NCBI WGS metagenome assembly JACCDG01 (sample SAMN15323444, study PRJNA562643) | freshwater metagenome | isolation source: river surface water | place: USA:Blue River Watershed | collected 2017-08-17 | reverse complement strand
CTTGCTAGGCTTTATGATACTGCATAGAAAATACACCTGCTGCATGATGGATGAGCAAATAAAATTGAGCTTATCAAAATCATACTGATCTTTAATTGCCGCCAAAGCATCAGAGGGTAAATTATTTAAATCTACTCTCTGCTCTAAATCGCGCAGATAATTCGCAAAAGATCTTTTACACTGCACATTTTGAATTGAAGAGAAAACTCGAAAAAATGACGACCAATTAGTGAGCAAAGATGCTAAACCAAAATCGCGCACATTTTCGGCAAATTCAAAGCTGCTAACAGAATAATGGAATAAATCTCCGAATTTGATAGAGCCTGCATCAATGGCAGAAGGCGTGTATGGATAAGTGTGTTGTAAAATAGAGTTTTCATGCTGTAAAATATTGCTGGAACTGTCAAAAGAATACTTGACGCAGTATCCTAATCCATCTTTGACAACTTTATAAGAATCATATTCAAAATTAGAAGATAAAAATTCTACTGAATCGCAGTTTTTGATTGGGGTGTTTTTTAAAATTTCTGCTACGATTTTTTCGCCGTCTTCTATTTCGTTTTGGTTTTTTTCAAATAAATACGATTTATTTTTATATGCCGATGCTAGATCCATGATGTATGATACAAAAAATCCCCGATCTTTCGATCAGGGATTTCAATTTCATTCTGACAGTGAGTATCAGTATCCAACGGAAACTGAGCCCATGCGCATTCTCTTGAGACTGGACTTCATGAGGCGACGATGGGTAAATCGATTGCGATCATAAATTACAACAGTCTTGGGGGTTGCAGAGACAAATTGAGCGTTAATTCGCTCGCCAGAAGTGGTGGTAAGACCGAAAAAGCGTCCACCGCTAGTATTCATTGCATTCACCATTTGGTTGATTTGAGTATTAGTATTCTTCATATGCGTTGATATTAGCACACAACAGCTTTGCCGTCAAGCATTTTCACTGACAAATTCTTAGATTTTGGATTTTGAATCATGAATTTGGCGAGTGGCATTTCAATCTTTTGTTTAATTGTTTTTTTAATGTCTCTGGCGTGGCTCTTATCGTTCAAGTCAATCAAATCAGAAGCCTTTACATCAAAAGTGATGTTGATTTTGTTGTTTTTGAGTCGATTCGAAATTTCTTGGAGCTTAGAATCAACAATTTTGCTCAGTGACACAGAATCCAAGTCGTTGAAAACAATCACATCGTCAATTCGCGCAGATAATTCGGGCGGCAGATATTTAAATACTGATTTTTTATATTCCTGTTCAGAATCAATACTGTCTTGCACAAATCCCATGGATGGTTTAGTATTGATATCCGATCCTACATTGCTGGTTAGAACAACGATGCATCGGGAAAAATCAACGTCTCTATTCAAGTTGTCTTTCAATTTAGCTTCATCCAAAATTTGCAGCAACAAGTTCAGGATGCTTGGGCTGCACTTTTCAGCTTCGTCAAAAAGAATGAGACTGTTTGGATTCTTACGGACAAACTCAGTCAACAATCCCCCTTCTTCAAACCCAACATATCCTGCGCTTGCACCAATCAATCGAGAAATAGAAGCTGATTCTTGATACTCGCTCATATTGAGTTGCAAAAAGCTTTTTTCATTTCCATAAAACTCCTTCGCAATCTTTTTGGCGGTAAATGTTTTACCAACGCTAGTTGGGCCAACGAAGAAGAAACTAGCCAATGGCTTGTCGGGATAATAAAATCCAGCTTTAGCGCATGCAAGCGTATCGTAGATTTTGCAAAGATTATCGTTTTGGCCAAAAATCACAGATTCCATATTGTTTTGAAATTCGGAGAATTTGTGGTTTTGAGATGCTTTAATGGTTTCTACGTCCACCTTAATTTTTTCCGCAATTACAGCGGCAACATCATCGACCGATACCTTGCTGGCCCCATTCATGCGAGCTTTAGAGCAGGAGTGGTCAATAATATCAAACGCTTTATCAGGGAATCTTTGATTTGGCAAATAAACAGCGCACATTTGCACCGCAGCTTCAATCACTTTTGAAGCAAAAGAAATTTGATGATGTTGCTCGTATGATGGAGCGGCTTTAAGAGCCATCTTCATTACTTGTTCCATATCTGGTTCATCGACATGAATCGCATGGAATCTTCTCGATAGAGCAGCGTCTTTTTCAAAGTATTTTTTATATTCAGTCGAAGTAGTTGCGCCGATGCACATGATTTCGCCGCGAGCCAGAATTGGCTTGAGCATATTCGCCAAATCTTGAGATCCTTCGCGGCTGCCAGTGCCAATGATCGCATGAATTTCATCAATGAACAAAATAGCATTGGGAGTCTCTTTTAGTTCAGCGAGAAATCTGTTGAACCTTTCTTCAAACTGACCTCTGTATTTTGTGCCCGCAACTAACGCGCCCACATCCAAAGAGTAAACCACTTTGCCTTCCAATGGTCCTTCGTAATTATTATTAGAAAGCAATTGGGCCAAACCTTCAACGATAGTGGTTTTACCTGTGCCTGCTTCTCCAACTAAGATACAGTTGCTTTTGGTTTTGCGGCACAGAATCTCTTGCATGAGATTGATTTCAGAATTTCTGCAAGAAATAACAGGGAACGATTCATCTTGGACAATCTCATTTAAATTCTGAGCATATTTGGCAAGATAGCTCCCAGTGAAAGAAGATTCTTCATCTTCATCATCATCATCTTCATACTCATATTCATAACCGTCGTCAATCATTGGCATGTTATCGATTTCTGCCAAAAATGCCAAAGTTGAGATTTTAAAATGCTCAGTATCAATGTCGTTGCTCAACATCAAATCACAAAATTTTTCATTGCTATCTAAAAATGAATAAATCAAATGTTCGACGCCTACATAGCCGTGATTATATTTATGAGCGGTTCTAAAAGACTTGCGAATAATTTCGTTTACTGACTCACATAGCCTGTAGGGAACTGTATTGCTAACGAATCCATCTGGATTAGTTTTGGCCATTTTATCAACCAGTTTTTCAATCTTATCGATTTCGATAATAATGCCTCTGGATTTGATGAAGTCTGAAAATCGTTCGTTACAATTTTGAATAGCCAGCAAAAAAATGTGGCAGCTATTAGCAATATTATGATTCTTAGATTCTACCAAACCCTTCAATTGATCCATGCAGCGGTTGGCACTGGAAGTAAATTTAATTTTGTCAACGTCCATCATAAAGTTTTACACAAGTTATTTAACTTCTGAGAGCTTCATATAGATTTTATCCTCAAGCAAGGAAATTTTTTCAGCAATGATAATGTCGTTGCTTTTCTTGCCAATTAAAATGACTACAGAACCTTTCTTCGGCAAATCTTTTCCAGATTTAATGTAATTAGAATACTTAGCTTCTCTTTGGGAGTCCAAGAGCAGGGCGGTGATATTGCCACCTTCATCGAATGCTTCAATTCTCGCATATTTATTGCCATTCGCGCTAGTGCGAGCATTTACATCGCTGACCGTGCCAACGAATCTCACAACAGAATTATTTTCTTGTTGCTCAATATCTGATGAAGAAGTCAACAATCCATCAACCTCAGATTTAAAAATATCACGCACATTTTGAGAGTAGCTATAACCAAGCAGTTTAGATTCGAAATGCCAGTTTGCGAACTTCAAGTGTCTCTTGTTTTTTTCGTAGATTTCTTTGTAGGGCTGATACTTTCCTTTGAAAGTTGCAAACCTCTTTTCAGAGAAGATTTTCTTATTATCGTCTCCAATCAAACTGTTTTTGACTGATGCGCTGATTGACTCCAGAATATCGAAATTATGATCTGGGCCAATAGCAATAAAGTTGCGCTTTTCTCTATCTGTCAGGATATTGAAAGTTTGAGCTTCTAAAACCAAACGGCAGCGATCATTCTTGACGAATCCGTCGAGCACGCCCGCTTGAATCAGCGCAGAGAGAACTCCAATATTAACGCCAGCTTGTTTTGCAGCCATGAACACTTCATACTTGTTGGCAAACTCTTTTTCTCTGAACTCCAGAAGAGATTCTAGAATTTTATGAGATACGCCTTTGATGGTATTCAAACCATAGCGAATGTTTTTGCCTTCAATCTTGAAATCAATTTCGGACTTTGCCAAATCAGGCGGCAAAAGCTTAATGTCAAAGTGACTAAGCTCCTGTGTGATTTTATTGATTTCTTCATGAGGATTCGGCTCAAACTGAGCGTATTTAAGCAAGCTCAAGAAGAACTCTTGAGGATAATTAAATTTCAAATAAACAGTAATGGCCGCTAAGTAAGCATAAGAAATACTGTGAGATTTATTGAACGAATAGTTCGCAGAATCCTCAGCGACTTTCCAGAGCACATCACCAATCGCAGGGTCCAAATTGTTTTGTTGGATTTTTTCAGTAATCTTATCTTTCCACGCACCCATTTGATCGACCTTCTTCTTGCCAACGATTCGACGGAGTTGTTCCGCTTCATCCAGGCTGAATCCGACCTTCACAGCCATCTTCATAAGCTGTTCCTGATACAAAGGAATGCCGCCTGTGTATCCAAGCACATCATCAAAAAACGGATGAACAGATTGAAATTCTCCATTGCGGGCATAATCAGCATAGCGATCCATGAAATCCAAAGCACCTGGGCGAGCAATAGCCACAACAGCCGATAATTGCTCTAGGTTTTTTGGGGCTACTTTTTGCGCAACTCGGAAGTTTGTATCAGCTTCGATCTGGAAGAGTCCACTGGGGCTTCTGAGCGTTTGTAGCGCGGCATAGATAGATGGATGGTCACAATCAATCTCATGCGCTTTAATGCCTATCTGGCGGCAAACATCATGCACTACAGAAAGTGTGCGCAGTCCAAGGATATCGAACTTGACAGTAAGCTCTGCAACATTGTTCATATCGTAGCCAGACACAATCGCATCATCGCCTGTAGTTTGAATTGGCATGATATCTTCCAGTTGATAAAAACTGATCGCGATACCAGAAGGGTGAACTCCAGTATTTTTGTTCAATCCTTCCAGCTTCTTAGCAATGCGATAAACTCTTTTGTTTTTATTGGCAAAAGCTTTGAACGCTTCGCTCTCAGTATAAGCAGCATCAAGCTTGGCAACCTTGCCGAATTTTTTAGGAATAGTATCGCTGATTTCATTAACCGCAGATTCTGGCATTTCAGCCACAATCTTGCCGCACTCCTTAATGCAGAGTTTGCTACTCAAAGTGTTGAGCGTCAAAATCTTAGATGCCTTGCCTTGATATTTGCGATTGATGTATTCGATCACTTCTTGACGACGATCATAACTAATGTCGTTATCAACATCAGGAGCTAGAGATCCATCCAAAAACTCTTCACCATTTTTAATGATTTTCTTAGCTCGGCTTTTAGAAACAAAGCGTTCGAAGAAGAGATCATATTTAATTGGGTCAATGTTAGTTACCCCAATCACATACAATACAAGCGATCCCGCTGCCGAGCCACGACCCGCACCAGTGGGGATTTCATTTTCATGGCAGAAGTTGAGAACGTCCCAGTTCAAAAGAACATAATCAACAAATCCCAATTCTTCGAAAATACCAAGCTCCATTTTCAGGCGCTCATAATATTCTTGCTTGTTTGGCAAGTTGTCAATGCCACGATCTTTTACTCCCTTAAAGCAGAGCTTGCGCAAAAACTGAAAGTTAGTAACGTCTGTCGGACAATCAAGCAAATCATAATATTTTTTTTCAATGATGATGCTTGGCAATTTCACGCCCGCTGGGAATGGCGCGTCGTATTTATTAAAAAGATGATTCATACTTCAATATCGTAAATTTGTTTGAGGAAGATTTCAAAATTCATCTCAATGTCATAAAGAGCATCGTGAAGTTTTTTGGGATCATGTGGAATATCATAATGCTTCAACAGAGTAAGTTGAGAAGTCTTCAATCCCTTTTCTCTATGATTGAGCAGCTTATACTGCCAAGCAATGAGATTATTTTTTTCAGGAAGAATATTTTTGAAGATGGCCGTGGCAATCGATTTGGTATCGATGATTCTCTCAACATATGAGTAATCGCTCGGCAAGCCCATTGCTTTGCGCCACACATTCAGCATGTAAACGTCAAATCCCAAAAGATTTTGGCCAATGATGATATACTCAGGATCGAGAAGATACTTGGCGAAGTCATTCCATACTTGCCGAGGATTTTCGGCGCGTCTCTCATACGCTTCCATAGTGAAACCTGTGATTTTGGCCGCACCTTCTGAGACTTGAATATTATCCCATTTAATAAACCTATCATTTTTAGAAATGATCTTTTTACCTTCGGCAACGATCCAAGCGATTTGCCATGGTCGCGATTTGACCAAGTTCAAGCCTTCGGTTTCAGTATCAAAAATTAGATACTTTTGTTTGTTTTTGAATCTTAGGAGTTCTGAGCGCATTGTTTTTCTTGAAATGATTCCCAGCAGAATTCGTCGCTGCCGAAATGGTTAAGGTTAGGAGAGGATAGAGAAGCTTGTCTGCCAAATGAACGATTACAAAGGATCTTGTAAGTTTGCAAGGCTTCTACATCAGATTTATAACGATAATAAATAGATTTAGCTGATACAGCTTCGCCTTTAGAATAATCATCTACGATATCTCCAATAAATTTGTCAAATGGAAGAGAATTATCTTCTTTGAGAAAGACAGGTTTAATATCTTTGAAATCGGGGATACAGTTGCCCAAACAAAAATTATTGTTAAAGATAAATGAGTCATAAAACGGAACTGCAAGAAGCATATCTTGCGTCCATCTACTAACTAGATCTTGATCAGTGATTTTGCCGCCACATTTAGTATTGATATGGCTATAAAAACGATTCAAATCTTTACAACCCTGATCATTGCGGGCAAATGCGATCAATTTATGATCAGACGCATTGTTACTTGGATCATTGCAGCAAGTAAAACGGTAGCCAAAAATCAATTGAATGCCAAGCTCTTGACATTTTTTAAATGCATCAAAAAAGCCGACCATTGTATCTTCTACCAAATAAATTTCGGATAGCTTATTGTCCTTGGCAATTGACAACACGCTATCTGGACCATCCTCACGAACTTTGTCGGGATGATCCAGAGTTAAAATGCTTTTGCCTATAGAATAGGTTGATTTAAAAATAGGAATCATGCTGCTCTAGCATACCCCATGTAGTGATCATGTCAATACTTTTTTTGGAATTTGGGGCAACCAGCATAGTAGCGTTTTTCCGCTTTACAACCATCAGGAATCAAAGACTTATTAAAATCCTCTTCCGTATAAGACTTAATGTTTTTCCCGTCCGAGTTTATAATAGCATAATAATGGAAATCAAACTTCATTGGACAGTGCCACATTGGGGTTCCGTCTTTTTTAAGCTGACCTTTTGTTTTAGCAAAGCCGCATTGCAGCGGACCACTGAAAGAATCATCAGATGGAAAAGGTTGGCTCGCAGCCAAATTAGCCATCGCATCTTCTTCGCAAAAGTTATCCAAATATTCTTGGATAGCAGATAGCTGAAATTCGAAACCCTCCAAATCATTATCGGAAATAAGCTTCATGCGAATTGCGCCATCCGAATCAACGGTATCATCATTCAGATCAAACTTCAAAAACAAGAATTCGCTAATTCGATTATTGTATTCTGGATACAAATGTCGGCAAGCTAGACTATACATATAGTCCTGCAAATTGTCTGAGACTTCTTTGCCCGTGAACTTTTTCTTGCTGGTTTTGAAGTCGCGAATCAGAGCAAACTTCTCTTTTTTATACAAGAAAAGTTTATCAATGAATCCTTTGATTTTGTAACGCTTGCCGTCTTCATTGACCACGATTTCAAAATCTTTTTCTGAAAGAGCGTGAGTGGGCTTAGATTTTTTATCGCCATAAAAATCATATGACAGACCATTCAATGTCATCTCTTTAATCAACTCAATATTCGCCTCATCAGCAACACCCAAAATTTTAGCGTGCTTCAAAATCAATCGCTTGATGGATGGATGACAAAAAACGTCCTGCTTTTTGATGATTTTGTTGTAGATTTTTTTTCTCTTAGGCTCGCCCAAAAGTTCAAAAATTAAGTGGCAGATTGATCCGCGTTTCGCACCATCATTAGAAGCATCGGGTAAATTAAGTTTGTATTTACACCAATACAACCAACTGCATGACTGTGCTGTTTTAATTCTACTTGCAGATAAAGCTGTTTCAGGTTCCTTGGGCATTTGCAATTGCTTTCAATAAAGATTCGACATCTTCCTGTTTAAAGGACGACATGTATTTAGTAACGTATTTTCTCAGATCTTCAATATATTCTTTTCTGTCAATATCCTGTGAATACCATTCTTGTAGATTTTTTTCATTTTGAAAAGCTTCTGAAAAGTCATTAAACTTATCTGGTGGAAATCTAATTTCAAGAGTATCGAAATCAAAATATTTGCGCAGAGCCATCAGGATCTTGATCGATCCATTATATCCATGGTTATTGTTAGAATGAAAGTCATTATTACCAGCAATGATAATTTTCTTAATCGGAAACGAAATCAAATAAGAAATTAGCGCAGGACTGCATCCAATACCGAATGTCACCAATGTATTTTTGATTCCCTGCTCGTAAAGAGCCATGCTATCACCAATACTTTCTACAAGAACTACCTCTTGCTTTTCTTTGATAATGGCATCGACAGAAAATTCATTAGGAATCAGTGCTGGATAAACCCAATTGCGACGTTTGCCCAAATGCTTCCATTTTGGAATTTTTTCGTTGTCTTCGTCAATCTTGCGACCACTAAATCCAATGATTTGTTTGTGCTCGTTATAGATTGGAAACACCATGCGGCGATACATTTTGCCAGCGCCAGCCAAACCAGTTTTGTAGAACTTGAGCGTTTCCTCCGAGAATCCGCGCTTGAGATAATACGTGTAATTTGGAAATAGTTTTTGTAGTATTGAATCGGGATAGATTTCTTCCATTTCGATAGTTTCTTTTTTTACATACGTGAATTCTTCTGATCGCTTGAGCGATGAAAGGATTTCTTGTAGTTTATGTTTGTCAGTGGCTAGAGTTAATTGAAGCAGTCGCTCAAATGGGGCAGCTTTGTTTCCAGAAGAAAAGTCAGTCCAAACACCAGAGTTTTTATAGATTTGAATTGATGTATTGTTGACTCCTCCACGAAAGATTGCTCTAGTTCTCCAGTGGTTGCCAAAATCCAATAATTTATAACCAAGGGATTCAAGCACTGATTTGATTTGAGTCGGATTAACCGAAGTCTGGGATTTCGTCGCTATCATTTTCGTCTAGGTCTAAATTGCCATCTGTTGCGCGAGCAATATCTCTAAGGTCGCCCCGCTCTGTGATACAGAAATTTTTAAATTCCAAATTGATGAAATTTTTTCTTAGAGTATCTCCCATTTGCACAGGTTCAACAGCGCCAGCAATATCCTTGCCCAGATGTCGAGCTTTGACATTGATCAGTTTGTGAGTGCCAAATGAACGTCCTTCTGTTTCAATTTCATCAGTTGTTTTATTTCTCAAAATAAACATGTGAGAACAGAACTGAGTGATACGGTCAGAAAGAGACACGATACTTTCGTCATCAATAATATTTTGTGATTGTCTATTATTGGTAATGCCGCTTCTGTTGGATTGGACCGAAGTAATCATTGGGATAACTGGATTGCCTTCGTGAAGGATTTCTTTTTGAATACATTTTTTGAATTTATCCACCATTTCACCAACGACCTGCCATTCATTCTTGCCACCAGAAGCCTCTGATGTGGTTTTGATATAGTCGAATGAGAAAATCATTTTATTGCCGCGACCAACCTTGCCGTAATAAAATCGACGCAAAACCTTTAGCATTGAATCTACATCCATGCCACCGACATTGTAATAAAAGAATTTCATCGACTTGATTTTAGGCCAAGCAGATCGCACTTTATTAACAACATCTTGTCCTGCCCTGCGCCAATCACCAGTTTCCAACAGATGCATTGGAACTCCAGTAATTGCCGCGCATTGGCGCATAATGAGTTCTTCTTTGCTCATTTCTCCATTATCGAAGTGCAGAACTGGCACTCCATATTTGATTGAAACTTTGGTGCTATAATCCATGCACCATTGAGTTTTACCAACACCAGAACGAGCAACAATAACAGTAATGTTTCCTGGTCGAAGAAGAGATCCGTAAATCTGATTAATTTTTTCATGTGGCCCCATCATGCCGAATTCGCTGATTGGGTTATTGCCGCGCTCTTCAATCAGAGCCTCCATTTCATCATAAATATTTTCAGGAACATCGTTGCCAATTTCATACAAGTTGATTTTAGAATTGTAGATATTGTCAGCTTGTTCAATGATTTGCGAATACGGGGTTTCTGGAGAAACAGAACGCATTTTCTTTGCGACTTCTTGAGCAGACTCGCAAATCTCGCGACGAATTGTATATTTTTTTAGCTCTCTAGCTGTCTTAATGAGATTGCCTTTGGGAACTTTTCTCAAAGCAAGAGAGCGAATATAATCAGCAGGATTAACTCTATCCTCAAACGACAATCCTAAAGCATTGACTCTTTGAGCAATAATGATTTCATCTACTTGTTCGCCAGAATCAATAGCTTGTTTGATAATGGTAAAAATAGTGCTGTGCAAATTTGAGTCTTCTGAATAAAAATCACCAAAATTAATAAAATTGGAGATTTCTGAATAGCTCTCGGGTTCTTTAATGAGTGCAGCAAGAAGTTGCTTTTCTAGCTCAAGATTATAGATCATATGCAAATAGTAGCCTGAACAACAGAATTGTCAATTACAAAATCACCCCAAACTGCTCAAACAAATCGGCGCAAACAACATCTTCTGGATAAATCTCCACCAAAGTAATTCCATTTATTTCGCAGAAACGAAGCTTTTTGTCATCCCTCTTTAGCTGCTCCAAATATTTCATTCGGCTACCATGAAAGAATTTGACATACTTTGTATGCTGCCTCCCTTGAACTTCAATGGCAATCTTTTTATTGGCATTATAAAAATCAAAAGACATTTTCGTGCCGACCATCTTGAGTTCTTCAAATACAATATCAGAGCGCCAATATGGATGCAAAAACTCCTTGACCGAAAACTGAAACTTACTGCGGCTTTTTTTATCCCAATCGATCAGGTATTTTTTTGCATTTCTTAATTCGGCAGTCGAGCCTGTGAGTGTTTTAAACTTCATTGGCGATAGCTTTCTTGAAATAATTTACAAGGAATTCGCAGAGTTCTTTGTTGGATTCCACATGAGAGAACAGAGCTTCCATGCCTTGAATTTTTTCGAATGCTGCGAAACCATTCTCAGCAAGCAATTCATTGAATTCATCAGTCGCATTAATCCAAGATCCTTTTCTGATCAAGAATTCCCACAAGAAAAGAAGATCAACCACTTCTTTCTCAATCCAAACAGAATTACCATTCGTGCGGCCATATTTAATTGGATATGGAATTGTCAAATTGGTTTTTTCATTTGGAGATTTTTTAACAGTTACTTTTGCAAAGTGACCGATTGGAGGATTGTTGGTCACATCAATAGTTTTGTCCGATGGGTTTTTAAGGATTAGATCTCCTTTGAATCTAGGCTCAAACTCAAGAATAAAATTAGCAAAGTGAAGTAAAGCATTACCACCAGTCGCAGAAGTTTGACGCACTGGAGCTTTAGAATAAGGATCGAGCTTGATATCTGCACGAACCTGACTGATGAAAATAGCCATGTGTCCACGCTTTGCTAAAGCAATAGACAAACGCTTCATGAAGTTTGCGGCAATGACTGCACCACCAGCGACTTTATTTGAATCTTCAAATCCTTTGTCTAAATCTCCTTTGGAGATAAGTCCATCAACAGAGTCAAGCAAAAAGAAATAAACATTGCCTTCGTCGTTTTTAGCAACCAATTGACGCATCGCATCGACTACAGTTTCATAAATATTGCTTTCAAATACAAAACAAGTTCCCTCTACCCATTCTTCGGGAGAGAAAACGAAGTTGATTCCTGAACGCTCTCTCATCTCTTTCGAGAGGCGACCCTCAGCTTTGATATAAAAACCTTTTGCTTTTGGGATTTTTTTCAAAAAGTGCTTCATGAAAGAAAGGCCGCAGCTTGTTTTGCCGCCTTCGTTCATTCCACAAAATCGATGCAAACCTGGTCCAAGTCCACCACCTAAATGCAAATCTAATTGCAACGAACCGCTCGATACTTTGTAGTCAATTTCTTGCTCAAAGTTGTAATGGTCTTCCGCATTCTGCTTCAAGAATGAATTAAGAATGTCGGTTGATTTTTGAATTTCTTTTTCTTTAGTCTTGCTCATTTAAAAAATCTTTTATTGTTTTGACGGGGCGAGATACACTAATATCCTCACCCACTTTTTCTCCCAGATTATAACTCTCGTAGCGAGAAAGATCAACACAATAATTGAACGCACGAAACTTTTGATCCATTGTAGGTTTCAGTTTGTCGCTCACGATATAAGCCAGCGAATCGAATTTTTTATCAAACGAAACAATATTCATGAATTCCACAGAATATCGCTCGCACAAATCATTTAAAAACTTCATCTCACGCATATAAAACATACGCTTGTCCCTGACAGGAACAAGCGTGAGTCGAGCAAGAATGTGTTTTTTATTGATCTTAGGCTTGGCCATGATACTGTTTTACATCATGTTTTACCATTTTGTCAACTAATTGTTTGAAGGAAGTTTTGGGTGTCCACCCTAATTCCTCCCTCGCTAAAGAAGAATCTCCATAAAGAATGTCCACTTCGGCGGGCCTATAAAATTTCGGATTAATTTGAAGCAATTTAATTGAAGCAAATTCGCAATATTCAGCCTCGGAATTCGGGAGTAAATAAAGAGTATCCAAGTTTTCTCCAACCCATGTGCCGCTGATTCCAGCAGCTTCAAATGCAAGCTCAACAAATTCTTTGATTGAATGAGTTTCATTGGAAGAAAGGACATACTCCTTGGGCGATTCTTGATTAAGCATCTTCCAAACTCCGTCAACAAAATCTTCGGCATCGCTCCAATCGCGGGTGGCATTTAAATTGCCAAGCTCCAATGGTTCAAATGGAAGTTTATTTTCAAGAGCATATTTAATTCGCGCAACAGCTTTAGTGATCTTGCGAGTAACGAATTCTTCTCCACGACGAGTTCCTTCATGATTGAATAGCCAGCCTTGAATTGCGTATAGATTATATGAATCGCGATACACCTTCACAAGATGCCTTGCAGACGCTTTGGCTGCGCCATATGGGCTTCTTGGGCGCAATGGATGCTTCTCGCTCTGCGGCACGGTAACAACGTCTCCGAACTCCTCAGACGATCCAGCATTGTAGTAGCGGCAATTGGGAGCGTATTTGCGAATAGCCTCTAACTGATACAATACGGACAAACAATTAGTTGTGAAATGATTCACTGGCATTGTCCAGCTATTACCCACAAATGAATTGGCGGCAAAATTAATGAAGTAATCGGGCTGTTCTTCTTTGATTACCAGAGACGTATTGATGGCGTCTGTAATATCTAACTCGATCAATTTAAAACGAGGATTGCCGATTAAGTGTTGAATGTTCTGATGATTGGGAACACTAAGTCTTCTAATGCCAGCAACGACAATATGACCTGTGTTTTTTAAAAGATAGTCGGCCATAAAACTGCCATCTTGACCTGTTACTCCTGTGATGATTACTTTTTTCATGATTTATTTTTAAAAATTACAAGAAGACCTCTGTGGCATCTTTCATTCGTCTTACTATTTTTATTAAAGAGAAAATGACTATATCCCTTTTCCAGAATTTTAGAATAAATGCTTCTTAAATTAGCAAAAGAATCTTCAAATAAATTTATATCATGATATATTAAAATTCCATTATTTGCAAGAAGATTTTCAAATACATATTCAAACCATTGGTCAGTATTATAATGATCTGCATCACTAAAAATGAAATCAAATTTTTCTTTACAAGCAAAGACAAAATCATGCTCATCTGAGGTGATTATATTGGCATGTTTTGAATACTTTTCAACGACCCCTTCTGGAATCTGAAAGTCAAAATCAAGCCAATTATCTACAATAGTAAATTTTGGAGAATTTTCATTATATTTTATACCTTTAATTATTGCATCTGCGCTTTTGCCGCCACCTAATCCAAGTTCTAAAATATTAGAAGGTTTTGAAGATACAATTAATCCATATACCAAATCTGCATGAGCAGTATCTATTTTTACGCTTTCATTTTCATTAAATTTCATAGTAAATTTTTCATTAAATCAATTCGGAAGTGATACGGCAAAGCAGGGAAATGGACAACAAATGAATTTTTATTATATTGACCTAAATGAAATTCACTTTCACCATAAAACCTATAATCATATGCATTTAAAATATTCTGATCTACAATCTGAACTTTATCTTGAATATTGTTAAAATTAGATTCAAATAATTCGATAAATGCTCCCTGCTCCCACCAAATATGATTAACATATTCAGACATAGAGTTTATTTTTTCAAGTATAGATTTACTAAAGTCAGAACATTTGATTATAAAAACTCCACAATTAAAATTATTCAAATCTTTCGATAAATAAAAATCTTTATCGGTTCTCAAAAGACTTCGTAAATCAAAATTTTGATTATAAATAATAGCATCACTATCTATCCACATAATATAATCAAATTGATTAGAGTCTATTTCATTGATAAGTAAAGAAATCTTATACCAAGAAGCGGGTCTGTTAAAATTTTTTATATTGAACCGTTCGCAAGAAAAATTCCAAAATTGACAATATTTTTCAATTGTAGGATATGAAATATCAGATAATACCTTCATATTATCATCACAAGCTGAAACTATCTTAATGCGCATATAAAAAATGATTTTGATAATATTTAAATTGATTGGCGCTTGATGCTTTCACTGCATCGACATTAATTTGATCAATGCCAACATCTACAAAAACTAAACTTTTAGGAGCGCAATAAATACTGCCATAAATACCCAAATCAAAACACATGTTGACATGATCGCAGTGAACATCTGCACTCCAGTTAACCTTATTGAATGCGTTAGATAGAAGCAAAGCAAATCCACCAAATGCAGACAAACATCGAATAGGAAGACCTAATTTCCATTTAAATTGATCGTCGGCTTTAAAAGATGGACAATCTGAAAAATACATACCGCCATTGCCATGCTTATCTCTAAAAGGATAAACATCATAATAAGAATCGATTGACAGCCCAAAAGTATAATCAGGAATAGACTGCCTTACATTGGGAGTAACCATCACTGCGTCGGGATATTGATTCAATACATCTAATTGAATTAGAAAATTTTCTTTATTAAACTGGATATCAGAGTCAATTAATAAAGAGTAGTCGCTTTTGTTTTCACCAGCCAATGCCTTGCACTTATTGCGGCATTCACAAAGAAATTTCATTCTTGCGGGATCTATGACACGACCAAATTTAGGCTTGTCAAGCTTTTCAGAGCATACACTTCCTTTTCTATGAGAAATCCAATCGCTTAAAATTGAAAATGTATTGTCTTTGGAATCATTCTCGTAAAAATAAAAAGAAAATTCGAAGTCTTGCAAAGACTCCAAATCTTCTAATTGTTTAAGAGTTTGGTGGATATGAGGTTCCGAATCTCTCCAGATGCAAAAAACTGAAACTTTAGCTGGCATGAATAACGCATTATTATACGTTATAGATCAGCTTCTTCAATAAATTTGTTAATATCCTGCAACTCAGGATGCAATGACAAAATCTCTTCTTGCTCTGCGAACGATGAGTCGTCCCAATCCCAATCCATTCCGTCTTCATCGCTCAATAAAAAGTCTTCTGACGCAAGCGATGACACTGGCTTTTTACTCCAGAATCGGCAACTCCAGTAACGAGCTTTCCATTTTGGACCAACATCTGTATCACATTGGTGTCGAGCGCGGAAATTTTTACGGCGCTCAGGATCGTCTCTTTTGATTTCCATGTTTGGATCGCCAAACTTGACCATAACTACATTGCCTTTGTCGTTTTTGACATAGACTCCAAATTTTTTATTGGAGCCACTTGGCAATCTAAATGGCTTATTTAAAGTCTTCTTTTCTGCTTCTGAATACTCGATATCAAACAAATCGATATCGCCCTCATTATCAATATCAACATTCGCCTTAATCAAATCAATTCGTGCCAAGTCAAAATCAATAGAATCAAATTCCCAAAAAACATCTTCGGGTTTTTGCTCATAATAAAGCTCTGAGCCAGAAGCTACGTCTTGGTCTGCGGCTCGGTAAGAATCTTTTACTTTGCCGCCCCTCATCATCTTGAGGAACATGTTAACGCGAGCCATTGCCCAGCTATTACGAGTTTGACCTGGCCTATGTGATGATGAATATGCTCCCAAGCCTCTTCTATAAATCTTCTTCAACTGAGAAAGAGAAACTTTCTTTTCCGAAGAATCATTATGAGATTTGACTTTTTCTTTTAAAGCACTAACGATCTTTTCAGTAAATTCGATTTTGCCTCCATCTGTTGCGGCTGAACCCTTGGGGTTTTTGTCAGATCCTTTTTTTTGTTCTGATTTTGGCGCTGGAGTTTGAGCCCCGCTCTTAGGGCCAGGTCTATTAGCCGAAGACTCAAACAACTCTTTAATTTTTACTGAAAAGTCAATTTCCATATTATGCTGTATTTTTTATTACACTAAAAACATTAAGCTTCGCAATTTTTGCACGAAAGAATTGATCGAGCTAATTCTTGAGCAGGATTGGCGCTTCTTTGGTAATAAAGGCTTTTAATGCCATTCTCCCAAGCAAAAATCATCAATTGATTGACATCTTTCGGTTTGGCTGTTGGCGGCACCATAATGTTCAAGCTTTGACCTTGATCAATATATTTTTGGCGCTGCGCAGCTTGAATGATAATTTCTTTTTGAGAGATTTCTCCAAAAGTTTTGAATACATCTTTTTCTTCTTCGGTCAAGAAATCGAGAGACTGAACACTTCCCCCTGCAACCAGAATTTGCATCCAAATTTCTTGAGCGTCTTTTCCTTTTTCTTGAAGTAGTTTTGTTAGATATGGGTTTTTGTAAGTGAACTTACCCTTCGCCAAATCTTTAACAAAGTAATTACTATTGAGAGGTTCAATCGATGGAGACACTTGACCCAAAATAAATGAACTTGATGTAGTTGGAGCTACTGCGAGCGTAGTGGAATTTCTGCGTCCATAGCCAACCAGAAGCGGAGCTTCTCCAAAAATAGAAGCCAATTCTTGAGTTGCTTTGTCTGCTCTTTCACGAATAAACTTCCAAATTTCGACATTATGCATTTTAGCTTCAAACGATTCGAATCCAATCATTTTCGATTGCAAATAAGAATGCCAGCCCAAAACACCCACTCCCAATGCTCTTTGATTGATCGCAAATTTGCGAGGAGCCTGCATGAAAGCCATGTGCTCAGTTTTATCGATGAACTCGCTCATGACTGCATCCAAAAAGAAAACGAGCGTTTCCACAGCATCGGTCTGCGCAATATCATCCCATCGTTCCAAATTGATAGAAGAAAGATCGCATACGAAAGACTCGTCAGCAGAATTCGACAATTGGATTTCACTACAAAGATTAGAATGATTGATTTTTAATCCTTTATCTTTGTAAACCTGCGGAGCTTGGTTGTTTGCGTTGTCGCTGAAAAAGATATATGGATATCCGCTTTCAAAACGCTTTTTAATAACCAACGCCCAAATTTTACGAGCGTCTTTATCTCCATCAATCATTTTACGCATCCATTCATCAGATACGCAAACTCCGATTGACATGTCTTGAATGCTATTACCTTCTCCTCTGATCTTTAGAAATTCTTCGATATCAGGATGATCAATGGGAAGATAAGCTGCAAAGCTTCCGCGCCTCACATTACCCTGCGATACGACATTCATAAGCTTTTCATAAAGCTCCATGAAATGCACAGAACCAGTGGATTTGCCGCCTGTAGAGATAGGTTCGCCTCGACCTCTAACTGCGCCAAAATATGCGCTGGTGCCGCCGCCAGCTTTGGTCATCATCGAAATCTCAGAATACTTGTGTCCAGTGATGGATTCCAAAGTATCTTCAATATAACTTCCAAAACATGAAATAGGCAATCCCCTTTCTCTTCCAAAATTAGACCAAATTGGAGAAGATAGAGAATAAAAACCAAGAAGCATATACTTTTCGAATTTATCCGCAAATCCTTCTAGCTGCAAAATCGCCTCTGCTTTTTCAGCAATGGCGCGGATGCGACCTTCTGGAGTTTCACCTTCCAACAAATAACCCCTCTCAAGAAATTTTCTTGAGTCCTCGTTCAACCAATATACGCTTTCACTCATATTAAAATAATTCTTCTTCGTCAAACGACTGATTCTTTTTGCTGTATTCCACTGGGCGGGAATGGAAGAAGTCAGTCATGTTATTACCAAGAAGTTGTTCTTGGAACCACATTGTATCCTGCAATAGCGATTCGTCAATGTCAAAAACCTTATCGAAGCCAATTTGAACAAGAGACTCGTTGATTCGATTTTTAACGAATTCTTTAAGAAGAGGCGCAGACAATCCTTTTTCTTGCAAACCATTAACCATCCAATCAATGATTTTGGATTCTGCTTCAAATGCCTCTTTTGCTTCGTGCGCGATGCGGTCGCTGAATTCCTGATCAATCAAATCAGGGTATTCTTCACGGATTGTATTGACAATTTTCATGCCAACCAAAGCATGAATCATTTCTTCGTTTCTTGTGTATTTAACTTGTTGGTCGGTATCTTTCAGAACGTTCTTGAATGAAGCGAACCAATTGATGATGTAAAACTGACTGAACAGAGAAACATTTTCGACAAATAGCGTGAATAGAATCAAAGCATAAAGATACTGTTTCTTACTGTCCTTATAGAATCTGTGGGTGTATTTTTTCAAATACTTCACGCGACCTTGAATCCAGTCCAATTTTAAATTCTCATTGAAGATATCCTCCAGATCAAGAACTGTTAGAAGTCTTTCATACGCATTGTTGTGAATGACCTCCACATTGGCCATAACGTATCCCAAATCTTGCAGAGATGGGTGCGGGAGATTGTCGCCAAGCTTGGCCCAAAATGTCTTCACAGCAACCTCAATTTGGCCAATAGCCGATAAAGTGCGGACGATTATTTCACGATCTTGATCCGAAAGTTCAACCTTAAATTGTTGAACGTCAGATTTGAATGAAAATTCTTTGTCTGTCCAAAATCCATTGTGCATGGCTTCAATAAAATCCTCTGTCCAAGGATAATGATTTGGCTTCCTCGATACCTGTTCCTCAAAAATCATAGTAGTGTAATTTACACTCTAGCCCAAATCAAAGAGTGATTCAAGCGAAAATTTAGTTAAATTTTTTTCTTGACATCCAAAAAAAATCTCTTACGATAACGTAGTAGCTTTTCGATTTAAAACAACAACTTTGGATGAGCCTACCACGTTTAACGATTAATATAATACGAAGACGATTAAATTAATTTTAAGTAAAGTAGTTCTTTAAGTATTTCGTTGTCGGTTATCGAAAGTTATTCAAAATTAATTTAATAGAGGAAAATTTTTTTGCTTGACTAAATTAAGTATCTAAACTATGTTACTTGCATGCCAGAAGAAACACTCATAAAAGCGTTTTTGTGCTCCAGTGCTGAATGGGCTCATATTATTGACAACGCTTCTTCGCCAGAAGATGCGGCCACCCAAGCATTGAAGAGGCAGATCAACGATAATGACGAGCATCAATTTTCCGTAGGGGCAGCTATTTCTGTCACACCTATTGTTTATGATCCTAGCCAAACATACTTGGTTTACTCACCCTCTATTTTAGCGGATTTAGGAATGCATAATCATGCAGCTAAAATGATCGAACATATTGAAAAAAATGAATCTGAAAGTTAATTCTCTAACTAACGTAATATCGCCCGCCCATTTAGGTGATGCTGGCTATGATATCGTGGCAGCTTCTGAACCTAAAATTGTTGGTTCTCAGCCAATCGCTAATTACTTTAACAAGATTGAATATATCGAATACGATACTAATCTGGTTATTGCTCCAAGCGAAGGATATCATACATTTTTAATGCCAAGGTCGTCAATTTCAAAAACTAATCTAGTGCTTGCAAATAGCGTAGGATTAATCGACAATGGCTATCGCGGAACAATCAAGGTCAGGTTTAAATATATCCCTCAGCCTATTGATTTTAATATCGTGCATAATGACGTTTTAATCGAAATCGATCACAATTCGATTTACCAAAAAGGCGATAAAATCGGTCAACTTGTCTTTACCAAGACTCTTCTTCCATCTCTTTGTTTGGTTGATTCTTTTGACGAAACAACAAGGCAAGAAGGTGGCTTTGGTAGCACTGGAAAGAAAATTTCGGCATGAAAAAGGTAATTGGAATTTCAGGTGTCGCAAGAAGCGGCAAAGATACGCTTGGTGCTCAAATCTGCGCTATCCTACGTGAGCGTAATATTAAATGCCGAACCACATCATTCGCCAACGCTTTAAAACAAGAGTGTGACGAGTTTTTAACCAAAACAATTGGCATCAGTGCTTTTACTCAAGACGATGAAGAAAAGAAAATCATTCGTCCATTGTTGGTTACATGGGGCACTCACGTAAGAAGAAAGCTTGATGAAAATGTATGGGTCAAGTCGGTAGAAAACACATTGTCTGACGACGAAGTTGTGATTATATGCGATGTAAGATTTCCAAATGAACTGGATTGGGTCAAAAAAATCGGAGGCTACTCTATTTATGTAGAGCGTCAAGACTCTGATGGTAATCTAATTCCTCCAGCAAATCAAGATGAAAAAGAAAATACTGTGCCCCTCAAATCCTTGTGTTCCACATCGATTACTTGGCCAACTATTTCTGACGAGCAGTGGCTTGTAGCTATTGCTTATGAGGTTTTAAACGAAACCGTCCCTGCAAGTGAATTTGAAAAATGGATTCAGACATCTCCTTAATTGAAAATATCAAACAAAACAACGATAGTGAAAGCTTAAAAGAATTGATCAATCGTCATTCGGGTATCTATGTCGATATCGTCAATAAAACGGTATCTGACTCTTGCGAGTTCATGGATAAACAACAGATCTTATCTGACAAAGACTACTCGATTTACTCCGCTGCTTTAAAGTTTAAAGTAGATAAAAATACCAAGTTCTCTACTTACCTTGCGAACGAAACAAGATGGAGATGCTTGAACATGTTTAATAAAAACAAAAAAATGATCGAAGAGCCTTTAGACGATTCTATTAAAGAAAAATCTAGCTCTGAAGACTTTTTATCCGATCTTCAACAAAAAGAAATAGTCTTAAAAATCCTTCATTTAGCCCAAAATAATCCTGACAAACGTGTCAAAAAAATTCTTGACATGAGGTATTGTTTTGGTTATAATAAGGCTCATTCATGGAAAGAAATTTCCGAGCATTTGAATATGAGCATCCAAGGATGTATTGATATTCATAATAAATTTATTCAAAAAATAAAGAAAGAAATAAACAATGTATAACACAATTATTGCCGCAGGCTATCTTGTCAACGATCCAATCACCAGAACAACCACAACTGGTAAGACCATTTGCACTCTTCGCATGTGCATTTCTGAAAATAATGCGAAAAATAAGTGCTTCATTGATGTCGAAGCTTGGGAAAAGACCGCAGAAGTTTGTTCTCAGTTCCTAGCTAAGGGTCGCGAAGTCCTTGTTGAAGGAGAGCTTTGCCTTTCTTCATGGCAAGGCGGTGACGGAAAGACTCTTTCCAAGAATTATATTCGCGCCAATAAGGTCAAGTTCCTTGGTGGTGGTCAAAAGAAATCTGACGCTGCTCCTGCTTCTGGAGCGACTGCTGCTGCCTCATCAAGTGATGATTCAGATTCAGACATCCCTTTCTAATTGATGAAAAGATGCTTTAAATGCCTTTCTATGCTTCCGATAACTGAGTTTTATACTCATAGTAGGATGCTAGATGGGCATTTAAATAAATGCAAGACTTGCTGCAAATCTGATTCAAAATCCAACATTGAAAAGAATAAATTGAATCCAAATTGGATTGCAAACGAAAGGTCGCGATGTAGAAAAAAACAGTCTCCAATTAATAAATCAAAAATAAATAGTTTAGCATGTTCCGAAGCTAAAAAAAATTGGAGAATTAGAAATAAAGAAAAAATTAGCTGCCATTCGAAAGTCAGAAGAGCAATAAAAAATGGATCTTTAACCAAATTGCCATGTGAAATATGTGGCGACTGTAAATCAGAAGCTCATCATGATGACTATTCTCAACCTTTGAATGTCAGATGGTTATGTAGCAAGCATCATGCAGAACATCATATCTCAATAAGAGAAAAAGAACTATTTAAAAAAATATGAAACTTATCGTAGAAGCTCCGATTAATTCTCTTAGTTTTGGCAACGTGTCTGTCAATATTCTGAGAGAAATGTATAATCAGAACGTCGAAGTCGGGCTGTTCCCTGTTGGGCAGCCCGATGTTTCGGCTTATTCGCTCGACACTGGTTTTTCTCAATGGCTGAAAAAGAGCATCGATCAACGATTGGATTTTCTAGCCGAAAAGCATCCAACATTCAAGTTGTGGCATTTTAATGGTGGCGAAAATCGTAAATCGCCAAAGCAGCATTTATATACGTTTTATGAATGCAGCGCTCCCACCAAGCAAGAAATTGCTGTTTGTAAATCTCAGGATAAGACAATCCTAAGCTCCAACTATTCAAAAACTCTTTTTGAAAATGCTGGTTGTGATAATGTTGAATTTATTCCTTTGGGTTTTGACCCCGACTTCCATGTCACAAACAAAACCTACTTAGAAGGAGTCGTTCATTTTGGCCTTATGGGCAAGTTTGAAAAAAGAAAGCATACCGCTGAAATCATCAAGGCTTGGCTAAAAAGATTTGGAAATGATAATCGTTATCAGCTTTCTTGCTGCATTACAAATCCATTTTTAAAGCCCGATCAGATGAATGCCGTGATTGCTAATATTCTTGAGGGGAAAAGATACACCAATATCAATTTCCTGCCTTATCTTCCAACCAATAAAGAAGTTAATGAATTGCTGAATGCGATTGATATTGACTTAACTGGCTTGAGTTTGGCCGAAGGTTGGAATCTTCCTGCTTTCAATGCTACTTGCTTAGGAAAGTGGTCTGTCGTAGGCAATCACACATCTCACAAAGAATGGGCGAATGCTGATAATGCTATTCTTATTGAGCCTCAAGGAACTATTGACAGCCATGATGGAATGTTCTTTATCAATGGCGCAGAATTCAATCAAGGATCATTCTTTTTCTATAATCAAGATGCTATTATCGATGGTATGGAAAAAGCTGCGAATAAAATTGCAACAAATAAAGTCAATAAAAATGGCTTGCTATTGCAGAAGCAGTTTTCTTACGCCAAGACTGTCGAGGCTATTGTAAAATCATTTGATTAAATTATGCCAATCTATATTTATCACAACACTGAAACAGACGAGTATCGAGAAATCGTTCAAACTATGAGCGAAGTTCATGAATACTTTGGAACTGATGGAGACGAAAAATGCTGGAAGAGAGTTTTTACTGTTCCTCAAGCATCTATCGATGCAGCAGTTGATCCATTTAGTTCAAAACAGTTTGTGGATAAAACTTCAAATAAAAAAGGCACATATGGCGACCTCTTGGATAGAAGTGCAGAAATGAGTCAAAAAAGAGCGGCACTGGCAGGTGGAGTCGATCCAGTCAAAGAGAAATATTACGAAAACTACTCAAAAGCTCGTAAAGGCGCGAAGCATCCTGACATGTTCAAAAAGAATTACGAAAGTAAAAATGTTAAAATCGAATTTGATTCGAAATCTTAACTGTTCACAATTACATTGATTGCTGATAGAATAGATGAGATTGCCTGAGCTACTTCGGGCTTTTCATCTGCTGTTTTCCAAAGATCTTTAATGTGAATGCGTTTTACGTCATTAAGGGTCTTTTGAGCATCAATGCTGTATGGCACAAGCTCTATGAATGCAGAAGCGTTACCAGTTGGTGATGGAGCTTGAATCATAAGTCTTGTCGCCCAAAATGAATCATAAACAGTCGGTTCTGAAACTTCGACAACGATAGGTGTTGGATTTTGAATAGCCATATATTAAAATGATGAAATGAAAATGCGCCCCCAAGCATTAGCGCCTGTGCAGATATAAAGGCCAGAGCCGCTTACTTTTAATTCTCCAGTTTGACCTGTTTGAGATGATGAGCCGCTGAATTGAGGCAAAAACAATCTAATTGGCCCTGCGAATAAACCAGATCCATATTCATTAGAAGCATCAAGACCAAAAATATTCGATCCACTAGCTCCAAATTTGTTTTGGGCGTATGATCCGAAATTATTTACTGTTGCTAATAAAGTATCAGGCGCTTCTCCAAAATAATTGCTGATGGCATTAAGCCCGATTTGGTTTTCAGCAGCAAAAGAGCCTATGGTATTGAATGAATAAGCTCCGAATGAATTGGCAGATGCGTTCATTCCAAAATCATTAATTGCAGCTTCGTTTCCAAAACTATTTGATGGCGAAAGGTATCCAAAAGCATTGGCTGATAAATCGCTGCCTAATATACAATCTCCTGAAATATTAACGCTTTCTACAAATGTTTTAACACCAGAAATTGATTGATCTCCTATTGTATAAACTCCGTTAGTAACGGTTGCTGCATTGCCGCTGATACTTCCATTTAAATTTCCAATAATAGAAGAAGCAAAGGTTTTAACACCACTTATTGTTTGGTTCCCTGTGTTTAAAATTAATCCATTAGCCGCCCAATTAACCGCTCCACCATTACCCAATGTAATTGCACTGCCGCTTTGATTCAGCACGTATTGATAAGTCAAGGAAATTTTGTTTGGCCCTAAATTCATGATATGCTATTTATTTACACCTTTATTATGCTTGCGACCAATTTACTGTTAAATTTTGCCATAAATCCTCTACATTCTGCCATAGATAACCAGTATTTGTCTCACGCTTCATAAATAATCCAGTTTGTTCATTAACTTCAAATGAAAATGATGCATTGAATTGCATGATGTTATTGACTGACATAGAATAAGATGCGCTCTCTAAACGAGCGTGGTCAATTTTATAAAAACCTGTATTTAATTTCTTATCATCGCAAAACGCAACTTCAAAAGAATATTTTTTCTCATATGGGAAAAGATTATTCAAATCCCCAGTATCAACTCCAGAAAACAAACACGAAATTTGTGTCTGACCTCTCATTGGGAATTGTATTTTTCTGTCAATAGCATATTTGCTGCCTAATCCATATAGAGGCGTTCTTGGAATTTCCAGATCAAAAGAAAAAGACTGCAAAATAGGATTAGCCAAATCTCTCAAGTCTGTGCCACCAATATCCATTTTTTCTAAAGAAAAAGAACTTGTGCTTGGAGAAGCGACTGGAGGCGCATATTCAGTTTTGGATTCTTCATCAAATTGAATAAAATTGCCAGTGATTGTTTGATATAAATTGGACAAGTTTAAATATCCTGATCCACTATTATCGCCAGATTGTAAATTAATTGCTGGCACAGAAATTTCGTTACCCGTTAAAGATTCAAATCTAATATTGGATGCAATGAATCCAACTGATGCAGTTGGTATTTGATTAATGGAGAATGAAACAGAATATCTATTGCAGAAACAGTTGCCAAAAGCAATTGAATTAAATCCGCTAAAATTGGCGTTTAATGGATCTGTGCGTCGAGGCTCATCAAAACCATCGGTGCCGTTTTTTGTATCCATTAATAGGTAAATATTATTGCTTTTTCCTCTAACTCCTGAAATTGCTGGAGAATAGAATTGTTCTGGCACAGATAACCCTATCAATAACTCATTGGATAAATATGGAGTTAAATAATAATCCAAAGAAAACTCCACATCTGGGGCCACAAAAATGTTATTAGCGGCATAAAATTGACTACCTAGTTGTTTGGTTGGTTGTCTTTGAGTGGAGATGGAAAAGTCGCAGTTTTGAACAAGCGATAAAAGCTTGCCAGAATCTTCGCCTGTAATCCATGCAGGTGAATCGCCAATCAAAACAAAGGCCGAGTTACTTTTTATTACTGCTTTTTTCATGTGTTTGTTGGAATTACACCCAAAGGATCTTCTACAAGCGAAACTTGTATATCGTGAGAGTTTTCATATTTAAAAACATGGCTCCATGATGGACAATAAAATACTTTGTCTCGGTCATAAACAGAAGGCGGAGAATGCTGGAATCTTCTATAGCCACCTTTGTTTTCTAAAAAGTGCATAATCGCCTTTGCTTCTTTTGTGGTCAAATTAGAAAATTGGTAAGAAAAATCTGTGACTGACAAATTGCGGCGAGTCTTCATTCGTTGAGTAAATGAGTTTTTAAATTCAATCTTATCTACTCTGATGTTTACGTCGTTTTGCATTCCAATATCTGGCTCAAAAAAGAATTCTTGCGTCCACTTAGATGCCGATCCAGTTGGCCCATCTATGCTTGCGCTAGATGATGTGTGATCTTCGGTGCAATAGAAAAAGTTGTTTAATTTGTTTGTATGGACGTTTCTATAAACAATGTCATACTTGTCATAAACTGTGCCAGCTTGCCAGTTATTCACGTTTTTATTAATAAAATTCATGCCAGACCAATTAAATAAATTGGGAGCTTCATTTACCTCAAATGAGATGGCCACTTCGTAATGGTTATTATTGATATGATTGACGCTGTAATTATCGCAAACACCACTGACAGGCTTATAAAAATTAGAAGCGTCATCAAATGCAAATAGCTTATGACCTTCTTGTCTTTCGATAAAGCCAACAAGTTTTTTAGCGTATTGTTGGTTCACATCAAATCGCAATTCAAATTTAGCATTTAAGCTATTAATTGACAATGGAATAGAATTAAAGAATCCATGTTGGGTTTCATATTGATTGGATTTGGCGCTGAAAGATACTCTTGATCCATATACAGGATCGAGAGATAAACCTGTTAACGGTTCTTCTCCTACAATGTTGCCAGTGGTTCTATCATAAAATGTGCTCATAAATCTAAATGACCAATATAATTCAATGTCAACTTGACTCCTCCATCAGCCGAACTCGAAACAGACTCAGATACAAGAGATGCGTTTGGAATAGTCAGTTCTTGCAATGTCGTTTCTCTGCTGCGATTCTTAATTAAGAAAACAATGATCTTATTTTCTTTTTCTGTGAAAAAATCCATCGAATTTTGTAACAAAGCATCATCAACATCAATTTGAACACTTGCAGCAAATTCAATAGGCTGTATTAAGCAGACTTCTTTAGGAAATTTTGATCCAATAGAATAAATTGGTCTTCTAACACATTTCACAGAGTAATCGAATCCTACAACTCTATTTGTAGAACTATTATCGCATACAGCAAAAATAGACCCTTGATCAGGAATCAAAATATTTGGGGGCTCAACAGAACCCGAGGCATCTTTGCTGTTTCTTCGAAACTCATCATAAACAACAATATTGGTAGTGACTTTTGGAAGTGATCCAACTGCACAATTGACCATATACTCTTCTAAAAATCCACTATTGAATCCGTAGCTGCTATCTTGGTAGTTAATGCTGCCGCTGATTTGTGAGTTACCAGTATAATTATAAAGCGGATCTTGAAAAATCAAGCTGCGAGAAATAGATACCCTACTTTGTGTCGGACCAGTGCTGATTGTGTTCCCGCGTTTGAATCCAACATATTTTGCAATCGATGCCGAATTAGCATACGAAATATCTAATGAATCTATGCCAATAATCTCTTGACCAGATACAAAAAACTTGTTTTCGTCGTTATATACTTGTCCAAACATGGTGCGTTATCTTCTTAATTGACCTCCGAGTCTTTTTTCTTCTTGGATGACTTTGAGAACTGCGTCTCTGATCTGTCTAGCAAGCTGCTGCTTCGCTTCTGCTGGGTTTCCTTCGGTGCTTTGGGTTGTTTGTCCACTAGACTCAACATTGATGGTGATATTGCTTCCAGAGCCCGAAGCTTCAATCAACTCGTCAAGCTTCGCAATTAAACGGTCGTTCAATTCTTCGCTCTTTTCTTCTGTTGGCAATGATCTTGCTCCAGAGTTCAAAGCTTGAAGATTTCCCGCTCCGATATTTTGTGCTGCGGCACGATTCATAATGAATTCGCCGCCAGATAGCATAGTTGGAATTGTATCGATACCAGAGGTATATGGGATTGATCCTCCTACTGCCTTCAATAAAGGATTCGTTGTTTCAGTTATTGGGGATTTAGACAATAAATTTAATAAATCGGCAGAGCTACTCATATTAAGATATGCTCTTACTTGATCATCTGTGAAATTATATTTTCCTTTAAGAAGATCTCCAGCATTCGCTCTCAAAGTAAGATTTCTTTGTGCGAGATTGCTTAAATTATTCGTTGGTAAAATATTATCTATTGGCAAGCTTGATTCGAAATTATTTGAATAATTAGATGCTGTATCTATAGCTAATTTTTGAGTAGAAATTACTGGAACGTTCACTGATTTATCAGTGCCTCCTATCATAATAGCCTTCGGAATAGAAGTTTGTCCAGCAAGCCCAAAATTACCAGAGAAAAGGTTTTTTAATCCGCCCCCCATAATGCCGCTTCCAATATTTCCGCCACTCCAGATCCCTTTTGTAGCGTCCAATAATCTTGCTCCACCAGTGTTGGCTGAGGCTGCATAAGCATTTTTAAATCCAGTAGTAGCTGCGCCACCAATACCACTAACTGCCACAGATGCAGCCAACATAATCAATTGGTTTCTAAATGCTTTGTCTTGGGCCTTCTGTTGTTTGCGCAATTCTTGTTTTGCTCTATAATCCTGTAAATACAAGTTTAAAGCTTCTCCTTTTGCTGATCGCAATGCTTCGGCTGCTGGACCTGTTCTTCTTCCAAAATTAGTCAAGCGTGCGCTTTCAGCTTCTAAAGCGATAGCTGCATAAGATCCTTTATTAACTATTTGATCTCTTGATCCGCTGGTATAAGCTTGCGAAGAAAAATCAAGCAAATTCTTAGCTCCAGAAATTCCGCCAAGATTATATTGTCCTGGAGTGAAATAGTTTCCTTTGCCTCCAGATTGAACCTTGCCGCCCTTGGCATAGCCAGAGATAGATCCATTATTCAAGGCTGTCAAAAAATCCATTCCATATTTTTGTGCCGCCTTTTTATTGATAACGAACTCGCCGCCCATAAGCATCGCTGGAACATCGTCTTTGTTACCAGAACCTCCAATAATTGGGCCTCCAGAAGCTTTATTTAAAAAGCCCATACCAAAGCCCCCAAGAGACTGAGTAGCTTTAGAAGCCAAGTTACTAAAGATTTGGCTATTGATTTCTTTCACAAATTCATATGCTGCGTTTTGTAAGACATCTCCAAAGCTTTGGCCTCCTTCGATCAACTGAGTCATTGCTTGTGACATTTTATCAGTGAATAACTGTGGAATTTTTTCACCAAGATTAAAGCCAAAATTTTTGACACTCTCATCTATACTCACTAATCCAGACTTGAATCCAGTCTTAAACAAAGATGCTTGCTTATAAGCTTCTTCTGTCGCCTTCTGTCTATTTTTCAAATCTTCAAGATTTATATTTTTTATCTCTAATAACCCTTCTATTTTTTGAGATAACAAGTTCTGTTCTGCTTGTGATAAATCTTTATTATTGAAAATGATTTGATTAATTTCATTTAAGATATCCAAAACTTTATACTTATTATTTAAATCGTCTGTTGATAATGATCTTAGTTGTTTTTGCAACTCAATGGTTTTTGATGCCGACCCCTCAATTCCTTGTAGTTTATCAATTTGAGATGAAACAATTGATGCAATTTCATCTGCTGTATTTTTTTCCAGTTGTCTTTGCTGTTCTATATTTTCTAAATTACGCAATTCTTCTTTTGACAAATCTCCTATAATTTTAGACACTAGGATTTTTTTATCAAACATATCAAATTGTCGAGCAGTTAATTTAGATAATTCTAAAGCAGTTTTTAAACTTTCTTTAGCCAAGTCCAAATTAATTTGATCTAATTGGTTTTTTTCCTGTTTATTTTTTAAATCATTTTCTCCTACAACTTTAGCTCTTAACAAACTGATTAGTTCATTTTGGGCAATAGGGGTATTTACATTTTTTTGACTCAATAAATCTCTTAATATTGTATATTTATCATCACCCATGCCCATGAACTCTGGATTAAGATTTTGTTGAAATTCGCTATCTGGCACCAACAAAGCCTGTCTAATTTCAGGGTTTTTTGATAAATCAAAATTTAATAAAGACTCTTTTGCTCCCTCAGTTGCCCTTGTTAAATCTGATAATTCATTTATTAAACCTTCTACCTCCTTAGTTGTAAAACGAGCGGTTGTTACTCCGCCGACAGAAGATACGACATCGTTGATTCTTGCGTCTGTGAGTATTTTTCTAATATATTCAGTATCGACTCCAGCTCCAGCAGCTTCTGATATCGCATCTAATAAAGCATTAGGCAATTCATCTCCTACTCCTTGAAACAGATCAAAGAAATTATTACCCTGGGTTGATGTGGCTTCTTGAAATACTTTTTTAGCATTTTCGCGAACTATTAATTGGTTTGCTTTAGACATTGATCCCAAATTAATTGAGGCTTTATTTGCTGCGTCGGACATTTTAGCCAAACTCTTATTAGCAATTTCGGAAATCTTTAATTGATCATTATAAACCGAAGATCCAATTTGAAAAGCAGCCGTTAACGCTCCAATTGCCAATCCCGCTGGACCTAAAAATCCAGCAAATTTTGGAAGCCTCTGGGACAATACTTCAAAACCAAATTGAATAGTGGAAAATGTGCTTAATCCACTAGCAATGGCATTGAGATTTTTCTCTAATTTGCTAGACGCTCCCTCTGTAGCACCAGTTAACAAACTCATTGCGGCCTGCAATGCAAAGATAGTTCCAAGCATATCCTTTGACTGTTTTGAATCTTTAGATTGATCAATTGGAATTAAAGCTTCTTGTTTTTGGATAGTTTGTTTATTTTTAATATAAGCAAACGCCGACTCAGCAACAGCTTTTTTCGAAGTAGCATCAAGATTATTGACCTCTGCTAGATTTTTAATTGAATTTCTCAAAGACTTCGCTTCTGTTGCAATAGTTAGATCTTTGCTAGTTAAATCTAAGGTTCTTACAAAATTATTAACAGCTTCATTGATTTTTTTAAATGAAACAATTTTGCCTCCTTTTTGAGATAAAGGCGTCCCAGTAATATCAAAATCAGCATAATTAGGAATAAACCCTCTAGCAGCGCCATAGGTCTTAGGATTACGCCCTTCTTTAATTGCACGATTGATGCCTTGATAGCCACCATTTGGTTCGTCACGACGATTTGCAACCATCAAACCCATTGGATTTGCTGCGCTTTTAAGAGAAGGGTTCTTATCGATATAAATTTGTGAAGCGGGCACTCCAGCCGCCATTTCACGGTTGATAGCTTCTTTGAGAGGGTCAGCGAAGTTTGGAACGAAGCCTTTTCTTTTAACCAACGCTCGTAATCCTTCTGGATTTGTTGAGGTTTGCTTCGCGAACATTTGGAACACTTGCTCAGTAGATGCAGTTGGTCCAGCAGCAGCATATGCTTTATCTACTAAAGAAGAAATGTCAATTTCAGAATCAAGAGTGTCAAATACCTGTCTCAAGGAAATTCCTCTTCCACCAGTAGAAGATGATGCTCCAAACTTTCTCAAGAACATTTCTTGTTCTTGCTTTGAGAAGCCACTTGTTCCTTCTTTGATTCTTTTAAGTGTTTCAAGAACATAACTTTCGCTCACAAAATTTGGCACATATCCATGGGATGCGCGTTTTTTAATTTGAGCGGCATTAAGATTTTTCGCAATATTAGAGATCAAATCTGTATCGAAAAGTTTTTTGCCCATACTGATCAAATTATCATCAGACATAGAGTTTTTAACTTCTACGAATTTAACTGAAGGTGGGAATCCAGAGGTTAATGATTTTAATTTATCATTTAATGGCAAGTCAATTCGTTGCCCAATTTTCTGCATTGAAATATTAGCAGCGCGTCGTAATCTTTCTTCCATTGAAGCTCCAGAAAATGATGCGGCAGATCCTGTTTTCATTAATACTCCCGCATAATCAACTACATCTTTTTCTGAATATGATTTTCCTGATGATCTTTTTTCTTCCTCTAAGCTTTCTCTAGCTTCCTGTAAAGAAAATCTTTTCTCCAAAGCTTCTGCGTCAAATCTATCATCCAAAATACCCGCATATGGAAATCTAATCTTGAAAGCAGAGTTCGGCACTGGAGATAATGAGATTTTTTTATCTTTACTTGCATATATCTCTTCAACACCTGATTTGATGGCTTTACGAGCAACGAGTAGTCCATACTTCATTGCTTCATTGATCACTGGAAGAGAACCGATTTTGTTAGATTTTTCTAATTGGCTATTTTGTATATCTCTTTGAGATGCAAAAACTCCAGCTTCTTTAGATGCAATGCGTCTTTGATAATCTTCGGGGAAATTAGCTTTATATACATCAGGATATTGATTGAATAAAGCTGCTGCTGCTGGTGCGCTTGATCTAGCTTTCGCAATTCTCTGCTCAATGGTCTGAGCAAAATTAGGAATGAATCCTCCAGCCGCAGTAATCTTTTTAGCGCCAGCAGGAAGGCCCATCTTTTGCACCATGTCTCGATTAAAGATAGCGGTGCCAGTTCCTCCAGCAAAATTAGGAATTGCATACTCTCCAGTATTAGCAACAATAGAGCCTTTTTTGCCTCCACCAAAATTAAAGTTGGGAATAACTACTGGTTTATCGCCAGATCTCGCGCCTCCGACTCCGTTAAAAATATCAGCAGATTCTTTTGCAACAGCAGGTATGTAACCTTCAGCAGCATTAGTTTTAGGATTGATTCTTAAACCTCCAGAAGTTGCGCGTAATCCCGCTTGATAAGATGGAGCAGCTAATTCTTTTGAAATAGATGCGCTTCTGCGAATTACCGCTTCTTGCTGAATCAATGCATCAGTTATTGCTTTAAGCTGGCCCGCTCTATTGCCTTCTAATTGAAATAGTTGTTGTTGTAATCCAACATTGGTCGCTAAAATTGTATTGATCGATTTTTCAACACTGGCAATTTCTTGAGTAGCCTTGCCAATACCAAAGAATGTTTTAAGACTTGAAAATCCGAATTGAACTAGGTCTTTTGATAGTTTCAGAATAATGCCACCGAATAAAGCTAAACCTGGACCTGACAAAACACTTCCGATACCCTTAGCTAACCCTCTAAGGAGCCCTCCCAAAGCACTTTCTTCTCCAAGGATATTTTGAATGCCCACTAAAATTTCGTCAAAAAAGTCTAAAAGATTCTTTAAGTTGTCCGTAACTCCTAGTTTGCCCAGAGTAATACCTAACTGTTCGGCGCTTAGAGACACTCTATTGATTACAGAATCGAGTATTTCATTTAGTGTGGCATTTTTTTTTGCAGAATTTCCAACACTTTGATCAATATCAATTAAGACTTGCGAGTATTTCTTACTAGAAGAGGTAAGATCTTTAAAAAGAGCTAATAAGTTAGACAATTGGTATCCACCTGCAATCTTCTTGGCTAAATCGAATTGTTTTAATTTGTCTAGCGATTGAAACTCAACCGATAAATTCTCAATGATCTTCATAGCAGGAAGAACCTCATTGCTTGCATCAGTAACAGAAATACCCAAATCTTTAAGATCTTGCAAAACTGCTTTGTCTTGAATTTTAGAAAAAATTGTTTTATAGGCGTTACCCAATACAGCACCACCACGCGCAGTAATTTCTTGAGTAGCAGTAATAACCGCAACTAATTCATTAAATGAAACTCCCGCCAAATCTGCGGTAGAAGCTGATCGTTTCAAACCTTCAATAAGATCGCGTTCCGAAACAGCGTATTTCTGAGAAACAGTAACTAACTTGTCAACGATTTGAGTAGTTGTAATTCCCGTATCTTTGTAAGAGTTGAAAGCAGCAGTCAAACCTTCTACAGATTGTTTTGCATCAAGTCCCGACAGTCGAGATAAAATCAATGCATCATTTAATCTTTTGATAGTTTCGGTAGCTCCTAAACCTTGTCTGGAAAGTTCCAACGCTCCTTCTGCTACAGTAGCGAAAGATTGTCCAGTTGATTTAGCTAGATCAAATAGCTTGTTTCCGAACTTATCTAATTCTCCAGAGCTTTGCTGCAAGTTAACATTGATACCAACCAATGCTTTTTCTGCTGCAATAGTATTTTGAACCAAAGCTGCAAAAGCTTTTGTAACTCCGTTAATAATACCTACAGACGCTCCGAATGCAAATACACGGGCATTTGCCGCTTCCATAGATTTAGTGAATTCATCTGCCTGTCCAGTGATTCGTCCCAATGGTTGCGCCAACGCATTAATTTGGCGGCTGTTGGTTCCTAAATTAATTACAGCATTACGGCTGGCACCTTTCATTGCCTGTTGAATGCTCTGTTCTAGACCTACCTGAGTTACTGGAATCTTTAATGACTGCATGTTTTACCCTTATTCCGTTTTGTGTATTTACACAAAAATCAAAACATTTAACCCATTAATTCAATTAATTCATCCATGTTCATAGCTCCTCCTTTTTGCTTCAAAATTTCAGAGAACTGAATATTTCTAGCATTAGGATCAATAAACTCTAAATCTTCTTTAGTCGCGCCGAAAACGGCAGTTGCTGCGGCTTCTTTATTTACCGCTGATGTTGCTGATTTATTTTTCTTACTGTCTGAAAAGTTAAGAATAGCAATTGGATCTTTTTTAATGTGATCTGGGATATCATCATTGTATTGAAAAATATTGAAGAAGATTCGGGCATACAAAGCTAATTTAAGCTGATAAGCAGAAAGTTGAATAATCGGCTTGCCATAAAATGACGCGACATCTTCTGTTTGGGAAACATACATGTTGAAAAAGTCTCTCAAAACAGCATGTTGAATATTTTCTTCACTAAGTCGATTATTGCATAATTCGTGCTGTTTTAAAAGAGGGCGAATCTCTTCATCCCCTAAAGTTGCAAACTCATCGTCTGTAAAATAGTGCTTAGTCAGCTCTCGATCTTTGTAAATGATATATCGAATAAACTCTTCATTAGCCCGCGTGGATGCATAATCTTCTGCGGTTTTACCGACTACATTTCGGCGTGTATTTTGTAGATGCAATAATGAAGAATGTTTTGCATCAATGTCTTTTTGCATTTCCTTCTTTTTAGAAGGTAGTAGTATTTTTTTCTGAGTTTGAATGAGGGCGTCTAGCTCAGACTTTAAAGTGGCAATTTTATCTTCTTCTTCTGCCGACCATAACCCATCGTTCCTCAACTGCAAAAGCATCTCCTCTTCCGAGGGGATGCCTTTTTTAATTGCGATTAACTTGTATTTATTGTAGTAGCGATGAATATATCTTTGGTCCCGTATAGAAAAGTGTTTCAGATAAACAGTAGAGCCGAAATATTCAAACTCTGTATATCCATCAAAAATCTCTCCTACGATTCCAATATACTCTTCTTCACTCACAGTTCGTTATTTTCAATTTTGGCCATAAGACCATCAAATGATTCTTTATCTGATGCTTGGTTAAAGAACCAGAATGCGAGAATAGTTGCTGCTTTTTTGGCGATAAGGAAATAAACAGAATCATCAGATTCTTCTTTCTTGTAGTATTCTTCAAGACGTTCTTCGAAATCTCCTCTTCCAAAATATGGCTGCGGATTTTCGTCACCCTCTTCTTGAATATAAGTCAACATAATAACATACCACAAAATCAAACGATTCTGAGCTTTGACATCAGCGGTATGATCAAACAAAGATTGGTAGTTTGATTCAAACTCAACAATTCTGCGGCGAGTTTCGGCAAGTTCTTTGGTGATCTGCTCGACTCGGGCAATCTGCTTTTCTGTTTTAGTTTGAACGATTTCAAGCCTTGAAAATTCATTTTGCAAATCAAAAACCTTTTTATAGGAATCGACCAAAGAGCCTGCATCATCTTCACTCATGAGGCCACCAGTATCGCTATATTTTTTAGCCAACATTGCTTTGGTCAGAATGCCCTTTTTAACACAGCGGCTCATTTCAACACTGAATTCCAATTCAGCTTCTTCAAGCTCGCGGCGAGATGGCTTCTTGAGTTTGATTGTGACAGGAACTTTAGCAGTCACCTTTTTCTTGACTGTTGTTTCTTCCTTGGTTTTTTTGTCAACTTTGATAGTGACTTCTTCCTTTTCCACTTCTTTGTCAACGACAAAGCTGTATAGTTCTTTAAATGCCTTTTCCATACGGTTATTTAAATATAAAACTTATCGTATAATTTTCCAGTTCAGAAGAAAAATTTCTAAAAGATTCGTTGCCAGTATCTAGGATTTTTTTTCTGATCCATGCGAACTTTCTATCATCAAAATGATTAGCTGTATTAATTACTGGATGATATTTGGAGGGGATGTTTTGGTATAGTTTAGCGTAATGATAATCATGATCCGCTTTCATATCTTCGACAATCTTTAGCATTTCTTTAAACAGCAATGTGGCGGACTGTTTGTATCTTTTTTCTAAACAATTTTGAGCTTCCATACAGGTTGTTATTAAATAATATAAAAAAAAGTGTAAAATTCTATATGGCAAGTTTGATAAGCGAATCAAGACAGAGAAGCGTAGAATCGGTTTTGTATAATTTACACGATACATTTTCCAAAGAAATCACTGTTTATAAAAACGCAAAAGGCGTGTGCATCAGCACATCTCCATCTTACAATGCTATTTATGGAAGCAAAAATTCTAGCTCAAGCATTCAATACGAAGAAATTTCTAAAAAATTCCAAGCCCGAGTTTATTTTGTAAAATCTGATCAAGAATTCTTTTATAATGGAAGAGGCGTAGATGGCTCAAGTGACAAGCTCATTTTGCCACAAGGATTTGTCAAAATTATCGTTACCGCCGATGCCCACTCATTCATCAAAGAAGCTCGCAAAGTAGAACTAGATGGATGTTTATATTCTATCCGAAGTGCAGGTATGGCAGAGGGTATTTTCAATACTATTTTCTACGAATTTCATCTAACTCCATTAAACGAATGAATAATCGAATTGTGATGCCAAAGCAGGTTTTAGATCGAGCAGCCGAACAGGCTATAGAAATCATTGCTAAAGAATATTTGCAGCAATCATTAACTCAAGAATTTAATAATATCAAACAGGAAATGATTGAAGAGTTTATGAATCACCCAGTCACAGAAGAAATAATGAATGGGGCGAATGCAGAAAATACATCTGGGACTTTATCCAATCGAACTGGTAATCTTTTTTCGTTTATAGGATTTGAAGCTGCGGACGATCCTATTTCTGATATTCTCAATATTTTAGAATTGTCAAACATAACATTTTTATACGAAAATAGAAAAAACTTCGTAATCAAAATTACTATTCCATCGAGCAGTTTTATTTTTTCAAAAACTCCTATGCCATGGGCCAAAGGAAGGAGTTGGGCCAAGGGTATCGAATCAGGCATTTCTGGTTTAGGATATTACATACAAAAATTTTCACAAGGAAGATCTGAGGGCGGTATTCAGTTGGATAAAAAAATTGCAACTGCTAAATTCAAAAACACTCCATACATTTCATCCTTAATTAATAAATATACAAAACGATTTTTATCCATTAACTATTCTAATATTCGAATTTCTACATTATGAAGCCCCAATTTATCCATACAGCCGCTAATTCTTTTATGTTATGGTTTGACAACTATCTTCTCACCAAAGGAGAAGCATTTTCAAATCAAACAGGTCGTTTTTTTTACTATGATGATGATCGTTTAGATTCTCGTTTTAAAACTTTTGGCTGCGCATACAAACAATGGGTTACAGATAGTTCGATTTCGGGTGCAAATGTTCCTTCGGGCGCATTTGTCAATGGCGTTTTTAAAACCAGAAATGACGGTCTTAAATTGGACTTTGATAATGGCCGCATTCTATCTTCTGGCATGGCAAAAACTGACACCGTAACAGGATCTTTTGCCGTGAAAGATTTTAACATTTATTTCACCAATGAGACAGAAGAAGACTTGTTGATTGACCGAAAATACGTGGTAAATCCAAGAGTATATGGCCCCAAAGAAGATTACATTGCGCCATATGATGCTGTAGTGCCTGCGATTTTTATATCGGCGGCATCATCTAAAAATACCCCTTTTGCTTTTGGTGGCGAAGACACTACTAAAGTGTTGATGAAAGCAGTAATTTTGGCAGAAAACTCTTATCAGCTTGATGGAGTGCTTTCGATTTTTGCAGACTCAACGCAATCAGTATTTCCAACCATTCCTTTGTCTGGACATCCAATCAACGAATATGGAGATCTCAAAAGCGGATCATACTCCTACCAAGATCTAAAAGCTCAGTATTCTACTGCTCCATTATTCTTCATTAATGATGTGGATGACTCAAAATTATCCGATAAAGCTTCCAAAAGTATTACCAACGATTTATATGTTGGATTTTTGGATTTTGAGATTCACCAGCAGCGTTATCCAAGAATATAAAATTTCACTTTTAATCAGTTCAACTGTAAAGACAGTAAACATAAAAATTTATGGCACGAAACAGAGTAATTTATCAATCTGAAGGTCTTTATGTAAGTAAAGAATACAATTCTACCGCTAGCGGCGATCACTTTCAATTAAAGAGAGTTCAGTCTGCTAACTACAATTTCAATATTGCGCGTCAAGATGTTAACCAATATGGTCAGCTTGCTCGTATTGACTCTATTGTTCTTGAAACCCCAACTGTTGGTCTTGATTTTACCTACTATGTAACAGACGGTAAAAACGAAAGAGCATTAGGTTTCTACGTTCAAACTGGAGCGGCTGCCGCTGGTCAGTTCCCATCGGGTCACGTTCAAGACGGAACTGGACGCAACTTCTATATCGTTACTACTGCTGAAGGTGCTGATCTTAATGCAGAAACCACTCTCAGTGGAAAATCTGCAATTGGAGTTGGTAACGCTTACCTCACCAATTATACTCTTGATCTTGCTGTTGGAAGCATTCCCACTGCATCTGTTAGCTTTGAAGGTTCAAACATGAATGCGTTTAACTTCAGCGCTGGCAATAGTGGATCTGGCGCAGGCATCGTTCCTGAGTCTGGAACTTCCTTGAATCTTGGAGTTATTTTGGCTAATCCAACCAATCAAACTGGATCTGCGGTTGACGGTTCGGTTTCTGCTCTTCGACCAGGTGACGTTACCATTTCTTTTGGTAGCTTTACTGGCACTGGAGTAGGTGGATTCACTAAGCTTGATGATCTTCACGTTCAAAGCGCAAGCCTTTCTCTTCCTCTTGGAAGAACTCCAATTCAACAATTGGGAACCAAGTTCGCTTTCGCAAGAACTGTTGACTTCCCAATCGTTTCTACATTGACTGTTAATGGTGTTCAAGCAGAAACCTCTCAAGGTAGCTTAGTTGACTTGATTGAAGCTAACCCAAAACAAGACATTACCATCACCATTAAAAAGCCTGGAACTTCTACAGCAGCTATCTCCTATACCATTAGCCAAGCTCAGTTGGATTCCATTGGTTTCTCAAGCTCTATCGGAGCTAACAAGACTGTTGATTTGACTTTCTCTACACAAATCGGTGGAGCGAATGACTCAACTAACGGTATCAAAGTAAGCGGTTCTTATACTGGAAGCCCTTTTTAAGTTCCCCCTTTGAAGCATTCGATATTGTAGGAGCTTTTGTTCCCGCTAGTTAAAAAATTATAAGAGGGGGTTGATAATATCAACTCCCTCTTTTTACTTCAAAGGGGGCTTGCCCCAAAACTAAACTTAATAATAAAAAATGATTACTCTTGATTACAACGAATTCATTACTAATACTGGATCATTTGCTGGCAGTTCACTCACAGCATCTCCTTATAGAGATTACTCTCCTTTATATTCTGCTATTTCCAATTTAGATAAAAGTAATCCTGTTATTACCTTTTCTAATTTTCCTGAAAATTTAAAAATCGTGGATTATAATCTTGATTTGCCATTTGATAGGATTTGGATTGATTTGGATTTTGGAGAATCTACTACATATGATTTTTCTTATATTAGCGGATCTAATAATAAATGGGTTTCCGAAATTAAAGATCCTGAATCTTATAACCATAAATGGATGGCAGCTTATACTTCGGGTGGTTATTGGGCTTTGGGCGCATCTGGAGCAGTAGTATCTCCAGGAGTATTATATACTGGATCTGGCAATGCTGACTCTAATATATTAGATATAGCTTGGCAAACTATAGCGCCAGAAGACGACATGCTTCCCGTTCCCGCTCCGTTTGAATCTCTATTTGGCGTAGGTGGACCAAGCAATCCAACGACATATCCAGAAGAGCCAATGATCGACTATGAAGTGATCAATGATTACACTATTAGCATTAAAACAGACATCGACACATTACCCACACCACTTCGAAAGCTGTATATTCAATTTAGTGGTATTGAATAAACTTTAAACCCCGCGAAAGCGGGGTTTTTTATTATCCAACTTTATTATACATTCCAAGGGTTGATAAGAATGTTGTTTCAATTCCTCCCAACTGCAATGGCTCGGATTGATAGATATTGTATTGCTGAGATAACTCGCTGATTTTCTTTTCGCAATCATCCGCCAATGATTTATACACCTTTGCAACCTCGTTTTTATTGGTGAACGATACGGAACTATTGCCGTCTCTCAATGAAAGAATGTCAGCGCCATTTGTATTGCCCACAAGTCCACGTAGAGCGTTTCTAGACTGTTTGCGGTAGTAACTAGCCATATACATTTCTTTGTAGATGGACTGCGCTTCTAGACTCAATGGAGCATCTACGCCACTAAATGATTCGTTGAGCTTTGTATTTAGCTGCCCCAAATTTTCCTTTAGCCAAGCTTCAATATAAGACTGATAAACAATTCCTGTATCGCTCTCAAATTCAGTTTGAAAGATTTTTGTGGCTAAATCACTAATAACGCTCATACAATATATTACACTCAAATATCCCCAAGGATTTTAATTAATTTCTGATGTTTAGGGTTATTGGGATCTGGCACAAAGCTATTGACTGCTGTTGGCATGATGTTTCGGCGGCTGTTTTTAGTTTGATTACTGAATTCTTTAAGCAAGCTTCTCTTCAACAAAGAACGATCTTGCATATGATTAATGCCCACTTTTTGCGCCAATCGTTGCATGTCTGTGTATGACATAGATGCGAGGTTCTCTTCGAAAATTTCCAACTCATTCGTGCCAAACGGACTGACTTGTGACACGCCCAACAAAACTTCTAACTCGCGCATGTGTTTAATAAATTCAGGAGATCCAACTTCTCCACATGCTCTCATATCTTTAATTTTTTGCAAAAGGTTTTTGGGAGTATCGGCAGTAGCCACTGCTTCTTCAACTTCTTCAACTCCATTGGCGATTTCTAATGTTTCGTTCATAATTAATAATAAACAATAAACATGCTTTTTAAACAAAAAAAAAGAGCCGCCCTTTTGGGGCGACTCTCAATTGAGGGGTTAGACTTATGCAAGTCCAGAGACAATCTTGCCGACAAGGGCGCGAGTGTCGAGAACCATACGTCCTTCTTCCATGGAACCGTAGTAACCAATCTTTTGTTGACGAGTGGTGTAGGTATCGTCAGCAGTAAGAGAGAACTCAGAACCATTTTCGGAATCAACTGCAACAGCGCGAACAAGAGAGTCGCGGCTACGGTCAAGACCAACGATGATTTCGTCGTTAGCTCCATTGAATGCGCCACTAACACTTGATCCAACGTTGGAGAATACGGTGTCACCTGCAACTGCATCGAAGACAGAGTTGAAGCGTTGGCCGCGACCAAGTTCGTTGATTTCCATGATGGATACTCCGTAGAATTCTGGAATACCTGCGCTATTGTAGATAGCGGTTCTCATTTCATCAGTAGCAGCAATGTCAGTCTTGCTTCCAACAGTGTTGATTGGATTGTAAGCCATTGAACGAAGCTCTTGAACAACTTCTGGAGAAACGATAAGGTCAGTAAGACCACGACCAGAACGAGATTCTGGAGTTCCACCAAGCCAAGAGGTATTGATTCTCTTAGCAAGAGTAAAGAGTTCGTTAAGGTCTGCAAGCAAGAAGCGACCATTGGTGTTTGCACGTTGGATGTGCTTCTTGCCATTGGTGGTTGCTCCTGCAAGAGAACCCATGATGAGGTTTGCAGAGGTCTTCTCTTGCTTCAAGAGAATTTCTTGAGCCAAGCGGGTGAAGGTCTTGCTAACAACATCCATACGGCTCTTAGCTGCATAACGCTTGTCGAAAGAAAGCGCAGAGTCAAGAGTGTAAGTGTGGATCTTCATTTCAGAAACAGTTGGAAGAACTTGGTTCTGAGGAAGGCCACCCGCAGCACTTTGGCTATATACAGTGATATAGTCTTCTGCATTGATGTCGTAGTAAAGATCAAGCGGGATGCTTGGATTGTCGTCCGCGTTGAATTGAAGGCTGGTGAAAAGGTTGCTCAAAGTAGGAGCATTGTTGATCACTTCCGCCAAAACAGGACCGATGAATTCAGCAAGAGCGATCTGAGCTTCCATAGCAACATTCTTGTTCTTAGAAGCCATAGCCTTGATCAATTCGATTTGTTCAGGTGTTCTTTTTAAAGTAATTTTCATATAAATATTCTAATGGGTTGAGGATTATAGGCGAAGGCCGATGATTGCATAAGCTCCAGTGCCAGTGCCAGCGAATTGATCGCCAACAGAAGTTGAAGATGCGCGAGATCCAGTAGCCAAGACGACAGCAACTCTAGTTGCATCAGTGATAGCGCAACCAGTAAGTTTGCCGCTAACTCCAGATGGAAGCTTGAGTCCTGAGCCGATTCCAATTGCTCCTTGATATGCTGCGTCGGTAATGGTGAAAACACCGCGAGTAGCAACAGGAACAGATTGACCTGGCAACATGCACATAAGTTCTTCTGCCTTTTGTGGGTAATAAAGAAGCTTTTCGCCGTTTTCGTCATACTTTGCAGTTTGGCGAAGGGTCATACCAACCAAAGCGTCTCCAGAAGTAGCTGGCTTCAAGCTGAGGCTAACTCTTGGATATTGGTTAGATCCGACGAAAGGATAATCAACCTTACCAAGATAAGATGCATAAGCATTATCGTAGGTAATGGTGTCAACATTAAGGTTTCCAGATTCGATGGTAACGAAAACTCCAGCATCACCGTTTCCAGTGTTGGTTACAGCTTCGTTAACATATCCAGTCCCGAGAGCGAACATGTTGATAACATCATTGTCGCTATATTGTCTGAATGGTAGTGTTCTAAGTGCCATATATTTGTTTTTTTAGATTGTTAGGAGATTGAGATATTTTCGCGAGAGAACGCACTTGCGAACTTTTCACGTAAAGTTGGTTGTTGTTGCGAAGCAGCCTCATTGGAGTTTGGAAGTCCCTGCTCAGAAGCCTCTGCTTTGTCAAGGGCTTTTGCAGCAAGCTCTTTTTCGGTTTCTTCGGTTTTGGTTTCAGAAGCTTTAGAAATAGAAGCGATCTTCTTGGCTACTTCTGCATCAATTCTTTCTTGGATGGTCTTATCCAAAGATGCCTTAGCTTCTTTGTTTTTACCTCTCCACATGATAGCAAGCTTGCTCTGGTAAGAAGCGAAAGCTTCTTCGGTGTCAGCAAGATTCTTGAGGTCATCTGCGAGAACCTGACGGTCTTCGTCGTCAAGCTCGTAAGCTTGATCGATAACTTCCATGCGAGAATTGAAACGAGCAACTGCTTCTTCTTGCTTCTTAAAGTTTTCAAACTCAGTGATCTTTTGGGTTGCATCAGAGAGCTTGGCTTGAAGATCTGAAACAGAAGCCTTGAGTTCTTCTTGCTCCTTAGCAATCGCAGTCTTTTCTTCTTCTGCTTTTGTAAGGGATGCGCGATACTCAGCATCTTTTTGTTTGATTGCATCAGCGAAAACGCTGCTCATACTTGCTACAGCCTCTTCGGAGAATTTCTTCTCAACAAGAAGTGCTTGAACTTCGGAAAGAATTTTTTCGACATCCATAATAGTTTCTTTTTTGTTGTTTACATCCATAGCTAGGATTTGTGAAATAGACTTATTAGTTTTTTTACTAAAATCGTCTTTTTTAAAATTAAAATAGCTTTTTTTGTCTCTTTCGTCTTTGATATCAACTTCTGGATTAGATCCAAGATATCCAACGATACCCTCAACATCTGCCGCAGGCTTGCCTGTGAAACCAATTCCTAAAGGAAAGATATCGCCAGTAAGCAAACGATAAATGCGTGTTCCATCTGATAACTTACCGCTTCCTTTATAAGCTTTGAGCTTGCTCTTCATCTCTTTGATGTGCTTAGGATTGGTGATGATTTCGGCATCCTTGAGATTCTGACTGCCCAAAGCAATTTGATAGCTTGCAAATCCGATTTCCCAGCTAGTAGATACTTTGCGATACATAGTATCATTTGGATCTAATGATCGTAATACTAACTTAGTGAAGTTAGGGTTAGCATATTTATAAACAACAGACCCTAACGATAGATTGAAGGGATCTTTCATTTCGGACGCTTCCTGCATAGATAGAATTCTGTTTTCGTCTCCGTTATAAGAGCTAAAACCAGCAGTCACAATATGACCAACCACTTTTGATTTATCATGCTCAATGTTTGTTGGCTTATGTAAGAAGTTGTTAACTACTCTCATAGCTGTAGCTGCATCCATACCGTCATCATTTTTATTGAACATGTTGATGACTGCGGCGTTATAAGCTAATGCTAGAAGATCGATATTTTCTTCTAAATCGATATCTTGCGGCATCAATTCATGAAGATTTTCTAAAGAAGCTTTAGACACAAAACTTTCGTCGCCAATAGGAGATAGCTGTATTGGGCAATCAAAAGTGGTTCTATATGGAAGTTGTAAAGGCATTGGTATAAAAATTAGCTGGAAGCTTTAGAAGAGCATTTTGCGCAAGAATCTTTGCCGCATGGTTTGCCGCCTTCGCCATCTTCGCACTCATCCTCCATTTCTTCATCTTCTTCTTCTTCTTCCATCTCAGCCTTTGCTTTTTTCTTGTTCATTTTTTCAAGCAAAGCTTTTTGGATGTTTGGAGGGAGCTTTTTCTGGGCAGGAGTGAGTTCAGCAGACTCGCTGGTTTCCAAGATAGCATCTTCATGAGCGACAAATTGAGCAGCAGCTTCTGCAAGAGTAGCTTGATCAATGCTTGCGACATAACTAGTCACGAATTCTTGATATGCTTGAGATGTTTGCTCATCACGCTTGGATAGAGACACTTCAACGATACCTTTTTTAACTTCCACTGTTTTTTTAAGTGGCACTTTTACATCTGATGGATTAATTTTCATTTAGTTTTTGGGAGTGATAAAGTAGGGCTGCTGAATAGTCATCATCTAATTCGTGTTCAGCGACAATTGATAGAACATCTTGCATTGGAGCCAATTCTGAGATGCGTTCAAAGTTGTTTACACAAGAAGCTGCTGTAGATTCCCAATTTTTTATGTCTTGAGAAACGACAATCGCTTCGCACAACTTATCGATCATATTTACTTGTTGATCAGAGAACTGTTCAGTGTTGAACTTTTCTTTGAGAGACTTTTCAATAGAGCCTCTGGTTTCCTCAATTTGCTTGATGACTTTTTGAATGTTCTTGACAGAGAAACTTGCTTTAACAACAGGAATACCAGTTGTTCCTTGTGGGCGGCCAGGGACTTTCTTGGTTTGATTAACTGTTGGTTTAACAGCGTTTGGAGGTGTCGGCGGCGAAATAGTTGGAACTCCTCCAACAATAGGATTATAGTATCCACTTTTTCTGTTTTTGATAAATTCCTCCTGCGCGGGCGCGATATCTTCGGATTTTGGAAACTCTCCAGTGTGGAACATTTCCATACCTTGTTGAGGAGTAAGAACTCCAAGCTCCATAAGGCGAGTTGTCACGCGCATAAGTTGGGTTTGGTCGCGGATATCGATATCTCTAAATTTAGCAACAGGATAATTCTTCATGCCAAGAGATTGAGCGATTCTTTTGATTTCAACTTGCAAGAAGTCGTTCAAGAAAGCGTTGCGAGCTTCTTTGAGTCGATCCACAAAGATTTGTGCCTTAACTTCTGTTGCACTGTATTTTTCTTCGCCAATAACGATATTCTGTAAGCCTTGTTTAATGTCTTCATTCAAGACTTTATATTTTTCTGGGCCAAGAACCTTGTTCAAATCAGGAATAACGAATTCTGCTTTGGTAGTATAGTCAGAAACCAAAACTCGGCCAACGCTTTCATTCTTAAACAATGATTGCATTGCTTTTAAATTGTTTTGATTGATGCCTCCCTTAGATGGCTCAGTTCCCATAGTAATCAAAAGAATAACATTCTCGATTGTGCGGGTAATTGCTTGATCCATTTTCTTCAACTCCATTTTGGTGTTGATATCTTCTAAAACAGAATAGCCGAACGGAACGGCAAATGGTTCGTAATCTTGTTTTTTATAGAATGAATACGACAGTTTCTTTGGATCTAGTTTAATTTTTAAACCATCTTTATAGTAGCCACCTTTGGTGATTGTATCTTTAATATCTTTTGGCAAGCTATTGAACATCGCTTTTTCATCCTCTGTTGAGGGATTTTGCAAGCGAGCTAATTCATACTGAGACAAGATTTTTTCATAAACTCCAAGATTAAAGCTAGAACTTGTCTTCGCGACAATATCAAAAGGATTCAATAAAATATAACGAAGTGGAATAGAGTTTTCGGCGCTGGAAGAATTGCCAATGCGACTACTGATTTGCGCAAAATCATCAAGTTTAAACTGTCCATCAATTCTGTAAATGAAAATATTACCACTTCGATAGTATTCTCTAAAATACTGATCTTTAATATTCCATAATCTAATCTTCTTAAACCATTCTGTAAAGAAATCGCGACTCTTTTTTGAACCTTCTTCAAGATAGATTTCGGTATTCGCGAATTCCGACATGATGTCAATAGCATTGCGGAAAACTGAAACATTAGCATATGCCTTCTGACACAATTCAATTGCTTCTCTAACATTTACTCCATCAATTGCAAAGCTATATGGAAGAAGTCCATTTCTAATGCTGCCAAAACGATCTACAGTTCGCGAGACAGCCGCTCTATTTTTACGAGCACCAGTTCTTTCGACTGTTACGTTGGTTCTGCTATAGTCTGAAGCATAAGATGTATTTACAGATGATTCAGAAACATAAAAAGGCTCGCCACATAATTCAGGCTCATAAGAAGCTTGAGCGATTTCGATTGGTTTGGCTGGATTGATGGCAGATTTATCAAATTTAGACCAGTATTCAGATTTTTTATTGTATTGGCGCTTCGAAGAACTCATTTACTTATATTACACGAAAAGTCAGAAAGTTAACTTTAAAAGTTAATTAATGAACATTGGTGTGAATGTGGACTGCGTGTTATCAACAGGCGCATCCATCATATCATAATAAATATTCATCATCCAATTACCCAGAACTAAAGCGGAGTAAGAGTCTTTGCGAGCTTTATCTGCATTTCTTTGTTTTTTTAGGTTTGACGGCAAATCAAATGACTGGGTTCCATTCGCTGTAGTGGAAACTTGAATCAAAGCGCATTGCACTTTTGTCATATCAATCATATCCTTAACATGCTCAATGAAATCGATCTGTTTAGCCGATAAATCATCATAGTCATCATTTTTTGAAAAAGTCAGTTCTTCTATGGGAACAAGTGCAGCTTTTTGTCGAGAGTAATCGTCGTCTAACGCCGCCCCCGCAAACCAAATTTTCTTATGGTCAAATGCGGCCTGCAACATTTCGTTTGCTGATCGAATCCATGAAGAAGATGGCTTGCGTAAAAATGCGATTTTCTTGCTTTCTAGGTTATAGTCGTTTCGTGCTACCCTAAGAGCCTCTTGATATTCTTGAGGATTATCAAAATCAGCATCAAAGCACTTGATTTCTAAACCTGCCTTTTTGAAGATCTCACTTTCGTTACAAGAGTTCAAAAATTGAACACCACCGTTATAGTCCCCTACAATACCGACAACATTAAAGTGTGTTAATAGATAAAAGAAGTAAATAATATGCTTTTTAAGATTCGCTCCAGCCAAAGCATACGAATGAACGATGGTGCCTTTTTTGTTGTTTTTATTGAGCTTTATTACATGCATGGAGAAGTCGTCTGATCCATCGCTTTCCGACCAAGAAGGGTCGAATGAAATCAAGTATTCGTCACTGCCCGAACCAACCAACTCAACAGACTGCCCTTCTCCATCGGGAATAGTGCAAGCAGCCATCTTGCTGACTTTGAAATAGCCAGAGCTATCATCAGTGAACACAGAACCGAACTCTCGCTCAAACTGTGCTTGGCTCATTGTAGCTTTTGATTGATCAAGAAGATTTTGGTCATACAATTGTCGTGGAGCGCAGTCGTAACTCAAGTGCATGATGACTCGGTGAGCATTGTCCTGTTTATCAGGATGCATAATCAAGTTCTCATATTGCTGATAAAGCTTGTAGAGATATTCAAATTTATAAGAAGCAGATGAAAGACCAATAATCTTGTTGTGTGGCCATTTATGCCTTTCTTCTTCTGTCATTTTGCCCTCTGAAATCATTTTTGTTTCCAGATCGAAAATCTTTTGTCGCTCAGTTGGGTTTTCAACAACCGCCAAGAACGGAAGAATAACTTCATTGACAATTTTTTCTGGCATAAGCAAAAGCTCGTCAATAATCATCCTTTGGAAACGGAAACCACGGAGCTTTTCACCATCGCCTAGAGGCAAAGCAATGATTTTACTACGGCCAATTTCCATAACCCATTGGTCATTGCTTTTGGATACCTTAGTAATGCATTGCGCCAAAAATCCTGCCTTGGGGCTTTTAGAGATTTCTTCGATCTTGTTAAAGATCATTCGGCTTTGTCGAAATGATTTGGAGATGATGCCGATCTGAACACCTTGATTCAGAATCGCATCCAATGCCGCAAAAACGCCCGTGGTGAAAGACTTGGAAAGACCACGACTCCAGATGCCCAAAAAGTAATCTGTCTCCATCATCGCTTTGATAGCCATGTGCTGGAACGGGAACAGGCTAACTCCAGTAATCAATTCGCAAGCAAACGACGGGTTAGCACGCAAGAATTTATAAAGCAAGATCTTGGCCTTTTTCTCATCAATGAACCCTTTTTGATCTAAAATTTCTTCATTGATCTTCTCAAATTTTTTGTTTAATTTTTGGTATCCTGTTTCCCAACTCATTTTGGACTCCTTTCGAAATAATTCATCTCTCCCTTGTCAAGGAAGTATTGAATATCTGTTTGCCATAGCTTTTGGCCGCAAATCAATAATTTAGGAATTAGGATTTGGCTATTGCTACGATTGCCGCTAAATACAAATTGGCAACAATCTTTATACTCATGTTGCAATTGTCTCATGTTGCTGAACACATAATCAAGATTAAATCTTTTTGGTGAAAAAGCATTGAGTTTGGCCATGTTGTATAAATTGCACTCTGTAACAATAAACAGATAGCAGCCTAATCCTCGACATCTCTCAAGCTCGCGCTTGAAGCGTTCAAATCCCATCGTCATTGTGGAACAGAAATCAGCAAAGGACTTTCTATCGACATGGGTATAAGCATAATCATCGCCGCTGACAGCATAATCACCTACATCTAGTTTAAGAGATGCGGAATTTGAAAACTTTAATGGTTTTTGCTCTCGGGTATCTACATAAATCTTACGCTCTCGAAAATCATTATGAAATTCTTGGGGTAAAGAATTTTTGAACATAGGCTCGATACTACATTCTGCACAAGCTTTGGAATAGCTTCCAAATAACTCTTTATAAACAGACATTGGAGGTAAACCCGTAACGAATAGTTCAACAGTGTTTGGCGCATATTGTAGTTTTTTCTTTTGGATTCTATGTTTTAAGCGAGCGACAATATATTCTTTCACTTCTTCTTGTGGCGCAGTTTCACACCACTCTAAAAGTTGAGAATAGTTCGTGAAATCTTTTTCGAAATACTCTTCGTAGTTTTTGAATTGAAGCAATAGACCATTCAGCTTGTTTTTACGCTGAAAGTGTTTGACATAATAGTCCCCCAATATCAAATTATGTTTTTTGATATGAGAGTGTAAACTTTTTAACGAGGAAAAAGTTTCGTTGCATTCTTTACAATCAAATGACATCATCTTGTGAGATTCCTAAAATTCTTGCCTTCCATTCGGCCATACCCTCTAATCTTTCTGCTTCTTCTTTTACTAGAGCCTTTTGCATTTCTGCAATCTTCACCATGTTGATTCTTTCTTCTTCGTCTTGGAAGAATTGAACCAAAGAAAGTAGCGATGCATTTTCCTTTTGCTTGCTAGTGATGCGAGCCGATCTATCTCCTTGTAGTTTTTTTGTTAAATTCTCAATGCGCGTTTCGCACTGGTTGTATTCAGAACTTTTTGCTTTGATAATTTCCGCCAAACGAACGCTCATTTCTTGTTGATCGTTGGCAACATCAAACATATCATTCAATTTATGAAGGTGCTTACTGATAACTTCCAAGTTGACGATTTCCTTACATACGTTCATGTATAGGTTAAGTTCATCGGCAGTTAAATCAGGCTTGTCCCAAGTTAAGCGAATAAATTCTTGCTCAAACAATTCGCGATCCTCTTTGCTTGTATAATTATTGACGATTTTCAAGAATCGTGAGTTATTGAGATTCACACCCAAACGCTCCACACAGATTTTAATTTGACGATTAATTTTTTCCTCCACTAATTCATTGCCTGTTGCATCGTTGATCTTTGCAATGATTCGGCTCGTCGATTTTGGTGCAACATAACTGCGCAAGCCAACATCACTATCTTGTGATGGTGAATAGTCTGGGTTAATTTCCTTGATAACACTGTGAACCGCTCTTTGTTCCAAAGATAGAGGTTTCACCTCTTTCTGTGGGAATAGAAGCTCGGCAATAGCCAACGAAGACAAGCCTGTATTAGCTTGGTCGGTAATGAATTGAATCTGCTGCTCTGAGAACTCAATGCCTTCTTGCTTTACTCTGCGAGCGGTCTTGAATTTCAATCCAGCTTGAATCATGTAGGCGCGAACAAGTCGCCCTTCTTTGCTTCGTCCATCAATCGCTGGGTTTTGAAATACTTCGCGGGTGATTTCATTCAAATCAGAAGTCTTTTGATAGACTCGGCGGATTTCGGCAGTTTGTTGATCAGTCAAAGTCATAATAGTATGTCGTGTTTGCTAATAAGTTCTTGGGCTTTTTCTTTTAGCATTTTTTTTAGGTTTTTGATTTGTTTGTATCCTGCGGCTCGGTTTTTTTCGTTGCTTTTATATCCCATGAACTTAGCAACTTCATCCTCGCTTTTGTGTTCAAAAAACAACATGGTATAAACCGTGTAGTGGGTTTCAGATAAGTTTTCTCGTAATACTTCGTTTAGTTTTTTAATAGACTCTTCAAAATCAATAGAGGTATCAGGGCGCTGATCAATTTCTTTTGTATGGTTCTCTAATGATAGCGGCAATTTAACACCATAGCCCGATTTCTTTTGCTTGCTCCATTTGGCGTATTGGGGGCATGAAGTGTTTTGAACTCCGCTACTGGTTAATGCGCACAAATTATCACCCATATTATATTTACACTGCATACATGGCTTTGTGTAGTTGGTATAATTATTGCGGATGATGTTTCGGATCTGATGTGAGGCTACCCGCGCTACCCAAGGCTCTAGTGGTCTTTGCTGATCCCATAGGTGCCACTTGTTGAATATGTGAAGCTTGATGATTTGCGACACATCTTCAAAATCAAACCAGTTGATTGCTTTTAATTGCCATTTTTTTTGGAATTTTCGAATAACCAAATCAATCGCATCGTAACATTCTTCGTATGTCTTTGGTTTATTCTCCACGGTTAGATTTTTGATTAACAAAGTCGCCTATTGATGTAGATTGTCTGCGGCGAGGTTTCGCAACGCGAGAGTTGTCTCCAAACAAAGATCCAAGCGTAAATGATGGACACTCTGCATATTCTTCGACATCCACATCTATCTTGCGAATCTGCGGCACATAATCAGCATCGGAAAAATCAACATCATCATCATCTTCAAAAGAATCCCTAGCCGCCGCCGCCACTGGTGCTTTAGAGCTTTTCAACTCTGGCCCCAAATTAAATCCGCACGACGAACAAAATTTCGGCTTGGCGTATGTATAAGGATGTTTGGAGCCACAATTCGGACAAAAAGTAACATTCATATAACTATAATTACTTTTTTATGATTTTTTTCCAGTTATTTTTAACGACGAAAAGACAAGACTTCACCTTTATAGCAATCTGCATTTCGCTGCGTGCGTTGTGTAGTCTTGTCTCTATTGTTTACACTGAAGCTTGGTAATTTTCTAATCTAGTAATCAAAAACTTCAAAATACCGCTACGCACAATGTCGTCATGATTGAACGAGAATGTTTGCACTCCATTGTCTTTGCTCTCTTGGTCATTAAACAATTGGAAGATGGGTCTGAAACCACTTTTGCCGCCAATATCGCTCTGCATAAAGTCGCCGCAGATAATGAGCTTTGATCCGTCGCCCACGCGGGTAATGAGCGTAGTAAGTTCTTTGAAGGTGAAGTTTTGCGCCTCATCAGCAATGATGATTTTGTTTACCCAGTTTGCGCCACGCAAAAAGTTAACAGGCAAAGCAGAAATCTTCTCTTCATTCTTGAGCCACACTACATCTTGTGGTTGCACAATTTCTTCAAGCTTGTCGTATAGAGGCATCAAGAACGGATCGAACTTCTCAGAAATATCACCTGGCAAACTGCCCAATCCTTTTTCAGCACTTTCAATAATGCTGCGCACATACAATAGATTCTTATCGGCATCGTGGGCCATTAATTGAATCGCGGCATAAAGAGCCATGTATGTCTTGGATGTTCCCGCTGGACCCGAGACAAAAACAATAGAGTTCTGGGGGTCAAGAAGCATGTCCAAAAAGTGGACTTGTTTTTCTGTAAATTTGAACTTTTTTTGCTTAGTTCTAATTTTATGTTCTAGTTGAGGGTGGAACTCAAGAGAACCCGACTTGTCGAGTTTTTTCTTCGCCATTCATTTTAGATTACACCTAAAATCACAGCACTAGCTCACTTAAAACAATATCACCCGCCAAAATATCACCTTCTTGAACGGATAGGTTCTGACTAATGATGCGAGCGTTGGCAGACAATGAGAAGCCGCTGTTGGATATAAAATCTCCATTGGGTGTTTGCGGCTTGATAGTAATTGCGCCACCATATGATTCATAGTCCATGAACTCCCCGATGTTTCGGGCCTTGATGCTTAACTGTTTCTCTACTTGATTCAAAAACACATTGTTGGGCACCGTTTGTCCAATGCTTGTGGTATAACTGCGGTCACACATCACTTTGTATGATAAAGTTTCAATGTTGCCATCTGATAATGCATCTCCATCATTAACGTTTGTATTGTTGCCATAAGCCAAATAATCAACAACATTATATTCGATTTCTGAGAAGCTGTAGATTTCTTTTTGTAATGATGTGTTAGATGGGGGGCGCAAACAAGTCAATTCTGCCGTTACCATGACGGGGCCAAAGTTGTTGATATCCATGCTAACAGAATCCAAGTAGCAACCACTAAAGTCGCTGCGCCCGATGACCAAATGAGAGATGTATTTTTGGCCTGTAAATTTTTCTAACATGGCCGCCGCCAAATTGAAATTCGCGCCACCATCCACAGCAGCCGCAAATGTTAAGTTTATCTTTGTTTTTAATTCGCCGCCAATACGAAAGTTATTGTTTTGCTTGTTCGCGAGGATGCGCGATGGCTGTAGTTGGTTTTGTGTTGAGATTGAGATGCTTGATACAGGAGCAAAGTAAGTGGAATCATCAGAACCCGTAATGGTTACAGGAAGATCTCGATAAGTAATAACTGGCATACAAGTTTTTACACTTTTTTTGGGTTTGTGATTGAAATGGGTTTTTCAAAAATGGCGTCCCGATTTTTTTAGCTGCCCGAAATATGGTGTTGTGGGTTTATGGGTGGGAGATTGAAAAAATAGTCCCCCCTCACTTCTAGCAGATCGCATCTAACAATTTTTTTGAGAAATAGGGGGGGTCAAGCTCAAAGTGAAAATTCTTTCATCGATTTTTTTTCCGAAAACACAAAAAAGAGCTTGTGATTCTCTCCCCCGTCTTTTATTCTCTCCCCGTCGCGAGTGAAAGCGACTCAACACCACACCACACAAGAAAATGCAAATCGAAACCACTGGCAGCGATACCCTTGGAAACGTCCTTTCTCAATTCGGAAAGATTGTTGACGACGGAAAGAAGAAAACAATCACACTTTCCTTCGAAGTATCATCTTCCCTTTCTATGGTAAAGAAAAGCGCTGCCGTTTCCCAAGCGGATACGGCGCTTGCAATGGCAAGCCTTACAGCGGAAGAAAAGGCAATCGTTGACAAGTTCAAGGCGCTTGAAAAACAAGCCGCCGCCGCCCGCGTTCAAGGTCAAGAAAGCGAAAGATGGAAAAGCACGGTTTCCATTTCCAAGGCATGAATTTAACCATGGGGGAGGGTAAAACCTCCCCCTCATTAACCCCTAAGCGCTAGGCGCGGACCCCTAGGCGCTAGGCGCGGACCCCTAGGCGCTAGGCGCGGACCCCTAGGCGCTAGGCGCGGACCCCTAGGCGCTAGGCGCGGACCAAGCGCGAAGCGCGATTCACGAACTGGAATTCGTGTATCGAAATACACGAATCGAAATTCACGTATTGGAATACGCGAATCGCTATTCACGAATCACTATTCGCGATTACTATTTCTGTATTTACTATTTGCTATTTGCTATTTGGCGATTTGCAGCTCGCGTCCGCGCTGCGGCGGCACTGTCAAGATATTTGTTTGATTTTTTTTTGCTGTTGTAAGTCATTGAACGTCAACGAGTTACACATGGGGGCGGGCGCTCGGCCATAACTTGTTGAAAATCAACGAGTTACGCAAGTCAAGCACAAAGCAAGAAATGCGCAGAAATTCTTTTCGAGAAAAATAGAAAAAAGAGCTTGCGCCTAGTCGGTTCCTCGCTTATCCTTTGCGCATGTCCACCACCAAACGCCCGTTCGTCAAAAACACTCCCCGTCAAGCTTTCACCACCGAAACCCCCGTTGGTTCCTTGACTAACTTCGGCATCTTCACTGGATTCAAGAATGGCTTTGCCTACTTCATGAAGAATGGCCGCGAAGGCTGGGCGGGTTCCGAAACCTTCCATTTCATTCAAGTTCTCTAAAAACCAAAAACCAAACCTACCCCACACCATGTCTGACAAATTCGCAATTTACCGTGGCCAAGCCGTTTACGTTCTCGGAATCGAAGGGGATGAAGCTCTCATTTCTTTTGATAATGGCGTTGAAGAATACGTTGCAATTGAAACTTTGAATTTTATGTGAAAAACCTTGCGCGGGTTCAATCCCCACGTTAGTCTCTCCCCAGCGCATGAAGCGCACTCCACACTCAACTTCCCCACAAAATGAAAATCGCACTCGCTTGCATCATTGGCTTTCAAATCCCCTTTTGGGCATACGCTTTTCTTGCGTGATATGGTGAACGGCTGGCCCTTGTGGTGAGGGCCAGCCAACCTTGTCAATCAAAAATCTTAAAGTCATAACTCACTGAATATCAACAAGTTATGAGCGAGCGCCCGCCCCTTTTTCATAATTCGTTGAAAATGAACGACTTACAACTTGTCAAGCAAAAAAAATAATTGGCTATTTGATGATTTCGTATTTGTTGGTTGACATTTGTATTTTCACCCTTAGACTCACACCATGACCACTGCACAGCGCCTCGATGCAATCCGCGCCAATCAAGAAGCTTTGATCGCCTTGAATGATGTCGGCGGGAAAAAGTTCTTGCAAAGCATTTTTTGTCCAGATAATGTTTTTGTTTCGCTTTCTAGTGATCGCGATATGCAAGAAGCAAAAGAAATCCTTGATTGGTTTCTTGATGGCGGCCATATCGAAACTCGCACGACCGTTGAAACCCCATACGGCGAGCGCAAAAACTCCCGCAAGAAAAACACAACCAAATTTTTTGTTTTTGTGAAAGGATGCATGCGGAGTCAAATCGGCCACATCACTACGCAAAACTATCACGACGATTTTTGGAGTCATGCCATGAAACGCTTGATTGCCGCGCCCGCTGACAAATTTTGCTATCAAAACGGATCTTTCATCGCTTACGCCATGGAACGCAATCCACAAATTGTTGATCTTGGAGAGAAAAAATAACTTGACATCGTAACTCTTTGATTTTCAGGGAGTTACGATCCCGCGCCTGCCCCGCTGCCACAACTCTTTGGTAATCAATGACTTATGACTTGGTATGCTTTTGTTTAAAAACTGTTAGAACGGGCATGTCAAGCTATTTATCGGGTATTTAATCACTATTAAATTGCGGCTGATTTGCTGATTTATGAAAAAACCTCTTGCAAAGCATTCTGAACAGTGCTAGTCTTTGGGCGTGCGAGGGAGGGAACGCCTGAGCAGAAAACGCCTCCTGACGGGCCACAGACAGCAGGAACAAAAGGCGGGGTAAAAGTCCTGGAGGTCGGGCAGCATTTTCTTTCTTGACACCATAACCAACAAACCACACAATCCACCCATGAAAAGTTCCGTATCAATGAAAGTGTTGAATTGGCTCGCTTCTTTTGCCGTGCGTTCGCGCAAGCCAGTTTTTGGCCCTAAGATTTTCGCGCATCGCCCTTGGCTGTCTCGTCAGGTGGATGAGCAAATGCGGAAAAGGGCTTTTAATCTTGATTGATTTACCACATGAAAGCATCGACGTTGATTCTTCACTTGCAAGCATTAATCGCTCAACATGGAGACTTGCCAGTTGTGCTTGAAGATGCAGAGGGGTCTTTGGAAGAGTCTGTTACTGTGCGAGCATCTTTTCCATTGAAACGGCTTGATTCTCGGCCTTATGTTTCTTTTGAGCCAGACAAGTCAAAACCCGCTTGGGCATTTGAAATTTCTTCTTAAAATACCTTGACTCATTCGCCGCAAACCGCCACCATCTCCCCGCCATGAAAAAAACAATCGCCACCAAAGACTCCGAAGGATTCCCTTTCATTATCAAGATCGAAGCATCAAAACACTTTTCTATCACTGCGGATGGATGCCGTCGCTGCGGTTGTCTGCATGATGAAATTCTCAAGTATCGCCCCGATTTGAAACCATTGGTTGATATTCACCTTTCGGATCTCGACGGTGTTCCCATGCATGCCGAAGCAAATGGGTGGTATTGGTTGGCAAAGGTGGCGGAAATCCCGCAACGCTGGGAGCCTGATCAAGACATTCCGACTTGCACGAAATACTTTCGTGAGCATGTCCGCATCAATGATGCCCAATGCCTTGACATTATCGCACAAATCAAAGAAGCATATCATAACGGCAGGGATTCTGTCTCGACAAGTGAAATTGTTTCGCCCCGTTGCGAAGAAGAGCGGCACAAAGTCGGAGCAGCCAAAGCAAAAGAATTGTGGGGCAAAATCATGGAAGAAATGCGCCCCCGCTGGAAACAAGAAGCGCAAGCAGCGTTGAAAATCATTGAAGAAATTTCTTGACATGGTGACTGGGTGGAAGGGGAATCGGTTGTGGTGGCCGATTCCCCAACTCCCTAATAATCAAAGACTTATGGCTGCGCCCTTGCCGCGCCCTCGTAACTCCTTGAATATCAATCACTTACGCACATCAAAAAAAAAGAAAAAAACACTTGTCAAGCCCCGCCCCATCCTGTAGATTCTTCGCATGTTGACCGAGCAAGAAGTTGCGCAATACATTCGCCTTACCCTGAAACAATGGGGCATGTCGCACGCTACCGTTTCTTGGATTGAATCAAAGAAAGTAAATGGTTTGGCATATGCTGGCGATGAGCCAAGGATTGAATTGGCCGTTCATGTTTTGCAATCTTTCAGCTTGTTCCGTGAAATTTTCTTGCATGAATTAGCTCATTTGCTTGACTATCAAGAGCGCGGCACGTATGTCGTCAATAAATACGAAATGGCTCACGGCAAAAACTGGCGCAAGTGGTGCCGCACCCTTGGAATTCCCGCTCGCACTACAGTTAGAATTTAATTGTTGACAATCTCATTCCCCACCCCTAAACTTTCCCCATCATGAAACTGACGCTCAGCCGCACCTCCACCGACAAACACTTCTTTCGCATTTTGGGCACAGATTACGTGATTTGTGTTGACTTCACAGAAACACTTGCGGGCGTGTCCAAAGCGCAACTGTCGGCGAATTTTGAATTGCGCAAGAAAAATCCCAAAACCAAAGGTTTCCGCAAGATCTTGTGGGAGGCTAATGGCAACTATGCAAAGTTGAATGGTAAACTTTTCTACATCATACCAAAACAAACTAAAATCCTGAATAACATGGGAATCCAAGCTGGCGATTGTTTTTGGATGAAGGTGGAATTATCTTGACAGTCTGTTTTTAATCAATTACTTTTCTCCCGACATGAACAATCCTCAATTCTTTGAACACGAAGACGGTGAACTTGTTGTTTTCACTCATAACGGGCGCGGATATGTTGCGCTTGTTGAAATCGAAACAATCGTTCCCGATCACCTGAAAACAGATGCGGAAATCGCCGCTTATCTTTTGGAAGATTACGAAGATAGGGTCGATTAAAAGGTTGACAATCCCCCCCGCTTTTGTATTCTCTCGCCGCCATGAAAATCACTGTCAATAACCTTCGTTATCTTGCTGAAAATCCTTTGTTTGATTACAAGTGGGGCATCACATTTATTCGTTTTGAAGCGACCCTTGCAGACCGAATGTTTTGGATTAACCGATTGCACTTTGACTCTCAACAAGAAAGGTTTCGCGAGTTAGAAGAGCGAGAGCGCATTGTGGACGAATGGAGCAAAAATTATGCAGCTTCCCGCAGGCTTTCTTTAGTAAGCGAAAGATTCTTTTTTACTCCTAACGATGGAACAAATCGGATAATCTGCTGCGAACAAGTCGGCGGTGTGAATGGAAAAGTCTCTTTTTATGAGGTGAAAAAAGAACAAATAGAAGTTGACAAATTCTATCGCATTGGCTAAATTCTCGCCGCCATGAAAGTCACCCTCACCCTACCACCCAAGAAACAACGCATTCGTTTCGCCCCATCCACCAAAGTCATTCCTGACAAAAAGAAAAAACAAAACAAACAATCCTGCCGCCAATGATAGCTAAAACATATCCTTGGATTCTGATTGACAAAGCTGACATGAGCGGTTTGCGCCACCGATTCCACAATACAGAAAGTGTTGCCTTTGCCATGTTCAAAAGCGGGACTCTTTCGTATCGTAATTTTTCTGAATTCTTAATAATCAAAAACGAAAAAACAATCGTTGATCTATCTCAGGCAATGCGAGGCTTTGGCGGTGATATCGCCTCAAAACATCGAAAAGTCTTAGAAGTTCTTGAAAATGCTTGACTCGCCTTTTTAACCCTTTAAAATCACCGCCATGCCCCAAATGATTGATTGCACACCCACTTGGTCCAGCGTCTTGCCGATCTTGCTTGAGTTGGTCCAAAATCCCAAAACCCGCAAGGATGCGACTATGGAGCTTGAGCGTATGGCTGAACTTGCCGACAGATACGTTTCAATGGTCAAGGAAAAAGTTTCTGGTTGACATGGCATGGTGACAAGGGGAGGGCGATTGTGGTGGTCGCCCTCCCTAACTCACTGAAAATCAACGACTTACAACCTCGCCGCCCCCGCGCCGCCATAACTCTTTGAAAATCAACGACTTACGAAAACTGTTAGGATCATATTAGAATCTAACGGTCAAGCGAAAGCACAAAATGCGCAGTAATTTTTTTTCAGAAAAAATGCAGAAAGTTCTTGTCGTTCGTCGGTCCCTCTGATACTCTCTGCGCATGCCCAAGTTCACCATCACACGCATGAAACACAACCGCTGGTATGAAACCGATCTTTTCAACATCAGCACAGTCCCTGGCAACAAAAATGTCGATGTCCTTGCCACGTTCCACAACGATTCGATGGCTGTTTCTGTTTTCATTTCCCGCCGCGAAGCGGCTGACGTTCTGAAAAGAAAGTTCAAAAACAATGTTGACAGACGCGCCCAACGCGCCTAAGCTCTCCCCGTCACCCACCAACACCATGACCACCGACAACCTCATCACCGCCACTGTCATTTTTAATCTTTTTTTTACTATGGTTTTGATCAAACTTGTCGCCCGTTTTTTGTTTGACATGATCTGGAAAACCAGTTACTCTTCTCCCGAACCCCAAACCAAAGAAACCAAAGAAATGAAACCAACCATGCAAGTCGAACTCGACAACCTCATCGCCGAAACCAAAGGAAAGTTCTTTTCCATCACCTTCGTCAAGAAGGACGGTTCCGTTCGTGTCATCAATGGCAAGGACAAATATCAGCGGCTTCTCAAGGGTGGCGTGAATAACGTGAAGGATGCGGGATACGTCCCCTTCGTCAACCGCAACACCGAAACGTGGGCATCCGCTCACAAGGATGCGGTTGTGACCTTCCGCTGCGGAAAGCTCGTCAAAGAAGTTTCCGCTTGACAGGCCCGATCCGCTCCCCGCAAGGGGAGCGGGTTTCTGCTTGTCAATCAAAAAATTAGAAAAGCCACAACTCATTGATTCTCAGGGACTTATGACTGCGGCCCCGCCGCGCCCCCGCAACTCGTTAAAAATCAACGACTTATGCATGTCAAGCATAAAGCAAAAAATGCGCAAACAAATAAAAACACAAAAACAATCAAAAACGTGTTGACCCATCCCATGCATCATGTATTCTTTCCCTGTCGCCGCTGATGGCGCTTCCAACTCCAACCAATAGAAACCACTGAATATGTCACTGATCATCGCCAAAAATAAAGTGAATGCCGAGCAACTCATGGGCGTGCAAACTCCCGATAAAACTGAGTCCTTCACCCCCATCCCTCACTTCTCGCTTGTGGAGCTTACCCGTGAAGCTGTGAGCCGTGCGGGTCTGGAAATCGGCATGGAAGAGCATTCCCTCGCCCGTGGCGGCCAACGTTACTTTGGCGGCTTCACCCTCAAGGGCTCCGATATCGATGGCGCGGATCGTCAGATTGTCCTTGGCCTGCGCAACGCGCACGACAAGAGCTTCGCCGCCAGCGTGTGCGTTGGCAATCGCATGCTGGTCTGTGAAAATCTTTGCTTCTCGTCTGATATCAAGTTGGCTCGCCGCCACACCACGAATATCATGGCGGATCTCCCCCGCGTGCTGTCGGATGCTGTCGCCCGAGTGGTTTCTCACTGGAATGACATGGGCAAGCGAATTGAGCTTTACAAGCAGACAGAAATCAGCCGCGACCGTGCGGCGGATCTCCTCATCGATCTTGTGGACAGCAAAGCATTCCCCGCCCGCGATATCTACAGCGCGGTGCAAGAGTTCCGCAATCCACGCCATGAAGAATTCAAGGGCGGCACCCTTTGGACTCTTTACAATAGCATCACGGAAAACCTCAAAGGCGGTGATCTTAGCAAGTTGCCATTCCGCACGATGCAAACGCAAAGCATTTTCGACCGCATTGCCGATCATCGTCCGCAGATTGCGCTTGACATTGACCCCGCAGACGCTCCCGAAATCGAGCCGCTGGTGGTGGTGGGAGCATGAGCGCCGAGCGTCGAGAGTCGTCCCCGCAAGGGGGCGGCTTTCCTCGTTTGTCAAACAAAAAATTGCCATAGCCCTAACTCGTTGATTCTTAGGGAGTTACGTCGGCGGGGCGGGGGCGCGGCCATAACTCGTTGAAAATCAATGACTTACGTGTCAAGTTTTTTTTGTTGTTTTTTTGTGTCAAGTTTTTTTATCGAGAAAGTTTGTCGAAAAAATATGTCGAAACCGCTTGACTTACCTTCCGCAAAGGCTATCTTTTGGCCGTGAAACTTCTCACCACTTCCAACACCAAAATCCGCAAGGGCGAAAAACTTGGTTTCTCAACCTTCGGCATCCACCTTGCTCCATCCAATCTTTCGGGCTTTAATACGTG
>JACCDG011256003.1_pt1 | contig 62197 bp, 72 predicted proteins | sample 7442471 | NCBI WGS metagenome assembly JACCDG01 (sample SAMN15323444, study PRJNA562643) | freshwater metagenome | isolation source: river surface water | place: USA:Blue River Watershed | collected 2017-08-17 | reverse complement strand
CCTAATATAAGCATAGGTTTTGCCCAAGCTCCTGCTTTAGCTCCAAATACATTTCCAATAAATTTTGCAAAACCATCTAGAGCTCTTTGCATTATACCAAAAACTTTTTTCAAAGAATCTAATATTGGTTTAAATGCAAGCATTTCATTATGTAGTCCTTGAATGAAAGCAGTCATCGTTTCTTGATAACTTTGTGTTGCTTTTGCTCTTTTTTCAGCATTTAAAGCTTCATTCTTACCAGCATTCATCTGAGCTTGAATCATCTGAGGAGTTAATTTTTTCAAGTCTTGAATTCCGCCTAAACCTTCAAATTTCCACTGACCACCTTTATTAACCATTTTAGATAAAAGAAAATCCTTTTCTTCTGGACTAAGGTTTTTCATTATACCCGGTGGTAATGCTGCTTTTTTCGCTTGATCTTGTAATCTAGTAGTTAATTGATTCGTTAAACTTTCTACATCTTGACCTGTTGCTGTAGCTATTGCTTTTATTTTTTGACGATCAATTAGTGTAAGACTTAAACTTCCATCTTTATTTAATTTACCAATATCAGATGTCATTTTATTGGTAAGTTCAATAAGTGCATCACCCCCTTCTGAAGCTGCTCTCATTAAATCAGTAAATGAAACTTGTGCTGCAGCACCACCTAATAAACTTAAATCAGCAGAAGCTTCAATAGCATCATTTATATCTAGGAATTTATCGCTCATATCAAGCATCTTTCCTAAATCAACACCCATTTTTTCTGCTTTCGCAGCCATTCTTGCAAGAGATTCTTCTCCGCCCTTGAATCCCATTCTAGCATATCTTGGGAATACACTAGCGAATGTTTTTCCAACTTTAGTTACATTTAATCCAAATCTATTAGCGTTTTGTTGAATACTGACAAATGCTGCTTTAGCTCTATCTGAGTTTGCACCAAAGAACATCATTTGACCAGCAAGTTGTCCGACTGTTTCTGCAGCCATTCCGGTAGCTTGTGGGATAGCAGCTATTGCTTTTCCCATATCAGCTAAATTTTGAACGTTGTTCGATCTGGCTTCCTCTGATAAATTTTTAACTAAACCAAAGGATTGCTCCATAGTTAAACCAAACTGAGTACCCTTCTTTACCATTCCCTGCATTGCTGCATCTGCTTTAGCAAATCCTGCAGTTGGTATTCCAAACTCTCTTTTAATATTCGATAAGTGATTATCGAATTGCATTATATGGTCAATTATACTTCTTAAGTTGATATGATTAAGAATATTATCACCAACTTGTTTAAATAATTTATCCCAATTAAAAATTACTTTTGAAGTTTTTTGAGCAGCAGGCTCAAATTCCTCTAATTTTTTTCTAAAATTTTCTGCTGATTTTTCACCTTCACCACCTTTCTTCATCCATTCCTTAAGACCACCAAAACCTTGTTTGTCTTTCATGAATCTTTGAAGATTCTTCATTCCCTCATCTCCAAATTTTTTATAGAAGGTAGCAATGTCTCCTGTTTTAAATGCTTTCTGCATCTCAGCACCCATTTCAGGAAATGAAGACTTGAATTCCGCTATAAGCGAATTCATATTTATTTTTGCCTGAATATCCTTAGGATCTGGAAGTGCATTTCTAAAAGAACTATTAAATTCTTCTGCTATGTTTGCTGCTATTTCTGGTGCTTTTGCCTCCAGATCAGAAAACATTGTTGATATATCTCTACTAGTTTGTTCAACATCAACTTGGATTTGTTCAAACATACTTCCAAGTCGAAGACCAAAATTTTCTCCTACATTATCTAAACCCTCTTGCATTTCTCTGAAAGATTCCGCAGTATCTTCTGCAGCTCTTTGGGCTTCTCTAGTTTGCTTTTTAAGAACAGCAATCATAGCAATCTCTTGTTTAGATGCTTGATTAGCCTTCTGCTTGTTTTGAAGGTATTTTAATAGTTCTTTATCGGTCATTAAAAATAAATATAGTCTCAAATAAATATTTATCAATAAAAAAACCCCTTAGTTTTTTTTACTAAGAGGTGATAAAATTTTGATACTATATTATATTAAAAAACCCCTTAGATAAAATCTAAGGGGCTGATATATTTTATTAAAATATAATAAATTATTTTATTTTGACTCCTCTCATATAATTTACGAGTTCTTTATGTGGTCTCCTACATTCAAAATCTAATCTTTCAATAGCTCTTTTTGATTGTGGGTATTTAGATAAATTTCTAACAGATTCTTCTGTTAATGCTCCAGTTTCCACAAAAAACTTAGCTTTTTGTGAGTTGGTCATAGCAGACATTTCATTTTCACGAACCCTAAACCACCAAGTTAGACCGGGATATTGACGTTCAAAAGAATCATCATATCCTGTATTATAATCTTCTGATGATTCAGATCCTCTAGCATATTTTAAAGATCTGTTAAGTTCATAATCTGTAGGACCATTAATTGAGTGTCCTCCAGCAAGTTGAACTACTCCTATGATTACTTGTATAAATAAAAACCAAGGCAATAGTGCATCATAAACATCATCTTGAAATAATGTTTTAATAGGATTATCACTTAATAATAAATATAGATAGAGACATATTCTTACAGCTCCTGTAAATCTACTCTCTTCTCTTGGCCAACCTATGAAATTTGACCAAACCCAAGTAAAGATTGATGAAATTGCGTTTCCCATAACAATTTTTCTAATTTAAACGAAAAATTTAATAAAATTGTTACATTTGTAACTAATTGATAATCAATAAGTTATACTATACCTTAATTTTCTTACCTTGTTTAGGTTGGGATTTTGGCAAAGATAAACTATTATACTCGTTCCAAAAATTATTTATTTTATAATCTATTTGCTTGAATTTTTTGTATAAATCATCAATTTCATCCTTTATTTGATCTTGATCTTTATTTTGATCGATCATAGATTTTAATCTTGGAATTTCATTTGATATCGATGATGTTATATATTTATAAATTTTAGCAAATTCTGGATATAAATTCTTTATTTTTTGGTTATCTGATGAATAAACTTTGTTTTTAATTTCATCTATTTCTAAATCTCCAAAATTATAGTTAAAATTATTTTTTACTTCATCAATCAATTTCTCTAGTTTATTTAATTCATCGACAATAGGTTTTGATGAAGTTTTAGATGAAGGTAAAATAATTTTTTTTCCAATCATTCTACCATAAAAATCTCCATAATACCATTCCCCATCAAAATTTACTGATTGATTATATTTATTTGCATATAATTTCCCAGAAATTTTATTTGCTTCATAGCTTGCATTTTTATTGAATAACCAAGCGATTCCATATAAATCTACTACATCATTATAACATACAAAATCTTTCACAAGCATTTTTCTAAAAGAACCATTTCCTTCACCTCTTATTGTGTTTTCTATGTATAGTTCTGAAAAATCATGAATTTCATTTTGTCCATTAATAATTATTCCACCATCTGGCAAATATGATATCCTACGTTCTTTTTGATTATTTTGTATTTTAGATTTCTTACCTTTTGATAATTTTTCTGTGTATGCAGGATCGCAAAATGATGGATCTAGCATTTTATCTTTATAAGCTTTTGCTTTTATAGCAAATTCAGTATCTGCCTTTTGATGAAATTTTTCTGCTTCTTTAGAAGATATCCCTACTGGAATTTCTTCTCCTTTTTTTCTATATGTGCCTTTTATTCCACTACTTTGAGTTGGTGTACTGCTAAAAAATCTGGCAATTTTACCAAATATTTCATCAATTCTTTCTTGATGATTATCATGTATTGAAATTGGGTCTTTCATCTATTTATATAAATAAATATTAAAAAAAAAGACCGGAATGATCCGATCTCTTTTTTTTGCAGTCTCAGAAGCCTATTTTTATTCAGACTTTTCAGTCTTCATGTTATCAGAAATTTGTTTTCTTGTTTCTTTTACAAATTTTCCAATTTCTTGTAATACTTTTCTTGCTCTTCTTCCGGCAACTTTTTTACCCTTATCTTCAAAAGAAGCCATTTCAGTATTAAACTGCTCTACTAGTTGATTTAATTGATCTCTTGAGTTCATTTTATTGATTTTTTTTAGTTAATTAAAAACAAATTAAATACTTTTTACCAGAATTTCCAAATTTTTTTCTGCTTTTTTTAATAAATTATTTCTTATTTCAAGTTCTATAATATCATTTTTTTCTACGAATTTCTGACTTAATTCAATAAATTCATCATCAGTCATATCATAGGAAGCAAATTCTATATAATTACCAACTATAACACTTATTTTAGGTCTATCTCCTTGTAATTTCAATAGTTGAATATTGCACAAAATAGGTTCATCTAGAAAAGAAGGTAATTGAATGCTATAAGAACTAATTAGAGGTGTTTCTGAAACTTCGTGAGAAACATCTGGATTCATGTTTTGTACAGAAACTTCCCAAAGTTTTATGAGTGTTTCTTTATTAAAATCTAATTTTTCCATAATAATAAATATATTTTTAACAAAAATAAGTTATTATTTTAATAAAAACAATAATTATTATCCTCTTTTTGCTTTATCAGCAGCTGCTTGTTCTGCTTGATTTCGTTTTTCAATTTCTTCAGATATTCTTTGCAGAGACCATCTTCTTTCAACAGTAGACATATTATATATATCTTCTCTATTTACACCTTTTCCATAATACCAAATTAAGAATATTTCTTCCCATAAATTTGATTTATAAGATGGGTCTAAAGTAAAAATAGTATTATCTATATATAAATTATTAGAATATTGATGACTGCAATTATTACAAGTTATTGGAATATTACCATTAATACCCGGTTCAACCAATTCCATATACTCTCTTAATTCTGTTGAGTCTTTTATTGGAAATTTTTTAATTATTTTTTCAATATAAGATCTATCAGTAATATCGTTAATGCTATAAATTTGATTTTGAAATTTCAGAGTCACATTTGAACTGTATTTTTTATTCTCTTTTTTTTCTATCTCTATACTATGATTAATGTTTCTTTCATGTCTGAGTCTCATCGGCTCAAATTTTATTATTACTTTTTCTCCATTTAATTTCATTTTTGGCATTACAAATTCAAACAAACCATTTTCATCTGGTTTATGAATTATTTCTTTTGCAGAAAGACTTGAAAGTTCAAATTTTGTTTCTCCTGTTACATTGCAATTAGGACATTCAGTTACTATAGGAAAACTATCACCATAAGAAGTTGATCTTAAATAAACTAATAAAGATTGTTTATCACCTATCAATAATTCATCTAATTCAAATTCCTTATTTATTATAACTGAATTTAAAACCAAGTCAAGCCCATGACCATTTTCCATTAAAGATGGCTGAGTTAAAACATTTTCTTCTCTTGCAGTTATGTATTTAACATAAAGAACTGAAGTTTTTGAAGAATAAAAAAGTCCCATACTAGGCAGTGTTAATGCGTCGAATGGGACATCTATGTTTTCTATAAAGTTAAAATTCACATAGAGAAAATTTAAAGATTAAATTTTTGCATTAGGCCAAAACAATTTTGGAGTAATTGGAATGTCTCCATCAAAATTATGACTGCACTTATTACAAGTATAGTTTGTTTCTAATTTTAATCCGGGTTCAACCACTGCCACATGTTCACGTAGATATAAACTATCTAATGCAGGCATGTTAGAGATTGCTTTCTTAATTTGAAGTTTGTCTCTATTTCCATTAACTTCCATTACTTGTAATAAAAATCTTTCAGTTAAAAGATTTGAATAAAGTACTCCTTTTTTACCTTTTTTGTTTTTTCCAGAAAGTTGAGATAAATAATTTTCGTCTTTACCATTTAAAAGTCTGAATTTTACTTTCCATCCTGATTTAGGTAATTCAATAAAAAATTCACCATTACCATCTGGTTGACTATCTAAAGGTTTAGATTCAATATCAGATATTTTTACAATTGTTGTAAAATCTTCACTACAAGAAGGGCAATTGATTTTAACTTCGTAATCATCTCCATATCCTTCTTTTCTAAGATACATCAATACTGCATTTCTATCACCTACTAACATATCGTCAGCAGTTAAAGAACTATCTATAATAGCATTATCTAAAAGAACGTCCAATACTTTTCCATTTCTTATAAGATCTGGAGAAGTAAGAATGTTTTCATCTTCAGCTGTTAAGTGCTTTATTTTAATAGTTGCTTGTTTGTTTCTATAAAAAACACCTTTAGATGGTAAGGGAACTGTATCAGTAATTACAGGAAATTCATCATCCACAATCTGATTTAACATGTGGTCTGGAATTTCTGCATTGTTCATCGCAGCAGCAGCAACATTTACTTTTTCTTGGTCTATGGGTCTTTTTTGACCAAGGTTAATGACGTTATCTTGTTCGCTCATAATTTATTTTTTGTTTATTTTATTTATAACTATATTTCAAAAAAAATATACCATTAAAATAAAAAAATGAATATTAATGTAAATTATTAATTTATTTTTTTTAAAATTTCGCTTTTTATAAAATCGGGATTGTCAAAAATATCATGTTCCCAAAACCTTAAAATATCATACCCTAAACCTTTTGCTAGTATGTCTTTATCTTTGTCGTTTCTAACCGATCTCTTTTGAATTTCATTTAACTCATTGTATTCTTTGCCGAAACCGTGCCAATAATCCCCATCAACTTCTATAATTAAGTTGACTTTTGGAATATAATAATCAAAAATTTTATCTTGAATTATTTTTTGAGAAAAATAATATATTTTTAATTCATCCAATATTTCTCCTAATCTGATTTCTGGTCCAGTAGGATTCCAATACATTTTTTTAGCTTGTTTTTCAATATAGTTTTTCTTTTGAGTCGGAGTTTTTGGAACTTTTAACTTCTTTTTCTCTTGCTTCAATAACCAATTGATCTTGGATTTTGACATAATATACTATAAACGTAATTAAATTATTAAAAAAACCCACTCTTATTTAAGGAGTGGGTCCTAACAACTAAAAATCAACTAAAAACTATGAACAATCAATATTATTATTTATTTTTTTTGATAATAGCTTTTTGTAAGTGATCAGGTAATTTAGATTGCTTACCTTTTAATTCAGGGCTATCATCATATTTATCTGTAAACTCTATTTCTTCTTCCATTTCCATTTCATCTAAAGTTTTAGATACTGGTGAATGATAAGGTAAATTTTCTTTATTTCTTCCGGGAGCTTTTGTTTTATCAGGAAAAGCTAACATTCTTTCATCAATTTCTCTTGCATTACAACAATCATCACACCATGTTTTTGCCTCTTCTTCTGAATCAAAGTATTTATTATCATCCACATCATCATTTTTAAATACAATTGCAAGCCACTTGCTAGATGCGTTTATTCCATTTTTAGGTTCAATAATCTTACTACTAAATTTATTCATAGGCTCAACTTTTTCAAAATCTGAATCCATTTCTAAATCTTCAGATATTTCTTCTAATTCTTCAGCCATTTTTTTAGCCTGTGCTGTTGCAATAGCATATGTTTTAGGAGTTTTTCCATATTTTGGTTTAAGAGCCTTTACCAATTCTTCTTTCTTTTTTTCTTCTGCTGGGGTTAAAGGTCTTTCCTGAATATACCCATCACCGGGCATTTCGTTCATAATTTTTCTAACTTCTTCTTTAACTAATTTTATCAAATCAATTTTTGCCATTGTATTATATTTTATAATAAATAGCAAAAAATTATTCTATTATATTAAGATTTTGTATACCTTCTTTCTTAAAAGATTTCAAATTTACATTTTTTGGATTTAGTCCTTTTGACTCCAAAAATTCATTTAAAGTCATAAAAACATCTGAATAATATTCTTTTATACAATTTTCATATGTTTCTATTTGTTCAGCTGATAGATTTTTTGAGTCTATCTCATATCCAGAAAGGTATTTTACATCATTTTTATTAAAATCTTTATATGAGTTATAACTTTCTTTTACAAAAGAAGGATTTACTACAATTCTATCTGATTTAGATCCGTCTTCTTTTAGATACTCAAATTTTGCTTTTTTCATGAGTGTATTTTTTTATTTTTTATATATGATAAAAGTATAAAAAATTTTTTAATATTTAATAATAAACAAAACAAAACATTATGGATACTTTAACAACAGTAGTAGATAGCGTTTCTACATCGGTAACAAACAATGTTCCCAGCTTCGGAATTTTCGAACAATTAGCTAATTATGGTGCTTTAGGTTTAGCAGCATTGGCTTTAGGTGCAGTATGTTGGATGTTCATCAAAAGACATTTAGATGAAAAAGACAGATTGCAAAGAAAACTTGACGAAATGGATAAGAACAAATGATATTACTCCAAGCTTCGCCAGTACCTTCTTTTGGAATATTTGAGACCCTGACTCAATATGGAGCCTTAGGTGTAATTACTTTGGGTTTAGGAGCAGCTCTTTGGTTTTTATTAAAGAGACAAATAGCCTCAGAAGATAGATTGAAATCTCAAGTAGAAGAGTTACAAAAAGAGTTAAATAATTATGTTAAAAACGATGCAGTAAACATGAAAAACTCTGTTGATAACAATACAAGAGCTCTTCAAGATTTAAAAGACATTATTTTACAATCTTCTATTAAACAAAAAAGATAATGACTAAAGCAAATAAAATTCTTTATTCTGTTCTAGGAAGCGTGGTTGTTCTAATAGTTTTAAATATACTATTTGCCGGAACTGGCCACGTTAAAGTGGTTGAAACAAATGTTACATTACACGAATCAAATACGAAGTTAACACAGGAAAATCAAAAATTGACCACTGAAAATCAAGAATTAAAGGTGATGACTGATTCTTTAATCGTCGCAGGAGACTCGTTAAAGAACGAAGTATCAACTCTAGAAAATAAAGTAGATAATTATGAAACTCAAATTCAAAAAGCTGATGATATTAATAGGTCTAATGATAATTATTCTAAGCCCTATAAAATCGTTGTGCCAATCACAGAAATATCCGATAGTACGAATTAACGGTAAGGATACTGTTGTTGTAATGACAGTAAAACAAGCCGATGCGATTAATTCAAAATTGCAAAGAATGCAAATTGAATTAGATAGTATAAAAAAACAGATTGAATTAAAGGATTTAGCATTAAAAAGTAATAGATCTTGTGATAGTCTTGAAAACAAATTTCAAGATATGTCATTAGGACCTACTTTTATATATAACTATAAAAATGATATATATACTATAGATTTAAGTTTATATAAAATAAAATTAAATAACATAGGTAGAATAAAACTAAAGAAAATGAGCAGATGGGAAATCGGTAGATATTTTGAATTATTAAATAGTAATTCTAATAATATAATTGATTGGAAGGAAACATTTAGAGAATATAATTTACCATTAATAGAAGATAACAAACTTTTACAATTTTAAAAAATATGAAAAGACTATTTTTTTTTATATTTTTTTTAATTTCAATTAATGTTTTTGGACAAACTCAAATATATTTTGAAAATTGTGAGACAACAGGATATAATTGGAGAGCTACATTTTCGGGGCCAAATACATCTTACATAACAGGATTTTCTTCTTCTATTGACAGTCCACCAAATTCTCCACTTTTTGTTTCATCTAACACAAGTATAATTCATCAAGGAGTTGGAAATGCTGGTTCTGGTCCTGAAAGGGTAATAATTTCTTTACCAGCAGTAAATTTAAATCCTAATGTAGCAAATTGTTTTAAAATGAAATTCGCTTCAATAGGATTAAATCCATCATTAAATTCAGGTGCAGGTGTAGACAACCAAGATAATTTAAGATTAAATGTATCATATAATGGCAGCAGTACTTTTTCTCCAGAAATTCAAGTAAATGGAGGAAGTAATAATGTTTGGCCATATAATACTGGAAATAACATATATAGAACTGCTCAAGGATCACTTAGCAATTATGCACAAGTTATTGGAAGTGAATATTCTTCTTTGACATTAGAATTGCCATTAGGGACTTCTCAGGTAGCATTTGAAATTGATTTGAGTTTAAATGCAGTAGGAGAAACTTGGTTGATTGACAATATGGAAATTATAGGTTCTTGTTATTCTCCTTTACCAATAGAATTATTATATTTTATTGGTGATTTTTCAAATGGGAACGTTCGACTGAATTGGACAACTGCATCAGAAACTAATAATGATTATTTTACTATATATGAATCAAATGACTTAATAGAGATTAGTGAAATAGCAAAAGTTAATGGTTTTGGAAACTCAAATTTTCCAATTGATTATAATTATATTGATTTAACTCCAGCAAAATACTATAAATTATGTCAAACAGATTATGATGGTACATCTGAATGTTTTGATTGGATATCAATAAGAAACCTAAGTGAAAAAGCACCTAATTATAGAATTTATGATGTTTTTGGTAGGGAATCAAATATTGATCATGATGGGATCTTGATTTTTGTTGATGATAAAGGGGAGGCAAAGAAAATTATTATAAAAAAATAAAAAAAAATATTATTTATTAAAAGTTATTATAGACTATGGTAAAAGATAATAATTTAATGTGTGGATTTTCTTCAATTAAAGATCTGATAAAAAGTGCATTTGGTTTAGATCATTTTCAAACCAACACAATAATTGCATCCATTGGAGCTATTTCTACATTTATAACATCATATATTTATGATGATGCTCAAGCAATATATGTTTTATTAGGAATGATACTTTTTGATTCAATGACAGGAATTTTAAAAGCTTTCAAAAACAATACATTTTCATCAGCAAAATTACCAAGAATACTTGTAATAATGGTTCTGTATGTATCATTATTAAGTTTAGGTTGGAATTTGGCTAAAGTTGATGATCTTTTTAGTTGGTTACCCGGTACACTATATTTTGGTTTTATTAGTACGTTAGTTATATCTATAATAGAGAATCTCCATGCTTTAAACATTATTTCTGATGAAATATATGGACACATGAAGAAAAAAATGAAACTTGTTCAAGAACTGTTTTTTGGCAAACAAAAAAGTAAAGGTGATTAAACAATTACTTTCCTAAAAGGTGCAGAGCTATTAAAATTCAAAAATCCTTTTTTGTTTTTAAAGAACTTAGTTACATAAAAACAATTTGTTTCTAAAATAAGTCTCAACTTTTCGTACATATCGTTGTTCATAGTTACTTTTTTTAAGGCAGAACCATCTGATATAGTTAGAACATAATAATTAGATCCATCCCATTGAGCTGTTTTTTTCTCAATGTGGGTAATCATAAAATAATAGAACTTTTGAATATCTTCAAAATTTAAAGCAGAATCAATATTCATTCCTGTTGCTTTCATAAATTGTTCCTTGACACTCGCTATTTTATTTAAAAGATTTAGATCTAATGAACAAACTTCAAGAAATTGATCATATCTTATTTGATCTGTGGTTTTTTCAAAATCTTTGTTTTTAAATTTTCTTTCTGCGACTGTTAGAACAGTATCAACCTCATTGGTAAACATATCTAGTTGATTACTCTGTTTATATTTTATTTGTTTTGTTTCAACTAATTCTTCTCTAGAAGTTGACCAATCATCAAACAAACCAGCTTTAAGACAAGATTCAAAATTTGTTTTATTGAATTTGGACCATTTTGTAGAAAAAAACATTTCTTTGTCCATTAATTCAATTTTTTTATTTTTTAATTCTTTAAAAGCTATTTCACCCATTCCATTTATAGATGAATATCCCATTGCTATTACTTTATCTTCAATAATAGTCCAATCCCAGTTTGATTTTCTGGTTGGTGGTATAATCTTTATCCCTTTAGACATTGATGATAAAAGTGCTGAATTTAACCAAGCTTTGTTTTTTTCGTCATCATTTCCTGTTTTAGGATGATTCAATAATGCACAATAAAATTCTGTGGGATAATAGTGTTTAAGAAAAAGAGTTTGCATCGCCACATAACTATAAGACAAAGAATGACTCAAGTTAAATGAATAACCCAAATATTTTATCAACCAACTTTCTATTTTTTTAACATCATCTTCTGATAAACCTTTTGCTATAGCCCCATCTATAAATTTCTTCCAAAGGTCTTTATATGATTTATAATTTTTATTATTTTCTTCTTCTTCGGTCAATTCTTTTCCGTCTAGTTTTTTGGAAATGATTTTTCCTGCACCGTCCATGGCTTTCCTCAAATTATCCCCTTCACCAAGAGTCATTCCCCCTATTTGATTTGCTATAAACATTAATTGCTCCTGATAAATCAATACTCCATTTGTTTTTTCCAATAGAGGTGCTAATATATCATGTGCATATGTTCTTTTTTCAGGTTCAAATTTATTTTTTATATATTCATCATGTGCTTTGATTCCCATAGGACCGGGACGATATAGTGCATTTGCTGCAACTAATTCATCAAATTTTTCAACCCTCATGGCTTTAATCATAGCATTCATACCTTCAGACTCAAACTGAAATATACCCTGATTAAATCCCAATCTTAACTCATCATAAAGATTTTTATCATCTAAGTTAACATAATCAATTTCTAACTGAACTTTATCAGCTAAATCATCACCATGTCTTTCACGAATGTGTTTAATACAATCTTTGATTACATTTAATGTTTCTAATTTTAAACGATCCAGTTTTAATATACCAATAGAAGATAAATCTTTTGCGTTTCCTGATTCCTGAAATCCTGATACTATTTGACCTTTACAAATATTAACTGGCATACTTTCCCAAATGGGTCCGGGAGTAATTACTATACCTGCTGCATGTTTTCCAAGATTTCGTAATTGACCTTGTAGTTTGATTGTATTATCAATTACTTCTTTGTTGTGTGGATCTAAAATCCATTTCCTAACTCTATCACTACATAATGGATTACTTGGCCAATGAATTAACCATTCTTCAAGCGAACAATCCCATTTGGTGGGCATTTCTTTTGTAACAGCAAAAACATCACTTTCAAATCCTGTATCTTGACCCAATGCTCTAGCAACATCTTTTAGACATCCTTTTTCATTAAATGTTCCAAACGTAACAACTGGAACCACTCTTTCATTTCCGTATTTTTCATATAAAAAATTAAGAGTTTTTTCATCAGTTCCTGCTTCAAAATCGGTGTCAATATCTGGCATTGATTTTCTTTCAGGATTTAAAAATCTTTCAAAATATAAATCAAATCTTACTGGATCAATTTTGGTTATATCTAAACACCAAGACAATAAACTTCCAGCTGCACTTCCTCGCCCCGGCCCTGTAGCAATATCATTTTCTTTACAAAAACGAATTAATTCCCAAACAACAAGAAAATAGTCTAATACTTTTTTATCTTCTATGACTTTTAATTCATAATCTAATCTATCGTAATATATTTTTTCTTTTTCAGGAGTTATCGTAACCACACCAGTTTTTTCATATTCCTTTAATTTTTGTTTTAATTTTACTTTTGAAAGTTTATGAATTATTTCAGTAGTATTTTCTGTTTTAAAATATTTAATAACATCTTGAGTTGGTTCGTATTTAGGATATTTATCATCCGTCATATCAAATTCAAAATTGCATTTTTCAGCTACTTTTAAAGTATTATCCAAACAAAAATCAACATAATGTTCAGGATAATTGAATCCTAAACGTTTATTCATTTCATGAAAATTTTCAAAATTAGTATAATATAATTCTCTAGCTTGTAAAGAAAATGCCTTTCCAACTGGCTGACTTTGATTTATTGCAATAAGAATATCTTGTAATCTATTATCTTCGGGTGAAGCATAATGTACATCACCTGTTAAAATAGGTTGCAAATCATGCTTTTTAATCATTTTTAAAATGAATTTATTATATAATTTTTGTTCTTCAATTTCATTGAATTGAAGCTCCGCATAAAAATCATTGCCAAATTCTCTTTTAAATAATAATATTCTTTCTTCAGCTTCCTTTTCCTTTCCCTCCTGTATTAAACGTGCAAATTTACTTGCCATACAAGAAGAAGTTACTATCAAACCTTTTTTGTTTTCAATTAACCACTCAGTAGTAATTCTTCCTTTGTAATAATATCCTTCAGTAAAAGATCTATAAATTAATTTATTTAAATTCACATAACCTTCCTGATTTTTTATAATAATTGATTGGTGAGTGTTTTTAGCTGAATTATCAACACTTTCAGCTTCTTCTTTAGATAAATTTTTATCTAAATTATCATTTAGATATGCTTCCATACCTAAAATGGGTTTTATTCCAGCAGATTTACACTTTTGAAAATGCGTTAACCAACCAGAAGCATTACCGTGATCTAAAATCGTTATTGCTGGATGATTAAATTCTTTTGCCAATTTAACATAACTGGCTGATTTTGAAGCTCCGTCTAAATTTGAAAAATCTGTATGTAAATGTAAATGGACCATTGGTCTATGCTTACATCTAGGATTGTTACAACTACAATTTGACATTTTATATAATATAAATAGAATTATACAAAGATAATAAAAAAGTCTATTTTTTTCTAATTCTTTTTAAAAAGAAAAGTATTTATTATAAAATATTATAATGGGAGTTCCACCAAATAAAATAAAATATACAAGTTCTTTTACAGAAAATACAATAAAAGCAAAAAATTTTGTACTAGGAATTAAGGCTGGAAAAAATTATGGACCTACTAGTTCAACAGGGTTTTGGAATGGAATTACACCTCCAACCAATGGTTATACAATAATTTTCGATAAAACAATTCAAGGACCTTCAATTTTTGTAGCAAGTAATGATGCAGATTTGATAAATTTTGCTAAATATTTCGGTGGAAATAATATAAATTCAGTTTCTGATGCTTTATATTTTTTTGACAGTAATAATGATAGAATTTGTGTAAATATTGATCATCCTGATATAACAACAGATGGTTTAGTTATGTCGCTAGATGCTGGTTATACCTTATCTTATTTAAGAAGTGGAAGCACTTGGTATGATTCAAGTTTTAGTGGTTATAATGCTACCTTAATAAATTCTCCAACTTTTAGTTTATCTGCAGGTGGAATATTAACTTTTTCTGCAACAAGTTCAAATTATGCGACAATTCCAGATTTTGGTAATTTTAGTAATGGTTTTACTTTAGAAGCTTGGGTTTATTTTAATTCTATTCCAACTTCAAACACATACCCTGCAATTATTACGAATGCATTTTCTGGTGGATCGTATGTTGGTTATTCTTTAGGAGTTATGAATACTCCTTGGGATGGTAAGATAACAGGTGGTTTTTATAATGGTACATGGAAAATATCCTCTGGATTCGCACCTTCTGTAAATACATGGTATCATTTTGTTACTACTTACGATAACACTAACGTCAAATTATATAAAGATGGTGTTTTATATTCACAAAATAATGTTGGGTCTTCTTCTATATCTTCTGGACTTGGTGGTTATATCGCAAAAAGATGGGACACATCAGATTATATAGATGGTTCTATTCCTATAGTCAGAGTATATAATCGTGCTTTGACTGATTCAGAAATAACTATAAATTATAATTCAACTAAAACACGATATCAAACACAAGATACACCATATCTTGAATTAAATGATTTATCAGCATATTTGAGAAATTACATGTCTGAATTCAGAAATCCAAGTTTTTATACTTATAGACTTGATGGTACTGGAGTCTATATAAATGACGGAGGTTCAGATATGTATGATAATGGTAACTTTACTACTCCTTGGTTACTATCAGGTGTAGCCTATACTGGTAATAGTGGAACCGTAGCTAGTTTTCCCTCTGCAATTAATTACACAAATACCGGCTCTACAACAGCTGATACAAGTCTATACTATGTAAGTCTTGGATATGTTCAATATAATGGTGTTTCTCAAGTTAACACTTATCATCCATTGACAGTTATAGGTTCCAGAAGTACTCAAGGACATGCAGTGGGCTGGCAAATAGGAGGTAATTCAGGAGCTGACGGTGGAGGAACTCTTTCTTCGGGACTAATTTATAGTGGAACTTCTTTGTCAGGATTTACAACATATGCTTTTTATAGAGAAACATATAATGCTACAGATCCATCACATTGTAATTTATTTATTTTATTAGGTCACACAAATTGGAATTCTACTTTTGGAACTATTCACACTTCAGCAGATCCTGTTTCTAATGGAGGGTGTGGAAGTTATTTGTTTACTTCTGGTGCAAGTGTAAACAATATTGTGGCTATTCAAACTTTATTAAGTAAATCTGGAGGAGCTTTGGTAACATCAGGAGAATGTCAAACAGTAGTTCAGAATTTTGTTGGAAGAATTAAAACATACTTTAATTATTAAAATATTTATATTCATGGGATTTTCACCAAATAAAATAAAATATACTACAACACCAGTTGCCAATGCTGTAAAAGCTAAGAATTTTGCTTTAGGAATTAATTCATCAGCAGTTTATGGTCCTACAAGCTCTACCGACTATTGGAATGGTATAGTACCACCAATTGATGGGTTTACAGTTTATGTTAATAAAGCTTTGCAAGGACCATCAATATTTAGACCCTCAAACGATTCTGAATTTTTAAATATAACAAACTATATAGCTGGAATCAATTTTTCAACAGTAACACAAGCTACAGCATGGTATTCAAGTCAATCAAATACAATTTGTGTAAACAAAGATTTTCCTGATGTTGTAACAAACGGTTTACAGTTAATGGTTGATTCTGGTTTTTTACCTTCGTATTGTAGAAGTGGAAATACTTGGACAGATTTAAGTTATAGCGGAAACAATGCTACACTAATAAATTCTCCAACTTTCGTTTTATCAGGAGATGGTTTCTTAAATTTTCAGTCTTCAAGTAGTAATTATGCCACATTTAATGATTTAGGTAATCTAAGTAATTTTACTTGTGAAGTATGGGTAAAACAAAATAGTCTACCATCAACTTCAAATTATGTTCCTGCCTTTATAACAAATACTTATGTAAGTGGAAATTATGTAAATTATTCTATAGGTTATATAAATCCAGCACAAGATGGTAAAATATATGGTGGTTTTTTTAATTCTGGTTGGAAATTTCACACTACTGGTTTTTCACCTACAACTGATCAGTGGTATCATTATGCAGTAACTTTTGATGGTACAAATATCATTTTTTATGTAGATGGTAAATATTATTCTTCAGGAACAACTTCATCACCAGCTTTAACATCTGGTTCTGGAGGAAGATTAATGAGAAGATGGGATGATGTAAATTACATAGATGGAAATTTATTAAATGCTAAAATATATAATAGATATCTAACAAGTTCTGAAATTTTACAAAATTATAATGCTCATGCAATTCCAATTGGAATTAGTAGTAGTGGATTAATTCTTAATCTTGATGCAGGCAATGTTTTGTCATATCCCTATACAGGCACATTATGGAAAAGTACTATTTCATCAATTCAAAATAATGGAACATTAACAAATGGTCCAACATTTAATTCATCTAATGGTGGAAGTTTGGTTTTTGATGGGACAAATGATTATGTTTCTTTACCTTCTAATTTTTTTAATCCAGATGCAGGAACACCTTTTAGTGTATCTATTTGGTTTAAGACAAGTACATCAGGAGGAACTTTATTCGGTCAACAAAACACATCAAATCCTTCTTCTGCATCAGGTTATGTTCCTGCTATTTATATTAATAGTAGTGGAAAAATTGTTACATCATGTTTTTGGGGAGGTTCTGTAAGTAATGTAACTACATCAACTACTGTTGTTGCTGATGGCAATTGGCATAATATAGTTGTAACCTTTGCATCAACATCTCATAAAACATATTTAGACAATTCTTTAATAGGAACAATTACTAAAACACAATCAAATTATTCAGCAACTTATTATTATTTCTTAGGAGCAGGTTATAGTGCAGCTTGGACAGGTATTAATGGTTATTATTTCAATGGAAATATAGCTTATGCTTCTTTTTATAATATTGAACTGACTTCAACAATAATAAGTAAAAATTATCAGTCATTACTAAATAGATTTATATAATGGAAAATAATAATAGAAATTATTTAATTTTTAGTGTATCAGAATTAAATAAAATAGATTTTGAAAAAATACATGAAACTTCATTAGAAACGCTAAGATATAGTGCAGATAATTCAAAAACTTTTATTAAATGGAATAATGATCTTGAACCTGATTTTGTTTCTAATTTATTAACTAAAGAAGGACCTTATAATCATGAAGAAATTTTACATATTCTTTCTACTGATTTTTGGATTAATTCTCAAAACACAATGGGTTAAAATTTATTTTTTTTCTTTTATTTCTATATTTATAATATATCAATATTATGGCAGATATATCAAATGAGTTAATAAAAGACTCATATAATAGTGTAATTCAGGTTGATCCTTTAACTAATATATTTCAAACTATAGGTGGAGATTCTGTTCCTTTTGCTGCTCTTTGTGCAGTTACATTTAATTCTGGTGTTGTAATATCACAAGGTGCTCAAGCTGGTTATTTATTATCTTCTGATGCTTATGGTAATGCTTCTTGGATAGTTCCCCCCGGTGGTCAAGGTAGTTCTGGTAGTGCTGGAACTTCTGGAACAAATGGATCTTCTGGAAGTTCTGGTATAAATGGTTCTTCAGGTAGCTCTGGCATAAATGGTTCATCAGGAAGCTCTGGTACATCAGGATCTAGTGGAAGTAGGGGTACATCTGGTAGTTCTGGTAGTTCTGGTAGTTCGGGAAATAATGGAACATCAGGTTCTTCAGGGATTAATGGATCTGGTATAGTAAAAGGGCAGACAGGTCGAATTGGTGTTTTTGATGCACCCGGATCAATTGAATCTTCTCAAACTCCTATGGTTGAAAAAGAAGGATCAATTGGAATAGGAACAACAGTTCCTGCTAGTTCGGCTATTTTACATTTAAACACTAAAACAAAAGGGTTTTTACTTCCAACTATGACTGACACTGAAAAAAATGATATAATCAATCCTGCTATTGGTCTTATGGTTTTTTCTACCTCAGATGAAAAAGTGTATGTATATACAGGCAGTGGTTGGAGAGGATTACAATATGAATAGTAATAATATTTTTTATTAATTACTAGAGGATTCTTTTAATAATTTTGAAAGTTCTTCTTTTGAATAAAATATTTCTTCTTCTTTTTGTTCTTGAACAATTACTTTAATTTCTGTTTCTGGTTCCTTTTGTTCATTTACTGCAACTTTAATGTTTTTTGCGTTTTTAACAATAAAATCAGATGACCAAGGTTCAAAAAAAACATCATCTGCTATAATTTCTAACTTCATTTTACCTTCTGTACTTTCTGATAAAAAGCTTTTTGTTTTAGGTATTAAAATTTCACATTTACCCTTAGAATCTATTGTTCCATTAAAAACATAACTAAAGTCAGTAGACTCAATAATTACTCTTGCTTTTGATTTATTTAAAGAGGCCCCTTTCAATTCAACATTACAAGAAAACTTATTTGTTTTGTCAGAGTATAATTTATATTTCATCAAAATTAATTTTAAGAGTTATTTGATTTGATTTTGTTTTAATTATTTCAATATCTTTTATATCAATAATTATGTTAGAATTCTTTTTTTTCGCTATTTCTTCCAATATTTTTGAATCTTTATCTTCCATAGATAAAACAAGATTTATAATTGACTTTTTCTCTATTTCATTTAAATCTTCAACTTTTTGTATTTCTATTTCTTCTGATTCTTCTAATTCCTCTTCTAATTCTTTTTCTTCCTCTATTTTACTTTCTTCATAAGAATGATCGTACCATTTTCTTTTTTTTCCGAATGCTTTTCTTCTACTTGTTAAAATTGTTTGAATTACACAGAAATCATTCCATGCTAATCTAGCATTAGCCCAAGAAAAAGGAGAATTGTTCCAAGTATAACAAACAGAAGACATATTTAATAAATAGTGAAAAAATGACATTTGAAAATAAAAAAAAATATCTATTTATATAAAAAAATACAAAAAAAATGAAAATAAAAAAATCTGACTTAGAGCAAATTATAAAAGAAGAAGCATTAAGAATGTTTCAAATACAAAAATTAGAGGAAGCTCAAATCAAGATACAATCTGAGCTTAATTTAATTTCCGAAGGAAAAAAACAAATGAATGATGAGGAAATAAATGAACTTCTTGCTGGTTTGAAAAGTGTTTTTGGTGCAGGTGCAAAAAAAGTAGGTCAAGCAGTTTCAGATGCTGGAGAAAAAGCAAAAGAATTAGGTGGAAAAGTAGCTGCAAAATATAAAGAAGGTGAGCAAACAGCAAAAGTTGCAAAAATGGAAAAACAAAGAGATGAGATTGTTGTAAAAATAAAACAATTAGCAGATCAATATAAGCAATTAACTGGAAAGAGATATTCTATGATTGGACAAAAAATAGATGCTGTAAAAGCATAATTAGTTTAATATTTAATATATAAAATATATAAAAAGAGGGGAATAAAATTCCTCTCTTTTTTTTATGGTTTATTTTGTTTTTAATTAAAAATTTTTTTAATTTTAAAATATTACAATTAAATATATGTCTAACTTATGCAAAATATAGAATATGATGAAATAACACAGAAACAAACACGTCCCGGAAAAAAAATAAAAATCAACAGCAAATTAATTGATAATAAAAATATTTCTGTTGACATAGGTACTGTAGATAACAAAAATTGCCCAAAAACAATTTATTTAAACATCAGTTTTTGGGTAGATATAAAAAATAGATCAAACGAAGAAGATGATAATGATTTTGATAAAAATATTTCAAAAGAATTTTCTAAACATTTAAAAAGAATTTATAAAACGGATTTATACGATTTTTTAATAGATAATAAGTTATTTCCATTTTATTATGAAAATATTTACTCTTTTGATTTTCCTGAAAATTTAAATTATAATAATAAAAAGAGTTTTGTTAGTATAGAAATTCATTTTCATACCATTAACAATAATATTAGATCTAAAAATTTATCTGATTATTATACTTTGAAAAATGATATATCAAATGAATTTTTTTATGAATTAATTACTATAGCTAATATAATTGGCAATAGTGATCTATTAAGAGAAAAAGAAAATTTCTATATATCTAAAAAGAAATAAAATATTTATTTGTTTTTTTTGATCTATTTATTTGTAATTAATAAATTATAAATGAATAATCTGGACAATAAATATATTATATCAGAATTTTTAGCAATAGAACAAGATATTGCAAAAATCAATGAAGCAATAGAAAAAAAAGAACCAATTATTGTTCCGTGTATTTTACAAAAAGCTAACACTTTAAATAGAAATGGAAGAGTATATCCATTTGATATATTAAAGAGAGAAGTTGATAAATACCAACAATTAGTTAATGAAAGAAGTGCTATGGGTGAATTAGATCATCCAGATTCTGCAGTTATTTCTTTAGCGAATGTATCTCATGTAGTTACAGAAATGTGGTGGAAAGGTGAGGTTTTGCATGGTAAAATTCAAATAGCTGATACACCTGCTGGAGATACGGTAAAAGGATTATTAAAAAGTGGAATTAAATTAGGTATTTCTTCTCGTGGAGTAGGGTCTGTAAAAAAGGACAGAGAAGGAAGAGATATGGTTCAGGAAGACTTTGAACTTATTGGTTTTGATATAGTTTCTTCACCATCAACACCCGGAGCTTATTTATTTAAGGAATCAAAGCAATGGGGTATGAAAAAATTAATTGATTCAGATACAAAATTAATTAAAACAGATGATGTAAAAATTAAACTAAAAAATATTAAAAATAATTTAAACAATCTGTCTAAAGACCAATTCTGGAATTAAAAAATAAAAAAAAATAATTGAAAAAATAAAAAATATATAATTTATAAATTTTTTTTCTATTTATAACAAAATATCTATTATTTAAAATAATAATATGTTAAATAAAAATATAATCAAAGAGGCATTAGTTGATGCAAAAGAAATTGAAAAGTTTGCTATCGAACAAGCCAAAAAATCTTTAGAAGAAGCATTGATGCCTCAGATTGAAAAAGCAATACAAGATAGTCTTCAGGATGATACAATAACAGAAGAAAAAGAAATTAAAAATATTAATGAATCTGTTGAAGCTCCAGAAGAAGTTTTATCTGAAAATACAAATTCCAAAAATATACAAGAAATGTACAACCAAAACGAAGAATTAAACGAAGAATTATACGAGGTTCAAGGACTTTTTGAAGAAGAGACTGCTCAAGAACCTGAAGAGTCTTCGTTAGAATCAAAATTAGACGCTATGGCTGCTAAACTTGATTCATTAATAGCTGCTGCAAAAGGTGGCGAAGAAGCTTCTGCTGAAGGAGAAGTTGAAGTTGTTGATGATGAAGCTGCGGGTGAAGCACCTGCTGCTCCTGCACCAGCTCCTGCACCAGCTCCTGCTGAGGCACCTGCAGCTGAAGCTGCACCTGCTGAAGCACCTGCTGCTCCTGCACCAGCTCCTGCTGAACAACCAACTGTTACAGAAGATACTATGTTTGAAATTGAAGAAGACATGGAAGAAGGATTGTTTGAGATGGATGAAGATATGGAAGAAGGTGATAAAATGTATGAAATAAATGTTGAAGAGGACATGGAGGAAGGTTGGCAAAAAGTAGAAGAAGATATGGAAGAAGGAATGTATGAGATCAACATGGAAGAAGATATGGAAGAAGGAATGTATGAAATAGAAATGGAAGAAGATATGGAAGAAGGAGAAAGTGAAGTTGATCCTAAAACTGGTTTACCATTACCTCCAAAAGAATGGGGTGGAATTAAAGGTGGAATGGTTGGTGAAGAAATGGAAGAAGAAGGAATGTATGAAATAGAAATGGAAGAAGGTATGGATGAAGAAAACCTTGAAGAAAAAGTTTATGGTGGTTCTTTTGCCGCAATTAATAGAGCAGGAAATAGAGATAGAAAAGAAAAGCTTCCTATGCATGCCCCAATGAATGAATCTAAAAAAATTAAAAATAATAAAGCTCAATATGAGTCTAAGTTAGACGAGCTTATTCAGGAAAACTCAAGTTTGAAAAATGTGATCAAAAATTACAAATCGAATTTAAAAGAATTTGAAAATTCATTTGTAGAATTAAAATCACAACTTAATGAAATGCAGATTTTTAATGGAAAATTAGCTTATGCAAATAAGTTATTAACCAAAGGTGGATTAACAAATGATGAAAAAATTAGAATTGCTGAGGAATTTGATAAGTGTGCAACTGTTGAAGATGCAAAAAAACTTTATAACAAATTGATCAACGAAAATAATTTCTCTTCTAAAAATAATTCTACTGATAAATTAAAATCTGTGAAACCAAGCACGGTTATTCAAAACCTTTCTGAAAATAAAACTGAAAAATTGTTTGAAAGTGAAGAAAGAAGAAGAATGAGAATGCTCGCTGGTATCGTAAAACCAATAAATTAATAAAATAAAGAAAAAAAATGTCTGAATTATTAAACAGTGGACAAGTTGGTATGACCGTATTACGCAACTTGTCTGAACAAAGAAAACAAATCGTAAGAAACTGGGAAAATTCCGGTCTTCTTGAAGGTTTGGGCGGTCAGAAAAAAGCTAACATCGCACAGCTTTTAGAGAACCAAGCATCTCACATGCTTAATGAGGTAACTCTAGATAGTTCTGCAGGTCGTTTCGACACTGTTGCGTTTCCGATGGTAAGACGTATCTTCTCAAGATTACTTGCTTCTGAAATCGTTTCAGTTCAGCCTCTTGCATTACCTTCTGGTTTGTTATTCTATATGGATGCTCAAGTTTCTTCAAACAAAGTAGCTCCTTATTCAATGGCTAACAACCAAAGTGGTCCTACTTTCCCCGGAACTTCTGCTTACGAAAGATTCTATGATAACCGTGGTTATGATGCTTCTTGGGGTACTGCTTCTACAGTAACAACTTTGGCTTCATTGGGATTGGGATCAGCAAGTACTACTACTGGTTTAATTGCAACTGCTATTACCTTAAGTACTGCTTATGATGCTACTCTTAACCAGTCTTACACATCTTTAGCATTATCTGCTAGAACTGCTATAAGCTACAATGGTTCTACACTTTATGCTGCTGGTTCAACTGGTATTACTTTCTATTCAAACATCCAGACTTATGGTGCTGAATTAGTACAAAATAATACTCCGGGTGGAGCTACTAACATTTATAACATTATAATTGATTTACGTCCTGCTCCTACTAGCACAGCTGCTTATACTTGGGTTCAATCTGGATTAAGTGGATCATTTACAATTGTACCATTCTTCAGTACTTATTCTACAATTGAAGCTAGTCCTCAAATGTCAGAGTTAACTCTTCGTTTCTCTTCAGTAACTGTAAACTCAATTACTAGAAAAATGAGAGCACACTGGACACCTGAATTAGCTCAAGACTTAGAAGCATATCACTCAATTGATGCTGAAGCTGAATTAACAGCTTTATTGTCTGAAGAAGTTGCTGCTGAGATCGATCGTGAAATCATCCGTGACCTTATCAGTGGTGCTATGTTTGAAGCTCGTTGGGATTACCAAGGTTTACGTGACAACGTTAACTTCTTCGGTACTCAGAAAGACTGGAACCAAACTCTTATCACTCGTATCAACGAACTTTCTGCTCAGATCCACAAAGCTACTCTTCGTGGTGGTGCTAACTGGGTTATCTGTTCTGCAGAAGCTGGTGCGATCTTCGATGATCTTGAGTATTTCCATGTAGATTCTTCTGCATCTCCTGAGACTGAAAAGTATAACTTAGGTATGGAAAAAATCGGTAACTTAGGTAACCGTTATGTAGTGTACAAAGATCCTTACATGCCTGCTAACATCGTGTTGGTTGGACACAAAGGTAATACCTTCCTTGAGGCTGGTTACGTGTATGCTCCTTACATTCCTCTTCAATTAACTCAGACGATCTACGATCCGAATGACTTTACACCTCGTAAAGGTATCATGACTCGTTATGCGAAGAAGATGATCAACAACCGTTTCTATGGTGTGATCTACCTTGACAATCTTAACACTTATACTCAGGTATATAGCTAATCTTAAGATTGGTAATAAAAGAAAAGGGCGAGATTATTCTCGCCTTTTTCTTTTTTATTTAATATTTATTAATGATGTCATCAAGTAATTTAAATAAAACAATTAAATACTTAAAAAGTAAGAAAAAAATACTTTTTATAACCACTTCTAATCGTTGGGTAGATAGTCAAGAAATTCCAAAATCATCACAATTAGCAAATCATATTGCTGAAAAAGTTGGTATGGATAAAGTGACAATTATAGACTCTACTAAATTAAAAATATATCCTTGTGAAGGTAATGTTTCAAGTGTTACTGGAAATGGTTGTGGAGCAAAAGATTCAGTATTAAAAGATGAAAAAAAAGACCCATCTGGATTTCACAGATGCTGGGCATCAATAAATAATCCTGATGATGAATTATGGAAAATATCAAAAAATTTATTTGAATCTGATTGTGTAGTATTTTTTGCTTCTTCAAGATGGGGTCAAACAAATGCTTATTATCAAAAATTAATTGAAAGATTGACTTGGATTGAAAATAGGCATTCAGCCTTCGGTGAAGAAAATATTGTTAAAGATATTGATTCTGGTTTTATTACTATAGGTCACAATTGGAGAGCAAAAGAAATAACAGAAGTACAAAAAAATGTTCTAAAATTTTTCGGATTCAAAACTCCAAATGAATTATTCTGGGGCTATCAATATACCATGGATGCAAAAGATGAAACTTCTGAATCTTATAAAAAATCAATTTCTGCTTTTGAAAAATTATATGGTTTCATATTAAATAAAACTGCTATTCATGAAATGAAATTATCAATAAAAAAATTACTAAAATTTTAATATTAATGAAGGGTATAAACGAAAGTGAAATAAATAAATTAATTAGTAATCATTTAATATATTTAAATGAAACTTTAGTTGCTGGAGAAAATGTTAGTGCTGGTGATTTTGTAGTAAAAACTACAGATAGAGAAAAATTAACTGGCAATTTAAGTAATGATATAAAATATCTATATAAATTAACAGATTTTACAAAATCTGGAAAAGCACTTATAGTTAATTTAGAAAAAATAGATAAATGGAGAAATTCAACAAATGTTGAAAGAGTTCTCATGTCAAAAGAAATTAATTTAGATGATTATGATGTAATAGAAGTTGAAGATGAATATGTAAATTTTCCAAAATCATTATTAGACGAAGGAAGAGTTAAATCATCTAAAACAAAATCTGGAAGAAAGGTTCCCGGAAAATATCTTACCAAAGATAAAGCAGCCATGAAAGGTGAAATTGAAAGAGTGTCTAAATTAAAATCTGACGATCCTGATGCTTATGGTAAATGGAAAGCTGACTATAAAGCTAGAAATAAAGATGGTAAACCTCACAAGACCAAAAAAAGTGCAGCTACAATAGCATATGAAAAAAAATTTGGTAAAAAAAATGAAAACATGGAAAATTTAAATGAAGATTTTATAAATGAAGATGTTGATAAAGCTTTAACTAATAAAGCTAAAGCTTCTGGTATTCCTAAAGGAATTTTAAGATCAGTATATTCAAAAGGTGCAGCTGCATGGAAAAGTGGTCATAGACCGGGTGTTTCTCAACAACAATGGGCAATGGGAAGAGTAAATTCATTCATAACAGGAAGTGGAGGAGCAAGAAAAGCAGATGCAAATCTTTGGGCTAGAGCTAAAAAAGCTAAAAAAAGAAAGAACGAATCTATAGAGGAAGAATTATTAAGAAAAAAAATAAGGGAAATAATTCATGAAAAATTTATCGACGATAATTTAGATGAATTATATCCCATGTTAGTTGGAGAAGATGATTTAAATTAAATCGTCATACTAATTTTCAATCCGTTTCCTGTATAAGCAACAAATAAATTTTTGTTAATTCCATTAACACTCGTTAAAACGAGTCCAGTAGCAAGAATAGTCATAACACCTCCAATACCATAAATTGTGGTATTATTCATATAATATTCGTGTTTTACAGCTTGTTGTCCTAATACAAGACCACCAACAAGTAAACCTGTATACATCATCGTTTTTCCGAAACGATTTTTCCTATTACTTGGTTCTTTAAATCTTTGTGATTTGTATTCATCTTCATACAATTGCATAGAATTCAAATCATTCTTACTTAAATTATAAGTAGACATAAGGTCTTGAGCTTTGATCTTAGTGTTTGATACAATACATACCAAGATCAGTAAAATAATTTTCTTCATAATATTTTATTTTACAATTTTTAAATTATCCAATACAATTTTTGCTGAATCATTTTCAACTACTGTTTTCATTCTTACAACTTTATTTGTTGCCATGACAGTAGCGTTATAACTAAGGATTATATAATTACCATCTTCTGATTTACCCTTAAGTTTAATAACGTATCCAAAATCACAATCTTGATAATATTCAAGAATTGTTTGTTTGCCATATTTTTTAATGGATTCAGATGAAGTAAATTTTAGCATTTCGTCATATTTTCCATACCTATACAAGGTCTGAAAAAATTGTCCAAAATTGGTTCCCATCATAAAAGATGGATTTGAATATGGCTTGGAACCACCTATATAATCTTGGGATTTTGCAGAGGTAAAACTTCCCAAAACAATAATCAGACAAATTATAGTGCGTTTCATAGAATTTTTCTAATTTAAACGCATTTTTTAAATAAAAGTTACATAAAATTTGATAATTTATTGATATTCAATAAGTTACATCATAAATCATCTTTGAAAAAACTTCTAACTAATAGAAAAATAAGGCCAAAAACAGATATTATATTAATAGATGCCACCAAGTAAAGAATCCACTTGTAGGTAAAAATCAAATATAGAAATAATATCAATAAAAATATTATAAATATATAACTTACAAATTGAGCTATTTTATCTTCTAGTAACATATTATTTAAATTGAAATTGAACTATTTTCAAATCTACGAAAGAATCTCGATTTTTCAAATTTTGTCTAATTTCTATACCGCCAATATTCATATTAAATTTTTTACTATTAAATACTATTGGTTCTAATCCAGCTTTAGCAACTACTCCACCATTTATTAAATCATAATTAGCACCAATGTATGGTTTATAATTAAATTCCCATTTTTTAGCCTTTCCCGGTAAAACATAAGTCAGTGATTTATTTATTTTTAAACTATCTCCGGTGGTTCTATTGTAAGCAGTAACAAAAACTTGTACTTTCGTATTATCTTTAGGATCAGGATTTGCTTGAACAGTGGTTAATTCTATTTCTTGTGGAACAACAATTAAAAGTGATGAATCTCCATTTAAAGGAACCACTTTTGCTGTTTTTGTTATAATTCCGTCTTGATTTAAAAACATAGCACTATCACCTTCAATAACAAAACTACTTTTTGTAATTGTAGTTGTAGAATTCTCTATTTTTAAATTTTTCATTTCTCCTCTAACTGCTTCTGGAATCATCTTTTTTATTTCATTAAATTGTTTATTTAAAGCTGTATTAAAAACTTTATCAAACAATCCCGGTTGAGCAACTACTTGAACTTCGGATTTAGCACTTACGCTATCTGAAAGTGTTTTAAATTGATTGTCAACATCTGTGTTCATTTTAGTGACTTGTTCTTGCATTTTAGACATTTTCCAATTGAAGAAAAATATCAAACCAGCTAATATTAATGCAAACATCACATAATCTCTTAATTTACTCATTTTATTACTTGTTTAATAATAAATATTTTAATTTTATATTATTCTAGATTATTTATAAGCATAATGGAAATTAGAAACTTTGTAAGAAAAATTATAAAAGAATCATTTTTAATTGAAAATGAAGTTAAAAGGATTAAGTTCAATTATCCTTTACCTTCAGATTTAAATAAATTGAAGGAATATTTTGAAGATAACGGATTTGAATTATACGTTGTTGGAGGAGCAGTACGTGATATGATATTAGGAAAAGATCCTAAAGACATTGATTTAGTTTCTGATGCTACTCCAGATGATGTAAAAAGAATTTTACCAGTTGAATATAAAATAATACCAAAAGGTGAAGCCTTTGGTATTGTTCAAATTATTACACCAGAAGGTGGTGATTATGAAATAGCTCGTTACAGAGAAGATATTGGAAAAGGTAGAAGACCAGATGCTGTTAAATTTTCAACAATTGATTCTGATGCTTTAAGAAGAGATTTGACAATAAATGCTCTATATTATGATATAAACAAAAATGAGATTATCGATTTTGTTAATGGATACGAAGATATTCTTAGTAAGAGTATTAAAACAGTTGGAAAAGCAGAAGAAAGATTTGATGAAGATCGTTTAAGAATTTTAAGAGCATTTAGATTTGCTGCGAGATTTAATTCAAACTTAGATCAAGATATAATTCAAGCATTAAGAAAAGATAATTCTTTACAAGGTATTTCAGAGGAGAGAATAAGAGATGAATTCTTAAAAGGAATTAAAAGTGCTCAATCTGTAGTTAAATTTCTGTCAGATTTAGATAATTATGGACTTTTAAAACAAATTTTAAACGGTCTAAATTATAATTCAAAAGATTTTATTGAAACTCATGATTATATTGTTTTACTAGCAAATATATTGAAAGGTAATTCTATCAAAGATATTCAAACTAAATTAAATCAATTAAAATATACTTTAGAAGAAATCAAAAAAATTAGTTTTTTAATTGAGTTTTTAAATTTCAATCCTGAAAAAGTATTTTACTTTAAAGTAAAAGAAAACGTTTCAAAAATATCACCAGATGAATTATTAGATTTTGCTAAATTCAATTCTATGAATATGAATCTGGTTAATAAATTTATAGAATTTGAACTTTCTGTTTCGGGAGACGATCTTCTATCCAAAGGATTCAAAGGAGCTGCTTTAGGTCAAGAAAAAGAAAGATTAGAGACAATTAAATTTTTAGATACACTATAATTTTTAAACTATTTATTTACATGAAAAAAGATAAAATTCCCGGAGGTCTTTCAAAAGGTAAATCTCTTAAGGATATTGCAATTATGCATGTTAAATCCTCTATTAAAGGGAAACCCAGTGAAAAGGAAATTGAAAAAATGCATGATTATTTAAAATTAGAATTAAAAAAAGGAATTAAAACTGAATTAGAACATACAACAGATAAAAATATAGCTCGTGAAATAGCTATGGATCATATATATGAAGATCCAAAATATTATACAAAACTTTCTAAAATTGAAGAAATGAAAAATACAAAAAAATTAAATCTTAATGATCTCTCTGAAATGGTAAAAAAAGCTCTCAATGAAGAGTTTGTCGGTGGAGTAAACTATGATAATGTTTTAGCAGCTGAATTAAAACAAAAAGTTGGAAATTTAGATAAATTAACTCCGTATGTTTTAGAATTAGGAGATGAGATTCAATCTGATTCCTCTGGTAAAATACATGTTTTTGATAATGGTAAAAAAGTTAAAATTTTCAAAGATATAGATGATTTTTTAAGAGGAATAAAATATGGACCAATTAAATTAAGTGAAGAGAATATTTCAATGGCACCACATCATGATCATGAAGCTAAAATGGCAAAAGCTGAACTTCGTGACATGGTAAAGAATGCAAAAGAAATTTATAACATGATTAAAGAAGGTGATAGCCTTCCGGGTTGGATTTCAGCTTATATTACCTTGGCTTCAGATTATATGCATAGTGTAAATGAATATATGGTTGAACATAATAGTGGAGGTGAAGAATTAAATGAAGATACAGATGAAGAACCAAAAAAATTGACTATGACTCAATTTTCTGAATGGCTAGGTTTACCAGCAGATAAAATTGGATTAGCAATTGATGTAGTGAAATTTTCTGATCCTGATGGTGCTTATACTCATTTACAAGATATGGGCGAAGATGAAGCTGCAGAAGCAGTAGAAGCTATTTACTTTGAATATGGTACATTAAAAGAAGCATTAAAAGCTTGTAAAGAAGATTTAGGTATATAATTATAGATTTACTTTATTAAAACCATAGTTTTTTATTAAACTATGGTTTTTTTTTATTTTATTTAGTTTTATTAAATGGAAAAAGATATAATCATATTTCATCATAGTTATTTAGCTAATAATTGGAAAGAAATCCTTCTAGATCAATTAAATTTATTAAAAGAAACTGAATTATATCAAAACACAGAAGAAATACACTTTGGTTGCTTTTCTGATATTTTTGAAAATATAGTTGAATTTTGTAAGATAATAAATGAATTTGATAATGAAAAAATATCTAAAATAATAATACATCCTAATAATGAATGTGAAAAATCAACTTTAATACATATGCAAAATGTGTGTAAAAATTTGGATCAAAAAAAAATTCTTTATTTTCATTTAAAAGGTGTCACATCATCAGTAAGATATGGTGAAAGTTCTGTAAAAAATATTTATTCATGGAGAAAATTAATGGAATTCTATGTTATAGAAAATTGGAGAAGATGTACAGAATTATTAAATAATAATGACACTGTTGGTTCACTATATGGAACTCATCAAATAATTGGAGGTACTATGAATTATTATTCAGGAAATTTTTGGTGGTCTAATTCTGAACACATAAATAAAACTCCAAGTATGAAATTTAGAGATAGTTGGTTAGGATGTGAAAGTTTAATTACCTCCATACCTCATAAATGGTTTAATTTTAAAAATACTCCACCACATATTGATTTATATAACTATTATTTTCATCCTAATGAATATAGATAGAAAATCCCCGGAATTACCGGGGATTTTTTATTCTTCATTTTTTGCAAAAGGCTTTTCATACTTTGGTTTTATATGTTTCCATATTACACCAGAATAATCTTTCCCATCTAACATCTTAAATAATATAGCTGGATGTTTTTGTTTTTTTGCATACTCTGCAAAATCAGCTCTGGTTTCACCTAAGTTCCAAGAATGGAATCTATGAAATAATTTATTAGATTCTTCTTCAATAGATTTATAATTATTTTCCAATGTAGATTTAGTGTCTTTTACCCAATTGTAAAATTCATCAGGTACTCGATCTAATAATTCGTCAAAATCCTTTCCTTGAGATAGATATTCCCAAACAGTCTTATTAGATACTTGAGTAAGAATTTTATGTAAACGACAATATTCCTCAAACTTAACTTTTAAGCGAAATCCGTTTTGGAATTTAACAACAAAACCTTCTTTGTTATTTTCCTCTAATTTCTTTAAATCATAAATATCCTTTACTCCATCATATCGTCTTACAACCGGAAATCCAATCGGTTCTAATTCACAATCTAAACCAGTTTCTTTATCTATTACAGCTAGTAATACCAAATCATCCACATCTCCGTAATTTACAACAATACGATTTTCTGGATAGATAATTTCAAATAGATAAGTTTTTGTTTTATCTAATTTTGGAATTACATATTTATATCTGTTATGTAAAATATTAGTTGCATATATCGCTTGATCAGATTCAAAAGAGCCCCTTGTTGCAATATAAGGTTTATCATCTATCCAATATAATATACCCAACGAACCATCCATCTTCTCATATACCTCAAAAGGTATTAATGGAATATCATCATTAGTATGCTCTTCTAAATTGAAGAATTTTTTAAATGGACGTGCAATTACATTATAGTTTGAATCTAAGATTAAACCCCTACACTGAATAGTAATGTCGTTCCAAATCCTCTCGTACTGGGCTTTTGGACCATAATTATAAATGAAATAATCAGTATTTTTGTGCTTTTGCACAATTACTAATTTTTCATCTATCATTTTATTTAACTCGTTGATATTTAACAATTTTCTATTTTTTAACAAATTTAAACGTTTAATTTAGAGTAAAGTTACTTTAATTTGATATAAAAATAAACTTATGAAATTAGTTAGTCTAGAAATAGTACAAACTGGAAGAATAAAAGTAAGTACAGGCCATCAATTAGGCATTAATGTTTTTCCTATAAATGTCAAATTTATAAATAAAGTTAGTGGCCAAATTACATGGGAAGCTAATCTTCCTCCTTATATGTATACATTAAGTCCTTTATTTAGTGATCATTGTATTGTAAAGATTTCTGATTGTAATGGAAATCTTTTAGTTGAAAAAGAAATTGATAATATTTTAGACGGAGATCAAGTTTCAAATTATTTTGAGGTATGGTCAAAAGCAAACAAAGGTGCATTAGGTATAATCGGAGGATCTCATGATGGAACTTCTGGCGAATGGGTTAATGCAATTAATAAAAATAATTTAGATGCAATAATATATGAACCTCTTGATAGTGCATTTGAAGAATTGAAAAAACACTATGGCAATAAAAACAATGTTTCACTTAAGCGTAAAGCGATAACTATAGATGGTGGTCCGATTTCTTTTTATGCAAATAAAGATGGTAGTTTTTGTAGTACAACATCATTAGAATTTGCTAAAAATAATCTTGATTTAAATCAATTTGATAAACAAATTATCGATTCTGAAAGTATAAAAAATATTTTAGAACTTTATAGACCTAAATGGATTCATTTGGATTTAGAAGGTTTGGATTTTGAAATTGTTATGGAAATTTTAAAACATGATAATTTTCTGCCTGAATTAATTGTTTTTGAACATCAACATATAACTCCTGAAAATTCAAATATTCTAAACTTGGAATTAAAGAAAAAGAATTATTTTATTATTGCAGGAGATGGAGGTAATTCTATCATGATCAAACAATAATTTACTGAAGTATTTATTTATAAAAAGTTTATGTTTGAGAGAAAATTAAGAAAAACAGTACGTAATATCGTAGAAAACGAGTACATAAAAGATCAATCAATTTATGATATTGTTGGTAAAAAAATGGGTGATATTTTTCCTAACAATCCCGGAATTAATAAAATAAGAAATAAGATTATAACTTATGCTAAGTTTTTTGAAGGAGGGGAAGAATTTAAAGGTTATTATTCCTCTAAAGAATATTTGCGAATGGAAGGCTATGAATCTGGATCTATGATGAGAGATTACCCTATTCCATTTATGAAAATGGGCAAAACAAATGTTGATAATAGAGGAAATACAATAATTATCACAAAATATGAAGAAGAAAGACCTTTGATTATAACTAAATATGATGCTCTCTCACAAGAAAGCTTTGATGAATTAGATGGAGTAATAATTCCTTCTCCTGATCAAAATAGTATGAGAGATGGAAATATTTATGTGGTTTTCTTTAATTTTCCTGATTGATTATCTCAGCTCATCAATAAAGCCAAATAAATGCTTATTGACTATTCGATACCATAGTTCTCTTTGCCATTCCAATCCTAAATTTCCATAGTGTCTTTCAAACTCTATGATCTCTTTTACAATAAACTCTCTATCATCAGGAGTTATTCTATTCCATTCCTCCAAAACCCAATCTACTATCCTTTGGACTGCACCAGTCTTTCGTCCAAGTGCATATTTTAAAGCAAAAATTAATATATTAGAATCACACACATATCTATCTTCTTTCCATAAAAATTGATTATCACTTAAAACATTTAAAACATAGTCTTTATTGTTTTTTAAGTAATTTTTAAAATCTCTTTCACTAGAAAATGTCTTCGGAAATTTAATTTTCTTTTTCATTTTTGGAACTATTTATTAATGTAATAAAAATTAAATAAAATGAAACTTAATAAACAAGAATTTTTTAACCTTATAAAAGAAGAAGTAAAAAAAGCTATTAAGGAAATTAATACACTTAATGAAGATAAAACAAAAAAGAAAAAACCTTCAGCTGGTTTGACTGCAAAAGAAAAATCTAAAGTGGTTAAAAAAGCTAAAAAAGGTGAAGATATAGGTAAAAAAGGAAAAGGTTTTCAAGATGTTGTAGCAAAAGCAAAAGAATGGGGTGCGGATGATCCAGAAGCTGTAGCAGCTGCAGCAATGTGGAAAAACATTAAAAGAAGCAAATAATATGATAGATATTCACGCTGATCCGGGTTCCTATATTCAAGGAGCAAATAATGTGGCTTTGACTAATGCATTTAAAAAACTTTTAAATGCTAGACCAAATGTTACTATCCCTTTCTTTTTTGAAAAAGGTGATAAAAAATACATGGGAAGAGCTAAAACCATTTCAGGTTCCTATGGAGATTACCCAACTTATTACATCAACTTTTTTGAATTGGATGATGAGGAAACTGGAATAAAAATGTTAGATACAAAAGTATTCGCTAAAGGAAGATTAGAATTAGAAGAAAAGTTATTTGATTATTATAATTCACTCTAAAAAATAATTCAATAGTAATAATACCTAATTTTTTATTGGTATTATGAATCTAAATATAATCATATCTATATTAACAATAATATAGATACCCAGAGCAAATAAGTTTTTATTTGTTCTTAAAAACTTTTTAAACTTATATAACCATGATTAAAAAATCTAAAAAAAATTTACACTTTTTTTTAATTAGTGTAATTGTAACATTCATTCTTTTTACAACAGTAAATTGTACTAAAGTAGAAGACCATTCTCAAAATAATTTACAACAATCTTTACCATCAACAACATTATTTGATGATACACTAATGAATCCCGGACCAGATCCAGAATTTGTTATATCTGATAAAAAACCTACAACAGAAAATTATGTAGCTAGAATTACTCCTCTTGTTGTGGCAACAACTTGGGAAAGATATATGTATATTGATAAAACAGATACAATATATTCCTCAACATCTGCCTCTAAAAGACTTGCTGGTTATTTAAAAAAATATGGCTTTAAAGGTGTTTATCTATACAGTACTTCAGGAATAGTTTCCTCTAGATCAAACTATACTAATTTCTCTAATTTCTTAAAAACTTTAAGCGATAGTGGTATTATTTATAGAGGAGTAGCTAGTGGTAGTGCAACAACCTTTAGAACATCTGGTGCAATCGCTAATTATAATTTAGCTCAATCAGATGCTAATAAAAAAGTTAATAGAGCTAATCTTGAACTAGAATGGTGGAATGGTGTTACAACATGGGATAATTGGAATTTAATTAATCAACAAATATCTTCAAGCACAATTTTAGATAATGATTTTTATGAAGGTTGGTATAAAAATATGGGATATACCATAGATACTATCGCTTCTAAAAATCAAGTTAGATATTCAGATAGAATTCTTTTACACTGTTATCAAAATGGTATCCCTACTTATTCTTATGCTAATGCCCAAAGTTCAGGTTCAACTGGAGGAAGATTAGATATAATCGCTAAAGGTGCAAGACAAGTTGGGCGAAAAATAGATTTGTTTATTATAATATCTTCTGAAAATACAGCTTGGGGTGCGTCTAATACATTTACCGGACCAGCATTGGCTAATGCTTATATCTCAGGACAATCTAATCCATACTTGTTTATAGAAAATCAAGCCTATAATAATATATTTGGGAATATGACAGCATTCCAAAAAGAATGGATAAATTTTAAAGGTTTTGTGTGGTTTACTAAACGATATTGTTATCGAGCTGTACCACCAATGTAAAAATAAAAACCCTAGATTTCTCTAGGGTTTTTTTGTAGTCCCGATTGGATTCAAACCAATGGCCTACGCATTAGAAGTGCGTTGCTCTATTCAGCTGAGCTACGGGACCAATTTGTAGCGGGAGAAGGATTCGAACCTCCGACTTCCAGATTATGAGTCTGGTGACCTGCCTCTGGTCCATCCCGCAATATAACTATTAAATATTAGAAAATTATATTTTTTCGCTCTTTCGGCTGGGCTCGAACCAGCGATCCATTGATTAACAGTCAATATACTGAGCTATAAGATATTAAGTAGCCGGGGCGGGGGTCGAACCCGCACGACCTCAACGGTCAAGGGATTTTCTTACCAACTACGATTTTCATCGCCAGAATTATTTCTGTTTGTGGTCTGGACTTTGCCTTCATCATATCTTTCGACTTAGATGTTCCGTGTCAAGTCTCTACACCTTCCCGATAATCTGGGCTTGGCTCGGCGTTCTCATCAGCATTACCTGTTAAGCATTCACCGAATTTACGGAATTCTACTCTCATAATTTCTTATGAGGCACTCTTTTTTTTATTTTTTCCACGATATGTTAAAGTTAAAGCATGACAATTAGGACACAAGATTCTTAAATTTTCTATACGATTATCTGTATTATTACCATTGATATGATCTAATTCTAGAGGTATTTTTTTATTTAACCAATGTGTGTTATTACAATTTTCACATTGTTCTTTTTTTATTCCCTCTTTAAATAATCGCAATTTCAATTTATAAGTTTGAGTGTAAGGAGAATTTTCTATTAAAATTTCTTTAATAGAATATTCTTTTCCAAACTTTTTAAATCTTTTTCCTTGATTCCAAGCTTTTCCAGTAAAGTGTGAAATATCAATATTCCAATCAACAAATTTCTTTTTTAAAGTTCTATAATTACCACCTACTGGTAATATATTTAACTTTAAACAAACTTGTGATATTGATAAACTATCGCTTACTACATTCTGCAATTCTTCTCTATTATATTTATATTTCATAAATATAAATAGTAGAAAAAAAGCGAACACGAATTTAGTTTAAGTCCCTCGTGTATACCAATTTCACCACCCGGCCATAATTTCAAAGAACAACGATGCAAATATATATATAATTTATATAAAAACAAAAGAGCTAGAATTATCTAGCTCTTTTTTACTTTTAATTTGTGTTAATTTATTGATTTAGAACGACATACTTACAATAAAATTAACTGGTGCATTAGAAATTCCGGGAGCATCTAAAACATTTTTATAAGAAGGATTTACATATAAACCTGTTTTAACTTTAGAAGTCCAAGAATCAGATATTTTAAGATCTCTTGTTCCGTTAATACCGATATGAGTAATTCCAGCATCAGTTCTCAAATTTACTCCTGAGGCATCAGTTACATAACCAGCAGTTACTTCTAAATTTTCTTTAATTTTATAACCTGCTTCAAAATAAATACCTGCTGCATTATCAGTAGCTGCTTCACTTTGATAAGCTGTGTAAGCAACTAAACCATAAACTTCATCATTTTTATATTTAAGAGAAGCTTCAACAAAGTGAGAAGTATTTTTTCCATAATCCCAATAATCATTTGAAACTCCAGCATAGTAATAATCTTTCAAAGTCAAAGACAATTTGTCTTTAGTGAAACTCATATAGGTATTTAAATTATTACCAAAACCTTCTGTTTCATTCAAAGCTATAGTAGCTTCTGTTCCAAGAGTGAACCAATCACAAAACTTGTAGTGTACATCAGCTTCAGCTGTTGGTGCAATTGAGAATGCTACTCCACGATTCCAGTGTTGAGTTGCCAATCCGAAACCTGTGTGTAATCCTTTTTCTTCTTGAGCGTAAGCTCCGATAGCAGATAGAACTGCGATACATAAGATAACTAGTTTTTTCATTTTTTTAATTTTTTAATTTTTAATTAATTGAATTTATTTTCAATTATATATAAATATCGATAAATATAAATATTTGATATTCAAAGTTATGAACAATAAAAAAAGGCCTGAAAAATACATTTCAAGCCTTTTTTTCAAGGATTTAGAAGAAAAAAATTCTTATCGTCCCCACCATTTCATAAGGCGACGATGAGTAGCATCAATGGTACGAACCATGTTACGAACTTGTTGACGCTCTTCGGTAGGCATACCTTCAATTCCATGAGAGAATTGAGTCAAAGACCTACGCATTTCATTAAACTGTTTTCTCATAGCACGTTTGTAATCACGAACACGAGTGAAGTTTTCTGAAGAAACGGTCGTTACACGAGAATTTCTTCGAGTTTTTTGATTGGTTGTTTTCATAAATTTTTTTAATTTTATAATTAATTATATAACAAATATATAAATTATAATGGACAATTCAAAACCTTTCATAAAAGACGAACAGGGATATAAAAAAGCACTAGAATTATATAGAATATTATGGTTAAATTCCAATGATTTTTCTACAATAAAAGCAAAGGCATCTTTAATGGAAATAATAGAAGAATATGAGAGTAGGCAGAGATTAGAATTAAAAAATCAGTCTTGATTTTGATAGACATTTCTTCTTCTACCCCAAATATTTCCATAATTTTGATCTACTTCTTGTTTTTTCATAAAAAATAGTTCTCTTGGGGTATATAATTGTTTTTGATCTTCTAATGATAAATCTGGACCATTGACAGGATAGCTCCATTTAAAACCTTTGAATTTTCCTTCTGATTTAAATTGTTTAAGAAGATCTATAACGAAGGTCAAATATTTTGGAATAGGTTTTTTATTTTGTTTTCCTTTTACTTGAGTTACCATTCCGGTATTTTCATTAAAAGCTAAAGTAACATGAGGTTCTTTTGATTTTTTATCTCTCAAAGAATATAAAGTGGTGGCACCTCTATCTGTTCCACAGTGTCCCATTGCATTTCCTTCTTCTGGTGAAGAGTTAGTTTTTAAATCAATCCAATAATAACCTTCTGGATATTGTTTTATTAATTCTCCGGATTCATCATCAATTTTTCCTGAAGCTTGTAAACTTTGGTGCCATTCCAGAGCGTAATCTAAAGCTTCTTCTAAGGTTTTAAATTGTTTAAGATCAACTTGAGGTCTATTTGGGAACTTCAACCACTCCATAATTGTGTTAAGAGTAGTTTCATTATTTTTTAGATATTCTATTACTTGATTTTGATCTACGATTGGAAGAATATCTTTTAAGTTTGTTTGTTGAATATTATGATCTTTGGCATATTGTTTAGTTGACCAATCTCCAACAATTAAGGCATATTTTCCAGCCACATCATTCAAATAAGTTGCAAAATCTTCTGAAAAACCTAATTTAACTAGTTTCTCGTTTTTGTTTTCGGTCAAAATACCAGCTAACTGTTTAATTCTTTCAGAATATCTTTCACTCAGTAACATAATCTATTTTTATATAAATATTTTATAATATTTATAATCAAATAAAATAACGATGAAAAAATCATTTAAATTAAATTTTTCTATAAAAAAGGCTAAATCTCAAAAAATGAACGAAGATGTTGGGGTTTTTAGAACTACTCCAACTGTAAACGGATATTATTTAGTATTAAGTTCTGATTTAAGAGGTGATGCAGGTGCAAAAGAAACCAGTTTAATGGGACATCTTTTAAAAGTAACAAGCAAAACTGTTTATGATAAAACTATTCCTAAGCCAACATATTTTAAAGATAATCAAACTGGTCAATTTGGTTGGGGATATTTTTTACCTATGAATGCTACGGATGAAAAAACGAATACAATTTTATCTAATTTAAGAGAATTAAAAAAAGAATATTATAAAGCAAAAAAAATGGAGCCAGAAGAAGATACTGGCGATTTAAGTTTAAATGATATAAAGGAATTAAGAAGTATAAATGTAAAAGAACTTGGTGATGCTATTGAAAACGCTGCAGATAGCACAGAAAATTCTGAAATGAAGAATCGTTTAGATCAGTATTTTGCTGATCTACAAAAAGCGATTGAAGATGATACGATATTTTTATTTTTAATTGACAATTATGAAAAAGCAAAAAAATTCCAGACAAGAAATACAGCTTGGAAATATTCTTTGTTGAATTCATTAATTATAACAGTTGCTGATCCTACAGCTTCTTTGGCTGGTCCAAAAGATTATTGGGATGGAATTGGTTATAAAGTGAAAGATGAATATGCTAAAAATGGTATTGTAATCACAAAGCCTAAATCTTCACTTCAAACAAAAGGAAAATCAGATGTTGCTGAAAAAATTAAATGGGCAAAAGAGAATCCGAATGTAATTAGAGATTTTTTAGCTGATCAAGGATATGATGCAAATGAAACATTCACCGATGAAAAAAAATATCAATTAGTAAAATATATAACATCAAAAGGATTATATGGTAGAAGAACAGGTGGATTTGAAACAGCTATGGTTTATACAAACAACATGGTTGAACCTGCTCCGGGAAGAGAAGCTATTGATTTATCTGGGGAAGCAGATTATAATGTTCTTGAAAAGGATTACGAACAAAATTTAGAACCATTATTCAATGCAGTATTAGCAGTTTGTGAAAAAACTGGAACTAATATTCCTGAAGCAATGAAAGCAAATAAAAATGATTTAAGAAATTTTAATAGAATTATTTCTGCTTTAGCAAAAAAATCTCTGGCTGAAAGCATGGGTGGAGAAGGAAAAATTAAACCAGAAGATAGAGAGCAATTAGAAGTAAGAACAGAAAGTGTTGCTCAGATTATTAAAAATCACTATGGTATTAAATCTGAGGCTAGTAAATATAATATTGCTGCACTTGGAGCAGATAGAGAATCTTTAGAGAGAAGTAAAGCAAAGATATTAAATACTTCTGATAAACTTATTAATCAGATTGATTCTGAATTGAAAAACGATATTCAAGAAAGTAAAGTTAGAAAAATGATTTCTAAATTAATTAGAGAGAACTTTAATAAATAAAGAAATCATCTTCGTATTTATAATTCTTAAATTTTCTTTTCTTTTTATAGCCACATCTGGCACAAATAGTTTCTTCAGAATTTGAATGGAACTTAACGGTGCCAAATTTATGACCTTTGTACCAACAAAAAACTAGAAATTTTACTTTATCTATTATCTTAAACATAGATCTTTTGTTCTAAATATTTATATAAAAATTTTAGATTTAAATTATTTTCTATATAACAGAAATATAGATTAATTAAATCAAAATGGTTGTTGGTATCAGGGCAAACACCTATAATATGTAAAACACTTTCTATCATTTTTTACCTAATTCAAGATTTTTTTTATCAACTCGAATAAGAGAATTATCGTGAAAAATCAGACAATAAGAGTCAAACTCCTTTTGAATGTCAACAGTTTCTCCTTTTTTAAGACCAAGAATTGGGTATTTTACTTTTGCTTTCATTTTGTTTTGTTTTTTGTTTTGTAATTAAAACGCTTTTCTTCAGAATTTGTTACAAACTTAATGTTTTTTTTGGAATTAAGTGTCAAATACCCAGAATTTAACTGTAATTTCTTAAATTTTATTATTTCTCGGACTATTTCTATACCTTTTGTCGAATTGTGTTCATAGAAAAAATTATTTTTTTTACCTAATCCGGTACGAACTTTTGGAACATAATCAGAGTCAATATAGTGTTCTATTAATTTTCTACTATAATCGTCTAAATTATTAAAAAACACTTTAATTATACTCCTACTCATATTTTAAAAATAATAAATTAAAAAGATAATTTCAAGCTATTTATTATTTAGAAATAAATTAAAAATATTATGGCAAATACGGCAGCTAATTATCAAGCAATTTTACTATCTGGTGCAGCAACTTATAATTTTTATCCTTTTGATTCAACAGGATACAGAACTGCAACTACTGTTCATCAAATATTTTGTTTAGGCACAGGAACAATAACAATTTATCCTATGAATGGACCAGCATTTCCATGGACTCCTACAGCAGTCAGTACTAGCATTGATATTTTAGTTTCAGCAGTTACGTTAAGTTCTGGTGCATTCGTAGCATTTAAATCAAAATACGATACAAATCCTTTTTATAGTAAAGGTGCTAATCAATAAAAATTAATTTATAGATGTCAGATTGCGTTTTTAATTGTTTAAGTGGAACTTCTGAAACTGAAAAACAGGAGTTATTTTATATGATTCGTCAAGAACTTGGAGAACCTGTTGTTCAAGTTGAATTGGCTGATTCTCAATTAGAAGTTGCTTTTTGTAAATCTATCAGAGAATATTCAACTTTTATCAATAATTGGTCATTAGAAAATAGAATGTCTCAAATGTTAGGTTTGCCTAAGGACATTGATTTTACTTTAAAATATGTTTCTAATAATTTCTCTTTTGAAAGGTCTTTTTCAAAGGCTTATTCAGAGCAAGCTGGTGCAGGATCAGATTCAATTAGAGAAATGAAAACAGCACATATTCAATTATCTTCTGGAACTCAAGATTATTTTATTCCAGCAGGTCGTGAAATAAATGAAATTTTATGGTTTACTCCGTCAATGATCAATTTATTTGGTCTTGATGCGTTTTCAAACTCAAATATTGCTTTCACTGAATTCGGTGCATCATTCGCTGGTCATAGTTTATATTATATTATGCCAGTATTTGATACTTTATTAACATCTGTATCAGCAAAAGTTAGAAATAAAGTTAGAAGTGCGGAATATTCTTATAGAATTACTGGAGGTCCTAATGGAACAAAAAGACTTTCACTTTACCCAATACCCACTTCTACTGGTAACACTGTTTATGGTATAACAGGTGGCGTTGGTGGTCAAACTCCCGGAACTGTTTTCTATCGTTATTATGATGAAATTGGACAAGCTGGAAACTGGTCATATAGCGGTTATTCAGCGAATCCTAATTATACAGGTGGAACTGGATCGCAAGGTAATGGTTTAGTTTCTGGGCCTGCTGATGCTAGATTAGACTTTTTAACTTACGATGAATTAAATTCAAACGGTAAATATTGGGTTCAAAGATATGCTTTAGCAATTGCTATGAGAATTTTAGGGCTTTCAATTCGTGGAAAATTTGGTGGAAATTTACCAATTCCGGATGCTGAATTAACTCTTAATAGTTCAGATTTATTATCAACTGCAAAAGATGACATGGCAGCTCTTAAAGAAGAAATAAAAACACAGTTAGAAAAATTAAATTTCAAAGCATTATTGGATAATAATGCTAATATGCAAGAAAACATAAATAAAACACTTTCCTATAATATGTTAGGAATCTATATCGGATAATAAATGGCTGGATTACCTAATAATAATAACGAATTACGTAATGAAAATACACCTAAGCCTGAAGAAGCTAAGCAATTAGATATTAATAAAAAAGGCATAAAATTATTTTTTGGTGAAAAAGAGAGACGTTTATTAGATGGAATGGGTCGAGAAATAGTAAATGACATTTTATTAGAAAGTTTTCTTTTATATAGAATAGATTACAGAACTACCAAAACACATAGAGTTTACGGAGAAGCTAAACAAAAAGTTTATGAAACACCAATAGAAATATTTGGTAGAGTTACAGTTGAAACTGATTCTCCAAGCTATTTTGCTCCGGGAGGTTTGATTCGTGAAGGTTTAGGTAAATTTACAGCCCATGTGTATTTGACTCATTTAGAGGAACTTGGAGCTACAATAAGAATGGGAGATTTTATTTATCACAAAGGAAACTATTATGAAATAATAGATAACGGTGCTTCTGATATAAATAATAAATATGCATTTGGATCAGATAAATTTTTCTATATAACAATCAAAGCAGTAGAGGTTAACTCTGACGTTTTCCAAGCCAGATAATTTATTTTTTTGTTTTTATAATTTTTTTCTAATAAATTTAAGAGTTTTCTTAGATTTTTTGAAAAATAACATTAAAATAAATAAGAGTTTAGTATCTATCGTATCTAGAGATAGGCAGTGGATAAAAGCACTAAGTGTTTTTTATTCAATGAAATATCTATATACTGGTGGGATAATATTGAATATTTCCAAGAGATACTGTGAAATTTCAGAAAAATTAGATATTTCAGAGTCTAATTTAAGATCAAAAGTTAAATTTCTTATAAAAGAAGGTTTAGTAAAAAAAGAGTCAAATAATTTAATTTTTATTGGTTTCAATAAAATAAAAGAGAGATTTAAAATTAAAACTCATAAAAGTTTTAAGATATCGTATAAGAATCCAAAGGAATTAGAAGTTTATTTGAAACTTTTAGTTCTTGAGGAGAATTTAAAAAAACAAGAATTTAAGGTACAAGAAAATATTATAAAAGAAGAATTAAAAAAGTTTGGCAAAATTGAGGCAAGGACTACGAAGAAAAAAATTAAAAAATTTCTTCGTTCAAATATTCAACATTTGACCGAGAAATATAAAAAGCGTGAACTTGATTATTCTCTTAATAGTAAATCGAACACCAAAAAATTAAATACAGACGTAACATTATCAAGACTTGGTATAGCTAGAAACTTTGGTAGAATTTCTAAATCAACTGGAAGTAGATTTGTAAGGAAGATTAAAAACATGGGACTTTTACTTCAAGATGAGAAAAGGATTAAAAAAGTAGTTAAAAACACTAACAAAAGCATTATCTATAGTTTAGAATTAGATTCATCTTATTTCTTCTATAAAAACAGTCTATATCAAAGAAAGACAAATAAAATTACCTTTACTAATATCCTTGCCTAATGTAGGTTGCATAATTTGAAAAATGTGATTTTTTTATAATTTATTTCTTCTATTTATAGATATAAAATTCTCATGTCTATAACTAGAAATATTAATAATTTTCTTGATCAAAGTTTTAAACACTTTGATTATCTGCCACAAAGACTCCTTTTGGAGGATATGGATGATGGTTTATTGACATTTATTCGTTCTTTAGAAATATCTGTAATTGACGAAAGAGCTAATACAAGAGCTGTTCCAGTAATTTTTTTGACTCAAGAAAGGTGGGCAGAATTTAGAAATAATTTTAAATATCTGAGAGATGAAGCTGGTCAAGAGATTACCATGCCTTTCATGACTTTGAGAAGAAAAGTCGTTAAACCGGGTGAAAATCCATTAAAGAGATCTACAATTCCTAAAAAAAAGAAATTTACTTTTTTAAAAGTGCCAAATTTTGATGGGTTGGTTAAAGGGTATGATATTTATAAGGTTCCACAACCACCAAGAGTTGATATTGAATATGAATTGAGATTTTTTTCTCATTACATGGAGGATACAAACGTTTATTATGAAGAAATAATAGCTAATACATTTTCAGATAAAGAAGCTTATATAAACATTAATGGTTATCCTCTTTTTACGGAAATGAGTGATCCTAGTGAAGAAAACACAGTTGATGATATTGAAGCAGACAGAAGATTTAGTGTTGTTGTTCCAATGACTTTACATGGAAAAATTGTTGATCCTAGACTTTGGGAAAAAGTCCAAGCAATAAATAAAATCAGAATAGATATTAGCGAAGGAGGAAATAATTCAAACATTAAAAATCCAAATCCTATGATAGGAACTGTAAATAATTATGTGGTAAATGGATATGTAGATGATTATTTCGATTAAAAAAAATAAAATAAAAAAAATAAATAAATGGGATTAGTTTTAAGATCAGTTAAAGGCAGTAAATTGACCATCAGTGAAATGGATGGTAACTTAACATATTTACAAAGTTTATCTGGTAGTTCAGAATTTACAGGCAATACCTCTTCAAATACTATTTCAGATATTTGGGTTGATAATTTTCATGGAGGAACTTATTATGGAGATGGAAGTAATTTGATTGGTATTGTTGCAGGTGCAAGTACTATTCCGACAACTCATAGCGAACTTGTTGATAATATAAACTCTTCAGGATTAACATCTGGAGCTACTTATATAATAACAGATTTTCGAACTTGTTATGATCAACCTGATTATGATAATTTAAGAAACCCAATTACTGTAGGGATATATAAAAGTGCAGATACCGTTTCACCAATTGTTGTTTTTGCTACATCTACAAATACAATATCTATAGATGCGTTTCAGCCTGAGTTTCCTTTTGATAAAATAAAATATGACTATAGTTTTTATGTAACGGAGCATACAGGAGGGCCAATGTTTGGCAGAATTACAGAAAGAATTGATAGTTATAACAACAGAACAGATTACGACCACAGAACTATATTATTTAAAAGATATAGAGGGTATTCTTATTATCAAAATTCTCCGCTAGGTGGACTTGTAGGTATAAGTGGTATTACAGGAAATACTGGAATATTATATGGTAATACAGGTACAACTTTTAATTTAGATTTTACAACGGGTTCATTTGTTGCAATACAAAATTTAAATCCTTCAATTTTTGAAGTTATTTCTGTTGAGGGTGATTATGCAGCAATCATATCTGGTGAGACAATAAGTGAAACTTCTGATTCATCTTACTATTTGGCGTTTGATGATTCGATAATGTCTTATTATAAACCAAATGTAAGAGCAAATCAAGTCTATGAATATACAACATTTGGTGATGCTCTTGAAGAAAACACCGCAATTAATAATTATATTGGTAACCAAGCCAATCTTTATGTTGAGGATAATAATGGTGATTTCCTTTTGGCAAACAATGTGTTCATTACAGGAGAGTACATAAATAATAGAATTGGGGATGGTTCTTACAATAATACTTTTAATGACGATTGTACTGATAATCAAATCGGTGATAGGTTTTATAATAACTTGACAAATGATGATTTTGATGGAAATATTATTGGAATAGGTTTTAACAGCAATTATATTACGGCCAATTTCAATAATAATAGAATTGGTAATTATTTTGAAAATAACATTTTAATTGGAGACTCTTTTTACAGAAACAATATTGGAAATGACTTTAATAATAATGTTTGGACAAATGATGATTTTCAAAATAATGAAATAGGAAATCAATTTAATAATAATAACATTTATGATGGTTTCTATAAAAACGATATTGGAAATGGTTATAATATTAACAATGTTTATTCAGAGTATTATGGTAATTTAATAGGAAACGGATATAGTGGCAATACAATATATTCAATATTTGATAACAATATTATTGGGGATTATTTTATTAGTAATATAATTGGTGATAGTACAAATATCGGAGAAGGAGATTTTGAGTATAATAGAATTGGATATGATTTTGTTGATAACCTAATTAAAGTAACATTTAATAATAATGATATTTTAAATGATTTTAATTCAAATGACATTTTTGGAATTTTTCGAAAAAATAAAATTCTGAATGATTTTAATGGTTGTACAATTGGTGATAGTTTAGATTTAGGTGGAATTACTTTTGAAAATAATGAAATTATGAATAATTTCAAAGGAAATAATATTCAAGGTAATTTCTGGAGTAATCGTATTAAAACAGATTTTAAAGGAAATCAAACATTTGATGAGTTTGGATATAATAATATAGGGTTTGGATGTACACCTAATAATTTCAGTGGTTCTACGATACATAATAATATAGGAGACTATTTTCAATTTAACGATTGCTATGGTTCATTCTCATATAACACTATAGGTACTAATTTCTTTAGTAATGAAATTCAAGACGGTTTTGGTTTTGGTGGAGGAAATTACCAAGGAAATAGAATTGGGAACAATTTTTACGATAATATTGTCGGCGAATATTTCTATAACAATACTATTCCTGATAATTTCTATAACAATACAATTGGTAATTATTTTCAATGGAATATTGTTGATACAAATATTGATAATACTGATTTTACAACATATTATGGAAATATAACAGGTTTTAGTTATAGTGCACTTGGTGGTACTGCGATTGACGGAATTTATGATACTTTAGGAGGAATAACTAATGGTATTGGTCTTAACGCAACATTTAATGTTGAGGTTTCAGGATCGACTGTAATTGATGTTGTATTAGAAACTGCAGGTATATTTTATTTGTGTGGTAATACAATAACAATATCAGGTATTGATATAGGTGGTTATGATGATGCAATTGATGCCTTCACAACTAATCTCACTACTCAAACAGGTTCAACGGGTAATTATTATGGTCTCACAGCAACAGGTGGAACTGGCATAAATGCAACTTTTGATGTTTTAGTTGATGGTACAGGAGCAATTACAGATATAATTCTAGATAATCAAGGTATTGGATATACTAATGGCGATACATTGTTATTATTAGGTAGTGAATTTAATGGAACTGATGGAGTGGATGATATAACAATAACTGTTACAGACATTATAACTGATAATATAACAATTTACGTAGATGGAGTATCTCCGATACCTTCTGTTTATAAATTATATACTTGTAATATTTTCAGAAATTCAGCATTAACTCAAAGGTTATCTTATTATGATGAAAACGATATATTGACAATAAAAAATATTAATGAATAAAAACAATATAAATTAAATAAAATAAAAAATGAGAATTTGTATTTTAACAGAAGATTCAAAAGTTGAACAAGTAAGAGAAGCTTGGGTAAATAAAAATGTAATGAAAATACCTTGTTCACCAACAGGGGAAGAGCCTGCAACTCATTGGTTTTGCACAATGGCTGGATCTGAAGAAAAGATGATGTCTATTTACGCTAAAAAAAATTTATCTATAATGGAACTAGAAATTGGTCCAAAAGAATTTCTTAATAAATGGGGTTTGAAAATTATAAAATAATAAAGAATTTTATTAGTGATTATGAGGTTAAATTAATTGTTGATTGGGTAGATTCATTAAATCCAAAAGATGGAGATCCAAACTATCATTTAAGTGAAATCTCAAAAGTACTAAATGGAAAATCTTGTATTATAGATATTTCAAAAACGGATCTTACAAAATATATTACAAAATTTCAGTCAGTATCTAACGTTTCAGAGCAAGAGATTCCTCAAATAATTAAAACAATTTTTGAAAGAATATCAAAGGAAAATAATTTACCTATGGACAATATTTTTATCCAAGCAGTTGATATGAATAAAGGAGGAAAGATAAAACCACATTATGATGCGGCAATTGATGGGTATATAAATTATAAATGTAATGTAAGTGTTTTATCTGAAGATTATAAAATATTTATAGATAAATCATCTCCAACTATAGAACAAAAAGACTTATATTGTTTCGAAGCCTCTCTATATAAACATTGGACTGAGGAGTTTAATTCTAGAAGAGTTTTTTTAAGTTTTGGTTTTTTAGTTTCATATAAAGTTTTAGGTAGGAATGATAATGACCCAAGAGTTAGGCTAAGTAAAAGAATTGAAAAACACTTTCAACAAAAAAAAATATTTATTAAATAAAAATAAAAATGGTAACAAAATATATTGTAAACAATTTATCAGGACAAACAATAGGGGGTAATCTGACAATAAATGGAGATTTAATAATTACGGGTACATCATATAATAATGGTGTTGGGGTATATAAAGCATTAATGACTCAAACAGGATCTCTTATTGGTACTGGGATTAATAATTTTAGTGGTGCTTTTATTATTGGTGAAACATATACAGTAACAACTTATGAGGTTGGCGATGATTTTAGCAATATTGCAGATATTCAAAACGGAGGTGTTTTAACATTTACTTATAGTGGAACTGGTGCGGTTGGGTTGACTGATGTATATAATGATGTTTCTACTGATGCTGATACTGGTAGTGGTATTGGTGCGACTTTTAATGTTGTTGTAAACTCTGGTGTGTATGAATCTGTTACCATAGCAAATAATGGTTACGGTTATGTGGTTGGTGATATTATAACAATAAGGGGAATTTTTCTTGGAGGTGATGGTAGTAATGATATAACAGTTACTATTACTGGTTTAACTCCAAATTCATCGGGATCAGTGTTTATAGCAACAGGAACCACGCCAACAGTTTGGTCATATGGTTCTCAGCTAACATCTAGTGGTGGATTAATTGTTGATGTATTAGAAAATACTTTAGGGTATGATCTTGATTGGCAATATGGAAATGGATTGCCACCCGGTTATTATGTTGGATCTCGTAGTATTATAGGACCAATTTTTAACTCATTCCCAAGAAATAAAATAAAATTATTTTCTGAAATAAATCCATTTAATGATTATGGTTATGGAAGATTTTTACAAACTTTTGGAGGATCAAGTTCTCTTACTAATACTGATGATACAGTGTATTTTGGTGTCTATAATTGGTTTGATCTTGTTTCAGAAGATAATTCACTTTATTATACACCTATTGAAATTAATATTAAACAAGATTTAGATGAAACTCCAATTGTATTAAGTGGTTCTGTTGTTTCATCTTATTCATTCTCCAATGTTTCAGTTGATTTATTATGTGGAGGTTCAATTGTTGAAACTTTTTATAGTAATGGACAATTAGTAAATAATTTATCAGAATTAGTTACATATTTAAATACTGATCCAACAACTAGTTATCTAGGAACTTATAGTTATGATAATTCAAACAATATATTCCTAACAATGAAAACAAATTTGAAAAATCAATTTTGTTCAAGCAATACATTGACTTTTGAAGTCTTCAATGATTAATTATAAAAAATAAAGAAATGGTAAAATACATAAAAAGAACAACAGATAATAAATATCTAAAATCAGTTGAAAATGAAATTTGGGTTGATAATATTAAAGATGCATATGAAATGAGTTATAGGGAATGTGAAGAAGCTAAAACTGCATTAAATGGTGTTTTTTTACCTGAACAATTAAAAGAAATTGTTAATATGACTAAAACCAAACCAATTTCTAAAGAAGAAAAACAAGAACTTATTAACTTACTAAAAGTTAAATAAAAATTATTTCATGTTTTTCATATAAACAAACTGAAAAAAAATAAATTTTTATGTAATTTTTTACTTCTTTAATTTGTTAAATAATTAAAGAAAGAATGAAGATGATCCAAGAATTACAATTGGTAAAAGGATCAAAAAATACTGTAAGTAGTATAAAAAATAAATATTTCTTTTTGATTTAATTAATTTAAGCGACTTTCAAAATTTATTTACTATTTATTTTAAATTGAATAAGAAAGTTGAAAGCTCAAAATGTTTCAGGTAGGAGAATAAAAGTAGAATACGGGTTCAAAAACGTAAGAAAAAGAGAGCTTTTGGAACCCGGTCAAATCATTGAAATTGATGAATTTGACTATCAATATCTGAACAAATTAGGGGTTTTTGTAATGGGAGAAATGGTTTTAGTAGAGGAAAATGAAATAGATAAAATGGCTCAAGCAAAAAAAGATGCTGAACAATATATAAATCAAAATAAATAAACAAAAAATAAAATATAAAAATAAATGGCACAAACAGTATTCGTTTCACCGGGAGTATACACAAGAGAGCAAGATTTTACATTCTTTGCTTCTAGAATAGGTTTAACCAGACTTGGTTTAGTTGGTTTAACGCCCAAAGGTCCTGCTTTTGAACCAATAAAAATCGCTTCATCTGAAGGATTTTCTAATAGATTTGGTAACCCAAATTCTGATTATCCTTTAACATATGTTGCTTATAGATTTTTATCACAATCTTCTGAATTAACTTTAACAAGAGTTCTTGGCAAGGTTGGATATTCTGGATCTAACGCTTGGTTAATTACATCTGCTCCAGATTCTAATTATGCTTGGAGTAGTACGACTTTATGTGTATTGAAAAGTAAAAAAGATTCTAGTGGTAATTTTTACTATACAGGAGCTACAGATTTAGTATTAGCTTCTGCAACTACCCTTTTAAATCAATTTAGAATTTCTGGTACAACTGGACCAATTACAGGATTTACTAATTCTGGAATAACTGTTTCATTGAATCAAAACGATGATACTTATATTGTAAAATTAGTTGGTCAAACACCTAAGAATTTTGACGGTGATACTGGTTTTTATGTAGATTCAATATTCCCTAATTTAATTAGACAATGTGCTACATATACCGCAACAACTTCTGCTGATAATATTGGTACTGCATTAACTACAAGTTTTGAATTTAAAAATAATGATGCTTATAAAGATTACACTGAGCAATTCAGAAATTCTATAACACCCATGATTGTAGGTCAAGTAGTAGGTAATACTGTTAGAGATTTATTTAAAGTAGAGACAATTTCTGATGGTGATGCATCTGCAGCTGAAGTAAAAATTTCATTTGTAAATATAGACCCTGCTAATAATACGTTTGATTTAGTTGTAAGAAGATTCTTTGATACAGATGCTACTACTTTAACAAGTGGAAGATTAGAGTTGTTCCGTCAATGTACAATGGATAAAACTAAGCCTAATTTCGTTGGTAAAATGATCGGTACTACTGATGAAGTTTATCCAAGACAATCTAATTATATAACAATTACATTAGCTAATAATTTCCCACAAGATCAAGTTCCAGCAGGATTTAGAGGTTATTCTTTAAGAACTGGAACAACTGCATATGCTGCTCAATTATTATACAAAACAAGTTATTTATCATCTGATACTGTATCTAAAACATATTTAGGTATTTCTGAATTAGCTTATACAGGTGCAACATCTACAGTAGTTGGTATAAAAAATGCAATACAAACAGTTGAAAAGGATATATTTAAATTCCAAGGTTCTGATACGACTGATGTTACTACGATAAAAGGTTTCCATATGGAAAACACTGCTCAGGCTAATCTTTTCGTAACTGGATCAGAAGTAAGTCTTACTGATTACACAAAACCAGAAAGGAAGTTTACAGTTGCACCGTTTGGTGGATTCGATGGATGGCAACCATATACAATTCCAACTTTCACAGACAGTGTAGTTGATGGAGATAATTTAGATGCATTTAAAGAGTGTGTAGATTTAATGGCTCCGCCTGAGTCTGTTGATATAAATGTATTTGCTGCACCAGATGTAAATTATACTAATAATTTAAATGCGGTTAACTATTGTTTAACAATGGTTGAAGACAGAGCAGATTCAATATATATCATTGAAAGTCCTAGATTATCAACTGATAGTGCTAAGGCTACTGCAACTGATGCTGCTTCTGCTGTAGAAGCTTCTGGTATAGATTCAAGTTATGCTGCTACATATTGGCCATGGATTCAAATTGAAGATCCTTCTAGTAATAAATTTATTTATATTTCACCTACTGCTGAAGTAGTTAAAAATATAGCACTGACTGATAATATTGCTTATGCTTGGTATGCTCCTGCTGGATTAAATAGAGGTCAAGTAACTTGTGTTAGAGCTGATATTAACTTATCTAGAGATGATCGTGACACTTTATATGATGCAAACATTAATCCAATTAATACAGTAGCTCAACAAGGTGTTACAATTCAAGGTCAAAAAACAATGCAAATTGAACAATCTGCACTTGATAGAATAAATGTAAGAAGACTCTTGTTACAAGTTCGTAGATTGGTAGCTGCTGCTTCACAAACATTATTATTCGAACCAAACGATCAAACAGTTCGTGATCAGTTCTTGGCTAAAGTTGAGCCAATATTATTACAAATTCAAAACCAAAGAGGAATATTTGCTTATAAGGTTACTGTTGATGATTTCAACACTGCTACAGAAGATTCTGACAGAAATACATTAACTGGAAAGATTGCAATTAAACCTACTCCGGCACTTGAATTTATTGATTTAACATTCCAAGTTCTTCCTACTGGAGCAAATTTTGAAGATTTCTAATCAGATAAAAAATAATAAAATTTAACAATAAAATAAAAATATAAAAATAAATGGCACAAACAGTATTCGTTTCACCGGGAGTATATACGAGAGAGCAAGATTTTACATTCTTTGCTTCCAGAATTGGAATTACAAGGTTGGGCATGGTAGGTTTAACTACTAAAGGCCCTGCTTTTGAACCAATAAAAGTACCTTCTACTGAAAATTTCCTTTTCAGATTTGGAGGAACTAACCCAGATTATCCTCTTCCTTATGTTGCTCAGGCATTCTTAAGTCAATCTTCTGAATTGACAATGACTAGGGTTTTAGGTAAAGTAGGTTTTACTAATTCACCTGCTTGGATAATAAGTGCTCCAAGTGGTGCATTGTATTCTGGTACTACAACAATATCTGGTATGACAATTTTTGTCAACACAACAACTAATACTAGCGTTGTTATTGATACTGCAGAAGAAACAGGTATGCAAAATAATACTATTTCTGCAAATACAACTACTCCTAACACAATACAAATTCATTATAGTGGTACAACTTTAACTACAAATGATTGGTATAATGCAGTTCAAGCAGCAGCAGGAATTGGTTCTTATGGATTAGTTATATCTGGATATAATACGACACCTATTGGTCAAGATTCAAATGTCACAGTTACAATGAATTCTATCACCAATACTTATTCAGGAGCAACATTATGTGTTATAAGAAGTAAAAAAGATTCTTCTGGTAATCCTTACTATTCATCTGAATCAGATTTGACAGTTTCTGGAATTGGTGCTCCATTGGGTACATTTACTTTATCAGGTGCTTCCACAACACCATTGTCAGCTATACAAAATTCAACATTAATTGTTTCTTTGGATGAAACTAAGAAAAGTTATATAGTAAATTCATTAGGTAAAAATCCAGAAAATGTTGCTGGTGATTATGGTCTTTTTGTAGATGTTGTTACACCTCATTTTATAAGACAAGCATATTCCGCAGGAACTTTGAATGTTATTTCAGGATTAAATTATGCTAACAATGTTGATTATACAGATTATACTGATTCTTATAAAAATTCAATAACTCCTATGATTGTATCTAAGGTTATTGGATCTGATGTAAGAGATATGTTTTATTTTGAAACAGTATCTGATGGTAATGCATCTGCAAGAGAAATAAAAATTTCAATAGCAAATATTGATGATGTAAACAAAGTATTTGATGTTGTAATTAGAAAATTCGATGATACTGATGCTAACACATTATCAAATGGTAGATTAGAATTGTATAGAAGCTTAACAATGGATGATACTCAACCTAATTTCGTAGGAAGAGCAATCGGTACGACAGATGAAACTTATCCAAGAGTATCACAGTTTGTTACAGTTACACTTGCTGATAACTTCCCAAGAAATACTGTTCCAGCTGGATTCAAAGGTTATAATCTTAGAACATTTGCTGATTCTGGATTAACATCTACTCAGTTATTGTATAAAACTTCTTATGCTGCTACAGATACAGTGTCTAAAACATATTTAGGTATATCTGAATTAGCATATTCTTTATTTACTCCAGATCTTGTTGGTCAAAAGAATGCCATAAAATCAATAGAGACAGATATTTTTAAATATCAGGGATCTATAACAACCGGTGTTACAACAGTTAAAGGTTTCCATATGGAGAGTGGTGCAACAACAAATTTATTTGTAACTGGAACTAAGGGTTCAATATCTGATTACACCAAATCTCAAGCTAAATTTACTGTTGTTCCAGCAGGTGGTTTCGACGGATGGAATCAATTCAGAGCTGTAACATTTACGAATGATATAAATGATGCAGAAAACGTACAAGCATTTAAGGATGCTGTAGATTTAATGAAAGTTCCTGAGACTGTAGATATTAATTTATTTGCAACTCCAGACTTAAATTGGTATGATCATTTTGAAGCTGTAGATTATGGTTTGTCCATGATTCAAGATAGAGCAGATGCTGTATATGTAATAGATTCTCCAAGATATGCTTCTGATGGATCTCAAGATAGTTCTGCTATAGCAACAGATTTACAAGGTGTTGGTATAGATTCTAATTACGCAGCCACATATTGGCCATGGATTCAAATATTTGATGGTACATATCAACAGTTTGTATTTACCTCTCCAACTTCTCAAGTTGTTAAAAGCATAGCTCTTACTGATAATATCGCTTATCCTTGGTTTGCTCCTGCAGGTTTAACAAGAGGTAAAGTTGATTGTGTAAAAGCTGATGTTAAATTGACTAGAGATGATAGAGATAATTTATATGCAGTAAATATAAACCCTATCAATACAACAATTCAAGAAGGTGTAACTATTCAAGGTCAAAAAACATTACAGGTTAAACAATCTGCATTGGATAGAATAAACGTAAGAAGACTCTTGTTACAAGTTCGTAGATTGATTGCTGCTGCATCTCAGACCTTATTGTTCGAACCAAACGATCAAACAGTTCGTGACCAGTTCTTAGCTAAGGTAGAACCATTGTTGTTGCAGATACAGAATCAGAGAGGTTTAGCTGGATTTAGAGTGGTTGTAGACGATTTCAATAATGCTTCTATCGATAGTGATAGAAATACATTAACTGGAAAAATACAAATTAAGCCTACTCCAGCACTTGAATTCATTGACTTGACATTCCAAGTATTGCCTACTGGTGCTAACTTTGAAGATTTTTAATGCTGAATATAAATTGATTGTTTTTGATTAAAAGAAAGGGGAGATTTACTCCCCTTTTTTTATTTACAAATTTTTATTTTTTTTTATTTTAATTTAAATGTCAAATAAAAGTTTAGTAAAAAAAAAATTATATATTTTGTTTATATCTGAATTAAATATAAGCAAGATAGGCATTAGTAGAAATGTAAAAAAAAGATTATCTCAATTACAGACAGGATGTCCATATGAAATAAAAATAATAAAAGTATATGAGTCTGATTTGTCTAGTAAGATAGAAAAAATTTTACATAGACAATTTAGGACTAGAAAAATAGATTCTTCAGAATATAATTTAGTCGGTGAATGGTTTAATTTAGACATAGATACAATATTAAAATTTAATGAAATTTGTGATGAAATTGAAAAAAATATTATCTATTTAAGAGAGAAAGAAAACCCTTTTATAAAATAATTTACAACAAATATATTTTTTTATTGAAAAAATTTTTTTTTGTGTATTTATAAATAAATAAAAAACTAAATAACATGCCAACACTAATGTTTAGACCGGTTCCAATTGATCAGGAACCTAAAATGAAAAATAGATTCGTACTTGAATTTCCTACAGAATTAGGTATTGAATCATATCTTGTTCAAACTTCTAAGAAACCTTCAATATCAATTGACAAGGTTGATATCCCGTATATGAACACAAAAACATATATTGCAGCTAAGTATGCATGGGATGAAATGGACATCACGTTTATTGATGTAATTGGACCCTCTACTACACAAAAAGTTATGGAGTGGGTTCGTTTGCACGCAGAATCTACAACTGGTAAGATGGGTTACGCAGTTGGTTATAAGAAAAACCTTGTATTAAAAGCTCTTGATCCAGTAGGTGTCGAAGTTGAAAAATGGACTCTTGTTGGATGTCAAATAGTTAAAGCATCTTTTGATGACTATGATTATGGTGCAGCTGAACTTGCAAAAGTAAGCATCACTATACAGCCAGATAGATGTTTATTATCGGCATAATTTAATAAAAACATTTTCGGTTTTTTATTGTAGAGCGACACTTAAAAAGTGTCGCTTTTTTTTATAATTACAATCTTCAAACCTTTTTTTATTCTATTTATTTAAAATAGAATATAAATGTCAAAATTAAGGATTTATAAAGAGTTTTATAGAATAGATTATGTAGATGGAAACAATGACAATTATACTCTAATAGATCCATTTTCACTTTCTGCTGCTACATATGAATTTAGCACTAGTGGATTAGTGCAAAATTTGATTGTAACACAAGAAAGTACTGGTAGTTATTATGTAGAACTAAATGGTTCTCTTTATTCATATCCTACAATATATCAAATTATTTGGTATGTAGAATATTTGAATAATGGAATAATGAAACAGTTAAAAACAAAATTCTTATTTGATCCTGTCAATAATTACATAATAACAGAATTAGATATAGAATTTGCAAAACGTGTAAATATAGATTATGAAATAAGTAACTCAGTGCCTCTTGAATATGAAATTAAAACAGATTAATAATGAACCAAAAACCATTCATCATAAAAAGAAATGATACTTTGCCTGATTTGCAAATTAACATTAAAACAAGAAATTGTATTAATGCAATAGTTCCGTTTAATTTATCTGCGGTAACAGCATGTACTTTTTCTATGATTGACGAATGTGGATCAGTAGTAATCGCATCAAACACAGCATCTGTAGTTAATCCTACTGCAGGAACAGTTCAATATACTTGGTTAGAAGGAGATACTAGTATAAGTGGAAAATATCAAGGAGAATTTGAATTGTTCTTTGATGATGGAAAAAAAATATCAATACCTAGTTTAGGTGGAATAGAAATATTTATAGATCAAGATATAAACAATTTATAAAAGTATGTCCGGTTACTACATAATACCAATTCCAAACAATTTTTTGAATCTATCTGGTGGTACTGTAACTGGAGGTACACTTTTTTCTGCTAATTTATCAGCAAATACTTTATATTTTACTAATGTTCCAACTAATAATAATTCATTAAATGATGTTTTAGTTTATAATCCTAATACAGGTCAAATAGAATATAGAGATGCAGCTTCAATTGGAGTATTAGGTGATTTTGTTCCTTTGACAGGTGGGACTATGACTGGTCAGTTGAATCTTCCAGAACTATCTGGAAATTCAATTACTGGATTTACTTATTATTCCGGAAATACACCTTTACAGAGTATATTTCCTTATAGTGGAATTAATATAGGATCTGGTCAAACAGGAATATTTGCACAAAAAAATAATGATTTATTAGAATTTAAAACACTTTCTGCAGGAACTAAAATTACAATTACTGGAAACTCAGATACTGTAGTAATTCAAACATCAGGAGTAAATAATTATTATATTCAAGCCTTAGCTCCATCTGGAACCACATATTCTCCTTTATACGATGGAGATAGATGGTTTAATACAACACATGGTTTAGAGTTTGTTTATATAGATGATGGAGACACATCTCAGTGGGTTGAAATTTTTGCTGCTACACCACAATATGAAAATTATGGCACTTTTGAAATAAATACAAATTCATATAATTTATCTTACGATTATTTTTATTATGGAATTATTTATGATGGGGCAGTAGATTTGTATTTGCCCTCATGTAATGGATTAGATGGTAAAAAAATAACTATAAAAGACGAATTGGGAAATTGTAATCAAATTGGAAAAAGAATTAGAATATCAGGTTCAACTGGAGAGAACATAGATGGAAATAATTATGTGGACATGGCAATATCAAAAATGGCATTACAAGTAATCTCTAGAAGTAACAATTGGCATATAATATAAAAAAGAAATGAGCTATATATTCAATAATAATCAAACAGTTTCTTATGCAGATAATGCAACGATTGATGCATTTGGTAGATTGAGGGTTTCGGAAATAACTAGTTTTTTAGAATTAAAATACTTATCTGATAAACAACCATTGTTGGTTGATGAAGTTATTAGTGGTTCTTCTACTTCTGTTTTTAATTCATCTAATTCAGAAATAAATATGACAGTTTCTTCTTTGGGTGATTTTGTAATTAGACAAACTAGATACAGAGGAATATATCAACCCGGAAAAGGACAAATATTTGAAGCTAGTTTTTCTGATTTTAATATAGAAAATAATGTTATAAAAAGAGTTGGATATTTTTCTTCTTCTTTTGCTGCACCATATTCAACTTCTCTTGATGGATTTTTCTTGGAATCAAACGGTGTTAATAATTCAATTTCATTTCAAATTTGGAAAACTGGAAACATGATTTTTAGTTCTGCTACAGATACTTGGGATTTGACAGAATTCGATATCAACACAATTGACTGGAGTAAAACGAATTTGTGTTTAATAGATTTTCAATGGTTAGGTGTAGGTAGAGTAAGATTTGGTTTAAGTATGAGTGGAGCAACTTATTTGTTCACTGAACACTCTGGAACAAATAATTTGAATAATGTTTATATGAAATCACCAAATCAACCCATAAGGTATGAAATAAGATCTGAGGGTGGATCTGGACAGTTTAATCAAATATGTTCTCAGGTAAGTTTAGAAGGATCATTAAATTCATTAAATAAATCCATTGGATTAGCTAATGCATCTGAAGTAACATGTGCTACTTCTGGTGTAACATATCCTATAATAGGATATAGATTGAAAACTGGAAGTACTTTTTCTAACGCAATCGTTGATTATGTTGCAGTGTTGCAAACAACAAATGATAATTATATAGCATCAATTCAATTTAATCCAACATTTAATGTATCACCAAGTTATACTGATGTAAATAATTCTTCAATTCAATATGCTGTAGGAAATGGATCTACAATTACATCTGATGGTCATATTATTTCAAACTACATAGGTAAAGCAGGAAGTTTAGGAACAGATAAATTCGATTATAAAGATAATAGTATAAAACCCGGAGTTGGAATAAGTGGAAATCAAGATACAGTTTGGTTCTGCGTAACTCCGCTATCTAACAATAGTAAATTCAGAACAACAATTAATATAAATTACTTTGATTAAAAAATGCCAATAAATTTTCCAAATAACCCAATAGTAGGCCAAACCTATACCTATGATTCAAAAACATGGGAATGGGAAGGTAGTTATTGGAAAGCTTTAGGAATTGTTCCTGCAAATGGTTCTTCTGGAACATCCGGAAGTTCTGGTTTAAATGGTTCATCAGGAAGTTCTGGTACATCGGGTAGTGCTGGTTCTTCTGGTGCATCTGGTAGTTCTGGTAGTTCAGGGACAAGCGGTAGTGCTGGCTCATCTGGGGCAAATGGAAGTTCTGGTTCTTCTGGAACTTCCGGAAGTTCTGGTTTAAATGGTTCATCAGGAAGTTCTGGTATATCAGGTAGTGCTGGTTCTTCTGGTACATCTGGAAGTGCTGGTAGTTCAGGGACAAGCGGTAGTGCTGGTTCATCAGGTAGTGCAGGAAGTTCAGGAACAAGTGGTAGTGCAGGATCTTCTGGTGTTAATGGAAGCTCTGGTTCATCTGGTGTAAATGGTAGTTCTGGTAGTTCAGGAACAAGTGGAAGTGCTGGTTCCTCTGGTGTAAACGGAAGTTCCGGCTCTTCTGGTGTAAACGGTAGTTCTGGTTCTTCTGGAACATCTGGCAGTTCAGGTTCTTCTGGTATAAACGGAGTTGATGGAGTAAGTGGAACTTCAGGAACTTCTGGTATTTCAGGTAGTTCAGGTAGTTCAGGCAGTGCTGGTTCTTCTGGTGCAAGTGGTAGTTCAGGTAGTTCAGGTACAAGTGGTAGTGCTGGTTCTTCTGGTACATCTGGTAGTCAAGGTTCATCTGGTAGTTCTGGTTCTTCTGGTTCATCTGGTAGTACAGGAACTAGTGGTAGTGCAGGTAGTGCAGGTACATCTGGTAGTTCTGGCAGTGCAGGAACAAGTGGAAGTTCTGGTTCATCTGGTATAAATGGTAGTTCTGGTTCATCAGGAAGTTCTGGTGTAAATGGAAGTGCTGGTTCATCTGGTAGTTCTGGTAGTGCAGGAACAAGTGGAAGTGCAGGATCATCTGGTACATCAGGAAGTGCAGGTAGTGCAGGTACAAGTGGTAGTGCAGGTTCATCTGGCACATCAGGTAGTGCTGGTAGTGCAGGAACTTCAGGTAGTGCAGGTTCATCTGGTACATCTGGTAGTGCAGGTTCATCTGGTACATCTGGTAGTTCTGGTAGTGCAGGAACAAGTGGTAGTGCTGGTTCATCTGGTACATCAGGAAGTGCAGGTTCATCTGGTACATCAGGAAGTGCTGGTTCATCTGGT
>JACCDG011306969.1_pt1 | contig 62250 bp, 44 predicted proteins | sample 7442471 | NCBI WGS metagenome assembly JACCDG01 (sample SAMN15323444, study PRJNA562643) | freshwater metagenome | isolation source: river surface water | place: USA:Blue River Watershed | collected 2017-08-17 | reverse complement strand
CGCGTGCTGGGCGACTGGATTACGTTCTACAACCACCGCCGTCCGCACCAGGCACTGGGAATGAAAACACCTGCAGCAACCTTTGCATTAGCCGCCTGACCTGAGCAGATTCTGCTGGGTCATTACAGTGTCGTGGTAATTTCCTCGCCGACTCATGCTGCCGACTAGGCCATGCGCCTTTAAAAACGATTGCCAATCTTCGCTGGAGAACTGGCTGCCCTGATCCGAATGCACCATAACCGGCTGCTGGACTTACGTCGCCAGATCGCCATTAGCAACACGAAGAGTACCAACTCCCGGTCGATCCGGCTCTGCATCGACCAGCCGACGACCTGCCGCGAGAACAAGCCCAGCACGACGGCCAGATATAACCAGCCTTCGTGCGTGCGCAGGTAGGTAATGTCGGTCACCCATGCCTCATTCGGGCCAGACACGTCGAACTGCCGATCCAGCCGGTTCGGCGCAATGACTGCCGGTACCTCACCGGCATGTGGGCGGCGGCGATAGCCCGACTGCGAACGCAGCCCGGCCGCCTTCATCAATCGGTAGAAGCGTTGTTCCCCGCACGGCTCGCCCAGATCCAGTAGATCCGCATGCACCTTGCGGTAGCCGTAGACGGCGCCGATGTGCAGCCAGGATTGCTTGATTTGACCCGTCAGGCGCTGATTCTCCAAGCTGCGTGCCGATCCGGGTGCTTCCATTCGTAATAGCCGCTCGGATGGACGTTCAGCACACGGCACAGCGTACGCACCGTATACTGCGACGCATGATCCCGGATGAACGCGTACCTCACCAGGACTGTTTGGCAAAGTACGCGGCGGCAGTCTTTATCCAAATCCGGTTTTTTTTAATCCGAGGGCTTATCAGCGCACTGGCTGAGCAATCACAAGCAGCCAGTCGTCCAATTCACCCGCCAGCAGCGCCAGCTTCAACCGGGCAAGAAACAGATTCACCCGTGCCTGCGACAAAGCGAGCTCTGCAGCCGCCGCATCGTTCTCGGCATTCAGCTGATCGAGCATGGTGCGATCACCCGCCTCACGGCCGACCTGCGTAGCATCCAGACGCGCGCGACTGGCCTGCAAGGCGGATTGCAAGGCCTCAACCTGACTGCTGCCTGCCTTCAGGTTCATCCAGGCAGTCTTCACCTGCTGCTGTACAGACAAGCGCACCCTATCCTTATCGGCGCGTGCTTTCTCTGTCAGTGCAAGCGTTTCTGCATGGCGCGCACTTTGCATACCACCGGTGTACAGCGGCACCGTCAGTTGAACACCGATGGCCTGATGATTCATCGTCGTGCCAGCATCGCCAAAATCACCCTGCCCACTGAGCCTTTCTCTTCCGGCCATCGCTACCAGATCAACAGAAGGCGACAGCATGCCATGTGTCTTCGCCGATTCCTGCTGTGCGTTCTGCCACTGCGCATCAGCGAGTTTCAACATCGCATTACCACTGGCTGCTTTGGATAGCCAGGCATCGAGCTCGCTGATTTCAGCTGCAGAAGGAATTTGCACAGGAAGTGCCAAGGACGCTGGCTCGGGGCTCAGTCCGCTGAAATCTTTCAGCATCACGCGGGACAATTCCAGTTCAGTTTCCAGTCCGCTGCGCTGTGCCCTGAGCGCATCAGAGCGTGCCTGCGCTTCATGAACATCAATCACGGGACGGTCACCCAATTTGAAACGATCTTTTGCCTCAACCAGCGCCTTGTCGACTGCCTGCTGCTGTCTCAGCAGTAGCGCCAGACGCTGATAGACAAGCGCAACAGAAAAATAATGCTCTGCGCTTTGCAGCATCAGCCTCTGCTGTGCATCGTCCCATTCCGTCTCAGCAGCGTTCGCGGCGATCTGCAGCTGTGCCTGCTGTGCGCTGCGCTCGGCACTGAACAAGGGCTGACGAACACCCAGCATGACTTTAGTACTGGTGCCGCTGGTGACCGATGTGTTAAAGGTCACATCCTTCTGGGGAAAACTGCCGGGTAGAGAAAACTGCGCACCGCGCATTGTGCTCTCTGCGCCGCCCCAGCCGGCACCGCCTTCCAGCGCCACCGAGGGACGCCACAAAGCATCTGCCTGCTGTCGGCGTGTGCGCCCTGCATCGTTCGCGGCACGCGCCGCCTGTATGCCCGAATCATGCTGCGAGGCAGCACGCCAGACATCCAGGATATCCAGCGCGGTCGCGGAAGATGTCAGACACACTGCTACCGCAGCAGCAACGGCTTTTGTATGCAATTTCGACGGCAACATGCGTTCCTCCGGTCAGGCCAATACCATTTTCAGCAACCGCACTCGATACCGAATTTGCGCAGGATGATCTCCAGCGGACACCATTGAGTAAATGAGCTCTGCAGCAGGTTTGCACCGACAAATGCGGTAAAAGCTAAAAACCACTGGTTGACGAAGATCGGGCTGCCGGGAATGCCCAGCGCCAGCGATACCAAAATAAAGATACCGGCGAAAGTCCGAACGATTTGCCAGGATTTGGTGGGAAACACGGTTTTTCTCCTTTCAGTTAATCAGGGAAACTCATGCAATGCATGATGGCGATAAGCGACGTAGTACAGTAAAGGAATGACAATTAGTGTCAGCAGCGTGCTGACCAGAATGCCAAAGATCAGTGAGATGGCGAGCCCATTGAAAATGGGATCGTCGAGAATGAAGAACGCACCCAGCATCGCTGCCAGACCTGTCAGAACAATCGGCTGCGCGCGCGTGACTGCCGAGCTGATCACGGCTTCCTTCAGGGCCATGCCTTGCGATACGTTCAGGCGGATGAAATCCACCAGCAGTATCGAATTGCGTACGATAATGCCGGCCAGTGCGATCATGCCGATCATGCTGGTTGCAGTGAACTGCGCGCCCAGCAATGCGTGGCCTGGCATCACGCCAACGATGGTCAGCGGAATCGGTGCCATGATGATCAGCGGCGTCAGATAGGAAGCGAATTGCCCGACCACCAGCAGATAAATCAGGATCAGTCCCACCGCATAAGCAGCGCCCATGTCGCGGAACGTCTCATAGGTGATCTGCCATTCGCCATCCCATTTCAGCGCATAGCCGCGCCATGCATCGTCCGGCTGGTGTATGAAATACTCTTTCAGCGCACCTCCGTCAGGCATCTTCAATCTGGCCAGTTCGCTGCGCATCCCAAATATACCGTACAGCGGACTATCATTTTTGCCTGACATATCGGCGACCACAAAATTCACCGGCAGCAGATCCTTGTGATAAACCGGCTGTTCGCGCTGACTATCTGTAATCGTCACCAGCTCGCGCACCGGCACCAGCGGTCCGGCAGCACTGCGCACTTTCATCTGCAGCAGCGTATCCAGTTCACCATGTAAATCTTGCGGCATCTGTATCAGCGCAGGCGCCGGATATTTACTCTGATCGTGCAGGTAGGCCCCGATTTCGCCGGACAGGGCGGTACGCAAGGTGCTGACAATGGTTTGCTGTGGCACACCCAGCATCGCCGCCTTGCGCCGGTCGATCAGCAGCAGCTTGCGTGGTGCAGCAGCAATGCTGCTGTCATCAACATCGACAATGCCCTGCGTTTTCGCGAACACCTCGCGCACCTGCTTTGCTACCGATAGCCTGCCCTCCGGCTCGGGACCATAAATCTCTGCAACGATGGGTGACAGTACCGGCGGCCCTGGCGGTACCTCAACGACCTTCACATTCGCGCCAAATCGGGCTCCGATTTTTTGCAGTTCCGGACGCAGTCGGGCAGCGATTGCGTGACTCTTGTCGCTGCGTTGATGTTTGTCGACTAAATTGACCTGAATATCTCCCAGCTCACCACTCGCACGCAGGTAATACTGCCGCACCAAACCATTGAAATTGATCGGTGCCGCCGTGCCTGCGTAGGTCTGGTACGTCGTCACTTCAGGCTGCTTCACTAGATAAGCACCCAGTTCACGCATTACGGCATCGGTCTGTTCCAATGGTGTACCCGCCGGCATATCGACGATTACTTGAAATTCGGACTTATTGTCGAACGGTAGCATCTTCAGCACCACCAGCCCCACCGCCGGCAGCAGCAGCGAGAGTACAATCAGTCCGCCGATGCCCAGACCCAGCAAGCTGCGATTGCGAACGCCGCTGCGTTCATCCAGCAAAGGATTGAATATTTTTCTGAATAGCGGATCGAGATACGCAGCGAGTCCGCCGTGACCCTGACTGCCCTGCGCTCCGTGCGCAACGCTTTCAGGAACATGCTTCATCCAGATGCGCGCGAGCCAGGGCGTGACCACGAAGGCAATCGCTAACGACAACAACATACCCATACTGGCATTGATGGGGATAGGACTCATGTACGGCCCCATCAAACCCGATACAAAAGCCATCGGCAACAGGGCCGCAATCACTGTGAGTGTCGCCAGTATCGTCGGGCCGCCCACTTCATCGACTGCACCGGGTATCAGTTCAGCCAGTTTTTTTCCGGGATGCAGTGCCTGATGGCGGTGGATGTTCTCGACGACGACAATCGCATCATCGACCAGAATGCCAATCGAAAAAATCAGTGCAAACAGGGACACGCGGTTCAGCGTGAAGCCCCAGGCCCAGGAGGCAAACAGCGTGAAGAACAGCGTCAGGATCACGGCACTGCCAACAATGGCCGCTTCGCGACGACCCAGTGCAATGAAGACCAGCGCCACCACGGAAGCTGTCGCAAACAATAGTTTTTGTATCAGCTTCTGCGCCTTGTCATTCGCGGTCTCGCCGTAGTTACGTGTGTGCGTGATTTCCACATTATTCGGTATCACCGTATTGCGCAACGCATCGACGCGGCGTATTACTGCTGCTGCGACATCAATCGCATTCTCGCCCGGCTTCTTGGTGACAGCAACAGTCACCGCCGGATACTCGCCCGGCTTCTTGCCTGCCTCGCCATGCCAGACATGCCGCTGGGCAGGCATCGCGCCATCGCGGATGTCTGCGATTTCCTGCAGGTAGACCGGGCGGCCTCCGTGGACACCCACCACCAGCTCGCCAACATCGCGCGCATCACGCAGGAAAGGGCCGGCCTCCAGCGCCACTGCACGATTCGCTGCCAGCAAATCACCAATGGGCATGCCCATGTTCGCGCCCTGCAGCGCACGCCGTACCTCTTCCACCGAGATACCGGCGCCCGACAAACGGTCCGGGAGGATGGCGACGTTCACTGCGCGGCCCGGCCCGCCTATGGTCGTGACTTCGCGCGTGCCGGGTACACGCTTGATATCCGCTTCCAGACTGTGGGCCACTCGCTCCAGCGCAAAAGCGCCCTCTTCAGCATCTCGCGAGAACAAAGTCAGTGTGACGATGGGAACATCATCAATGCCTTTAGGCTTGATCAGCGGCTGACTGACACCCAGTCCCTGCGGCAGCCAGTCGGCATTCGAATGCACGGTGTCATACAAACGCACCAACGCTTCAGTGCGCGGAACACCAACTTTGTACTGTACGGTGATGATCGCCATACCCGGGCGCGACACCGACATCACATGTTCAATGCCGGCGATCTGCGACAATACCTGCTCCGCAGGTGTCGCGACCATCTGTTCCACGTCCTGCACCGATGCCCCGGGAAAAGGGATGAGCACATTCGCCATCGTCACATTGATCTGCGGTTCTTCTTCGCGCGGCGTAACGAGCACCGCGAAGATACCGAGTAACAGCGCGAGCAAAGCGAGCAACGGCGTGATATGCGCAGTCTGGAAAAAACGGGCAATGCGACCTGAGACTCCGAGGTGGGCGGACATGTTCTGAACTCTCTGCTCTGCGTTAGTCGTGAAGGTCAGCGCGCACGCACGGCTGATTGCGGATCCGGCACAATCCGTTCGCCGGTACCTAGGCCGCTCAGTACCTCAATGCGTTCCCCGACTGAGCGACCGATTCTGATCTGACGCAACTGCGGTTTGCCATCAATTCCTATGACATACACGCCCGTCATTTCAGCCCGGCGTACGATGGCCGACGCAGGGATAAAGGTTCTCGTCTGGGCTGTCGCTTCTCCGGGGAGCTGAACGCGCGCAAACGCACCGGGCGTGATCGTCAGACCGGCGGGTAATGGCAAACGCATTTCTACCGAGTGCGTGGCAGGATCGATCGTGGGCAGCAGCTCCCAGCGCGACACACTGACGGCGCCTGAGATTGATGACGGAAATTCCACCTGTACCGGCTGCGCTTTAGATAATTTTGCTGCAAGGCTCTGAGGCACCGGAACGGACACACGCAGCGCCGAAGGATCATACATCGTCAACAGCGGCCTTCCAGGCATCGCCATATCGCCGATCACGATGGCGACAGCAGATACCACGCCGTCATACGGCGCCCGCACGACGTAAAAACTCGACTGCGCCAATGCCGCATCTGCGGTGGCTACCTGCGCATCCGTGCCCGCTGTCGCCGATTTGAACTGCGCTTCTGCGCGCTCCAGCGCGGCATCGCTGATGTATTTTTTCTGATGCAGCTGTTTTTGACGTTCAAACTCGCGGGTCGCTGCCTCTTGCGCTGCACGAGCAGCGCGCACCTGCGCGGCACTGGCCGCTGCAGCCTGATCAGCGGCGCGTGCATCCAGCCTCAGCAAGATCTGGCCACGCTTCACGCGGTCGCCTGCCTTCACATTGAGTGCAACCACCGCACCCGGCACCTGCGCCGCGACCACCGTCTCGCGTACCGCCTGAACCACCCCGTCATAACTGATCATCGCTCCGACCAATCCCGCACTCGTCACACCCTCGCCCGACTGCGCAGGCGCATCAGCCGACCAAGCCGTCGGTACGGAGGCCGTCAACAGCCCGGTGGCCAGCGCCACGACCAGAGCGAATCCCGACTTTCTCCCGGCAAGCGGAAAGCGAGCATTCAGCAAAAAAACTGGCAGCGGGGTCATGGTTTTCTCCGTAAGTGCTGTGCAGGGTTTGGTAAGAAGCAGTCAGCACATTATTTAACTAAATGCGCAAATAGTCAAGTAATAAAATATCGGCAATTATCCATTCCCTGACGAGCCTCGGCGATGAAAAAAAACGGCCATCCACAAGGATGGCCGGCAGATGGATACCGCACGTTGCGCAAGGCTTATTTCAGGCGCTGCCCTTCGCTGTCGAATACATCCAAGGAAATCGGTATCCCCTGACCGACACTCTGTGTCACCGTGCAGAATGCCTCGAACTGACTCATGACCCGATCACTCTGCTCCAGCGCTGCGACAGGCACACCTAGTTGCAGGCGAGCGTGAATCTGCAGTACACGCAGCCGGTTGTCCGTGTTACGGCCAACCTCCGCAGTAACGATGCATTGCAATGGTTCGGGCTGTTGCTTGAATTTCCGGTAAGCGAATAACAAGGAGTCTGACAGACAGTTGCCCACGGCAGCGCACAGCATCTGCACAGGCGAGGGCCCGGCGCCTGTGCCGAGCGGCGCAGGCTCATCAGACAACAGCACGGGCATCTGCTCATCAAATGTCACTTGAAACCGATAATCCTGCTGCTGCCGCAGAGACACTCTGATTGATTTATCCGACATGAGATTTTTCCTCGTTCGCCGCTGCTGATCGTGCATCGATCTGCCTCATTTGCCGAAAGCGGGCAACATCCTCGGGTGGAAACAAGTGCGCTGACATATCGCGTGGCTGATAAGGGCGGTTAGGCCGGGAGGTCTCTTCCACCACCTGTGAAGTAGCGTCAGTCTGGCGATTTTTTGCAGAATCCCGCACAGCATTCACCATGTGCATGCCCCAGCACGCGGGACAACCTTTCAGCAGCCAAACCGACACGCCCATCACGGGCAGCGCCAGCAACGGCACCGCGGGCAAGAGCACGACCGACCAGGCCATCAGGCCAATGCCCGCAACGCCACGCAGAAGCATTACACCGACCTGATTTTTCGGAACAATCTCACAGGACGCAGATTGGAAGAATTTCATCAGACCCTCCTCAATGAGGTGCAAATCAACGATTTGGTTTGGTTTGGCTTGCCTTGGATGTCTATTATAAACTATTTGCGTAATCGTGCAAATAGTTGACTGGCTACCGTCCTGTTGCCAATTCCGGTATGATCAGTGCGTTCCCGCCCAAGGCTACGTCATGCAAAATTTTTCTCCCGAGGCACTGCAGCAAGTTGCCGAATATTTCCAGACACTGTCCGAACCGACACGGTTGCAGATACTCAATCTGTTGCGCACCGGCGAGCATAATGTCGGCGAACTGGCCGACGCCTGCCACTGCTCCTCCGCAAATGTATCCCGCCATTTGTCTATGCTTACCCGTCAGGGGCTGGTAGCGCGTGAAAGCCGGGGTAATACCGTGTATTACGCGATCGCAGACGATTCGGTCTACGACCTGTGCGATCTGGTGTGCAGCAATATTGCCCGGCATGTGACAAAATCACTCAGCGAAAAAAAAGCTTTCGCCAAATACAAGAACTCACGCTGAGTATCTTCCTTGTCGTTCCTAGTTTTAGGCAACAGTTTTTTTCTTTGCTTATAGTGCGAGGCCCATTCTTGGTGAAATCGTAATGCCAGTCTTTGAGGAACTAAAGTCGATACTTATCGATACAATATGTGTATGAAAGGGTGATATTTCATCATCTTTTTTGAATGCGATATTGTCATGACATGGCACGCGGATTGCCAGTGACGCCCAGAATTTTAGGTGTACCAAGCCGACGGGGTCTATCGGTTTTCTAAACGTGTAGCCGGCAGACACCGACACCCCACATTGACTTGGCGGTAATCCCCCCGGAATTGAGGGCGCTCAGAAGTAGAGTAACGCGGCCATGGCCAACCGATGTTTTGGGGTGACGCCGCCCAAGGCCATATTTGGGCGATCGTGATTGTGGCCATACATCCACTGCGTGGCGAACAGCTGTACTTCCTCGAGATCCGTCCAGTAATACTGCGATAGCCACTCGTAGCGCACGGTGCGATTGAATCGCTCGACGTAGGCATTTTGTTGCGGCTTGCCGGGCTGGATGTATTCGATCCGGATGTGCCGTTGAGCGGCCCAACTTTGTACTGCGCCACTGATATCGTAGACTTCCCTGCCAAGTAGACTAGTTAAAAGTAGAGGTTTCGGCGTTAGTCACCCTCGTCGGATATCTGAACGGACGAGTCCGGAGTTGAGGGCTAGGACGGGCTTTTTCCCGTATCCGTACCCAGCTCGGCGGCCGCCCCGGGGAGCCCTACTCGAATCGATGGAGAGATTTAACCCTGGGTCCGGCACGCCATTGATCAATGCTGTTCAGTTGAGTGCGAAATGTTCGCGTTCGCATCAGAAGACACGGGGTCCCGGCCTACGCCGGAACGACGCATCCAGGACGATCGGCCTAAAAACGTCATCCCGGCGCAGGGTGAAGCGGGGAATTCAGGTCGCATGCGACCTGACCGCGAAACGGCACTGGCCTACATGCCAGTGCGCGCCCTGGAAGCGGGGATCCAGCGACTTGCCTTCACTGCCGGGCATTGCGCCATTGATGGCCATGTGCGTATGCACCGTTGACAGGTATCGTTTTCATAGCAATTTTCAAGCCGAACGGCCTTATTATCGAAGCTCCTGGCCTTTCAGTCCCGCAAAGCCGGCGTAGCGGCAAATTCGTGCTGCTGCATGAACATCATTGCCGCCCAAAGTCCCATGAGAGCACCGATCACAACGCCGCCATCATCGACACCCTGGTGGCTATCCCCGCCGCCCGCCATCGCCGGGCAAGGCCTGAAGCCCGGGCAGGTCAGCGCCCGTCTTGAACAGTTCGGCCCGAATCGCTTCATCGAAAAGCGCGAGTTGCCACTGTGGCTGCAATACCTCGGGCATTTCAGGAACCCGCTGGTGCTGATCCTGCTGCTGGCCAGCGCCGTATCAGCGCTGCTGGGCGAGTTGACGAATTTCTTCATCATCGCCGTGATCGTGCTGGCCAGCGTCACGCTGGATTTTTTCCAGGAACATCGGGCGCGCGGTGCGGCGGAGAAGCTGCGGCAGTCGATCGCGCTGCGCGCCTGTGTATTGCGCGACGGTAGTGAACAGTCATTGCCAGTGAGCGAGATCGTTCCCGGGGACATCGTGCTGCTGAAAGCCGGCGACCTGGTGCCGGCCGACGGGCGGGTCATCGAGGCGCGGGATTGCTTCATCAACCAGTCGCTGCTCACGGGTGAGTCCTACCCGGTCGAGAAGCACAGCGCCGTTCCTGCGGGGGGCACGGACCTGCAGGCAGCGACGAACGCCGTGTTCATGGGCTCGTCAGTCGTGTCCGGCAGCGCTCGCGTGTGCATCATGCGCACCGGCTCATCGACGGAAATGGGCGCGATCGCCGAGCGCATCGCCGGCCCGGATGAACTCAGCGCATTCGATATCGGCACCCGCCGCTTCAATGCACTGATCTTGCGGCTGACGACGCTGATGGTGCTGTTCGTGCTGATGGTGAACCTGCTGTCCCTCAAGCCCTGGCTGGAGTCCTTCCTGTTTGCCGTCGCCCTGGCCGTCGGCCTGACGCCGGAGCTGTTGCCGATGGTGGTGTCGGTGACGCTGGCGCGCGGCGCGGTACGCATGGCGCGCGAGAATGTGATCGTGAAGCGACAGACTGCCATTCAGGACCTCGGGTCGATGGATGTGCTGTGCACCGACAAGACCGGCACGCTGACCGAGGCAAAAATCCGGATGGAATCCCATGTCGATCCACTGGGGAAGGAAGACGACCGTGTTTTGCAGCTGGCCTACCTGAACAGCTGGTTCGAGAGTGGCCTGCGCAACCCAATGGACGAGGCGATACTTGCGCACGAAAAAATCGATAGCAGCGGCTGGACCAAGATCGACGAAGTGCCGTTCGATTTTGAACGCCGCCGCGTTTCGGTGCTGATAGAAAAAGACGGGCAACGCTCGCTGGTCGTCAAAGGCGCACCGGAAGAGATCCTGCGACTCTGCACGCACTTGAAAAGCGACGACAGCCAAAGCATGGCTGCGCTGGACAACGCAGCGATCGGACGAGTGCGCGCCACGTATCACGGGCTGGAAGAGCAAGGTTTCCGTGTTCTCGCGATCGCGCACAAGCCTGTCCCCGGTGACCACCCACATGCGGTGGTCAGCGACGAGTCTGCCCTCGTGCTGGCCGGATTCTGCGCCTTCCTCGACCCACCCAAGGCATCGGCCGGCGACGCCTTGCGCGCACTGTCGAAGCTGAGCGTGCAGATCAAGGTACTGACCGGCGACAGCGAGCGCGTCACCCAGCACGTTTACCAGCAACTGAAGCTGCCCGTCGACGGTGTGGTACTGGGTAGCGATATCGACCAGCTTGACGATATCGCGCTGCAAGCGAAGGTGAGGATCGCCAACCTGTTCTGCCGGTTGAACCCCTCCCAGAAGGGGCGCGTGATCGCCGCGCTGAAGGCAAGCGGCCACGTGGTCGGCTATCTGGGCGACGGCGTCAACGATGCGCCCTCGCTGCACGCCGCTGACGTCGGCTTGTCGGTCGACAGCGCCGTCGATGTCGCGAAGGCGGCAGCCGACATGATCTTGCTGAAGCAGGACCTGAACGTGCTGCACCTCGCCGTGCTGGAAGGCCGCCGCACTTTCGGCAACATCATGAAGTACATCATGATGGGCACCAGCTCCAACTTCGGCAATATGTTCAGCATGGCAGGCGCTGCAGTCTTCCTGCCTTTCCTGCCGATGAAGCCGGTGCAGATCCTGCTGAATAACATCCTGTATGACTTGTCGGAGATACCGATTCCGTTCGATGCCGTCGATGCCAATGAATTGAAGCGCCCACATGTGCTCGACATATCACTGGTGCGCGACTTCATGTGGACGGTGGGGTCGGTCAGCTCACTGTTTGATTTCCTGACTTTCTGGCTGCTGCTGCGGATGTTCGAGGCCAATGAATCGCTGTTCCAGACCGGCTGGTTCATCGAATCGATGTGCACACAGGTACTGGTGATTTTCGTAATCCGCACGCGCGGCAACCCGCTCAGAAGCCGCCCCCACCCCTTGCTGGCCGCGACTTCGGTGGCTGTCGTGCTGCTGGCGATGGCGCTGCCGTATACGGCGCTCGGTGCGTACTTCGGCTTTGTGCCGCCACCGGCGAGCTTCTTTGGCGTGCTGGCGCTACTGGTAGCGACTTACCTGCTGGCAGTGGAATTCATCAAACGGCGCTTCTACCGGACGCACCGTGAACGACGCCGCCACAAGGTCGGCGCCTGATGCACAGGCTACCGCCAATGTCCCGGCTGCCGTGGCGACTACATCAATGTCGCTTTGGTTCGAAACACGTGGAGGCAGGAGAACTCCAGCATCTTGCCCAGCAGCGTCCCGTCCTCGGCCGGCACCCATTCCGGATCACTGGTCGCTGCTGAACTGATCGTGGCGCCCTTGCCATCCAGTTCGGTTTGCAAGGTCAGCCACATGGTGCGGGACTTCTTGTATTTGCAATCGAACTCCAGCTGCGATCGCACATGCAAGGCGCCTTTGTCATCGGGCTGAACCCGATTGACCTGTTGCCACGCATAGACCATGTAGCCCTTGCGCGTCATGTTGTCGGTTTCCAGAAAATACGCATTGCCGTCGCCATCCTTGCCCATGGGCTCTCGGTTGTCCGCATGCACTGGTGCTGCACAGGCCATCAGAAGCATGGCGCCGGCGATAATTTTGTTATTCAAGGTGGTCGCTCTGTTTGTCAGAAATGAGAAAAATTTGCCGAGAGCGTCGAATGAACACCGGCTGTCTGTCAGGACAGCCGATTGTTCACGTCGCCCTGTTCCGGCTCGGCGAAGATGGAACGATAGTCAGCCGGCACGAGGGCCTTGTAGACTTTCCACGTCGTATGCCCGACCAGCGTGGCGGTCAGGGCCAGCGACGGCAAAAAGAATATCAGCGAAAAGCCGATCAGCAGCGTGATCGACAGCGCCCAGACCAGCATGGCGCCCGGATTGTTCCATAAGGTGATCGCACTGGCACCGATGGCTTCCATCGTGTCTGCATCGCGATCCAGCATCATGGGCATCGAAACGACGGAAGTGGCAAAGACCAGTGCAGCGAAAGCCAGGCCGGTAACGCCCCAGACACCGAGGAAGGCGAGGTTGTCACCGGAAATGATATGGCCAATCATGTCGGTCAGGCTCGGGTAGGTGTGCTTTGCGAACAGCGCGAAGATCACGACCGAGATGCGCGCCCAGACGATCATGAAGAAGGTCAGCGTGGCCGCGAAAAACGCAATTGATTTCCAGTTGCGCGCCCAGCAGCTGAGGCTGGCACGGAGGTCGGCCTTGCCGGCCTGTTCTTTTTGGCGCGACAGGTCATAGATGCCGCAGCAAACGAAGGGGCCCATCAGGAAAAACGCCGCAGTCAGGCCCATGGTCATTTGCCATACTTGCTGGTAGACCTCGGCGATCGCGTAGCCCATCAGCACGAAAACGATGCCGTACACGATGCCGTAATAGCCGGTGGCGCGCATGTCTTTTGCGCCTTCGGCCAACAGGCCGAAAACGGCAAAAGGCGGCATCGGGGCCGACACGGCTTCAGTGGATGTGGCTGCCATGGTGTCTCCTCACCTGCTTCTCATGATCTTTATCGTAAGCGCATGTTCCGGGCTGCGGAATCGCGTGCTGTACGGGCATTGTCGCATGCGAGTCGGCCAGCACCTGCCGATGAACGACAACGGTTAGTGCCGGACGCGAATCAGCCACCGGCCGTCGGTCGGGATTCGCCCTATTTTTCGGAACGATAGAAAGCTTGCCGATGAACATTGCCGTGCGCATAATTTGGCCATGCGTCTTTTGAGCTTACTGGCACGTGCGTCGCTGGCGGCAGCCACCCTGCTGTTATCCTCTGGCTGTACGCCGGCTCTCGACAAATGCGTCGAAGCGAAGCAGGACCAGTTCAAGCGTGAGCACCCGGAAGAAAACTGGGAAAACCTGGTCCGGGCTCGCCAGCGATTCGAGCTGGAATGCCGACAGCCCTGAGCGCCGTCCGTTCGTCCCCCTTTCAATGCCCCACCAAAGCGCGACACCAATCGGCGCCACAGCGTCCTTGTAGCGGCTCTCGCGGTTGCGGTTGCGGTTGCGTCTGCTGCGAAGCTTCGCTTATTCCGACCACCACTGCGGGTAGAAATCGCAGGCATTCTCGAAGAGCGCTTCGGTGACTGTGCCTTCGATGATGCGGGTCCAGGCGCCGACGCTCTGGAATTCGCGTATCAGCCGCCCCTTGCCGAAAGGCTCGGCATAGCCCGCACTCGAACGGCTGCGCAAGCGGTCGTTCATGCAGTCAAACTCATCGATGCCAATCGCCGATGCGATGCCTTCTTCGGAGCGCTCGCTGAAATTTATCAGGACCCGCACGCTCACATAATCGCCTTTGCGACTGAGGGACTTCGGGTCCATGTAGGTGGACACAGCTGTCGACTTCGTATCGGCGTCGCGGACCACCGGCACCCAGCCCGCCTGGGCGCAGGATGCGGCCAGCAGCAGTGCCAATGGCAGCAGCCTCACGCTGGGTTTCCGAGCTATCGGCATGGGGAAATCCGTTCAGGAATAGCAATGCATTGAGAATAGGAAAATGCCGGGCGGGCAACGTTGACCCACATCAACTTTTTCAGGGACCACAAAAACCCGCTCGCCGAGAACCTGCGGGCTTGGCGTCAGCGTTGCGCCGGGACTTCGGTTTCGAGGGGATGCAATTTCGGCGGTTCGCTCAGCCAGTGCCAAACCCCCAACGCCACCAAGCCTGCGATCAGCGCAGCAATGGACAATACTTTCATCACGATGCGGCGTGTCGGAGGCGCCACTTCCGAGCCATCCATTCGGTTGAATTGCGCATGCAGGTCCAGTCCTTGCTGGTCCAGCTTGTCAAAACGCTGGCGGTTCTGCTCTACCTGGGCCCGGGCCTGGTCCAGCCTTGCCTTCATTGCTCACGACTCCTTGCGGCAACTTGCGCGCCTGAGCGCAGAGATCAAGCCTGTTCTCCGGCCTTTCAGGACCTCACGCCACTTGCTTATTTGGTAATGCCTCGCGTCACCACGTGCGTCGCCAGTGCCCGCATGGACTCAGCAACCTTTTCGATATCGGACTCCTCGATGCCGTTGTCGCGCAGCACACTAAGCAGCAAGTCCAGCACCAGTTCATAGGAAGCCAGCGTCACTCCCGCTTGCTGATGCTGGGCATGCAGGCGATTGTTGCTGAAATTTTCATCCGGCTTACCCAAGGCCAGCGATACATATTTGATATGGTGTTCGATGAGCTGGGGCACGGGCATGTCGAGGAAATAGCGCCTGATATTCGGACGACGCATCAGCCGCTCATGCAAATCCCTGACGATATCCGTCACTACGGGAACACCACCATATTTGTCAAATAGAGTCTGTTTCATGTTGTCTGCTGCAAAGTCTGCTGCAAAATTACGCCAGCTTGATTGTTGCTGCCTTTTTGCTGGGCGACGACCAATCGCCTAGCCGGCCACCAGCATTTGAGGTCGTTTCATTGGGGCGGTCGACACTATAGATCACTTCCACCCAATACTGGGGGTAAGCATTCCAAGAAGGGAAGCACGACGCTACAACGACGGTAGCCAAGCCCAATGCCGAGATTGATCGCGTGGCGCAATGTCAGATCGGCGTGTCGGCGGCGATGAGTTCGAGCGCGTCAATTTCGGCCGCCTTCATATCATGCAGGCCCAGCCATTGACTCGCGGGGCTGGAAAACAAAGCAAATTCGCGCAGGAATTTGATTCGACTGCGCGTTGACAATAACGAACCTGCCATTCCTTCGGAGAAGCGTGACCACTCATCGGCGAGCTGGTGGGTCAGCGCGATGCCAATATCTGGCATCGCGCTGGCGAGAATGTCGCTCTCCTGCAGCAGCAATGCCCTGCAGGTCGGCTCAGCCAGATCGAAGGCCTTGCCGCGAAAGGCCTCGTGATTGGGCCTCACTCTCGCCGGGTCCGTCATCAGGATCAGCTCGCTGACAATCTCGCGCCCCGCGTCAGACACCCCGCATTCCTCCATCAAGGGCAAGAGCGCCGTCACCGATCGGGCTTCTATTTCGCCCGGCACGCGATTGATTTGTCCCGAGTGCAGGAAATCATGGCCGACCATGGCCAACAGCATCAGCCATTCGATATCTAACGGAGCATCATCAAGTGCACGCCCCTGCCCTGCGCGTGTGGCCAGCAACAGGAAGGTCAGGGAGCAGAGGGTATCGGCGATATGAAGCCGGTTGTGGTACGCGGGCTCCTCGTCTCGCTGCTGCCGCAATTTGCCGTCCACTTCGATGGCATCCGCAACAAGGACAATGCAGTCGTGCACGGCCCGATTTTCGGTATCCAGTTCAGCCATATTGCGATGGCCCAGCCGACATGCCGATTCCCTGGCAAGCGCAGGAAGACCAACCCAGTCTTGCTGCCACAAACGGCGCAGACGGTTGAACTCGCTTTTTAAGCCGTCGATGGTCAGGTTGTCGCGGGTCATCCCAAGCTTGGCGCGATAGTCAGTCTGTGGTCTTGAGTTTATTCACGGAAAATATTGCTTAAGATGCAAATCATGTCGTTGCTTTCCGCATTTGCAAGGGCATATAAGGCTTGTTAAGCTTTGCTCTGTAGAAATATTAGCAGGCTGCACGACAGGGCGCGCTGGAAATACTCCACGAGGTTAGGATTGAATAACGAGGTAACAGCCAGCTTTGGCGTCGACACCGAACATCTGCACAAGCTCGGTGCTGTCGATCCCTATTCCAAACAAAGCCTGGAACTCTACGCATCCGGCAAGCTCGTCAGCAACGAGCGCCTGTATTTCACGCTCTGGGGGTGCTCGGAGCTGAACATGTCCCTGATCGAGCCTAATACGCGCCTTTGCGCTGCCGGCACCCCGGCTGAATCGGCGTATTTCATCGTCAGCGGGACCGCGCTCGGCTTGCAGGGCCAGCACATCTACCGGCTGGGCCCGGGCAGCGTCATTGGTCTGGCCGAAGGCATTGCCGGCGTCGATTACGTGATGACCGTCATTGCGGTGACGCCGGTGCAGGTACGCTTGCTGCCGATGGGATCGATCAACCTGCTGGTCCAGAACATGCCCTCGGGCCTCAAGGGCATCGTGCGCTCGCTGGTGATGCGCACGCTGAAGCTCCCGCAACCGACGCCGCAGCTGCTATGAACAATTTCAACGAAATATCGCTGAGCAAAGGCGAGGTGCTGTTCGAAGCGGGTGCGCCGGCCGACAAGCTGTACTTCATCCAGTCCGGCGCCATCGGCATGGCCGACAAGACGGGGCGCGTGTTCGTCACGCTGAAGGAAGGTGAGTCCTTTGGTGAACAGGCGATGCTGCAAGGTGGCATCCGCGGCGCGACCGCGATTGCGGTGGTCGACTCCATCTGCCAGGAGATCACGGTGGATGGCTTGCGCGACATGCTCAAGCACAAATCACCGATCATGATCGCCGTTTTCGAGGCCCTGATGCTGCAGCAGAACATGCATAATGATCTGCGCGCCAAGATGGGCTAAGCCCGGCCAGACGGCTGTCATCGCGAACGGGCCCGAGGCCTCGCATTGAACATTGCATCCGGTCGCTGAAGCCCGGCCTCCGGGCATTCCTTCGCGCAGCACCCTTGTATCCTAAGCGTCAGCCACGGCTGGCGAACCACCACATCACGGAGACTCAGATGAAAAAAGGCACTGTCCGGCTCGCTGTATTGACCGCCGCCCTGGCTACCCTGTTTGCCGCCACACCGGCCGGCGCCCAGCAGAAAAAGACGACGCTCGGCCTCGACGCCGCAAAAAAAATGGCCGCAGCCTGCGAGCAGCATGCGCGCAAGGAAGGCTGGAACATGGTGATCGCCATCGTCGATGACGGCGGCACACTGAAGCATTTCAGCCGCATGGACAATGCATTCCGCGCCAGCGTCGATATTTCTCAGCTGAAGGCCAACACCTCGTCCGGCTTCCCGCGCTCGACGCGGCAGGTCGGCGAGATTGCGCGCGAGCGTGCACCGGGGATCGTCCATGTGCCGGGCATCGTCACCTTTGCCGGCGGCTTGCCCATCGTCACGGCCACCGGCGAGCACATTGGCGCCATTGGTGTCAGCGGCGGCACATCGGATCAGGACGAAGTTTGTGCACAGGCTGGCCTCGATGCCGTCAAGTCCGAACTGAACCTGAAATAACTCCCGGGCGGCGTCCGGGCGTTCACCTGGTCCGTGACGCCCGCCATGGCGCGCAATGCCCGTCAGTCAACGCCAGTCGCTGGATCCCGCCTTGCAAGGCGCGCACGGGCATGTAGGCCAGTGCCGTTTCGCGGTCAGGGCGCATGCGACCTGAATGCCCCGCTTCACCCGGCGCCGGGATGACGTTTTTAGGCCGATCGTCCTGGATGCGTCGTTCCGGCGCAGGCCGGGACCCCGTGTCATCTGATGCGAACGTGAACATTTCGCGCTTGAATGACCGGCATGAGCCCCGGGGCCGGTTTTCGATGTTGAAAATTGGGGGGAGATAGACATTCACCCCCAATCAGCGTCTATTAATTACAGACTCTACTGCGGTCTTCCAAGCTTGTTTCAGGCAAGGAATTCGAGCAATTCCCGGGCAACCCGAGGCCCTGCCTCGCGCTGCGGGAAATGACCTACGCCATCCAGCACCACGCGCCGGTACTGGTTGCTGAACCATTGTTCTTTGCCAGCGGAGGTTTCAACCGGGTTGACGGCATCGGCCCCACCATGAATCACCAGTGCCGGGATACCGATCACGGGCAAGGGCTTCAAAGCCGCGATGTCGCTGGCGTAGCGCGGATCGCCGGCTGCATGCCCCCAGCGATGTCGATACGAGTGCAAGGTCACGTCCATCCAGTCCGGGTTGTCGAAGGCTTTGGCCGTGGCAGCAAATTCGACTTCGTCATACCAGCCGGGTGGCGACCAGGTTTGCCACATGGTGCGGGTAAAGCCGACGGGATCTGCACGCACCGTCTTTTCTCCCAGCGGTGTCGCCATGAACCAGTGATACCAGTAGCAGCGCGCCTGCTCGAACGACATCGGCTGATTCGGGTCGTTGGTGCCATAACCGACGGACACAGAGACCATCTTTGACGCCAGCCCCGGCTCGAGGCCAACGGCGTTGGCCACGGCGCGCGCGCCCCAGTCATGGCCGACCAGCACGGGCTTGTCGAGCTTGAGCGCCTGAATGAACTCGACCAGGTCACGCCCCAGGGCCACCAGTTCGCCACTACGCTGCGTTGATGCGTCAAGGAAGCGCGTGCCATCGAAGCCGCGCAGCGAGGGAGCGATCACGCGCCAGCCGGCCTCAGCCAGCACGGGGGCAACATCGAACCAGGTACGAACGGAATCGGGCCAGCCATGCACGAGGACGACACAGCGCGAGCCGGCAGGATTCCATTCACGATATTCGACATCCAGCAAAGAGGTGGGAATTGTTCCGACGGTTGGCGATGACATGGTTGCAGCTCACAGAAATTCAGGTTGATTCACACAGCTCAGGGCATGGCAAGCGCTGCCTGTTCGCTTCGCCGCTGCCATACAGGTTTCGTATTACAGCGAATTCACGAACGCGATCAGCGCATCGCGGTCTTCGCGCTTCAATCGCGCAAAACCATCGCGTGATTTCTGCGCCTCGCCACCGTGCCAGAGTATGGCTTCCATCACGTTGCGGGCGCGTCCGTCATGCAGCAGGTCGGCGCTGCCATTGACGCGTGCCGACAGGCCGATGCCCCACAACGGCGCGGTCCGCCAGTCGCGTCCGCTCGCATTGAAGTCCGGCCTGCCATCGGCAAGGGCAGCACCCATGTCGTGCAACAGCAAGTCGGTAAAGGCGTGGAAATGTTCGCCTTCGATCGACGGCACCCGCGGATACTTGCCGGCCTTCAGGTCCGGCACATGGCAGACAGCGCACGCCATGTCGCGGAACAGCTTTGCGCCGCGCTGCACGATCGGGTCGTTTTTCTTGCGCTGCGGCGGCGCCTCGGTGGCGGCCATGAAGAAATTCACCGCTTGCCATGACGGATCATCAAGTTCGGGTTTGCCTTGCTTGTAGGTGATTTCCATGCACCTGGTTTCGATGGCCGTGCAATCGTCATCCGGATACAGCGAACTGGTGATGCCCATGTCCCCCAGATGGGCCGCGGCGACTTGCTGGCTGATCGACGGCTGGTTGGCCTTCCAGCCAAAGCGGCCGAGCTTGCGCTTGCCGGTGCTGTCGTCCGCAACGTAATTGGGACGACCGTTATAGCCCGCTGCCTTCTGCGCAGCAGCCAGCGCGAGGATGTCCTGCTCGCTGACGGCCTCGAGGTAACCGAGCCCGAACAGCGCCGGCGTATTGCGCAGCGATTTCATCACGCTGTCGTCGATGTTGCCGAACTTTCCATTCGTGATCCTGATCTCAGGTTTGCGCAGCACGACTTCGGTGCCATCGGCCAGCACCACCTTCTCGGCCTGCCATTCGATGCGCACGTCGGCTTCACCCGAGATCGGGTCTACGCTCGGTCCGAAAATGCTGAACGGTTGTACCTGCTGGTCATACGCGGGATGTGGATCGACGACGCCGCCCTTGCCTTCACGCACGACTGACAAGCGCACCAGCTGTTGGAACACAGGCTTGTTTCCGAACTCATCGACCAGGCCACGGCCGATATTCACATGGCAACCGGTGCACGCATTCGCATGGAAATACGGCCCCAGTCCCCAAGCGCCATCGGCGCGCGGGAATACAGTCCATGGCGACCCGAATTGCTTGAATCCGTCGTCGAACAGGCGCGCCTGCTGCGCATTGAGGCCATCCACCGGCTGCGCATACAGCATGTTGTCGGGAGTGCATTGGCGGGTAACCGAATTCCAGAAACACTCATCGCCACCATCGGTGGGCGGTGCGGAAATGGCCGTTTGGGCCAGCAAAACCAGCAGCACCGCCAATCGGGAAAACCAGGGAGTGCGCTTCATGCCAGTCCAGCCTGCCAGTGATAAAAAGATGTCGCCTTGATTCTGGCCCAGATCATTTCTACCGGCCTTGGATTTTTTGGAAGACCCTTTTTTCAGCATCCTAATTCCGCAGCGCAACATAGCGCGTTACACTCTCGCGCGGAACGCTTCGTTTACCATCGCGGGGCAGCTCAGGGGCAGATCAAGCCTGCGGGGCCACCAGCCCATTGACCAATTTACAAGGAATAATTCATGGCTCAACAAAGAGAAGTCGTCGTCGTCGGCGCAGCTCGCACGGCGATCGGCACTTTCGGCGGTTCGCTGAAGGATATCGCCGCGTCCGAACTGGCGACCATCGCCGTCAAGGCGGCGATCGAGCGCGCCGGCATCGAAGCCGCAGCAGCGCAGCAGATCGTGCTTGGCCACGTGATCAATTGCGAACCGCGTGACATGTACGTGTCGCGCGTGGCCGGCATCAACGCCGGCATGGCCAAGGAATCGGCGGCACTGACCCTGAACCGCCTGTGCGGCTCGGGCCTGCAGGCCATTGTCACTGCGTCGAACGCGATCCAGCTCGGCGATGCCGACATCGCGATCGGTGGCGGCGTCGAAACCATGAGCCGCGCACCGTATAACCTGACCGCTGCCCGTTGGGGCGCGCGCATGGGCGACACCGGCGCCGTCGACATGATGCTCGGCGCGCTGAATGACCCGTTCGGCGGTGGCCATATGGGCATCACCGCAGAGAACGTCGCCAAGCTGTACCACATCACCCGCGACGAGCAGGACCAGTTCGCCGTCGACAGCCAGCGCAAGGCACTGGCCGCGATCGAAGCCGGTTACTTCACCTCGCAGATCGTGCCGGTCGAACTGAAGACCCGCAAGGGCGTGGTCAGCTTCGACACCGACGAACACCCGAAGGCCGGCACCACGGTCGAATCGCTGGGCTCGCTGCGCCCTGCCTTCGTGAAGCAGGACGGCACCGTCACCGCCGGCAATGCATCGGGCCTGAACGATGGCGCCGCAGCCTGCGTGCTGATGGAAGCCGGCGCCGCCGCGCGTGCCAATGCGACGCCGCTGGCACGCCTGGTGTCGTATGCGGTGGCTGGCGTCGAGCCGTCACTGATGGGCACCGGTCCGATCCCGGCCGTGAAGCTGGCGCTGCAGCGCGCCGGCCTGAAGCTCGACCAGATCGACGTGATTGAATCGAACGAAGCGTTTGCAGCGCAGTCGCTGGGCGTGTGCCGCGGCCTGGAACTGGACCCGGCGCGCACTAACCCGAACGGCGGCGCGATCGCGCTCGGCCACCCGCTGGGCGCGAGCGGCACGATCATCACCATCAAGTGCCTGTACGAGCTGCAGCGCACGCAGAAGCGCTACGGCCTGGTGACGATGTGCATCGGTGGTGGCCAGGGCATCGCTGCGGTGTTCGAGCGCCTGTAATCAGGGAAGCCTGAACAAACGGGGGCGTGGATGGCCATGCATGGCCGCCCGCGCCCCCGTTGCATTTGATGCGGCACGAGCGACAACCGACGCGTCGTGCGCTCTGCGCGATCAGGTTTTCAGCGCGAATTCATTCGGCACACGCAAGCACCAACAGGTCTTCCTCCGCGCTGGACGGCATCACGTCGCGCCAGGCGCCAACCGTCGTCTCTTCCGCCACCACGTCCCCGCTGCCCATGCGGCCGCCCATCTTGATGACGCTCAGCACGCGCTTGCGCAGGTGGCGACAGTTGTATTCCGTCGGATAAAGCACCGAACGATAGGACTTGCCATGCTCGCTGGCCTCGGCCGCCAGGTCATGCAGGTCCCAGACGATGGCCATGCCGCTCATGACCACACGGCGCACGGTATCGTAGTACAGCGTCGCGTCGCGGCTGCCCGCGTATCGCGACCAGTTCTCGGCATGGGCATGAGAAGCCAACAGCAGACATATCAACAGCAACAGGCGCTTCATCGGTCCCCTCGGCAGTCACAGTCTTCGCAAATCAGGCTTGTCCGACGTGGTGGCCGGGCAAGTCAGTCAGACGGAATTTTGCCATTGAATGGAAAACGATGAAGTCCCCGGGCAAAAGACGAAAAAAAAGGACTGCAGCGCAGTCCTTTTCTGTCAGCCGGGGCTGATGGATCAGGCAGCGACTTTCTTGGCCTTGGCAACGGTCTTGGCGACCGGCGCGAACTGGCCGCTCATCTCGTGCAGCTGTTCCTGGTACTTGTCATACGACGACTGAGCGACCTTGATGAACTGCTCGTACGCGGCGTTGGCGTTGGCCACGCCTTGCTTGAATGCGTCGACGTAGGACTCGGTACCGGCCGGAGCTGCCTTGGTCAGGTCGCCGATCAGCGAGTTGACGTGGGCGCTGGTCTCGGCAGCACGTGCCTTGGCGACTTCAGCCAGGTCAGCCTGTGCCTTCGAAGCGATGGCAGCCACATGGCGGGCATACGAAGCGGCCTTGTCAGCGGTCGGCTGGGCGTGCGACTGCAGTACAGCCAGCGCAGCTTGCGGATCCTTGGCGGACAGCACTTCCTGGGTCACGGCCGCCACGTCTTCCAGCGATGCCTTGACGGTAGCAATGTTCAGTTCAACCAGGCCAGCAACGGTATGCAGTGCTTGCTCGGTCAGGCCCGACACGGCTTGCAGTTGGCTTTCGATCTGGGTCTTGGTGGCTTTCGACAGCTGGTCAACATTGAAATTCATGTTCATGCTTTTCTCCAGGTTGTGCATTCGCTAGGGGTTTGTGCAATGCAATAACGTGATTTTACCTAACGAAACACCGCTGTCAACAATTATTATTGCGTCGCACAAATAAAATTACCGTTATGCCCCTTGAAACAACCTTTCCCGACCACCGAACTAACCCATTGATTTCCTTGGAGTAAATTTTACGCGGCGCCAAAATGTGGCGCAAAGATCAATTTATTGAATTGATAATGATTGACGCAGGATTTGTGCGACACGACATGCGCCACGCGGACGACCCTGCGCGAAGTCATCTGGCACGGCGACGAGCGCCCTCCGCAAGCCGTGCCCGAGCCGGCGACGGCATTGCCGCGCTCAAGCCAGGGCGCGCATGCAGCGCCTTAGCGCGACCGGGAGACCGTCAACCAACACATCCTGCGCGACCTCGGCTTCCCCATGCGCAGTGCCATCGCCGGCGCTGTCGCCAATGACACCCGCGCGCAGCAGCTTGGCTTTCACCCGCTCATTGGCCTCGCACAGCACCACCTTTATGCCGCGCTTCTCCAACTTGGCCATCACTTCCTGCAGCGTCTGTATGCCGGTGATGTCCATGAAGGGCACGTGTCGCAGACGGATGACGAGCGCCTTGGGCTCAAGATGCGTATGCACCAGCGCGCGCTCGAAGTTCTCGACCGCGCCGAAGAACATCGGCCCGGCGATCTCGTAGACCATGAGTCCCGGCGGCAGCGGAAGCAAGCCCTGGTCGGCCAGTTCCTTGCGCAACGCTTCCTCGCCCACCGGCTGGGTCTCGACGGCTTCAGCCATGCGGCGCAGGAAATGCAGGATGGCGAGGATCACGCCGACGTTGACGGCCACCACCAGATCGGCGAAGACGGTCAGCAGGAAGGTGATCAGCAGGATCGCGCGATCCGCCCTGGGTGCCGTCTTCAGCAGATGCGCAAAGTGCCGGGCCTCGCTCATGTTCCATGCAACCACGAACAGGATGGCCGACAGCACCGCCAGCGGGATATCCGAGGCCAGCGGTGCCAGATACAGCAACACGGCGATCAGCAGCAGCGCATGCACAATGCCCGACAGCGGGCTGGTGGCGCCATAACGGATGTTGGTGGCTGTACGGGCGATCGCGCCGGTCGCCGCAAACCCGCCGAACAGCGGCGTGATGATGTTCGCGATGCCCTGCCCGACCAGCTCCTGGTTGGCATCGTGGCGCGTGCCCGCCATGCCATCGGCAACGACGGCCGATAGCAAGGCTTCGATCGCACCCAGCATTGCAATCGTGAAGGCCGGGCCGATCAGCGCCAGCGTCTGCGACAAGGACAGCTCGGGCCAGGCAAACGCTGGCAGGCCGGTCGGTATGCCGCCAAACGCCGAGCCTATGGTGGCCACGCCCGGCAGTTTCAGCGCCAGCTGCAGCAGCGTCACGACCACCATCGCCACCAGCGGCGCAGGGATGCGGGCCAGCCAGCGCAGGCGCGATGCAAACACCACCAGCGCCAGCCCGATGACGCCCAGTGCCAGCGTCGGCAGTTGCGTGTCCGGCAGCGCTTGCAGCAGGTGCCAGAACTTTTCATGGAAATGTTCGCCGTAGGGACGCGGCAGGCCAAGGAAATCGCTCCACTGCCCGACGAAGATGATGACGCCGATGCCGGCCGTGAAACCGACGATGACGGGTGCCGGTATGAAGCGGATCACGCCGCCCATGCGCGCCATGCCCATCAGCATCAGCATCAGGCCGGCCATCAGCGTGGCGACCTGCAGGCCGCCGATGCCGTAACGGGCGGTGATGCCCGCGAGGATGGCGATGAAGGCGCCTGTAGGTCCGGCGATCTGCACGCGGCTGCCACCCAGCACCGAGATCAGGCCGCCGCCGATGATGGCGGTATAGATGCCCTGTTCCGGCCGTGCGCCGGATGCGATGGCGAACGCCATCGCCAGCGGCAGCGCGACCACGCCGACCACGAGGCCGGCGACGATATTGGGCCACCACTGGGAACGGGCCAGCAGACCCGAGCGATGGGCTTCGAGCAGCGCGATCATGTACGCATCATAGCCGAGCCCGGCGTGCCGACGATGCGTGACAGTCACGCCGGGCCATGCCCGACGATTGCGGGCGCTCAGTCAAAGGCGAACACGATCGCGGTCACGTCATCGCGCCGCAGCTCGCTGCCCTGCCACTGCCCCAGGCTCTCTCGCATGCGACGCGCAATGGCCTCGGCGCTGTCGCCGCGGCAGGCCTGCAGCAACGCCACCAGCCGCCGGTAGCCATACGCGCGGCGTGAAGATCCGTCGCCGCCGATCTGGTCGGTAAAGCCGTCGGACACGATCACGAAGGTGCTGCCGCTCGCATACGTGATGCGCTGCAGCGCCGGCGCTTCGGCCGGTGCTTGCTGGTAGCCGAGTGACACGCGTGAAGGCTGCAGGCGATCGACGCGTCCGTCCGGCCACAGGTGCAGCAGGCCGAGCTTGGCGCCGGCGAATTCCAGCACGCGATGCCGCTTGTCCACCCGCACCATGGCGGCATCGCATCCATCGTCGCTCTCGGCATGCACGCTGTCCTGATTGAGGCCGACGCGCAGCGCGCGGTCCAGCTGCATCAGCGCTGCCGACGGGTCAAGGTCGGGGTCGGTCGCGAACATTCTTTCCAGCGAGGTCGAGATCAGCACCGACAGCATCGCGCCCGGAACGCCGTGGCCGGTGCTGTCGGCCAGCGCGAGCACGACCCGCCCCTGCGCATCCGGCAGCGAAGCCCACCAGACATCGCCGCCTATGGTGTCGCGCGGCTCCCAGATTGCATGGATGGACGCGAACTGTCCGTCAAGCCGCTGCGCGCGCGGTAGCTGCGCCTTCTGCAGGCGGCTGGCGTAGCGGATGGAATCGACCACCAGTTCATGCTGCTGCTCGACCTTGGCCATGCTGGCGGCCAGTTCGCGCGTGCGTTCGGCCACGGTCGCTTCCAGCATCTGGTTCTGGTTCTGCATCAGCTCGGCCTGGGCCTGGATGTTTTCCTTCAGCTCTTGCTGCAGCCAGCGGTTCTTGCTGAACACGGCCAGCGCCATGATCAGCGCTTCACAGCAGACGCCGATGGCTTGCGCCGTGTTCGGGTTCTGGATGAAGAAGCCGAAGCCGGTCTTGGGCAGCAAGGTGAACGGCGACGGCACATTGATCAGGCCGAGGAAGAAGATGAAGCGGAAGATGATGTAAGGGATCATCGCCAGCATGAAGAACTTCGCGACGCGCAGTCCCTGCCGGTAACGCAGGTAGGCGCAACCATAGATCATGCTCAGGGTGCTGATGATCGCGCCCCACAGCGGCAGCCACAGCCCCTTCACGCCCAGCCCGTGGTCGACGAAGAAAACGACGAACAAGTGACACAGCGTGAACACGAGGTAGACGTTCGTCAGCGCAAAGGCGCGCGGCATGCGCGACTTCAATTCGAGGAAGTTGCGGGCAAAGATCACATAGCCCATCGACTGGCAATAGGCCAGCGACGTCAGCAGCATTTGGGCATAGCTGACATTGCCAACGTGCCCGGTGCCCATATCAAGGTAAAACTCATAGAGCCGCTCGCCATCGTGGACGGCCAGGCTGGTCGACGACAGCAGGGCGAACATGATCCAGATCGCATAGGCGACGCTGGTGCGGTCGCGGTTGTGGTAGGCGGACGCCCAGCCAAAGACAACCAGCGCGCACAGCACGCCGGTCAGGATGCCCTCGATGTGCAGGCCGTAACGGCGCAGTTCAAGATAACGGGCATGGTCGATGAATTGCACCCTCACGGCTGACGGCTGCATGTTCACGTTCGGGACCAGGTGCGTCAGCACCTGCAGTTTGTCGCCCCGGCGCAGCGTGAACACCGGCCATTGGCTGGAAGCGGTGCTGCCTGGCGTCACATAGGGGTCGGTGCGCATCAGCGGTGCCACCGGCACCCACATGGCCGCAGCCGGACGCAGGCTTTGGCGCCGGCCGCTGCCATCGACGACGACATTGAATGTCTCGTACCATCCGGGCGCTTCCACGCGCAGCTCCCGATCGGCGTCGAGCCGGCTGTCGAGTTCGGTCAAGACCCAGTAATGGCTACCGGCCCTCGGCGCGCCGACGCTGGCCGCCGGCGAAAATTGCCGCTCCCGCTCAAGCGCACCCTCGGCTGTCAGGCTGCCATCCCGGTCTTCCAGCACGCGCGCGCCTTTGTCGGTGAAAATGATGGGCGTGCCGGCATCCACCTGCACCGCACCGGCCAGCGCCGGCCAGCCGCCGACCAACAGGCAGGCCAACAGCATGAATAGCGCGTGGCGCGTCGCGGAAGCGATATTTAGCATCTTGATACTTTTATGAAGTGGCACGCAGTTTTAAACAGTTGCTTATGGGCAATTGACGCCAAAATCTAGCACAATGCACCCTCTGCAGCAGTCCAATGCCCCCACGCCTCGTGAAGAAGAACATCGCCATCTTTCTGCACCACCCGATCTGCTCGACGGAATCGGTGAACGGGATCGTCAAGGCGCTGTCGCCGGCCTATGACTTGCGCATCTTCACCAAGCATGCGGTGCATGAAGGTTTCTTCGATGACGTCGACCTGGTGATCTTCCCCGGCGGCTACGGCGACGCCGGCAAGTTCGAGCATGCGCTGAAAGCGAATACCCCCGAGGTCAAGCGCTTCCTGCGGCGCGGCGGCAAGTACCTCGGTATCTGCATGGGCGCGTACTGGGCCGATGCCTATTACTTCGATATCCTGAAAGACACGCGCGTGCAGCAATACATCAAGCGGCCGCGCGCCGACATACGTTCGTCCTATGGCACGACCTTGCCGGTCGACTGGCAAGGCCAGCCGCAGCGCATGTATTTCTATGACGGGCCGACCTTCGTCGGCGGCACGTTCGAGACCATCGCCAGCTATGCGAACGGCGACCCGATGGCCATCGTGCAGGGCCACATCGGCCTGATCGGCTGCCATCTCGAAAGCGAACAGTTCTGGTACCAGCGCAAGTACATGCAGCCACACTGGCATCAGGGGGAGCACCATCGCAAGCTGTTGCAGTATGTCGCCGACCATTTACTGGGCGAGCCACAGATGGCGCTGTTCTGAGCGGCCCGCGCACTGAAAATTCAGCGGCAAGCGCCGTGGTCATCGTTTTTTTTCTCGGACAGGCGTGCAGGCCATCGCAAACAGGCTCTCCTCGGGGCGCCGGTCGTGTTCGTCCACCCAGGCGCCGATGGCTTTCTGATCGTGCACCACATTGCCGAGCCCGGAGCGATCGGAAAAGAATACCGTGCTGATGATGCGCGATTTGTTGTGCCTGCAATCGAAGGCGATCGTCGTCTTGGATGAGTTGTAATAATAGGCCTTGGGCTGAGACTGGTTCGTCACATAGCCGGTTTTCATATGCTTGTAGCTGAACAGCACGACCATGGTCGCCGTATGGCCCTTGCGCTCGACCGTATCCTTCATCGGGAATACGGAAGCGATCTCGGCATTGCCGTAACCCGTCAACGGCTGCGCCGAGAGCGGCACAGACGGCAGCAGGCAGAGCGCCAGTAGGAAAAACGAAACCAGGGAATTCCGCAATGGTCAGGTCTCGACAGGATGGTTCTGATCGAGACTGTACAACACTGCCGTGACAAGGATGGCCGCCACCGGGCCGGCGATCGGATGCACGATGGCCACGACGACAGGCGCGATCAGCACGAAATAACGCAAGCCCGTGCTGTAGAACAGTCCGGCCTTGCGCACATAGTTTTCACCGACCGGGATCCATGCGCGTTTTTCCAGCGAATCGGCCGGCATGCCGGCGATGAAGCTCGCGTGCGTGTAATAGCGAACCGACATCACCGACGACACCAGCGACACGAACAGGAACAGCAGCAGCACCAGTTCCAGCACATGGCGCGGCGTCAGCAAGTCGAGCGTCGTGGCGCCCGAGCCGGCCATCGAATTGAATGACGGCGCGGCCAGCGTGATCGATCCCATCAGGGCCAGCGCCGCAGTCGAAGCCGTCATCGTGGCCGACATCAGCGAATTGCGCAGTGTCTGCACGGCGAGGATTTCGCTGCCCTCGCGGCGCGCGATCGCATCGAACCAGGTCGACCGCAGATGCGCGTGGCTGCTGCGCGCGACACCGAGCGGATTGATGCGCTCGGCGACCGCCAGCAATACCTGATAGAGCAGCAGCACGAGAATCGTGGCCAGTGTGGGCCACCAGTGCGCGGCGCCGGCGTCGATCACGGTGCGCCGGTCTCCGACGCTGCATTGGCCTCGGCGTTGGTACGTGCCGTGGCAGCCCGTTTCTCCAGCCATTCGAACAGGGCCATGCCGGCGAGCATCGATGCCACGAACACCACCGCCTTGATCTCGCCCGCGCCGACGGCGACGATGCCGGGGCCGGGGCAGAAGCCGCCGATGCCCCAGCCTATGCCGAACAGCACGCTGCCGAGCACCAGCCGGCGGTCGATATGGACATTGCGCGGCAGCTTGAGCTCGACGCCCAGCATGGTCTCCATGCGATTGTGCGCGACGCGGAAGGCAAACACACCGACGCCGATCGCGCCGGCCATCACCAGCGCCAGCGACGGATCCCAGTGACCGGCGAGGTCGAGGAAGCCCTTGACCTTGGCGGGATTGGCCATACCGGCCACAATCAGGCCGATGCCAAAGACGAGCCCGGAGAGGAAAGATGTCAACAGGGTCATGTTCGCTCCTCAAAAAGCCAGCAGGTGACGCATCACGAACACGGTCGCAAAGCCACCCGCCATGAAGGCCAAGGTAGCGACCAGCGAACGGACTGAGAAGCGCGACAGGCCGCAGACGCCATGACCACTGGTGCAACCACCCCCGAAGCGGGTGCCGATGCCGACCAGCAGGCCGGCCAGCACCAGGGCACCAACGCCGGCGTCGATCTCGCGCACCGGGAGCACGTCGAACAGCGCATACACGGTGGGCGCGACCAGCAGGCCGAGCAGGAAGGCGACACGCCATCCTGCGTCCCCCGGTTCACGCCTGAGCAAGCCGCCGAGTATGCCGCTGATGCCGGCAATGCGGCCATTGAGCAGCACGAACATCGCGGCCGAGATACCAATAAGCACGCCGCCAGCCAGGGCCCACCACGGGGTGAAGGCATTCCAGTCGATGGTCATCGTTTAATCCTTGGGACAGTAAGTCATGTACAGCGCCCCCAGCACTTGCAGCAGCTCGGGGTCGGTCACGCTGTAATAGATGCGGCGGCCGTCGCGCCGGGTGCCGACCACGCCCTCATTGCGCAGCACGCCCAGCTGCTGCGAAAGGGTCGGCTGCCGGATGTCCAGCGCCTCCTCCAGGTCCTGCACGCACAGTTCACCCTGCGACAGCTGGCACAGCAGCAGCAGGCGGTCTTCATTGGCCATCACACGCAATGCGCGCACGGCCTTTTGGGCGGCGGCACGCAGCTTGTCAGTGTCCAGCGAATCATCGTGGGCGGCCTCGCGGGCCCCGCTTGGTTCAATTTCGGTAATTACCATGAGAAACTATCGTCAAAAGCAGCCGCTACGGGTTCTGTCCCGGCCTTGGCGATATTATATGAGTAAATATAATATTTTGCTTGCATCACCCTCCCCGCCCCTGACCTGAGGATCTTCATGCGCTTACCACCCGCCATCTGCCGCGTCTCCCTTTGGGGCACCCTGTCACTGCTGCTGGCGGCCGGCCCCGCGCTGGCCGACGAGTCCCGGATTGCGACGCAGGCGATACGCTGCTCGGCCGTGTTCGCCGTGTTCATCGACGCCAATGCGGACGATGCGGCGCTGTCGGCCAAGTTCCGCAAGGCACAGCGCATCTTCGACGAGGTGTATGCGAATGAGCGACGAAACAAGGACGCCGAAGCCGGCCCGGAAATCGCCGGCAAGCGCGCATCACTGCTAAAGGAATTCCGCGACAACTTCAAGGACCGCGAGCCCTACCTGCACGAAGAGGGCGTGCTGTGCGGCGCATGGGCCGAAGGCTTTTTGTCGCAGGGGGAGAACTGGGCGTTCATCCCGGTGATACCGAAGGTGATTGCGCAGAGCGCGCGCGACGAATACTCGCGCATCGGACCGCCCTCCTTCAGCCGCTGGGCGAAGTAAGGCACCTCGGCTGCGCGTCAGAGCGTCGCCATCAAATCGCGCAGTTTGGGCGCGAACCGGACCAGCGACTCGTCGCGCTCGTCATTGCGGTCATATTTTTCCCACCAGCTGTCGGGGCGGATCAGGTGCGGGTTGGAATCCGGCGCGCCGCTGCCTTTCTTGAACTTCCGGAAGTACTCCAGGCTCTGGCAGCAATAGTGATTGATACGCAGCTTGTCATAGCTGGGCGCGTGCTGCGACACCCCGGCCGTCACCGGCCGCATCTGTTCGTCGAAGGTGCCGTCCAGCGTGCCGAACAGATGCGAGTTGGACAGTATCTTGAACGTCGTCGGCTGCCGACCCAGCACGATGCTCTTCACATGGTGGTTGTCGGCAAAGTCCAGCGGCGGACGCATCCGGTAATTCTCGGTGACCAGGCCGTCGGGCTCGGCCACATGGCCACTGCTGCCAAAGCAAGCCCAGTACACGGCCAGCGCTGACATCTTCCGGTACGCGTACTCTTCCAGCACCGGGCGGATGTCATCGCCTGCTGTCGGGAACAGGAATTCATCGCCGTCGATGAAGCCCGCCCAGTCAAACTCGTGGCTGAAATTCTGGTAGGTGTACTGGTAGGCCGCCAGCTGCGGTGTCTGCACATCGTCCGGCATCTGGAAGGCCGAGATATCGAAATGCTTCTGCAGCCCGGCGATCACCTGCGCGGTATGGTCAGTGCACTTGTGCGCAAAAAAATAAAACTTCCGGACGCCCATCAGGTGGTGGAACGCAAACCACTCCTTGAGCCAGGGTGCGCGGTCGCGCTGTATCGTGCAGAGGGCGAGCTTCATCGGTCAGGCCACCGCAGGCACGGCAGTCAGCACGAACTGGAACGCGGCCGCATCCTGCACCGCCATCTGCGGATCGACGCCATGCAGCTGGCTGATCTGGGCTAGCTTCTTCAGCATCTCGTCCTGGTTCGGGAACGCGAAAATGCGCGGCACGATCTGCTCGACGCGGTAGCCGGTGCCGGCAAACATCTCGATCATGGTCTGGCGGGTGAAGAAGCGCAGGTGGGTACGGTCCAGCAGGCCGACGTCGGCATAGCGGAAGTCACCGGCCAGCAGGCGGTACTGAATGCTCCAGTGCTGAATGTTCGGGATGCTGGCGATAATGCGCGCGTGGGCCGGCATGACGGCGCGCATGCGCTTCAGCGATGCCCACGGGTCGATGAAATGTTCGAGCACGTCGGCGAAGATCACGACGTCCGCATTCGCGAGCTCGTTCATCAGCGTGTCCGACGCCTGCTCGAAATTCTCGAGGTAGGCGCGGTCGCACCAGGCCTTGGCCGCATCGCGGTACTCGGCCGAGATCTCGACGCCGACGTATTCAACGCCGGGGCATTTGTTGCGGATCTCGCGCGCCAGCGCGCCGGTCCCGGTACCTACCTCCAGCACTTTGCGCGTGCCCGCCGGCACGGCGTCGAGCACCTGCGCATTATGGATGTCCGTCGCCGGTGTGCTGCCGATCATGCGATTCTCCGTGCACTCATCCGTGCGATCGTTATAGTCATTTGGCGGAATGGGCCGTGATGGAGGCCCGGATCCGGGCGAACTCCGTCAGGTAGCTGTCGTGGCCGGTAACAAGCTTGGCCGTCTTCAATGCATCGCTGACGATGGCCTCGGCCTTCATCTGCCCGAGGTTGGTCGCCGACCACGCGCACAGGAAAGTATTGTAAGGCACGATGCGATACGAAGAATCCAGCGCAAGGACGAGGCTCGCGATGCGCTCCATCAGGAACACCTTGCGCTGCACGCTGCGGTAGTTGGTCGGCGCCAGAGCCGAACGGCGCAATTCGCCGTCCTCGCCGTGCTCGCACAGCGCAAACAGCTTTTCATTCAAGTCCAGCCATGCGCGCCAGAAGCGCGGCTTGGCGACGATGTAATTGCTGAAGACCGTCGTGCGCGAATCCATGATCAGCGTCTTCAGGTCGACCTTCAGGCCGATATGCTTGACAAAGGCCTCGGCCAGGCTCATGAAACCCGGATCGAACAATTCATTTTGCTCGAACACGTTCAGGAAGAACGCACCCATGTCGGCCTGCGGGCTGAACGTGATGACGTCCGCCTGCGGGCCATGCGCCAGCACGAATTGCTGCAACTGGATCGCATCGAGCCCGGTCTTTTCCTGGAAGCGCGGCGAGAAGAAGCCGTACATGCGCTCGTCATCCAGCGTCGTCGACAACAGGAAATTGCGGATCGGCCAGTATTCCTGCCAGTCGGCGCGCGGATTCGCGAGGTTGTCCAGCGGGCGGAATGGCGCGCGCACCGCCGCCAGCGTTTCCTTCGAATACGCGATCTGGTACAGCTCCGGCATCGCCATGCCCACCGGCTCCGGCATCCGGGCCGCCGGCATCCGATCCGACACAGCAGGCTCTTCGAGCGTGCCCTGCTGCACTTTCAGCAATTGCTGCTCGAGTGCGCGCACGAAAGCTTTCGGGTCGTGGTGCTCGCGACGGTCGGCGAGCCGACGACGGATGCGCTGTAGCGCGGCCGGATCGCCGGCCAGCGCGATCGCGCGCTGCACATAAGATTCGTGATTATCGACGATCAGCTCGTCGCAACCGGCGGAACGAATCAGGCTGCCCGCCATGCGCGACACGAAGGACTGGCCGGCGAGGGTCAGCATGGGCAAGCCCATCCAGAGCACGTCATTGGCGGTCGAGCCGGCGTTGTACGGATGGTTGTCGAGGAACAGGTCGGCCAGCGGGATGCGGGCCAGATAGTCTTCCGGCGGCACGCGCGGGCTGAAGATCAGGCGCGCCGGATCGACGCCGCGCGCCGCGGCTTCGCGCTTCAGGTTGTCGGTTGCCCACGGGTTGTCGTCGACCATCCACAACACGCTGTTGTCGACGGATTTCAGGATCTCCATCCAGCACGAGAACATCGCCGGATTGAGCTTGTAGGTATTGTTGAACGACGCAAAGATGAACTGGTCTTCCGGCAGGCCGAGTTCCTTGCGGGTCACCGCGCGGCCGACCTTGCGTTGCGAGTCGCTCGGCAGGAAGGTCGGCTCAACATACAGCGGCTTTTCGCTGAACAGTGGCAGCAGGCGCTCGGGCAGCGCAAAGCGATCCGCGATCACATAATCGATCCACGGCAACGCGGTGGTGCCGATGTAGCCGAGCCAGGTCGCCTGCACCGGCGCCGGGCGCAAGCCAAAGATGCCGGGGCGCGTACCGGCGCTCAGGCCGTGCATGTCGATCAGGATGTCGATCTCGTCGGCCGCGATCAGTTGGGCCGCCTGTTCGTCGGTCAGCTGGCCGACCGGACGGAAATGCTGCGATGCCTGCCGTATGCGCTGGCGGATCTCGGGGCCGACTTCGCGGCTGTAGTCATAGACGAAGATATCGAAGCGTTCGCGGTCGTGGTGCTCGAAGACTTCCGGCATCAGCAGGCCGACGGCATGGGCGCACAAGTCGCCGGACAGATAACCAATCCGCACGCGCGGATGGTGATACTGCTTGCCGGCGCACAGATGCCCTTCGGTGACCTTCAGCTTGCGCTTGACGAAATTCTCGGCCGCCAGCAATTGCAGCGCCGAGTCATCGGTGTGCGCGAGCATCGCCAGCGGCGACATCGCGCGGATCATCTGGCTCTGGCTGACGCCGGGCAGCGGCTGCAGCACCGGCCACTTGCACTGCTTCTGGCGCAGGTGCACGAAATGATGGATGACGTCGTGCTGCTGCGGGTTGATGGCCAGGCTCTGGCGCAGTGACTCTTCGGCTTCGGCGTAGTCGCGCAGGGTTTCGCGCAGGCGGCCGATATTGTTCAGCGCCAGCACCAGCAAATCGGCCGGCACGCCGGCCTCGGCGGTCACGGCCGTCCAGACGGCCAGCGCGGTAGCGCTGTCGCCTTCGGCTTCGCTGACGGTGCCGAGGTTCAGGCGCGCCTGGATGAAGTCCGGCTTCAGCTTGACCGCTTCGTTGTACGCAGCGCGTGCGGCAACGCGGTCGCCGGCGGCAAACAGCATCACGCCGTAATTGAACCAGGCGACGAATTTGTGCGGCGAGTCGCTGTGCTTGAGCCAGGTATCGAAGAGTTCGCGCAGCCGCGCTGCATCCAGACCGGCCTTCAACGCCTCTGTCGTGCGGATCAGGCCCTCGAGCGTCATTTCGCCACGGCGCGCCTGCGCCACCGTCGCACGCCAGTCAGCCTCGTCCAGCGGAGCTTTTTCGGCGTGTGCCAGCATATTCATCACTTCCCCTCTTCTTCGGCCAGCCCCGGCAACAAGGCCGCCTTCCCCTGGATGGCAGCAAAGCCGCTGGCTGCATCAAACAATGCGTTCACAAAATTCGTCTGCAATGCATACTGCTCGGCCTCGGTCGACAACAGTTCGAACAGTGTCCGGCGGCCCATGGCCATCCATTGCGTAAAAATATTCTGGCGCACGACTTCATTCACCTTCAGCAGGTCGGTATATTCACGCGCCGTCACCCACTGCGCGTCGGCCTGTTCAAACGCCGCCTGCAAGTCATAGTCGAGCTGGCGCAGCGCCTGCCCTTTCTTTTCCATCAGCGAGCCGGCCCGGTCCACCGCGGCCCGCTCGGCGGACTCCATGCCCCTGCCATCGTAAATGACCACGCTGGCCACCAGCGCCACCGTGGCACCGTACAGGTTGAGTCCCTGATTCATCGGGCCGTAGTTCGCTGCCACGCGCAACTGGGGCTTGCGCGAGGCGGCGATCTGGTCGACCGCGCGCAGCTGCTGCTGGTAATCCTCATCGATTTGCACGATGGCCGGCGAATGTGCCGCCGCATCGCGCGCCGCCAGCAAATCCGGCCGCTGCAGGAAAGCCGGCAAGATGCTGTCGCAATCACTGGCGTGGCCGGCACCGACCAGACGCTCCAGCTGAATCTGCGCTTCGCCCACCTTGGCCTTTGCTGCCTGGCGCGATGATTCGGCCTGCAGCAAGCGCGACCGCGCTTGCACCAGTTCGCTGGCCCGGCCCGGATCCACGTCGCCGATTTTCTTCAGCATCGCGACCAGCGCCTCGACATTGCGCGCATAGCTTGCCGCACTCGCCTGCAGCGCCTGCTTGCGCTCAAAGTCGATGCAGGCCTTGACCGCATCCGACGCCGCCTCCTGCCGCCGCTGGGCGAATATTGCCATAGCCGAGCCGACAGCCGCCTCGCGACCTTTGACCATCGCATCCACCCTGCCCCCGTCGTACACCGGCATGTCGGCGTTCAGGGTCGCCATCGGCGTGCCGTCAGACTTCAGCAAACTCTGGGCATCGGCGGTGTTGACGGTCGACTTGGCGCCGATGCTGACCTGCGGCATCTTGCCGGCGCGCGCGTAATCCACGTCGCGCAGCGCTGCATCGGCGATCATGCGCGCTTCGCGCACCGACGGGCTCTGGCTGATCGCCTGGCGCACCAGTTTTGCGGCCCGCTGGTTCGCCTGCTTTGCGTTGCCTTCGCTGTCCTGCAGCGACAAGGCCATCAGGGCGTTCAGTGCGCCATCCGCCTCGGGGATGGCATGGGTGGCAGCGGGACCAGCGCTGGCCAGCCGTGGCGCCAGTACCGCTGCGATGACCAGCGAGCGCAAGACCTTCTTAGCGCTCACGGAATGCATCTTTCGCCTGGTTGAAGGGCTTGAGCAGGAAGTCCATCACAGACTTCTTGCCGGTCTTGATCTGTGCGCTGGCGGTCATGCCGGGGATGATGCGGATCGGCTTCTTGCCGTGCGCATCCGGCAGGCTGTCGACGCGGACCAGCACGCGGTAGTAAGTGCCATCCTGTCCCGGCATCGCGCGCGGATCATCGCGGAAGGTGTCCGGGCTGACCAGTTCGACCACGCCGCTCAGTTCGCCATACACGGCCGGGTCATAGGCATCGAGGCGAATGGCCACCGGCAGGTCAGTGTCGACGTGCGAGATTTCTTTCGGGTCGAGCTTGGCCTCGAACAGCAGTTTCTCGTCCTTCGGCACGATGTCCAGTACCGGCGACGACGGCGGGATCGCGCCGCCTTCGGTAGTGATGCGCAGGTTCTTCACGATGCCATTGACCGGCGCACGCAGGGTCGTGCGCTGCAGGCTGTCGAGGCGCGCGCCATTGCCGGCACGGATCTGGGCCAGGTCGGATTCAATCCTTGCCAGCTCGGTGTTGGCATCGGCGCGGTAACGGTTGCGGCGCTCGCTGACCTGCTGCGAAATCTCGTTGGCCTGGCGCTTCAGGCGCGACAGCTCGACTTCGGAAAACAGGCCCTGCTCCGCCAGCTTCTTCGAAACGTTGATTTCGCTGTCGAGCAGCGCCAGGCTTTTCTCGAGGCCGGCGACGGATTCTTCGAGTGCCTTGCGGCGTGCCTGGTAGGCATCGGCTTCGGTCGCCGTGATGGCCTTGTGCGACGCCAGTTCCGGCGGGAAGACCAGTGCCGTGCCATGCGACTCGGCGCGCGCGCGCGCGGCGGCGGCCTTCAGCGCCAGCTCCTTGTGGTGACCTTCTTCGTAATTGGATTCGAAGCGGGTCGGGTCGATCTGGGCCAGTGCCTGGCCTTTGGTGACAGTCTCGCCTTCGGCGACCAGCAGCTTGCGCAAGACACCGCCCTCGAGGCTGGACACGACTTGCTCGCGGCTGCTGGAAATCACGCGGGCCTGCGACACCGTCACTTCATCGACATCCGTCAGCGAAGCCCAGACGCCGGCGCACAGCGTCAGCCCCACCAGCAGGTACAGCAAGGCTGACGAGCGCGGCGTGGCCTGCGCCATCAGCGCTTCGCTGATGTCATGCATGTAGTCGAGGTCTTCACCACGCACTTTGGCGTGCGGGTTGTCGCGGCGCGGCATGCCGGGGAAATTGCCAAAATTGGGATCGAAGCGCGCGTTCATTTGACTTCCTCCGTGTGCAGCACGGCTTCACGGTGCGGCGAATGCGAGCCGCTCAGCATGGCCAGGATCTTGTCCTTCGGGCCGTCGGCCACCAGGCGCTGGTTATCCATCACGACCACGCGGTCGACGACCGACAGCAGCGAGGGGCGATGGGTGACGATGATCACCGTGCGTCCCTCGGCGATGCCGGGCAGGCGCTTGGTGAAAGTCAGTTCGGTCTGCATGTCCATCGCACTGGTCGGCTCGTCCATCAACAGGATCTTCGGCTTCGTGACCAGCGCGCGCGCCAGCGCCACCAGCTGACGCTGGCCGCCGGACAGGCCGAGACCCATGGCGCCGATCGGCATGTCGTAGCCGAGCGGATGCGCATCGGCGATCTTGTCGATGCCGAGCAGGGTCACGACTTCCATGAACGATTCCCAGGTCGCATTCGGGCGGCCGAGCAGGATGTTCTCGCGCAGCGTGCCGCGGAAAAGTCGCAGGTCCTGCGTGACGTAGCCGACCTGGTCGCGGAAATCGGCCGGGTCGATCTGGCGGATGTCGATGTTGTCGACCTTGACCTGGCCTTCGGTCGGCTGGTACAAGCCGGCCACCATGCGCAGCAAAGTCGATTTGCCGCTGCCGATCTTGCCGACGAAGGCAACGCGCTCGCCCGGCTGTATCGTCAGGCTCACATCGCGCAGCGCGGTCGGCGACTTGCCGGAGCCGTTCGACGGATAGGCGAAGCCCAGCTTCTGCACTTCGATCTTGCCGTCGAAGGTCTTCTTCTGCACGTAGCTGCGCGTCGGGTCACGTTCGGTCGGCAGCGCCATCAGGTCGTTGAGGCTGTTGTACGCGGTCTTCGCGCTCTGGTAGCGAATGGCCATCGACACGAAGGCACCGACCGGCGAGATTGCCCGCCCGGCAAACATGATCGAGGCCACCAGCGCACCCTGCGAAATTTCACCCGCATGAATCAGGTAGGTGCCCCAGACCAGCATCACCACGGTCTGCCCCTGCTGCGCAAACGTGAAGAAGGTCATCACCACGTTGGACAGGCGGCGATAGCGCATGCCCGATTGTGCAGTGGCGGCGTTCAATTCTTCGTAGCGCTTGACCATGATGCCGGCCGAACCGGTGACGCGCAGCGTCTCCAGGCCTTCGATCGACTCGATCAGCACGCCGTGCATCTGCGACTGGTCGCGGAAGGCTTGCAGCATCATTTTGTGCAACGGGAACTGCACCCACAGCGCCATCAATATCACGGCCGGGATCACCACCATCGGGATCATGGCCAGCGGGCCGGCGGTGCTGAAGATCATGAAAATGAACAGCAGCGCGAACGGGAAATCGGTGAGGATCGCGAGGCTGACCGAGGTGCCGAAATCACGCACGGTCTCGAACTGGCGCACCTGGTGCGCGAACGCGCCCGACGACGGCGGCGTATGTTCGAGGCGCAGGCCCAGCGCCTGGCGGAACAAGGCGGAAGCAAGCGCGATGTCGCTCTTGCGCGCCGCGAGGTCGACCAGGTAATCACGCAAGTGGCGCGCGCCGGCCTCGAACAGCATCGCGACCGTCACGCCGATCACCAGCGCCCACAGGGTCGAGTAGGCCTTCATCGGGATCACGCGATCGTAAACATGCATCGCGAACAGGCCGCCCAGCGTCGACAGCAGGTTGATCAGGATGGCGGCGACAACGGCGTCGCGGTAATAGCTACGGAATTTCCAGACCACGCGCCACAACCAGCCGGCGGTGTCTTTCTTCACTTCTTCTTCGCCCGGCACCGTCGGTTGCGGGCGGCGCCTGGCCAGCAGGCAGTGGCCGCCGTAGCAGGCCATCAACTCCTGCGCCGTCATGACCCAGGATTCTTCATCCGGGCCGGGCCTGAGCACTTCGAAACCGGTATCGGCGATGTCGCTGGCTGCGTAAATGCCAAGCAGGACCAGCGCCGAGCCATCCTTCATCAACAGCACGACCGGCAGCGATTGCGCCATCATCGTCGCCGGATCGCGTTCGACCAGGCGGGCGTCAAATCCGGCCAGGTCGAGCGCGCGCATGCCCTGCTCCACACTGAGCCGCGTATAGCTGGGCAGTCCGGCCAGAAACGCGGTCGGCGTCTTGTCGACGCCGAAACGACGACAGATCCACAGCAGGCTTTGCAGCAGGCTGTCATTGTCGGCGCCGGCGCCGTTCGCGGATGGGTCGATGGGACGATTCATGCATTACACCTTTTGCAATACGCACGCTGAAAGTGTTTGCGTAGCTTAAGGCAAGAATCGTCAGTACCCGATCATTCTTTAAATGCAAACGAGCGCAGCCCCCCGTTGCCGGGGGACTGCGCTCGCTGGTGACTGCGAGGACTTTAGATAATCACGGTGTGGATCTTGTCGTTGACCAGCAGCTGCGCATGGTCATTGGCATACACCGTGTAATGCTCACCGTTGTGCTCGGCGGTTCCGGCCTGGCTCCAGCCTGCGCTGCCGTGCTGGCCCAGCATCACGGTATCGGACGACTGGCCATCGATGACCATTTTGGCAATGCCAGTCTCGATATCAGTTTCGCCCAGGGCCATCACATCGTCGAGCGTCACCTTCAACGCATCGGCCGATCCGCCATTCATGTCGATGCGGCTCAAACCGCCATGGCCGATCGACGAGTTGGCCAGCGACGACAGGTCGAACACCTTGTGACCGTCAGCGCCCACCGAGAACCAGACGTCGCCCAGTTGTCGGGTCGAGCCATCGGCCATCGTGTAAGAGCCCATCAGGCCGATCAGGTTGCCGTTGTCGAGCGTGCCATCGGCTTCATGGCCGACGGACAGCGACGTGATGTGCAGATCGGACAGGGACTTCAGCTCGCCGGCGTCGGACTGGCCGTCGCTGTCGAGATCCTGCCAGACCAGCAGCTGCGCATAGCCGGCATCGCTGCCGTCGATGACGCCATCGCTGTTGCCATCGAGTGCGGCCAGCGCTTCGAAGCCGTTGTGCGCCTTCGAGCCATCGGCCAGCACGGTGCCTTCACCGAACAGCTCGCCGCCGTTGTCGATCACGCCGTCGCCGTTCAGGTCACGCACCAGCAGGCCATCGGACGCATCGACCCAGCCGGTCTGCACCGGCTGGCCGGTGCCGTACAGGTCGAACTGCACCTGCCAGTCGACGCCCAGGGTCTGGATGCCGTTGCCGCCGAGGTCGAGCACCAGCGGCGTGTAGCTGGCCGTGGTGAGGCCGATCACGGCAAGGTTCGCCGTCGGCAGCGCCATCGTCTGGTCCGTCGTCAGCGCAGCGGTGGCCGCGGCGGACAAGGCGTCGAGCTGGTCGGTCACCAAGGCCGCCATCGCATCGGTCGTCAGGCCGAGCACGTTGGTGGCCGTCAGTGCTGCCAGCTGGATCGTCGTCATGTGGTCAGCGTCCGTGTCGAGCGCCGCCACCTGATCCGACGTCAGCGCGGCAATCGCGCCGGCGGTCAGGCCCTTGATGTTGGACGAGGTCAGCGCCGCGATCGACACGCTGTCGATGCCTGCCGCATCCGTGCCGAGCGCCAGCACCTGGTCCGAACTGAGCGCCGCCAGCGTACCGGTCGTGAGGCCGGAGATGTTGTCGGTGGTCAGTGCTACCAGTGCGGCGGTGCTCAGCCTGAAGGCATCGTCACCGAGCGCTGCAACCTGGTCGGACGTCATGGCGGCGACGGCGGTGGCCGTCAGGCCACGGACGTTCACCGAGGTCAGTTCGCCCAGTTGTGTCGTCGTCAGCGCGCCGGCATCGGTGCCGAGTGCCGCGACCTGGTCAGAGCTGAGGGCGGACATCGCGGTGGTGCTGAAGCCGACAATGTTGTCGGTCGTCAGCGCTGCCAGCGACGCCGAGCTCAGCACCGAGACATCGTCACCCAGCGCAGCCACCTGGTCCGACGTCAGTGCCGTCAGGGTAGCGGCGGTCAGGCCATCGATGTTCACCGAGGTCAGCGCAACGAGTGCGTCGGTGCCCAGTGCGGCGGCATCCACGCCCAATGCATTGACCTGATCGGAGCTGAGTGCCGCGAACGCATCCGTCGTCAGACCGACCACGTTGTCGGTGGTCAGCGCAGCCAGCGCCGCGGTGCCAAGGCCGGCAGCATCGCCGCCGATCGCGGCCATCTGGTCCGAGGTCAGCGCAGTCACCGTGGCCACCGTGAGGCCGTACACGTTCTTCGATGTCAGGGCGACCAGCGCATCGGTACCCAGTGCCGCGGCATCCACGCCGAGCGCCGCCACCTGGCTGGAGGTCAGCCCGCCCATCGCATCGGTCGTCAGGCCGACCAGGTTGTCGGTCGTCAGCGCCGCCAGTGCACCGGTGGACAGTCCTGCTGCGTCCGCGCCTAGCGCCGCCACCTGATCCGAGGTGAGTGCATTGACGGCACCCGTCACCAGACCAAACACGTTCGCGCTGGTCAGTGCGTCCAGTTGCGAGGTGCCCAGCGCCGTGACATCACCGCTCATCGCGGCGATCTGGTCGGACGCGAAGGCCGACATCACCGTGGTCGTCAGACCGACCACGTTTTCGCTGGTGAGCGCGCCGATCTGTGCGGTCGACATCGCGCTGAGGCTGGTATCCAGCGCCGCCACCTGCTCGGTCGTCAGGCTGGCCACCGCGATGGTGGTCATGCCCTTGATGTTGGACGTCGTCAGCGCCGCGAGGTCCGCGGTATCCATCTTCAGCAGCACGGTGTTGAGCGCAGCGACCTGGGCCGTGCTGAGCGCTGCGATCGCATCGCTCGTCAGGCCCATCACGTTCAGGGTGTTCAGCGCCGCCATCTGGGCCGTGCTCATTGCCGCGCCGTCGGTGTCGAGTGCCGCCACCTGGGCCGAGGTCATCGCCGACAACGCCGCCGTGGTCAGGCCCCTGGTGTTGGCCGTCGTCAGCGCCGCCACCTGTGCCGTGTCGAGCACGGCTGCATCGCTGCCCAGTCCGGCCACCTGGTCGGAACTGAGGGCCGTGACGCCGCCTGCGGTCAGGCCAAGGATGTTGGCGCTGGTCAGCGCGGCCAGCTGGGCCGTCGACATGCCGGTCACGCTCGATCCCAGCGCCGCCACCTGGTCGGAACTGAGGCCATTGATGGCCGCCGTGGTGAGGCCCTTGATACTGGCCGTCGTCAGCGCCGCCATGTAGGAGGTGCCGAGCTGGTTCATGTCGGAATCCAGCGCAGCGATCTGGTCGGAGCTCATCGCGCCGACGGCAACCGCCGTCAGGCCGAGCACGTTTTGCGTGTTCAGTGCGGCCAGTTGCGTGGTCGTCATGAATGCCGCATCGGTGCCGAGCGCATTGACCTGGTCAGAACTCAGGGCCGTGATGGCGAGGCTGGACAGGCCCTTGACGTTGGCGCTGGTCAGCGCCGCGTAATAGCCGGTCGACAGGGCCAGCACATCGTTGCCGAGGCTGTTCACCTGGTCGGTGCCGAAGGCCGCCATCGCGTTGGTGGTGAGGCCGACCACGTTATTGGTCGTCATCGCCGCCAGTTGCGCGGTGCTCATGCCCGAAACATCGTCTCCGAGGCCGGTCACCTGTTCGGAGCTCAGCGCGACGATCGCATTGGTCGACAGGCCCTTGATGCTGGACGTGGTCAGGGCTGCCAGATGGCCGGTGCCGAGCAGGTCGACATCGGTATCGAGCGCCGACACCTGCGCCGACGACAACACGGCTGCCGCCGCAGTGGTCAGGCCGCTGACGTTCTGCGTGCTGAGCGCGGCGACCTGGGCCGTGGTCATGCCGGCCACGTCGGTGTCGAGCGCAGCCACTTGTGCCGTGTCGAGGACCGCGATGGCAGTTGCATTCAGGCCGGCGATATTGGCCGTCGTCAGCGCAGCCAGCTGGCCGGTGCCCAGCGCTGAGGCATCCACGCCGATGGCGGACACTTGCGCACTGCTCAGCGCCTGCATCGCATCGGTCGCCAGGCCGATCACGTTGAACGTGGTCAGCGCAGCCAGCGCCGCCGTTGCCAGCGACGCCGCATCACTGCCGAGCGCCGACACCTGCTCGGTGCTGAAGGCGGCCACGGCCGAGGTATTCAGGCCGGCCATGTTCAGCGAGCTGAGCGCCGCGAGGTTCGCAGTGCCGAAGCCGACAGCGTCGACGCCGAGCGCAGCCACCTGGGCCGAGCTGAGCGCATTGATCGCCGCCGTGGTCAGGCCGTCGATGTTGTTGGTGTTGAGGGCCGCCAGCGACAGTGTCGCCAGTTCAGACACGTCCGTACCCAGCGCATTCACCTGCTTGGAACTGAACGCGGCAATCGCGTCCGTGGCCAGGCCGTTGATGTTCTGCGTGGTGAGGGCCGTCAGGTCGGCCGTGTCGAGCGCTGACGCATCGCTGCCGAGGGCCACGATCTGGTCGGAAGTCAGGCTGCCAACCACGGACGACACCAATCCGGCCACATTGGCGGTGGTCAGTGCGGCCAGCTGGAGGGTGTTCATGGCCGTCGCATCCGCGCCGATCGCACCCACCTGGGCCGAGCTCATGGCCTGCAGCGCATTGGCGGTCAGGCCGGTGACGTTGCTCGAGGTCAATGCATCGATCGCCGAGGTGCTGAGGCCGGCGGCGACGCTGCCGAGCGCCGCCACGTGGGCCGAGCTCAGGAGCGGCGTCACGGCCGAGGTCAGGCCGGCGACGTTGAGCGTCGTCAGCGCCGCGACCGCGGCGGTCGTCAGGCCAGTGCCATTGGTGCTGGTCAGCGCCGTCAGCTGCTGCGACGACAGCACACCGGCGTCGGCACCCAATGCCGCCACCTGGTCAGAGCTGTAAGCCGCAATCGCCGCCGAGCTGAGTCCGATGATGTTCACGGAAGTCAGTGCGGCCAGCTGCGCGCTGTCGAGTGCGACGGCATCACTGCCGATGCCGCTGACCTGTGCCGACGTCATGGCCGCGAGGGCCGCCGTCGACAGTCCGGCCAGCGACGCCGTGGTCAGCGCTGCCAGCGCGGCGGTGCTCAGCGACACGGCATCGCTGCCCATCGCCGACACTTGCGCGGAGGTGAACACGCCAGCGGCATTGTTGGTCAGGCCACCGAGGTTGGTGGTGGTCAGGGCCGCCAGTTGCGCCGTCGTCAGGTCACCGGCATCGGTGCCCAGCGCGGCGACCTGGTCGGAAGTCAGCGCGGCCACCGCAGCCGCTGTCAATCCTTTCACGTTGGCCGTAGTCAGCGCCGCCATGTAGGCCGTGCCCAGCACGGACACGTCGGTGTCCAGCGCCGCAATCTGGTCGGAGCTCATCGCCGCGAAGGCCGCGGTCGTGAGGCCGCCCGCATTCGTGGTGGTGAGCGCATCCAGCTGTGCGGTCGACATCGCGGTTGCGTCGCTGCCGAGACCGGCGACTTGCGCCGAGCTCATCGCCGTGACCGCAGCGGCCGTCAGGCCCTTGATATTATCCGTCGTCAGCGCCGCCATGTAGGCGGTACCGAGCTCTGCCGCGTCAGTGCCGAGCGCGGCCACCTGGGCCGAACTCAGCGCAGCAAAGCCAGCCGTCGTGACGCCAACCACGTTCGCGGTCGTCAGCGCAGCCACGGCGCCGGTGCCCAGCGCGGCGACATCATCGCCCAACGCCTTGACCTGATCCGAACTCAGCGCAGCGATCGCGCTGGTCGTGATGCCCTTGATATTGACGCTGGTGAGGGCCGAAAGCTGGCCGCTCGACATCGCCGTCAGGTCGGTGCCCAGTGCAGCCACCTGGGCCGAGCTGAAGGCGGTGACGGTATTGGTCGTCAGGCCGGCCACGTTGGCCGTGGTCAGCGCGTCGAGTGCGGTAGCGTCGAAGGCCGAAGCGTCGTCGCCCAGCGCATCGACTTGCGCGGAGGTGAATGCGCCCACGGCGGCGGCTGTCAGGCCAGTGATGTTGAGCGAAGTCATGGCCGCCAGCTGGCCGGTGCCCATCAGGTTCGCATCCGTATCCAGCGCGGCCACCTGTGCCGACGACAGCGCGGCAACACCTGCGGTGGCGAGACCCGCCACGTTCAGCGTTGTCAGCGTTGCGATCTGCGCGGTGCTCATGCCGGCCACATCAGCACCCAGCGCATTGATGGCGCCGGTGCCCATGGCGGCGATCGCATTGGTCGCGAGGCCCTGGATGTTGAGCGTGGTCAGCGCAGCGAGCTGTCCGGTCGTCATCGACAGCGCATCGTCGCCGATCGCCTTGACCTGATCGGACGACAATGCCAGCACGGCGGCGGTCGTCAGCCCGATCACGTTGAAGGTCGTCAGTGCGGACAATTGATCCGTCCCGAGTCCGGTCGCATCGGCGCCAATGGCGGCGATTTGCGCGGTCGACATGGCGGCCAGCGAGGCCGTCGCCAGACCGGCAACGCTCTGGCTGGTCAATGCGGCCAGCTGTGCCGTGCCCATCGCGTCGGCGTCATCGCCGAGGGCGCTGACCTGGCCGGAGCTGAATGCGGAAATCGCATCGCTGACGAGGCCGACGACATTCTGCGACGTCAGCGCGGCAATCGCGGCGGTGCCGAGCGTCTGTGCGTCGGCGCCCAGCGCGGACACTTGCGCGGAGCTGAATGCGGCGATCGCATCGGTATGGATGCCGAGGACATTTTGCGACGTCAGCGCCGCCAGCTGGGCGGTACCGAGCGACGCGGCATCTGCGCCCAATGCGCTGACCTGGCCGGTGCCCATGACCGCGAGTGCGTCGCTCGACAGGCCTGCGACGTTCTGGGTCGTCAGCGCTGCCAGCTGGACGGTACCCAGCGCCAGTGCATCACTGCCCAGTGCCGACACCTGGCCGGAACTCAGCGCCGCAACGGCGGTGCTGTCGAGCCCGACGATGTTGGCCGAGGTCAGTGCAGCCAGCGCCAGGGTGCTGAGGCCGGAGGCGACATAACCGAGTGCAGCCACCTGGCTGGAATCCAGCACGCTGGTGACGGCGGACGTCAGGCCGGCGACGCTGTTGCTGGTGATGGCCGCCAGCGCCGCCGTGGCCAGTCCGGTCACGTTGGCGCTGTTCAGCGCAGCCAGCTGGCCGGACGACATCGCGCCGGCATCGTCGCCGAGTGCGGCGATTTGCGCCGAACCGAAGGCGGCAATCGCTGTCGTTGACAGGCCGGTGATCGAGGTCGAGGTCAGCTCAGCCAATTGACCGGTGGTCAATGCCGATGCATCGCTGCCGATGGCCGATATCTGCGCCGAATTCAGCGCGGCGATGGCCGTCGTCGACAGACCCTTGATATTGGAAGTCGTCAGTGCCGCCAGGTTGCCGGTGCCGAAAGCGGACGTATCCGAGCCGAGCGCGACCATCTGGTCGGAGCTCAGCGCCGCCACCGTGGCCGTGGTCAGGCCGACGATGTTCGCCGTCGTCAGCGCGGCGAGCTGGGCGGTCAGCAATGCAGCGGCATCGGTGCCCATGGCCGTCACTTGCGACGACGACAGTGCAGTCACGGCGCCGGCGGTCAGGCCTTTCACGCTGGAGGTGGTCATTGCGGCAAAGTGCGCAGTGCCCAGCTCATCGACGGTCGTGCCCAGGGATGCCAGCTGGTCGGAGCTCATCGCGCCGACGGCGGCCGACGACAGGCCGACGACATTCGCCGTGGTCAGCACGGTAAGTTGCGCGGTGCGCAGGCCGGAGGCATCGCTACCCAGCGCGGCCACCTGATCGGAACTGAGGGCGGCGACCGTGTTGGCGGTCAGGCCCTTGACGCTGTTGGTGTTCAGTGCGGCCAGCTGGCCGGTCAGCATCGCCACGGCATCGTCGCCAAGTGCGGCGACCTGGTCCGAAGCCATCGCGGACACTGCCGCGGTGGCGAGACCGGACAGGTTGCCGGTGCCCAGCGCGGCCAGTTGCACGGTGCCGAGCGCCGAGGCATCGCTGCCCAGCGCAGCCACCTGGGCCGAGCCCATGGCCGCCAGTGCGGACGCAGTCAGTCCCTTGATGTTGGCCGTCGTCAGCGCAGACAGGTGCGTGGTCGATGCGGCATCGATGTCGGCATCCAGCGCCGCCACCTGGTCGGAGCTGAGCGCCGCCATCGCATTGGTGGTCAGGCCACCGGCGTTGGCGGTGGTCAGCGCTGCCAGCTGCGCCGTGGTGAAGGCTTTCGCATCGTCACCCAGCGCATTGACCTGGTCGGAACGCAGCGCGCCGACCGCTGCATCGGTCAGGCCCTTGATGTTCAGCGTACCCAGCGCCGCCAGCTGGCCGGTGGCGAGCAGCAGCGCATCGGTATCCAGCGCGTTGATCTGGCCCGAGGTCATGGCCGCGACCGCGATCGTGGTCAGGCCGCTGACGTTGGCCGTGGTCAGCGCCGCCAGCTGGGCCGTGCTCAGTGCCGCCGCATCGGAGCCGAGCGCGGTCAACTGCGCTTCGGACAGCAAGCCGAGGGTGGCCGTGGTGAGTCCAAGCACGTTGGTCGAGGTCAGCGCCGCCAGCTGGGACGTGCCCAGCGCGGATGCCGTCAGGTCCAGCGCCGCGACCTGGGAGGAATTCATGGCGGCCAGCGCAGCGGTCGCCAGGCCGGCGACGTTGGCCGAGCTCAGTGCCGCCACCTGTGCGGTCGTGAGCGCGGACGCATCGGCATCCAGCGCCGACAGCTGGCTGGTCGTCAGTGTCGCGATCACGGCGGTTTCCAGGCCGCTGACATTGACGCTCGTCAGCGCGGCCAGTTGCGACGTGCCCATCACGGACGCATCGACGCCCAGCGCAGCCACTTGCGCCGAGGTCATCGCAGCCACTGCCGCGGTCGCAAGGCCTGCGAGGTTGTCCGAAGTCAGCGCAGCGAGCTGCGCATCGGACATCGCGCGGGCATCGCTGCCCAGCGCAGCCACATGGGCCGAGTCCAGCGCACCCACCACATTGACATCGAGCCCGCCGATGTTCAGCGTGGTCAGCGCATCGAGCGCGCTCGTGCCGAGCACGTCGGCATCGGTGCCGAGGGCGGCGATCTGGCCCGAGCTCATGCGGGCGACCGCATTGGTCGTCAGGCCGGCCAGGTTGTCCGTCGTCAGCGCAGTCAGCTGGTCGGTGCTTGCCGCCACCAGGTCGTCGCCCAGGGCGCCGATCTGGCTCGAGCTAAACGCCGCCATCGCACTGGTCGCCAGGCCACTGATGCTGATGGTCGTCAGCGCCGCCAGCTGGGCGGTACCCAGAACGGTGGCGTCGACGCCCAGCGCAGCCACTTGCGCGCTGCCGAACTGGCCCAGCGCCGTGCTGTTCAGGCCGACGATATTCGTCGTGGTCAATGCGTCGAGGTCGGCAGTGCCGAAGGCCGACGCATCGGTGCCCAGCGCAGCCACCTGCGCCGAAGTCATTGCAGTGACGGCGTCGCTGGCGAGTCCGTCGATATTGGCGGTGGTCAGTGCAGCCAGCGCCGAGGTGCCCAGTTCGGAAGCATCGGTGCCGATCGCCGCGACTTGCTCGGAAGTCATTGCAGCCAGGGCTGCGGTCGCCAGGCCCGTCACGCTGTCCGTGGTCAGCGCAGCAAGGCCGGCCGTGCCGATGGCCTTCGCATCGCTGCCCAGGGCCGCGACCTGCGCCGAGCTCATGTCGGCAATCGCGTTGGCCGTCAGGCCGCTGATGTTGGCGGTGTTCAGTGCCGCCAGTTGTGCGGTGCCGAAGCTGGATGCAACCACGTCGAATGCCGCGATCTGGTCCGAGCTCAGCATCGGGATGCTGGCCGTCGACAGGCCGGCAATGTTGTTGCTGGTGATGGCCGCCAGTGCGCCGGTCGCGAGGCCGGCCGCGTTGGCGCTGGTCAGCGCAGCCAATTGCGCACTGCCCATGCTGCCGGCGTCGGCGCCCAGTGCCGCCACTTGCGCGGAGCTCATGGCCGCCAGCGAAGCGGTCGCCAGGCCAGCGATATTGTCCGCGCTCAGCGCCGCCAGTTGGGTCACGCTCATGACCGATGCCTCCGAGCCCAGCGCGGCAATTTGCGCCGAGGTCAGGGCCGTGATCGCACCCGCCGTCAGGCCGGTGATGTTCAGCGTATTGAGCGCGGCGAGCGCACCGGTGCCGAAGGCGGACGCATCGCTGCCCAGCGCGGCGACCTGCGCCGAATTCATGCTGGCAATCGATGCGGTCGCGAGGCCGACGATGTTGTCGGTCGTCAGTGCGGTCAGCTGCGCCACGACCAGCGATGACGCATCCGAACCGAGGGCCGCAACCTGGGCCGAGTTCATCGCCGACATCGCGGCATTCGACAGGCCCGCGACGTTCACGGTCGTCAAGGCTGCCAGGCTTGCGGTACCCAGTTCGCTGGCATCGGATCCCAATGCCGCGACCTGCGCGGAACTGAACACGGCCAGCGCGGCCGTTGCCAGGCCGACGATATTGTCCGTGGTAAGTGCATCGATCTGAACGGTCGCAAATGCCGAGGCATCGCCACCCAGCGCGCTGACCTGGTCAGAACGCAATGCGGCGACGGCTGCCGCCGTGATCCCCTTGACGCCGACGGTCGACAGCGCATCCAGCTGCGCGGTGCCCAGCTCGTCGAGGTCGGTGTCCAGCGCGGCGATTTGCGCCGAGTTCATCGCAGCGAACGAGGTCGACGCCAGACCGGCCACGTTGGCCGTGGTCAGCGCTGCCAACTGGCCGGAAGCCAGCGATGAAGCGTCAGCGCCGAGCGCTGCCACCTGGTCCGACGAAAGTGCCGCCATGGCCGCCGTCGTCAGGCCGCCGATGTTGGCCGACGTCAGCGCCGCGAGGTCGGCGGTGCCGAGCGCATAGGCGTCCGATCCCAGCGCATTGACTTGCGCGCTGCTCAGGGCCGCGACGGCGATCGTCGCCAGCCCTGCAATATTGGCATCCGTCAGCGCCGCCAGCTGGGCTGTGCCCAGCGAAGACGCTTCCGCGCCCAGCGCGGCGACTTGCGCGGAGCTGAAGGCATCGAGTGCCCCCGTCACGAGACCCTTGATATTGGCCGAGGTCAGCGCATCCAGTGCTGCGGTGCTCAGGCTGGCCGCATCGAGGTCGAGCGCCGCCACCTGTGCCGAGTTCAGCACCGCCATCACGGTGGTGCCGAGGCCGGCGATGTTCGCCGTCGTGATGGCTGCCAGCGCGGCATTGGTCAGGCCAGCCGCATTGCCGCTGGTCAGCGACGCCAGCTGCATGGTGCCCATGGAACCGGCCGCCGTGCCGAGCGCAGCCACTTGTGCCGAGTTGATCGCGGCAACAGCGCCCGTGTCGAGGCCGACAATGTTCTCGCTGGTCAGGCCCGCCAGTTGCGCGGTGCCCATCGCGCTGGCCGTCGTGCCCAGCGCGCTCACTTGCGACGAATCGAAGGCGGTCAGCGCGCCTGCAGCCAGGCCCTTGACGTTGCCGGTGCCGAGAGCGGCCACCTGCGCCGTGCCGAACGCCGACGCGTCGGCGCCAATGCCGGTGATCTGGTCGGACGACATTGCGGCCAATGCCGCAGTCGCAAGGCTGACCACGTTGGCGGTGGTCAGGCCGGCCAGTTGCTGCGACGACAGCGCCACGGCGTCGGTACCCAGTGCACCGACCTGGTCCGATCGGAATGCCGTCAATGCCGCGGCGGTCAGGCCCTTGACATTGGTGGTGGTCAGCGCGTCGATCTGCCCGGTCGCGAATTCGGCCGCATCGGCACCCAGCGCAGCGATCTGGTCGGAGCTGAATGCAGCGAGGGTTGCCGTCGACATGCCGACCATATTCTCAGTGGTCAGCGCAGCGATTTGCGCGGTCAGCATCGTCACCGAGTCCGTGCCCAGCGCACCAACCTGGTCGGAGCTCAATACCGCCATCGCGGTCGAGGTCAATCCGCGAATGTTCACCGAAGTCAGCGCCGTCAGGCCGTCCGTGGACAGCCCGATGGCATCTGCACCGAGTGCCGCCACTTGCGCCGAACTCAGGCCGGCTAGTGCAGAGGTCGACAGACCGACGATATTTGCATCCGTCAACGCTGCCAGTTGGGCAGTCGTCAGCGCGGCCGCATTGGCAGCCAGCGCATCGAGCTGGTCCGTGCTCAAGGCCGCGATGGCCGCAGTCGTCAAGCCCTTGATGTTCACGCTGGTCAGCGCAGCGAGCGCATCGGTCGACAGGCCGATGGCGTCAACGCCAAGCGCCGCCACCTGGTTCGAAGCCAGCCGTGTGATCGCGGTGGTCGTGAAGCCGGCGACATTGGCATCCGTCATGGCCGCCAGTTGCGCGGTGGTCAGGCCGCTGGCGTCAGCGCCGAGGGCCGTCACCTGCGCCGAATCCAGTGCGGCCAGCGCGCCGGTGGTCAGACCTTTGACGTTGAGCGTCGTCAGCGCGGCCAGCGCTGCCGTCGACAACCCGCTGGCGTCAGCGCCCAGCGCCGAAATTTGTGTCGAATTGAAGTTGCCGACCGAGGTCGCGTCCAGGCCTTGCATGTTGGCCGTTGTCAGTGCGCCGAATTGCTGCGAATTGAGCGCAGCAGTATCGGCGCCGAGCGCCGCGACCTGGTCCGAGCTCAGCGACGCCATGGCTGCCGTCGACAAACCCTTGATATTGGCCGACGTCAGCGCGGCGAGGTCGTCGGTAGCAAGACCGACGGCATCGCCATTGAGCGCCTTGACTTGATCCGAGCTGAACGCCGCCAGTGCCGTCGTCGTCAGGCCGTTTGCGTTGATGCTGGTCAGCGCCGCAAGTTGTGCGGAACTCAGCGCGACAGCGGTCGCGCCCATGGCCGACACCTGGTCCGAGGTCATCGCCGCCAGAGCGGCGGTTGCCAGGCCTTTGAGCCCAGCGGAGGACAGTGCCGCAACGCCAGCCGTATCCAGTGCAGCGGCGTCTTCGCCCAAGGCTGCAACCTGGTCCGAGCGCAGTGCAGCCAGTGCGCTGGTGGTCAGGCCATTGATGTTGACCGTGGTGAGGCCCGCAAGGCCGGTGGTGCCGAGGCCGCGAGCATCCGTATTGAGAGCGGCCACCTGGTCGGACGACATGGCCGCAGTCGCATCCGAGGTCATGCCGCGAATATTTTCAGAGGTGAGTGCCGCCAGCGCTTCAGTGCCAAGCGCCGCGGCATCCTCGCCCAATGCGGCCACCTGGTCCGAGCGCAGTCCGGTCACGGCGCTGGTCGTCAGGCCGGTGATGTTGGTGCTGTTCAGTGCGGCCAGTGCCGCGCTCGTCATGCCACTGGCATCGCTGCCGAGTGCCGCCACCTGGTCGGAGCTCAGTGCATCGGCGACGTCGGTGCCAAAGCCACGGATGTTCGCGCTGGTCAGCGCGGCCAGTTGTGCTGTGCCGAACGCCGAGGCGTCCGCGTCGAGCGCGGCCACCTGGCTGGAACCCAGCCCTTCAATGGCCACAGTCGCGAGGCCGACGATATTGTCGGTCGTCAGTGCGTCCAGTGCCGCCGAGGTCAGCTTTGCCGCATCGGCGCCGAGCGCTGCCACCTGGTCCGAATCGAGCGCCGCCGCTGCCGCGGTCGACAGGCCACGGATATTCACCGAAGTCAGCGCGTCAAGGGCACTGGTGCCGAGAGCGGCCAGGTCCTCGCCCAGCGCCGACACCTGTTCCGAGTACAGCGCCTGGACCGCATCCGTCGTCAGGCCATAGATGTTCACGCTGGTCAGCGCCGCGAGGTCGTCGGTGCCGAGTGACGCGGCATCAGCGCCCAGCGCTGCGACCTGGTCCGAGCTGAGCAGGCTGACGACCTTGGTCGTCAGGCCGCCGATATTGGTTGCGGTGAGCGCAACGAGTCCGTCCGTAGTCAGGCCAATGGCGCCGTCACCCAGTTGTCCAACCTGGGCCACGCTGAGGGTGACCACGGCGTTCGTGGTCAGGCCTGCGATGTTCACCGAGTTGAGGGCCGCGAGTGCGTTTGAGGAAAGCCCGGTGACATCGCTGTCCAGCGCGTTCACCTGGTCGCTGGTCAGCGCCGCGACGGCGGCACTGTCCATGCCGACGATATTCCTGGTCGTCAGCGCCGCCAGCCCGCTGGTCGACAGGCCGGCCGCGCTCTGCGACAGGGCTGCCACTTGTTGCGAGGTCAGGACAACGGCGGCGTCCGTGCTCAGTCCATACAGGTTGTCCGTCGTCAGTGCTGCCAGCGCGCCGGTATCCAGCTTGGCCAGGTCTGCGCCAAGGGCGGCGACCTGGTCGGAATCCATCGCGTGCAGTGCCGCCGTGGTCAGGCCGAGGATGTTCGTGCCGGTCAGCGCGGCCAGCGCGCTGGTGCCGAGGTCTGCGGCCACGCTGCCGAGCGCGGCAATCTGGCTGGAGGTCATCGCGGCGACGGCGCTGCTTGCCAGCCCCGCCACGTTCTTGCTGTTGAGGGCGGCGAGATCGCCGGTCACCAGGCCCTTGGCTGCCACACCGATCGCGCCCACCTGGGCGCTGGTCATGGCTGCCAGTGCAGCCGTGGTCAGGCCGCTGACGTTCACGCTGGTCAGCGCGGCAAGGAAGGCGGTACCGACTTCAGCGGCATCGGCGCCGATCGCGGCAATCTGGTCCGAGCTCATTGCCGCCACGGCGCCCGAGGTCAGGCCGGCGGTGTTCACGGTCGTGAGGGCTTCGATCGCCGCAGTCGACAGGCCGCGCGCATCGTCGCCCAGCGCATTGACCTGCAACGTGGTCATCGCTGCCATCGCGCTGGTTTCGAGCCCGCTCACGTTGGCCGACGTCAGGGCCGCCAGCTGGCTGGTGCTCAGCAACAAGGCATTGCCGCCCAAGGCCGCCACGCTGTCCGAACTCAGGGCGGCGATCGTTCCCACGGTCAGGCCGCGGATATTATCCGAGGTCAGCGCGGCGAGATTTTCGGTCCCGATGTGGGCCCCATCAACGCCCAAAGCAGCGATCTGGTCGCTGCTCATCAGGGTCAAGGCTGCCGTCGTCAATCCTCGTATGTTGGCACTGGTCAGTGCCCCCAGCGCCGCAGTGCCCAGCACGGAGGCGTCGGCCCCCAACGCTTGTACCTGGTCGGAACTGAGCGCGGCGATCGCCACCGAGCTGAGTCCAACGATATTGCGCGAGTTCAGCGCCGCCAGCGCTGCGGTATTCATCAGGCTGCCATCACTGCCGATGGCAGCGATTTGCAGCGACGTCATGTCCGGGATCGCCGCCGAAGAGAGGCCGACGGCATTCGACGAATTCAGCGCAGCCAACGCTGCGGTGCTCAGCGTGCTGGCGTCGGTACCGAGTGCCTCGATCTGGTCCGCGCTCATCGCGGCGATGGCCGACAGCGACAGGCCAGACACATTAGCCGTGGTCAGTGCAGCCAACTGCGCGGTGCTCATGCCGCTGGCATCGGCTCCGATGCCCACCAGCTGGTTGGCCGTCAGTGACGCGATTGCGTCGGTGCTGAGACCCCCGATATTAGCGGTCGTCAACGCAGCCATGCCGGCAGTGGTCAATGCGCTGGCATCGCCACCCAAGGCGGCGATGTCGGCCGACGTCATCACGGCCAAAGCCGCAGCCGTCAGTCCGGCAATGTTGGACGTCGTCAGGGCCGCAAGATTGTCCGAGCCCAGATAACGCGCGTCGGTGGCCAGCGTCGCGATCTTGGTCGAGCTCATCGCCGCCAGTGCGGACGTGGTCAGGCCCATGATGTTCGTGCTGGTCAGCGCATCGAGATCGGTTGCCGACAATGAAGCCGCATCGTCACCGAGCGCGGCCACCTGGGCCGAACTCATCTTGGCGACGGCGGCGGCCGTCAGGCCGCTGATGTTCAGCGTGGTCAGGGCCGCGAGCTTGTCGGTACCCAGCGCGATGGCATCGGTATCCATCGCAACGACTTGCGCGCTGCTCAGCGCAGCGATCGTTGCTGATGCCAATCCGTTGATGTTCGTGGTGGTCAGCGCGCTGAATTGCGCGGCGCTGAATGCGCGGGCATCCATGCCCAGCGCGGCAACCTGGTCCGAACTGAGGGTTGCGATCGCCACGCTCGTCAGTCCGCCAATGTTTTGCGTGGTCAAAGCCGCCAGCTGGGTGGTGTCCAGCGATGCGGACAGTTTGCCCAGTGCCGTGACCTGCTTCGAATTCAACGCGCCGATCGCGCCGCTGTCGAGGCCCGCAATGTTGGCGGTTGTCAGGACGGCCAGGCTGACCGTGGTCAGCGCGCGCGCATCCGCGCCCAAAGCCGCCACCTGGCGGGAGGTCATGACGGCCACCGCGCCCGTCGCCAGGCCGCTGATGTTTTGTGTGGTGAGTGCCGCCAGGCCATCGGTGGACAGACCACGCGCGTCATAGCCAATGCCGGCAATTTGTGCCGAGCTCAGCGCCTGAATGGCCGAGGTTGACAGGCCTGCGATATTCAGCGATGTCAATCCGGCAAGCGAGGCAGCGGACAGGACACGTGCATCCACACCGAGCGCGGCGACCTGGTTGGAGCTCATCGCCGCCAGCACGGCTGTCGACAAACCGCCGATATTCTGCGTCGTCAGGCCACCAAGCTGGAGCGTGGTCAGCGTGGCGAGATCAGAGGCAACCAGGGCAGCGACTTCCTTGGTCGTCCAGGCAGATACAGATTTTGTAGAGATCGACACGTGTCAGTCCAGTCTTAATGTTGCGCTTCTAATGGAATCCCGCAGTCCGAAAAGCTGGCGAATCACGTCGACGCTTTTCCGTTCACGAGGCCTCAATAGCAAAGTCCATTCCAAGCTGTGCAAGTTTTATACCGCGGGCCATAACCAAAAGTTGCGTTATTGAGAATAGATTTCGTAACGTTCAACTTGTCAGCCATTAGCGAAAAAGCACTTACCAAGCCCATTTCGCTCTTTCCTCGGACACTCAGTCGACAGTTCTCTGAAAAGTTTGAGGGGTATTTGCGAAAATTTTTCGGTAAGTCCGCGTGCGGTGCGACGGGACATGCGCGATGGCGGCGGCGAATGCTGGCCGCCTTGCGCCGCCGGTCACGCTGGGGCGGCGAATGTTTGCCGGCTGCGCTCCGGGGCTTCCGGCATCCGGATCGCCTGCAAGCCATTTCCAAAAAAACAAATGCCGGCAATGCCGGCAGATGTCATTGGGCCTTCGCAGGAACGCTCTATATAAATAGCGCGTGGGATTCGGGCGTAGCGCTCATCCCAGCTTGTAGACCACGCCGGGTTGTCGCTGCATGCCGATGGCCTCGATGATGGCGATGCCTTTTTCGTAAGTGAATCCGCGATCAGCCGTCGGATGGAAATATTCGACGAAATCGAGACTGCGTTTGCCGAGGACGAAGCCGCCAATCAATGAGCGACTCACTGAATACATATAGGGCATCAACACGATCATTGACGTCGCCGGGACGCCAATCAGGTGTGCTTCAAGATCCCCGGGCTGCAGCTGCCCTTGCGGGTAAAACCACAGCGGCGTGCTGATGAACAGATAGGCATCGTCCGCCATGCTGGCCAGCAGCGAGCGCAGCAAGCGGCGCGCGGTATCCACGTCAAGATGCTCGATCACGTCGAGCAGGCAAAGTATCTTGTAACGACGGATCTGCTCGGCGGACAAGTCCTGCGCCAGACCATGCCAGATATGGCGGTAAATGCGGCGGTCGATCAGGGCGCGGTTTTCACAGTTGGCTGCCCAGCCATCTATGCCATCGACCGACCAATGGCTGGTTGCCGCGTTGGCTTTGATATGCGCCCCGAGGCTGCCGGAACCGAAACCGATATCCAGCACATCGACCGGTCCGGCATTGTCCGGCAGGATGTGCGAGATCATCGCCTTCGGCGACGCCGAATCGCCGACTGCCTTGAATTCCGATGACGGGAATTCCGCTACCGCCTCATAGTCCTTCACAACCTGTCGTGCCAACGCATGCTCCTGAAACCCATCGTATGATTCGGCACCCCACAGCGCGCCTTTAACGCCATTTAAACAGACATGCGTCGGTTGCGCATTGCGTCCTGCCGCATCGATGGCGCCATCAAGCGTGGTCGGCCTCGGCGAGGAAGTTGGCCACCAGCTGCGCGAAACGCGCCGCATGTTCGATCTGGGTCCAATGGCCGCAGCGGCCAAACACATGCAACTGCGAACGCGAAATCAGGTTCGCCATGCGCAGCGAATTCTCGAGCGGGATCACCTTGTCTTCACGGCCGTGGATGATCAGCGTCTCCTTGTCGATCGTTGCGATGTCAGCCTCGGGACTGGCCAGCGCATCGACCCAGCGCTGGCGCGGCGCCGGGAACATCGCCGCATAGCTCTCCTGCACGCCGGGCCGGGCGCTGGCCTCATAGCGCAGCTGGGCGAGCTGGTCATTCACGAGTCCGCGGTCATACGCGAACACATCCATGATGCGGCGCATGTTTTCGAAAGACGGCTCATAGCCCCATACCGCATCCAGTGCATCCGTGATCGGGAATGACACGCCGGCCGCACCCATCAGCACCAGGCGACGCACACGTGCCGGATGACGAAGGGTCAGCGCCAGCGACAGCGCACCGCCGAAGGAATTGCCGACCAGGTCGAATTGTTCCAGGCCCAGCGCATCGGCGAAATCGATGGCCTGCTTCACCCAGTTGTCCATGCTGTAGACCATGCCGGCCGGACGATCGGTAAAACCGAAGCCGACCATGTCAGGGGCCAATACGCGGCGCTGCTTCGCGAGTTCCGGCATCACCAGTCGCCAGTTTGCGAATGCAGAAACACCGGGGCCGGAGCCATGGATCAGCAGCACCGGGAAGCCGCTGCCGTGGTCGTGATAATTGACGTTGATGCCGCCGGCCTGGATGCTGCGCCCGATTTCGGGCGACGAGGTAGGGGTGCTCATGCTTTTCCTTCAGGTTTGCCAAAACTCTTTTTGCCGTCGCGTATTGCGGCGATGATCGTCTCGGGAGTCATGCGGATGTGGGCCTCGAGCGCGAGCGCGGCGCGCGCGTCCTGTCCCGAGATGGCTGCTTCGAAGATCTGCCGGTGCTCGGTGTGCACGTCGCGGCCGGTGTGCAGACCGATCGAGAAACGGCGGTAGCGTTCGGCGTGCTGGGTCAGCTGTCGCACCACGCGCAGCGACCACGGCGAGCCACAAGACGACAGCAAGGCCTCGTGGAATTCCGCGTTGGCCTGCTCCCACACACGCACGTTCTCGCCGACAAATGGCTGTTCATACCGGGTCAGGTTGTCAAATGCGCGCCGCAAGCGATTGCGCCAGAAGTCGTCGCCATTGCGTATCGATGCACGCAAGGCGTCGGTCTCGACAGCGACGCGCACATTGGTGACGTCGATCAGGTCTTCGATGCCGATCGGCGCAACGGTAAAGCCGCGCTGGCCTTCGGCCACCACCATGGCTTCGCTGACCAGCCGCGACAGCGCTTCTCGCACCGTGCCGGCGCCGACTTCGTAGCGGTCCTTCAGGCGCTCGACCAGCAATTTCTCGCCGGGTGCGAGGCGACCATCGAGGATGTCCTCGCGCAGCTGGCCGTAAGTGCGTTCGATCAGGGTGCGATAGCCCGACTGCTCGTTACCGCCTTCAACCAGATTAATGAAAGATTTTTTTGCCAATTCCGTGACTCCGTGAACGCTTCAGCGGGTGCGCGCGATTTGCGGCACTGTCCGTTGATGCGAACGTTTAGAACCTATCTCGTTAGGTCGATGGCAAGTCGCGCCGACGAAGGCCGTACGACCTGTACGACAAGGAGGTGCAACGCGGCCAGCGGCCTAACGAGATCGGTGCTTATTGCTCCTTGATCCGCTGCAGCCGATAGGACAGCTGCGGCCGGGTCAGACCCAGTGCACGCGCTGCGGCAGACAGGTTGCCGCCGGCGCGTTCGACGGCCTGCTGTATCAGGCCATCTTCCAGTGCTTCGAGTGACAGGCCGCGTCGTTGCAGCTCGTCGTACAAGGCGTCGATATCGGCCGGCGCGCCCTTCTGCAGCTCACCGCTGGCCGATAAGGTCACCTGCGGCGCTGCAGGTGCCATCGCAAACAGATCGTCCACATCCACCATCTGGCCGGGCGGCGTGATGATGAGTCCGCGCTCGATCAGGTTTTCCAGTTCGCGCACGTTGCCGGGCCATCCGTAGTGGCGCATCGCATCCAGCGCGCGATCGGAGATGCCGGCCACGCGCTTGTTATGCAGCGCCATGAAATGACGCAGCATGTGGTTGGCCAAGGGCTCGATGTCCTCCACGCGGTCGCGCAAGGGCGGGATCGCAATCGGGTAGACATTCAGCCGGTACATCAGGTCACGCCGGAAGCGGTTCGCAGCAACCGCCGCTTCGAGGTCGACGTTGGTGGCCGCCACCACGCGCACATCGACCTTGCGCACTGCGGTCGCGCCCAGGCGCTCGACTTCGCCCGTCTGCAATACGCGCAGCAGCTTGGCCTGTGCCGAGGGCGGCAATTCGCCCAGTTCGTCGAGGAAAAGCGTGCCGCCATCGGCACGTTCGAAGCGGCCGGGACGCGCGGCGCCGGCGCCGGTGAAGGCGCCCTTCTCCGCGCCGAACAATTCGCTCTCGATCAGTTCATGCGGCAGCGCCGCGCAGTTGACCGCGATGAAAGGCTTGTTCGCGCGCGGGCTCATCGCGTGCAGCGTGCGCGCAAAGCGCTCTTTGCCGACGCCGGTCTCGCCGGTCAGCAGCACCGTCACCTGCGTGGATGCCGCTTTGCGCAGCAGCTCTATGGATTTCTCGAAGGCCTTGGAGCGTCCGATCAGCTCGCCCAGGTCATCGCTGGGCGACAGGGACACGCGCAGGCTTTCGAGGTCGGCCTGCAAGTCTTCGATGCGCACCAGCAGCGACTCTTCCTCGTAATCGGCCTGCATCTGCTCGGCATCGGGCCAGTCCCTGACCGGACGGCCCTCGATGCGGCAGTGCGCGTGGCCGCAACCGGCGCACTGGACTTCCTTGTACAGGATGGGCTGGCCGCAGAACGCCGTCGTATAACCGGACGCATAACCGAGCAGCATCCAGCAGACCGGTTCGGCCTGCGGACCGAAGTCGCGCAGATGGGTCTCGACTTCCCACGACTGGTCCCAGCGGAAGATGCCGTGATAGATGCCGGCTTCGATATCGATCTGTATGTCTTCCGGCGTCACCTGCACCGCGCCTTGCAGCATGTGCAGTTGCGGGCCCACGGCCAGCTGTTCGGCCGGTTTGGCTTTCGGCCTGACCTGGCGCGCCAGCGCCGCATCCCGCACGCCGGACTCGTAGCCGGCGCGCATCAGCACCCGGCGCGCCTGCGCGACGCCGATGGTGCGGATCAATTCCTTGCGCAGGCTTCCCAGCCCGCTCAGGTGCAGCAGCACCATCCTGTGCCCCGCAAGCCAGATCCGGCCATCGCTGGCAGAGAAATGAATCAGCCGACGCAAGTCGGCATCATTCGGCATCGATGAGGACGTTGGAGGCGTGATTTCGGCTGACATACTGAAATTATCGATAAAAATCCGAAAAAAGTCGAAACAAGTTGATTGGGCTTACAAATTTCCTACGCCCAACTTGGGAGCACGTTGATGATTTGATCAAATTTTCAACTTTGCATTTGATTATTTGATCAAAAACCGGCGCCAATTCGGCTGAAATTGCTGCTTTGCGTCAAGGAATTCAAGCGCAGGTGAAAATTATTTGTTACAGCAAAACCAAGCCTTTTCGCCGATTTATCGAGATTTACGAGAAATCCGTCCCGAGCTGGCACGCTAGTTGCGAGTAGTCATAAGCCAAAAGGATACCTTGTTATAAGGAAAGAATCCCCAAATGAATACGCCGCAAACCAAGCGCACGCAGCCCGAGGGAGACAGGGTGGACACCTCCTTCGCCGATGAAGCGACGCTGGCGCGCCGCTTCGTGCGTATCACCGAGCGCCGGCCGAATGGCTTCGTCGCTTTCGAATTCTCGGTGGGCTGGCCCGACATGAGCGTCGAGCTGGCCCTGCCGGAAGCGCAGTTCAACGAGTTCTGTTCCAAAAACAACGTCGAAT